>Ga0185299_10001491_pt1 | contig 44279 bp, 44 predicted proteins | sample PaiPotPPA55metaG_FD_128002 | JGI IMG/M metagenome (GOLD analysis project Ga0185299, IMG submission 128002) | Iron sulfur acid spring bacterial and archeal communities from Banff, Canada, to study Microbial Dark Matter (Phase II) - Paint Pots PPA... ... | reverse complement strand
CAAGGCTAAACGTTGCGCACCCTAGGGAGGACTCCATGCCACGCACACTCGCGCGGCTGGGCGGAATCTTGCTGCTGTCCGCCAGCTTGAGCGCCACCATCTTCAGCTCGATCACGGGGCTGATCCACGATCCGCAACACCGCCCCGTCCAAGGCGCCAAGGTCACCGCGCAGGCGGAGAATTCGACCTGGTCGCAAACCGTGAGCAGCGACGGCTCCGGCCAATTCCGATTCGACAACCTTCCCCTGGGAAGCTACATAGTCAAAGTGGAGGCCGAAGGCTTCGTCATTCAAGAGCAGAGGCTTACCCTCGCGTCCGGAAGCGAAGCTCGCCTGCATTTTCCGATGACGATTGCGGGATTCAAAGAATCCGTCCAGGTGAGTGAATCGCTGGATAGCGTGAACCCAGAATCCTCGACTACGACCAGCATTGTTACCCGCCTGCAGATTGAGGAAACACCTGGCGCAACCCAGAGCAACAGTCTGTCCATGATCACCGACTACGTTCCCGGAGCGTACCTGGTCCACGACCAACTCCACATCCGCGGCGGGCACCAGGTTTCGTGGCTGCTTGATGGCGTGCCGGTGCCCAACACCAGCATCGCCTCGAACGTCGGGCCCCAGTTCGATCCTAAAGACATCGACAACATCGAAGTCCAGCGCGGTGGTTATTCTGCGGAATATGGCGACCGAACCTATGGTGTCTTTAATGTCGTTACCCGCTCCGGTTTCGAGCGTAACCGCGAAGCCGAGATTGTCACCAGCTACGGCAACTTCAATAACACTAACGACCAGATCAGCTTGGGCGATCATACGGAGCGGTTCGCCTACTACGGAAGCCTGGCCGGATATCGAACGGATTTGGGTTTGGAGACTCCCGCGCCGGGGCTCATCAACGATCAGGCTGCCGGAATCAGCGGATTTAGCTCCCTCATCTTTAATAAGGACGCAGGCAACCAGTTTCGGCTGATTGCCTCAGCGCGAGGCGACCACTATCAGGTTCCGATCGACCCCACCGCGACTGCCATTCTTCACGATGTGGAGAACGAGCGCGATGACTTCGTGAACTTTACCTGGCTACACACCGTGGGAACTGGGATCGCGCTCACCGTCTCGCCGTTCTACCACTTCAACCGCGCGCACTACGAAGGCACCCCGGCAGATCAGATCCAGTCCGAGTATGATCGCGGGTCGAACTACATTGGTGGGGTCAGCACCATCGGAATCATGCGAGGGAAACACAATGTTCACGCCGGCATTCAAGTCTTCGGCGAAAGAGACGACCAGTTCTACGCCGTTCTAACCAATCCGCCGGGAGGGCCCGAGGCAGTCAGTCCCTCGAGAACAATCCCATGGGCGAATGTCGAAGCTGTTTTCGTGGAAGAGCAATTTAAAGCCACCAACTGGCTGACGCTCAACGGCGGCTTGCGGCTCACCCACTACGGCGGCCCGGTCAACGAGAACGCTGCCGACCCCCGCGTCGGCGCAGCAATCCAGCTCCCGCATCTGGGCTGGGTTTTACGCGGATTCTATGGGCGCTACTATCAGGCTCCCCCGCTGGTCACGGTGAACGATCGGGCGCTGAGTCAATTATTCTTGCCACTGCCCGGCGAGCGCGACGAGCAACGCGAGTTCGGCGTGGCGATTCCCTTTCATGCCTGGACGTTCGACGTGAGCAATTTTCGCACCGGCGCGCATAATTTCTTTGACCACGATGTGCTCAACAATTCGAATGTCTTTTTCCCATTGACGCTCCAGCATGCGCGAATTCGCGGCTGGGAGGCTACCGCCAAATCGCCTCCAATCCGAGGCCGCGGCCAGTTTCACGCCGCCTATTCGCATCAATACGCCGAGTGGTCTGGAATCGTGAACGGAGGCCTCATCGGAGGTGATTCGTGCGACACGCTCTGCTTTCTGGACCACGATCAGAGAGACACGCTCTCGACCGGCTTCAACGTAATCCTGCTGTGGAAGAGTTCCGCCGATTTCAACCTGAACTACGGCTCGGGTTTCTTGAACGGCAATGGCCTCACCGCGCCGACCCACCTTCCCCAGCACACGAGTTTTGACCTGGCGCTGGCAAAATCTTTTGGAGAAAAAGTGTCACTTCGCCTCACTGGCCTGAACCTATCCAACAACCATTACATGCTGGACAACAGCAACACCTTTGGCGGGACGCACTTCGTCAATCCCCGCGAGATTTCGGCGCAGTTGAGGTACAGTTTCCATTATTGATTTGTGGAGAGACGAAAATGAGACACCACGCACCGGTGCTGCTGGCTTTCTTGCTTGTGAGTGTGATGACAGTCGCGTGCAACAAGAGCTCGAACCAGAACGAATCCCAGCCAACCGTTCTCGCCCCGCCTCAAGTATCCCACGCCGCCAAGCGCTACCACCTCAAAGGCAAAGTCGTTTCCCTGGACAAGAAATCAAAGATGCTCAACGTGGACGGCGAAGCCATCCCGGACTTCATGGATGCGATGACCATGCCTTACGAAGTCAGACCGGAAAGCGCAATGGACAAACTCAAGCCCGGAGACGTCATCGCCGCCGACGTGGTGCTTCAGGATGAAAAAGCCTGGCTGGAAAACATAGTCGTCACCGGACACTCGGCGCCGGCAGAGAAACCACAATGAAATGGGTATTCCTTGCCTTGGCAATCCTGGGGATCGCGACTTCGTCCCTCGCCCTGCGCGAACACTACCGCACGGATGTTTCCCCGTGCGACATAAACGAGCGCTGGGACTGCGGAATCGTCAACCATAGTCCTTACGCCGTGATTCGCGGGATTCCGGTTGCAGTGATCGGAATCGCCGGATATCTCGTACTGGGAATTCTTTCTCTGCGACGCGCCTACCGCTTAATGCTGGCTGGAGCTTTGGCCGGACTAGCGTTCTCCCTCTACCTGGCCCGAATCGAAGAGCACGTGCTCGGTGTCTGGTGCATTTACTGCGCGATTTCGTTGGGCACGATTTCGTTGATTACGTTGCTGCTGATCGCTACGGTTCTCGTCCAAATCCTAAGAAAACCTGCTTAAAACAACTTCGCCGGGTCTCGATCATCAGCCTTCGGTCCGAAAGAACCGGATTGGCTCCAGAAGCTACGCCCACAGGAACCTTCTGGCCCGCAAGGTGGACATCAGGCCGCGTTCTCTGTAATGAGGTCTTTCACAGGAGGAAGATAATAAAACGAGTCGTCTCTGTCGTCGTTTTGTCCTTCACTGCTCTTATTGCGGAGGGACAGGAAGCGTGCACCCACCCAAAGATCGTCAAGACAACGGGAACCGCGGAATTGAAGGTCACCCCGGATCAGGCGGTTATCCAACTCGGTATTGAGCGCCAGAGCGCCACGGCAAAGAACGCGAAGACCGCAGTGGCGAACACGTCGAGGAAGGTCCTAGCGGCGCTGAAAGGGCTTGGCATAGACGACAAGGACATCCAACCTGAGTACTTATATCTGCAGCCGATGATCGATTACCGAAAAGGCCTGCACATTACGAACTTTACCGCTGAACAGTCCTTGTCGGTAAAGGTTCGTGATCTTTCCAAGCTCGATGACGGAGCCAATCACATCGGGGGAATCGAATACCAGTCGAGCGAGCTGCGGAAATACAAGGACGAGGTTCGCGATGCCGCCGCCAAAGCTGCGCGTGAGAAGGCCGACGCTCTGGCAAAAGCGTTAGGGAATCAGATCGGCAAGACGTATTCCATTGAAGAGGTGCAGCAGAGCGAGGGGTACTACGCTTATCGAGGGCTGGCCGCGAACACAGCAATCGAAGCAGATAGATCGCGCGCGCCTTCGACTGCGCCGGGAGAGTTGACGGTGAAGGCCTCGGTGATCGTTACATTCGATCTCCTATGACACCGAACCGAATGCACAGATTTGGTTTGGCGAACGGCCAAAGACGAACGACCAACGACAGCCCGCCTCAAACAAAAAGGCGATCCTTGCGGATCGCCTTTGAACGAATTGTAAGTGGTTATTAGACAGCCTTCACGTTCTCGGCTTGCCACCCTTTCGGGCCCTTGACCACATCGAATTGGACTTGCTGACCTTCTTGCAGGCTGCGGAATCCACCCGACTGAATGGCCGAGAAGTGTACGAATACGTCCTCCCCGTTCTGGCGGCTGATAAAACCATAACCTTTGGCGTCGTTAAACCACTTTACTGTTCCTGTTTCCATGGTAGTGCTTGGTTCCTTTATTGTTGATATGGCGCTGAATTTCCGCTGAACTTCTGCTCCGGCAGTTCACGCACAAGGCGGGAGGTGCACTTGCAGGGTACCGCAAGATTCAAACGCACCTTAATTGTACAAGATCAGGTCAAGTCGGCCCACCAGGAACGCGCCGCGCCACCAGTTACCTGATGGCCCTAATTCGGTAGTTGCTTCCGCTTGACGGACAGAATCCTGATTGCTGAAACACTGGCGCCACAGGATTCGCACTTCCGGTAGCGCTGGTGAGCAGGGCTCCGGGATTCACCAGCAGCTGAGTGTTAGGCATTTCGATGGCAGTGCCGACATTGGCGGATGCGGTGAGGGTCAGCAAATTGTTAAATGTGGAATCCACGGTGAACGTGCCGTTATTTGGGCTGCCGCTAGCCGACAAGTCGGTGAACGAAAAGGTCGCCGGCACCGTTGTCAACGGCACCAACAAGGTGGTTTTGTACGGAGTCGGTTTTGACACCACTGCAAACACCCCAGTCGCGTTATTGCTTCCCGAGCAGTAGCCAAAGACCAGGGAAATGTAATGCCAAAATGATCCTGGGAAGGATTTTGGCCTTAGAAGCATCGCTCTGGCGAGTATCCTTTCCCACTTTTTACTCTTCTGGTTCGTGCCTCGGCTGATCCATACCCAACGCAAACCTCGGCCTATTGCGGCTCCCGCAAGAGCTCTAGCACACGATCGAAGTCGCCGAGGTTGCGGTACTCGATCACGATCTTACCCTTCCCCTTGTTGTCGGTGATGCGCACGCGCGTGCCGAGTAATCGCTCCAGTTCTAACTGCGCCGCTCGGACGTTGGGATCGACGGGCTTTTCCGGGCGCGGCTGTGTGTCCACCTCTGGATTGCGCAGGTGGTCAACACGTTCCTGGAGTTGTCTTACCGTGAATCCTTGCTCTACCGTGGTTTGAGCCAGCAGCTCTAGGCCCTCCGGACCGAGATACGCTGCCGCCTCGAGGAGCAAGCGGGCTTCGCTGAATCCCAGCCTGCCTTCACCCAACAGGCCGAGCACCCCGGGCGGCAGCTTGAGCAGGCGCATGTAATTCGCCACCGACTCGCGCGAGACTCCGGTCCGCTGGCCGATTTGCTCCTGCGTCAGATTGAAGTCGCGACTCAGGCGTGAAAATGCCTGAGCTTGCTCCAGGCAATTTAGATCCTCGCGCTGCAAGTTTTCGACAATTGTCATCTCAGCCGCCTGCTCGTCACCGAGGCGGCGAACGATCGCAGAAACCGTCGTCTTCCCCGCCAGCTTCGAAGCCCGGCAACGACGCTCTCCCAGCACCAGGACGTAGCGGCCGTTTGCACCCGGGCGAACAACGATCGGCTGCGCCAAGCCGCTGGCCTTGATGGAGTCCGCCAGTTCGTTTAAAGCTGACGCATCGAACGAACGCCGCGTCTGGTAAGGGTTCTCGTCAATGAGGTCGAGCGGAATTTGTTCGATGGCGTCGCCTTCGGCACGTGCCTGAATCTCAGCGACACGTGCGGAACCCGACGCCGGTGCAGGCATAACCGCGCGCGGCCCCGACGGTAACAGGGAATCCAGACCGCGGCCTAACGCCCGGCGTTTTTCTGTCGACTTCTGTTCCTCGATAACGGCCACACTTCCTCCAATGATATAGTGGTTTTTACTAATATATCAATAAGATATATCAGCCTTTCAAATCCATGGTGATCAACTTGTTGCGATCACGCCAGCGGCGCCAGCGCGGAGCGTTCACGACCTGCTTCTCTTCCCCTTCGGCGAGTTGCGCGGAGGTCTGTACGGGCTCAGCGAAAGCATTGAAGCCCGGCATGTGTTTGGCGATGATTTCCTTCGCGAGATTCACGTAGCTCTCAGCGCCGCGGGAGCGATCATCGTAAAGAATTACCGGCTTGCCATGGCTAGGGGCTTCGGCAAGACGAACGTTGCGCGGGATGGTGGTGGCGAATACCTTCTCGCCGAAAAAGCGCTTCAGTTCCGCCGTCACTTGTTGCGCCAGGTTCGTGCGCTCGTCGAACATGGTCAGAACTACGCCTTCGATCTCTAGAGGCGGATTCAGAGCGGTCCGTATACGTTCAATAGTATCGAGCAGCTCAGAAATTCCTTCGAGAGCGAAATATTCCGCCTGCATCGGAATCAGGACCGCGTCGGCGCCGACCAAGGAATTCAAAGTGAGTAGATCGAGCGCCGGCGGACAGTCAATCACGATGAAGTTAAAACGCTCGCGGAGTGGAGCCAAGGCGTTGCGAAGACGGAATTCCCTGTTTTCGGCGTCAACCAGTTCGAAATTTACCCCTATCAGATTCTTGTGCGCGGGCAAAATGAAGAGATGGTCTAGCGCGGTCGGTTGCAACGCGCTTATCGCATCGCACTCGCCAATGAGAACTTTATAAGTACTGTTTCGCTCGGCATCCTTGGCGAGGCCCAAGCCACTGGTGGAATTAGATTGCGGATCGCAATCTACGAGGAGAGTGTTCAGGTTGGCCGCAGCGAACGAGGCCGCAAGGTTAATGGCAGTCGTGGTCTTACCGACGCCGCCCTTCTGATTGGCAACAGCGATAATACGGGCCATTTAGATTTTTCGGAGAAGCAGAGCTTATTCGCAGCATAGTGCGGAAACGCGGCATTGGCAATGCCAGATTCCGATGCAGGTACTAGTGAATCCTATTGGCTGAGTTTGGATACGCTTGCGAAGGAATCGGACAGGCTTTCCACACTGGCAAACGTTCCATGTGGAACATTTATTCCAGCGAGAACCACGCAGACCGTATGCTCCACATGGGAACATCAGTGATGATCAAGTACCGCGCCACCGATTAGCAGGCTTCGGCTTTTGGAGAGCGGCAGCGGTAAGGGATCTTGCCACTTAACATCCCCGACAACTGACTTTGCGGTCTGAATTTGGGCATTGCCGATCAAGAGCGCAATGTGGCCGTTCTGGGCCGCTAGCCTTAACGCAATGGGAAGCATCTTCTCGAAGTGCTCGACCGCCCGCAGAATCACCAGGTCGACATGATCGGATAGCATTTCGGCTCGGTCAGCGAAGACGGTAACTTTGGAAAGGCCTAGGGCCCGGACCACTTCGCGCAGGAACACGGCCTTCCTCTGGTTTGCCTCGATGAGCGTCAGAACCAGCGTTGGCTCCCATATTTTTAGAGGAATGCCAGGAAACCCTGCACCGGAGCCAACATCAATCGCGGTTTGCTGTCTTGCGGGATTAGGGAAGAGACGTCTGGCAGCGAACAGGGACTCGCCGAAGTGGCGGGTGATGACCTCATCCGGATTCCAGACTGCGGTGAGATTCATGTGAGCATTCCACTTCAGCAGCAGAGCGGAGAAGGTTTCGATTTGTCCTAACTGGTACGGGGACAGACTAGTGTCTTCCAGGAATGGTTCGAGAAGTTCGGCAATTCTCTCGGGCGTCATAGGGACATCGCGCATTGTAGCCGATTGTCGCGTCTAAGATTGATCCGAGTCTCGTCTTGGACATAAGCTACTGCGGCGTGCCTGCTTTGCGGCGACTGGGGAACCAAGAGTGTAAAAAGTGGAAAACCATTAGCTAATTTGTAATCGCCCACGTGCTGGCTGGCATTTGGAACACGCTAGATCGGCCTTGTAGTGGGAAAAATACCGTACCGGCTAGGCCAAGATAGTAAAAGCTGGTAGAAGATTTGTCTTGACTGTTAATCCACATTTCTGCAATTATCGAAATATGCAAGCTACTTCAGCCGAGCAAGTTACGAAATACGCCGACATGTTCTCTGCGATGGCAACGGAAGCGCGGCTGCAGATTATGCAATTGCTGTTGAAGGCCCATCCGAATGGACTCGTGGTGGGGGAAATCCAGGAAGAACTGGGGATTCCGAACTCAACGTTGTCGCATCATTTGGACAAGCTCAAGAACGAAGATCTGGTGCGGGTACAGCGGGAAAGTACTTTTCTGCGCTACACGGCGAACACCGAAGCCCTGCAGGAATTGCTGCAGTTCTTGTATGCGGAATGTTGCACGCGCAATCGAGCAGTGCGTCCGCAGGATGTGGTGCAAATTTGCACCTGAGAAAAGGCCGACCTGCGGTTGGCGGACAGCCGTGGACGGCTGTGCCCACACACGTCGATAAGCATCAGCTGATCTAACGGGGGTGTTATGGAAAGCGCGGACGTGAGGGAAGTTGTGAAAGGAAAATATGGGCAGGCGGCGCTTCGAGTGACGAGCGGGGTCAGCAGTTGCTGCGGCGCTACGGCTGCTAGCGGGCTGGGGTGTGATCCGATTACCTCCAATCTTTACGACGCGACGCAAACCGGTCAACTGCCCGAAGAGGCGGTGCTGGCTTCGTTGGGTTGCGGGAATCCGACGGCATTGACGCAAATGAATGCTGGCGAAGTCGTACTTGACCTGGGTTCCGGCGGGGGAATTGACGTGCTCCTTTCGGCGAAGCGGGTAGGGCCGACGGGCAAAGCATACGGTCTCGACATGACCGACGAAATGCTGGCTCTGGCGAATGACAACAAGCGCAAGGCGGGAGCGGAGAATGTTGAGTTTCTGCAGGGCGAGATCGAGCACATTCCGCTGCCGGATAATTCGGTGGATGTGATCATTTCGAATTGCGTGATCAATCTTTCTGCCGACAAAGGTCGGGTTCTGCGCGAGGCGTTTCGGGTACTGAAACCGGGCGGCCGGTTCGCCGTTTCCGACGTGGTTACGCGGGGCGAGATCGCGCCAGAGATCCGACAGAGTGTGCTGCTGTGGGTGGGCTGCCTCGCGGGGGCGCTGGATGAGAACGAATATCGGGAGAAGCTCCGAGCGGCAGGCTTTGAGCAGATCAGCATTGAACCGACCCGAATCTATCGCCTGGCAGATGCGCGGGAGTTCTTGTCGTCTGCCGGAGTGGATATGGATGCGATCGCGCCGCAGGTTGATGGGAAATTCATGAGTGCGTTCGTGCGGGCTGTGAAGCCGGAGAGTTGTTGCGGACCCGCCTGTTGCAGTTGAGGACCAGTCGGACGGCAAGCAGACGAGAACCATGAAGGTTCACGAAGGCAATATGAAGGGCCACTATAACGTTCTGTTTCTTTGCACCGGGAACTCGGCGCGGTCGATCATGGCTGAGGGGATACTGAACTTCAAGGGCAAGCCGAGGTTCACTGCTTACAGCGCGGGTAGTCATCCGTCACGAGCGGTACGGGCGGAGGCGATTAACAGGCTTGCGGCGGCTGGGATTCCCACCCAGGGCTTGCGGAGCAAGAGTTGGGATGAGTTTGCCATGCCGGGCGCGCCAACTCTGGACTTTGTTTTTACCGTATGCGATAACGCCGCGAAAGAGGTTTGCCCGATCTGGCCAGGGCAGCCGATGACCGCGCATTGGGGCGTTCCTGACCCGGCCGCGGCCACAGGCACACCGCAGGAGATTGAGCGCGCCTATCGCGGGGCATTTTCCATTCTCGAGAGACGCATCGGACTGTTTTTATCTCTGCCCCTTGCGCCCATTGACCAAATGGCGCTCAAAAAAGAAATCGAGAAGATCGGCCATCAATGAAATTGAGTTTGCCCAAGCGAGTAGTTGCGGAGTTTCTGGGGACGGCTTTTCTGGTGGCCGCCGTCGTGGGATCCGGGATTATGGCTGAGCGACTCTCAGGAGGCAATCTGGCGCTCACTCTGCTTGCGAACACCATTGCCACCGGAGCTGCGCTAGTCGCCTTGATTCTTGCCTTCGGATCCATTTCCGGCGCGCATTTGAATCCCGTGGTGTCCCTGGCCGATGCGATCGCGGGCAGACTCGCATGGGGCGAGACGCCGATCTATATGGCCACGCAGGTGCTGGGCGGGGTTGCGGGGACAATCTTGGCGCATGGAATGTTCACTCTGCCTCTAGTCTCGTTTTCGCTCCACGCGCGCAGCGGGCCGGCGCAGATCTTGAGCGAATTCGTGGCCACGTTCGGACTCTTGTGTGTCATCTGCGGATGTTCGCGGTCGCGTCCTACGGCGCTACCATTCGCGGTGGGAATTTACATCACAGCCGCCTACTGGTTCACCGCGTCCACATCCTTTGCGAATCCGGCGGTGACGATTGCCAGGTCGCTGAGTGACACCTTCGCCGGAATTCGTCCTACGGACGTTGTGCCGTTTGTGATTGCGCAGTTTGCGGGAGGGCTTGCCGCAGCCTTTCTTTTTCGGTGGCTGTTGGTGGATTTGCGATCGTCGTCAAACGACGTCGTTCTGGCCCAGGAAGCGGCCGAATGAATATCGAAGATTTGCCGGGTTACCAGGTGAAAAGGTGTCGGATAAGAGTGTCCAACCCGCACCGGATCGGGTCGATCGAGCGTATACTTCCGGCCAACGGGCCACTCGTCGTACTGCTTTTGACATCAGAACGTCCGAAAAGGAGATCACGATGAAACTGCATTGGATGTATGGTGCATTGCTCACCGCAGCTATGGTTACGCCGGGTTCGGCGCAGATTTCGGTGTACATCGGGACACCGCCGCCGGCGGTGGTATATGAAGAGGCGGGGCCTCCTCCCGGTGCAGGGTTCGTGTGGATGGAAGGCTATTGGCAACCGGTGGGTCACCGGTACAGATGGGTGCGGGGGCATTGGGAGCGTCCACCATTTGAAGGGGCATACTGGACGCATCCGCATTACGACCACTACCGCGAAGGCTGGGTGCTGCACGAAGGACATTGGGACCGCGAGGACCACGACAATCACCACTGGCAAGATCATGATCGCGGACGAGGGCACGGGGATCACGATGATGATCATGGGCATGAGCATCATGATTAGGAACGCTTGTTCAGATAGGTGTGAACCAACAGGCGTGAACCAAGATGGTAAAACGTGGAGCATTCAGGCCAAGGATCCAGATCGCTGCCGACGCCGATGGGACGAACCACGGATAAGAATGTAGGAAGTGGGAAATCTGTAATCTGAGTAACCAAGAAGGTAACACCCCGACGCGAAAACCCCCGCCTGTCCCTCCAAAGAACAGAGGGACAAAAACGGGGGACGCGCTACCTAGAGAACGATGACCGCGGCTCCGTCAATCGCATCATTCTTCACTGCGGCTAGAGCTTCGTTGGCCTGGTCGAGCGAGAAGCTCGTCACCTTAGGACGCAGCTTGATCTCGCCGGCCAGTTGTAGGAAATCCCTGGCGTCGGCACGGGTCATGTTGGTGACGCTACGGATCTGGCGTTCGCCCCACAGCAGCTTGTCATAGTCGAATTCTGGAATGCGGTCGAGATGGATGGCATTAATCGCGACCACCCCTCCTTTGCGCAGACTGGAGAGCGCAGAGATAACTACATCACCGCTCGGGGCGAAGGTGATGGCTCGGTCGAGTTCTACCGGCGGACGATTTCTTTCTTCTCCCACCCAAGTCGCTCCGAGCGCCGCTGCCAGCTTGCGATGAGATTCTCCCCGGGTGGAAACGTAAACCTCACAATTCCACGCTTTCAAGACAGCGATCGCCAGATGCGCTGAGGCACCGAATCCGAAGAGGCCGACACGGTCTCCTTTTCTGACGCCGGCGACACGGAGGCTGCGGAAGCCGATGATTCCGGCGCACAAAAGGGGAGCGGCGTGGAGATCGTCGAGAGCGGCGGGAATCGGGAAGACGAAATCAGCGCGGGCCAAAACGTATTGGGCGTAACCTCCGTTGACGGTGTAGCCGGTGAAGGTTGGGGAGTCGCAGAGGTTTTCTTCGCCACGGCGGCAGTAGGGGCAGGTGCCGTCGGTGCCGCCTAGCCAGGAGACGCCGACGCGGGTGCCTACTGGAAGGTTGTTGGTGGCTCCTTCCACAATTTCGCCGACGATCTGATGGCCGGGGATGACTCGCGGGGGGAGAGGCGAGAGTTCACCTTCGACAATGTGGAGGTCAGTGCGGCAGACTCCGCAGGCGAGGACGCGGAGGAGGAGGTGGCCGAGCTTGGGGACGGGATCGGGCACGTCTTCGATTCGAAGAGGATGATTCGCGATTGGTTGCGGCGAGGTGAGGACTGAAGCTTTCATGAAAGGCTCATTTTAAGCCTGTTCGTGACGGGTCGCTGACTGAGTGCAGCGAAAAGCGCAAGCAGAAAGCAGGTTCCTCGACTGCGAAGATCGTTCGCAAGAGCGAACGATCTTCTTCGCTCGGAATGACAGAGTTCTTGATTGGTACGAAGCTGGGCCGATGCTCTCAGTGGAAATTACTGAACATGATCAAGTCGGAGTCGTTGTCGCGGGCGCGGGTGACGGCGATTTTCTTGCCATCGGGCGAGAAAGCGAAGGATGCGATGGCGAGCGGTTCGGAGTCGAAATGAGTGAGCTGGGTGGGCGCGCCGCCGTCGAGCCGCAGGTAAAACAGGGCGTGGCCGTCGGGTTCGGCTTCTTGCGTGTACACAATGCCTTTGCTGTCGGGTGCCCATTGGGGATTGCCGCTGGTGATTGGCGCGGGGAGAATTTTGAGCGGCGGGCCGCCGTCAACGTTCTGAATCACGAACTGAAATTTCTGGTTCGCTCCCTCGCCGACCAGCTGCGAGTACACAATCTGTTTGCCGTCGGGAGCAATTCGCGGCCAGCTTGCGAGAGTACCGGCCATTGCCACAGGGGCTCCAGCACCCATGGAAAAGCGCATCAGGTTGCCGCCGTTCTGCCAGCGAACGAAGAAGATGGTGTTGCCATCGGGAGTGCAGGCTCCTCCTTCATCGTCTGGCCCTTGCGTCAGTTGCTTAAGTTCACCGCTGGCAGGGGTGTACCTCGACAGGCCGACATAGTCTTTGCCGTGAATCAAGGAAACCAGGATGGAATCGGGGCCACACGGAATCGGCTCCAGCACCATCGGCTCATGTTCGAGAAGCGAGGTCCGAGTCTTTCCATCCGGACTGAGAGTGACGGAGTGGTACTGAGCGTCCATCGAGAGCAGACGGCCGTCCGGCGTCCAGTTGATGGTTTCTCCCTCGGCCTGCCCGGAGGTGATGGGAGCGGTGTCGAGCTTGATTTCAGCGGGAAGCTTCGCCGGGACATTGCCGAGATACACCGCGGAGTGCGCCTGACTTTGAATCGCAACCAGCGATTTTCCATCGCCGGTGATGCTCAGGTCGTAGTACTGATTCAGGTCGTTGACGACGTTCTGCACGGCGCCGGAGGGATAAGGCTGGAATTTGATCTGGCGCCGGTAGCGAGTCTCTGAGGTGCGGGCAATCATGAAGAAACCGCTGTCGTCCGGCAGCCATACCGCTGCTTCGATCAGCATGTCGTAGGTAAACTTCTTGACTGGAGAGCCGGTGGGACTGTAAACGCCAACCTCGCCTCTTACGGTTTTGCCAAGGCTGATGATCGGGAAGGCGACCAGTTTCCCACTCGCGCTCCAGGAAGGCGCTGCGCCGGGGAGGCTCTCGCCGGCTTCGTTTCCGCGCTGGAATTTTATGAAAGACCTCTCGCCGCTGCCGTCGCCGGCGGCCAGGATGAGCTCGTCAGTTTTGGTGGCGAGGTCGTAACGCTTTACCAGGATTTGTTTGCCGTCGGGAGAGATTCCCGGAGTTCCCCAGATGTCACGCAGTACGAGTTGGGGTGTGCCGCCGAGACTGGGCACGGAGTAGAGATTGGAGACGACTTCGTTCTGAGGATCGGTGTGACCGTAATAGATGTAGTTGCCGTCGGGAGAAAAGGCCAGGCCAGAGTTGAAGTAGCCGCTTGACCCCGGCACCACCTGTACTTCGCTCCCGCTGACGATTTGCTTCACCCAGAGACTGCGGTGGCCTTCATGCATGAAGTAGGCAACCCAGCGGCCGTCGGGCGAGATGGCAGCGGCGAAATCCACTTTGCCGTTCTCGGTCAATTTCGTGATCTGAATGTTCGCAGGATTAATGACCACCTTTGCCGGAGCGAAAAACTTGTAGAGTCCGAAAGCCGCGATCAGCAGCGCGGTGATGATTGGCATCAGGATCAACCGCAGCTTGTGACGCTTAGCTTCCGCGAGAACTGCGGCGCTTGAGGATGCCGGTTTGGAGCCGCTGGCAGTGGCAACGGAACTTGAAGTGGAAACTGCGGCGAAGCGTCCGGAGGAAGCGGAGCCGGACCCGCGCTTGATCCTTTTCAAGTCGGCGCGAATTTCCGCAGCAGACTGACTGCGCAGGTCGGGATCTTTTTCGAGCGATTTGAGAATCACATCGCTCAGCGCGGGCGGCAGCAATGGATTCAGATCAGCCGGTGGCGGCGGATTTTTCTCCAAGATGGCATGGAAGATCACAGCCGAGGTCGGACCATCGAATGGCAAGCGGCCCGTACCCATCTGATAGAGCACTGCGCCAAAGCTGAACAGGTCAGTACGGGCATCCACCTCTTCGCCGCGAGCCTGCTCGGGGGACATATAGGCCACAGTGCCGACGGTCGAGCCTGGGCTGGTGAGCAGGGGAGAATCAATGGTTGCGCCTGCAGCAACGGCGGTTTGCTCGTGCTCCTTGGCCAGCTTGGCGAGTCCGAAGTCGAGGACCTTGGCGCGTCCGCGAGTGGTGATGAAGATGTTGGCGGGCTTAATGTCGCGGTGGATGATGCCTTTGCGATGAGCGGCGTCGAGCGCGTCGGCGACCTGAATGCCGATATCGAGGAGCTGGTCGTTGGTGAAGGGACGCGCCAGCAGGCGGGCGGAAAGAGGCTCGCCTTCCAGCAATTCCATGGCGATGAAGGGCTGGCCTTCATACTCGTTGATTTCGTAGATGGTGCAGATGTTTTCGTGGTTCAGCGATGAAGCGGTGCGCGCTTCCAGGCGAAAGCGATCGAGCGACTGCGGACTCGTGGCGACATCACGGGGCAGGAACTTAAGTGCGACGCGACGGCCCAGCGTGAGATCTTCGGCTTCATAGACCACGCCCATGCCGCCGCTGCCGATTTCACGGACAATCTTGAAGTGCGAAATGGTTGAATCGATCATGGTTGAAAAGCGGCGGTTGGCCTCAGCTCTTAGTTCTTTTCCAGGAAATCAGTAAAGGCTCCGGTTTTCTGGTAGTACACGCGCAGGCTACATTGCTTCGGGCTCATGTGAGCAAATGAAAGTTCCAGTTCCTTGGTGGGGTCGGGGATTTCGCCGACCTCCATGGGAGAGCGGGCGACGTCTTGAGACGAATTGTAGGGAGCGCCGACGGTCACGTTGCGGTTGACGATCAGAGTCCAGCTTTTGCCGCCGGGAATGAGATACACGGTGTATGCTCCCAGCGGGATTTCAGAGCCTCCCAAGGTGAGCGGAACCTGCACGTAGAGGGTGATACCGGGAGACCAGACACGGCCATTTTTGGGTTCATCCTTGACCTTAGGGAGGTACTGCATGCTCACCTGATTGCCATCTGTATAGTCACAGTAAGCAGTCTGCGGATCTTGGGCGAAAACGCTTCCGGCAGCCGTTCCTACGAAGGCCGAGAGGAATAACGCCATGCTAACGGAGTTTCTCACCGCAATAATGTAACACCAGAGGCGGCTGTTGGCAGTTAGCAAAAACGAATGCGGCGCATCGATGCGACGAATGGTAGATGGAAGAATCGGAAACCGAGAGCGAGAACCGCAAGATCCTTGAGGGTGAAGATTCCAAACCAAAATCGCGGTGCCGTGTGCTCCGCGGACAGCCGAGGGCATCTGTCCCAAACCATCCGTGGTCGGCATGAAAGCAGGGCGCTTTTCCCCGTTTGGGCGTGGTCTTCGGTTATGTTCTCAATCCGGGAAGAGGTTGCTAACGTTTGGGGCAGGGAAAAGAGGTCCCAAAATGTCCAAATCGGGTGGCTTGTCGAAGGTTCTGTACGGTGAATTGAACGAGGAAGTCCTTGCGGCACAGGCGGAGTCGCTGCAAAAGGCTGGCTACCAGGTACATACAGCCGTGGGGCGAGCGGAAGTGCTGGACGCATTGAAGCGCGAGAGCTTTGAGATGGTAATTCTAGGAGCTACGCTCACCCGTGACGATCGCCACCATCTTCCTTATATGGCGAAGAAGGCGCAGGCTGGAACGCGAGTGCTGGTACTGCACACCGACGGGTCGCGGCATCCTTACGTGGATGGGAATATCGACACGGGCGAAACCATCGAGAAGCTTCTGGAGAAGATCGGCGGCCTTCAGACCAAAACTGCGGCCGCTGCGGCGGGACGATAGTTTTTTCAGTTTGGGGTGAGTGCGGGGCGGACTCTTCGGAGCCGCCCTTGCTATTTGAACGTCATAGCGAGTTCTTTGGCGGTGTAGATTCCAAGCAAAAGCTCAGAACTGTGCTCCGCCGACAGCCGAGGACGGCTGTCCCCACACAAGCCCGTCTATCGTAGAATCTCTGTTTGAAATCTCGCAGGGAGAAAACCTCTTAGCATGGATGCTGCAGGGCAAAACGGGCAGACAAGCAGCCGAGTTTATGTGACACTAGCCGGCCTTCCTTTATTGATCGAGTTGAAGTGGCCGTTTCACAAGTCCGGTTCGGGCGCGGATTTTTGGGTGCTTCACGGGGACATCAAGTTGGGAGGCTCCGAGGGGCTGCACGCGGCGGTGTCGGTGAATCTTTCGGCAACGGTGCGCGAGGTGCTGCCTTCGCTGGAGCCGAAGGATGCGGAAGCGCCAGTGATCAACTCGCTGCGCTATAACGTGGACCGAAGGCAATTGGAATTCGTGAAATCGGGCAAACTGGTTCCGGTACAGTTTTCCAGCAGGCATTACGATTTCAAGCGCAATAAGTGGGTGTTCGGCAAAGCCAGCGACGAAGATATTTCGCAGCTGATTGCGCGCAAGGTCTTCTGGCAGAGACGGCTGACAGAAAGCGCGGCCTGGATCGGCGATCCGACCGAGGCCCTTTACGTTGAAACTACGGCCGACCACGTTTTGGAACTGGCGCGAACGCTGGCAGAAGACGGGCTGATGACGGTGGAGGGTGAACGAGCGTCAGCCAATGCTGCGCTGATGGCGCAGGCGGAAAAGTTTGAAAGCGACATGCGCGCCGCTCTGGCTGAACTGGAAAAAAAGCATGCCTTCGAGCGAGGGTGAGGAGTGCCTTTCGATCGCCCGATACCTGCCGTGTCCGTCCGCTACTCGTTCTTCATGGCTTCGATCAACTGGTAGAGCTGTTTATCTGGGTTCTCAACTTCCATGAAGGGTTTGGCCTGCGGCTTGCCACTCACTACGTAGATCGTCGGAGTGTGCTGGATCCCCACGCGGCGGCCGAGGTCCTTGTCCTCATTGACCAGCGCGGCGAACTTTCCCTGGGGATCAACTACAAAAGGCAGATCGACTTTGTGGTCGGTGGCGAATCTCTGGGCGAAGGCTTGCAGATTGTCAGGACTGATTTCGGGCTGGTGCTGAAAGATGTAGTCGCGAAACTGGTTACCGAGTTCCTTGGAGTGGGTGTCGAAATAGCGCGCGATGACCGCCGCGTTGTACGACCAGTTATGCATGGGCAAAGGGAAGTCATGACGAACGACGGGAATCTTGTAGGTCTTGCCCGCGTTCGCGACCAGAGGTGCGTCCATCCGACATTTGGGGCATTGCAGGTCTTCAAAAACAATAATGGCGACCTGCGCACCTTTGGGGGGGCGGAGGAGGGCGGGGTCCTGGGCGGCGGCTAAAAAAACGAACGAGATTAGGGCTAAGAAAAGCAGCAGCGCGTTCTTCATGGCTATGGAGTTTAGATGCAACATCGATCGCTTTTATGGTACCCGAAGAGGCTGTTTGAGGCGAATGAAGAAAAGTCAGTAGTTAGAAGTAAGAATGCACAAGTGACAGCATGGAAGCCAGCCGGTCCTGACTTCTTCCTTCCTGCTTCTGCGTTCTGACTTACTATTTCTGCATGACGCTCTTACGGGAAGTTCATGTCGAGGGTGTAGAGGTTCTGTGTGCTCACATCGCGAAGGAACATGCGGGGGTTATCTACGGCACTGTCGGTCCAGGTGCCGAAATCCGGAGTGAAGTACTGGTGAAATCCTTTGGTGCTGAATAAAGTCTCAGTGTGGGTTTCGTCGACTCTTATCTCCTTGACCTCGGCATCGGTTGAGTACTCCACATAGTGGCTGTCGGAGGTCCACGCGGGATATTCAATTGCGTCGGGATCGGTCGTCCAATCGGACCACTTGCTGGTCTGAAAAGCGAAAATGCGGAGGGTCTTGGAAATCTCTTCGAAGTCGAGAGCTGCCAAATAACGGCCATCGGGGGACCATCGCGGACTGAAGAGGCCCCCGGAACCGGGAACGGTTGAGATCTGCTTTGTTTTTAAATCCATGATTCTGATCTCAGACTTCTGTCCTACGCCTGGCTCGCCGGTAGAAAACACGATGCGGGTGCCGTCGGGAGAGAACGCGGGGTCGCCTTCGGTTGTGTTCCCAGGGGCCAACTCATCGGGAGTGCCGCCCTGCGCCGAAATCACGTATGCCTTCCAGGGCTTTCCCAGCTGGGATCCCATGTAGGCGATCTGCTTCCCGTCGGGAGACCAGCGCGGAAGCGCGGCGTGATCGGGAGGGTAAGTCAGCTGAATCTTCTGGCTGCCGTCTGCCTGGCTGGTCCAGAACGTGCTGTCCAGAACGCTGACGTAAGCGATCGACTTGCCGTCGTGAGAGAAGGCAACGTCCTAAACCGCAAGGCCTCCAAGGAATGGAACGAACTGTTTTGCCGTGGGATCGTAGTGCACGAGCTCGGCGCGTTGATCATAGCCTCCGACAATCAGTTTCTTGCCGTCGGGCGTGATTCCGGCAAGGCCGAACTCCAAGGGGCCGAAGGTCAACTGAACCGGCGTGGTTGCCGATTTGCGAAGCAGACTGGGCGAGTCCGGCAAGACGAAGATGTCGCCAAAACTGTCGCTGCGAAGCCTGCTCTGAAAAAGGAAATAGCGGCCATCGGGCGTCCAGATACCGCAGCACTCATGCGGCGGCGTATGCCAGCCGGGCAATAAGGGATGAAGATTGGAGCCGTCGGGCGTAACTTCCCAGAAGGAGTAGGTGTGGGATGCGTAATTCGGCGCTTTAATTCGGCGGCGCTTTGGTAGCGAATGTCGCGATCTTTTTCGAGCGCTGTGTTGATGATTCTTTCGAGCTCGGCGGGAAGATCGGGATTGACGCGGGTTGCCGGAGCCGGAGCTTTGTTCAGAATCGCATCGAAGATAGCAACTGAGGTGTCGCCGCGGAAGGGCAGCAGTCCGGTTGCGGACTCATACAGGACGGTGCCGAAGGAAAACAGATCGGTGCGGGCGTCGAGTTCTTTGCCCAGCGCCTGTTCGGGAGACATGTAGGCCACGGTTCCGAGAGTGCTGCCAGCACTGGTGAGGTGCTCTTCAGTGACGGTCGGCGCAGAGCCGGCTTGCTCGCCGCCGAGGGGACTCATTTTGGCCAGTCCGAAGTCGAGAATTTTGGCGTGACCGCGATCGGTGATGAAGAGATTAGCCGGCTTTATATCGCGATGGACAATTCCCTTGTTGTGCGCGGCATCAAGGGCGTCGGCAACTTCGATGCTGAAATCGAGCAGAGGCTCGAATTCAAGCCGGCGTCCGAAGATGGTCTCACGAAGAGTCTTTCCCTCGAGATACTCCATGGCTATAAAGGGACGGCCCTGGTGCTCGCCAATCTCGTAGATGGTGTAGATATTGGGATGATTCAGCGCAGAGGCGGCACGGGCCTCGCGGCGGAAGCGTTCAAATGCCTGCTGATTTCCGGCAACGTCATCCGGTAAAAACTTAAGCGCGACAAAGCGGCCGAGCTGGGTGTCTCAGCCTTGTAAACCACGCCCATGCCGCCGCCGCCTACTTTATGCAGGATGCGGTAGTGCGAAACCGTTTGGCCGAGTGGCGCTGGGTCGGGCATTGTGCCGCAATATTAGCAGAAGGAGAACAACGATTTAGGTTCAGAAGTCGCGACGATTTGAGAATCACAACAGCCGCAGTTGCCGACGTTCGAGAGCGAGGAGTTTTTCTTTGATCGGCAGGCCGCCACCGTATCCGGTGAGCTTGCCATTCGAGCCGATCACGCGATGGCAGGGAATCACGATCGGGATGGGATTTGAACCGTTTGCCAAACCCACGGCGCGCGACGCGTTGGGGTTCCCGATGTGTTGCGCGAGTTGGCCGTAAGAAATCGTCTCGCCGTAGGGGATTTTGCAAAGTTCATTCCAGACTCTTTGCTGAAAGGGTGTACCCCCGGGCGCGAGCGGGAGATCGAACGTTTCGAGTTCTCCGCCGAAGTAGGCGCGAAGCTGGCGAATGGGTTCGGTGAAAGCTGATGAATCTTCATGCCAAGCCGGCTGCGGTGACGGTGGCATGCCAATCTTCGGAAACCTGATTTCGCGGAGGCCGGCATTGTCCGCCGCGAGGAGAAGTAATCCGATAGGCGACTGGAGATAAGTAAAGATGAAAGACATGGTTCACACTGCTGTGGCTTGTTCGCGGCGCTTGCCCTGGATTTCGATGAACACGTTCACTAGGGAAACCGCCGCGTGGGTCACGCCGGGAATGCGGGAGGCGTGGGCGATGGTGCGAGGGCGGATTTTGGTCAGCTTCTCTTGCATCTCGCGCGAAAGTCCGCTGACGGATTTGTAGTCGAACCAATCCGGGATGTGGCGCTGCTCGGCCTTCTTCAGGCGCTCGATAGCGCGGTGCTGCTGCTGAAGATAGCCTTCGTATTTGATTTCGGTTTCGACGGATTTGAGTTGGTTGCGCAGCGCGGAGGGAAGTGTGTCGTTGGCCACCTCCGGGGCTGAAGCCCCGAACCCAAGCGAGCTCATTTCGGCACGAGCGAACTCGTGCCCTTCCCGCTTGGATTCTGAAGCGAGATTCATTAGCGCTGCGCTGAAAAATTCGGGCGCCAGGTCACGCAGGATTGGAACCAAATGCTCGATGGTGATTTCTGGACGCTTCAAGAGTTGGGCTAGCGACGAGCCGATGGCCGCGGAAAGATCGGGGGTGGGCTTCTCGGCATCGGCAGGGATCTGGCGGGTGAGGGCACCCGCCCCTAGGTGGGTAGCGGTTAACTTCGTTGTTTCCAGGAGGCGCTTCATTTTTTCCTGACGGTCTTGCTTGGCAAGGAAATCATCCCACGCATTGTCGTCAATCAAACCTACGCGGCGGCCGTGGGGGGTCAGGCGGCGGTCGGCGTTGTCGATGCGCAGATGAAGGCGGAACTCGGCTCGCGAAGTGAACATCCGGTAAGGCTCGTTAGTGCCTTTCGAGATGAGGTCGTCGATCAGGATCGCTGTGTAGGCTTCGGTGCGGTCGAGGATCAGCGGCGGTTCATTCTTGATTTTCAACGCGGCGTTGATGCCGGCCATCAGGCCCTGGCAGGCGGCTTCTTCGTAGCCGGAGGTGCCATTGATCTGTCCGGCGAGAAAGAGGCCGGCGATTTGTTTGGTTTCGAGAGAGCGCTCAAGTTCGGTGGGATCAAGGGCGTCATATTCGATAGCATAGCCGGGACGGAGCATTTCGGCGGCTTCGAGTCCCGGAACGGACTTCAGTATTGCGAGCTGGACTTCTACTGGCAGCGACGTGCTCATGCCATTGACGTAAATCTCGTTCGTGTTCAGGCCCTCGGGTTCGAGGAAAAGCTGGTGCGTGGTTTTGTCGGGGAACTTGACGATCTTGTCTTCAATCGAGGGACAATAGCGCGGGCCGACTGACTGAATCTGGCCGCTGTACATGGGCGAACGGTGCACGTTCTCGCGGATAATGCGATGAGTTTCGAGCGTGGTCCAGGCGATGTAACAGGGGACCTGGGAATCGTGATGCGCCACGCGCTTGGTGCGAAAACTGAAAGGCGTGGGATCGGCATCCCCGGGCTGGATTTGAAACTTTGACCAGTCGATGGTGCGGCCATCGAGTCGCGGAGGGGTTCCGGTCTTGAGGCGGCATCCGCGGAGGCCGAGTTTTTTCAGGGACTCGCCGAGGAGGACGGCGGCGGGCTCGCCGGAGCGTCCGGCGGGATATTGCTGCTCGCCGCAGTGAATGAGTCCGTTGAGGAAAGTGCCGGTGGTGATGATGACGGCGGGGGCGCCGACGGTGCGGCCGTCGCGGAGTTTGATTCCTAGGACCCGTCGTTGGTCGTTGTTCGTTGGTCGTCGGTCAAAACCAATAGCATTGTTGGTTGTTGGTTCTTGGTCGTTGGCAAGATCCTGTGCTTCAGGGGTTTCGGCCAACGACGAACGACGAACGACCAACGGCGGGTCCGGGTGAATGCTGAGTGCTGAATGCTGAGTGCTTTCCAGGATCAGCTCCGCCACTTCCGCCTGCTTGATCTGCAGATTGGGCTGCGATTCGAGGACTTCGCGCATCTTCAGGCGATACGCCTGCTTGTCACACTGGGCGCGGGGGGACCAGACTGCCGGGCCGCGTGATGTGTTCAGAAGGCGGAACTGAATTCCAACCGCGTCGGTCACTTCGCCCATGATGCCGCCGAGGGCGTCCACTTCGCGGACGAGGTGGCCTTTGGCAATGCCTCCGATGGCGGGGTTGCACGACATTTGCGCGATCAGGTCAACGTTCAGAGTGTAGAGCGCGGTCTTCAGACCCATGCGGGCGCAGGCTACGGCGGCTTCGCAACCGGCGTGTCCGGCTCCGACGATGACGACATCGAATTGTTCGGTGAACTGCATGGGATTTCTATTTTACAGGCTCGTGTGGGTCGGACACTCTTGTCCGACAAATACTTGCAGATTTTGGCCAAGTTTCATCCCGATCGAAAGCACTACGGCAGTCTGGAAATCAGAAACAAATTCAAATTCAAGAGTCAAAGGCGTCGGACAAGAGTGTCCGACCCACATAGTCAGTGGTGGCGGATATCTGTAAAGACGGCATCCTGCCAGTCGTTCGACGGGAAATACCAATCGCTGGCGCCGGCGCCGGCGCCGGCGCCGTAACCGATGGTTGGATTGCTCCAGTAATCCATGCCCATTTGGAGTAGGGCCGCGCGCGAAATTCTGACTCGTGCCTTCACTGTGCAGCCTTCTAGATGCCCCGGCGGAAAACCAACGCGGGGCGAAGCGCTCCAGAAATGCCAGACGCGGTCCGGGCTCTTGCCAACCCGCAGAATGATGGCGCGGTGGTTCTTTGAGTAGGCGAGTGGGATATGATCGTGGGCGTCGGTGCCGAACCAGGGATAGCGGCGGTACAGGCCTCCGCGAACGTTGGCGCGATCGTCGTTTAGCACTACGCCTTTGCCATCTACGCGGCACGAGAGTTGGGTGCGGTCAATTTCGACTTGCGCGTGCTGGTAACCTGGGAGGCGATTGTCGGCGATGACGATTCCCCACAGCATGGCTGAGGTGAAATCAGGCAGCTTGGGAACGGGGTTGATGTAGCCGGATTTGTAGCGGACTTCCGCGGGGATGCGGGAGTCGGTTTGAGCGAGGCACAGGAAGGGGATACCTAGTAGCAGCAGGACTGGGCGGAGTCGGCCCACGGTCGCCTCGGGGGACCCGGAGATTTTAACCGCAAAAGGACGCTGAGGAATCGCCAAGGGGGCAAAGAAAAGTTCGGCCACGGATTTCCCTGGATCAACACGGATCAAAAACCAAAAAAGGTTCTATCCGTGGTAATCCGCGCAAATCCGTGGCTAAGAATTTGACTTTGTGCTACTGACAGATGCTTTCAGGTTGCGGCGACAGGATTGTTCCTCGTATAGTGATTTCCTGACGGAGGAACGATGACGACTAAAGAATTTTTCGAGGAGATGGATGCGCGCATCGCGAAGTATGACCTGCTTTGCCATCCTTTTTATAAGGCGTGGTCGGCTGGCGAGCTGACCCGCGAAGACCTGCGGGAATATGGGCAGGACTATTTTCATCATGTGGCGGAGTTTCCGGAGTATTTGCGGGAATTTGCAGCGCGGGTTGAAGACGATCAACTAAAGCGCGCGGTGATGGTGAATCGCGAGGACGAACTGGGACTCGATGGGTCGCGCCCGCACCCCGAGCTTTGGCTGGATTTTGTGGAGGCCATGGGCGGGGAGAGGGCCGGCGATGATGCTCCAGTGAAAGAGATTGGCGAGTTGACGGGATGGTTCCATTCTGTCGCGAGCCAAGGGGCTCTCGAGGAAGCGCTTGCGGCTTTTTATACGTATGAGTCGCAGGTGCCGCAAGTAGCGGCAGAGAAAGCGAAGGGGTTGCGCGAGCGCTACGGCGCGGACGAGAAGACTTGCGAGTATTTCACGGTGCACACCACGGCCGATGTTTATCATTCGCGAATCTGGAAACATCAACTGGCAAAAATTGTTGAAGCAAATCCCCAGGCTGCCGAGAAGGCGCTGAACGCGAGCGAGAATGCGGCCATAGCGCTGTGGAAGGCGCTGGACGGGATTGAAGCGGCACGGGTGGCGCGGGCGGCGTAGAAAAACAGGTGCGCACCTAGCACTTGGCACTTAGCATTTGGCACTTCGACGGCCCGGGCCGGCCAAATGCTAACTGCTAAACGCCAAGCGCCAAGTTCGGGGCCAGCGATTTCGGTAGAATCGTTGGCTCTTTTCTTTTTGTGGTCAACGATTATGAAACCAGTTCCCATCGGTGCGCGCGGAGAGGCGGAGGAAACGGTCGAGTTCAAGCATACGTTGACCTCGCATCATCCCGAGTTGCCGCCGGTTTATTCCACTCCGGACATGATTCGTCTTATGGAGACGGCTGCATTTCATGCGTTGCACCTCTATTGTGAGGGGGACGAGATCACGGTGGGGACTGCGATTCATATTGAGCATCGTGCGGCAAGCTTGGTGGGAGCACGAATCCGAGCAGAGGCGGTGGTTGAGTCGTTCGATGGCAAGTTCTATACCGTCGGAGTGAGGGCATGGGATGATCAGCAGGAGATCGGGCGGGGGACGGTGGGGCGTGCGGTGGTGAGCGTGGGGAAGTTTCTGGAGAGAATTCGGAAGGTGTAGTTTTAGGGGTCAAGTCAACTCAACCGGCCACTTCTCGCAAAACCCACGAGAAATGGGGTACCCAGGAGGGATGGAGCACCCTGGGACGCTTATTTTTTATGACGTCAGGAAAAAGCAGATGGCTGAAATAGAGACTCAGGCGACCAAAGGCGAGACTTTCCGCGCCCTGCATCGCGGACCGAAGATCCTGCTGCTGCCGAATGCTTGGGACGTGGCCAGCACCCGCGTCTTTGAACAGGCTGGCATCAGCGCGATTGCGACTACCAGCGCGGGGATCGCATTTACGTTGGGATATCCCGATGGGGAGAAAATCTCGCGAGAAGAAACGCTGGTGGTGGTGGCGCGGATTGCGGCGGCGGTCAGCGTTCCGGTGACGGCTGACGTCGAGGCGGGTTATGGGGATCGGCCGGAGGATGCGGCGCGAACGGCACGTGGCGTGATTGAGGCTGGCGCCGTGGGGATGAATCTTGAAGATGGAACGGACGATCCAGACCATCCGCTGACAGATTTAGCGCTGCAACTGGAGAAGATTGCCGCGGTGCGGGAAACTGCCGCGGCGATGGGCGTTCCGATTGTGCTGAACGCGCGGACGGATGTTTATCTGTCGGAAGTCGGACCAGCAGGACGGCGTTATGCTGAGTCTGTCAAGCGGCTGAAGGCATTTCGTGACGCGGGAGCGGATAGCTTGTTCGCTCCCGGGCTGCGAGATGTCGAAACCATTGGGCGGTTGGTTCGGGAGTTGAACCATCCGCTGAATATTCTCGCGGGACCGGGCTCGCCCTCCATTCCAGAATTGCAAAAACTTGGCGTGGCGCGAGTCAGCCTGGGGTCGGGACCGATGCGGGCGACGCTGGGGCTGGCGCGGAGGATTGCGGAAGAACTGAAGAGTACTGGGACTTACCGCGGACTGGAAGGCGCGATTCCGCATGCGGAGTTGAACCGGTTGATGTCGTGACTGGCCGCGAACTAGATGCTGCGGCCCTTTGTCGTACCAGAATGTCCGACCCGTACCGGGCAGGGATGTAACATTGAGCCATGCAGAGCATGGTTCAATCAGTGCTTCGCTATATCCGGAAGCATGATCTGCTGCACGCGGGAGACCGCCTGGGAGCCGCGGTTTCTGGCGGGGCAGATTCGGTGGGGCTGCTGAGGGTGCTGCTGGAGTTGAGGCAGGAGTTGGGAATTGTCCTTTCCGTTGTTCATCTCAATCACAAGTTAAGGGCGGCGGAATCGGATGCGGATGAGGCATTTGTCCGCCAATTGGCGGCGGGGCACGGGCTGGATGTTATCTGCGAAAGCAAGGACGTTAAGGCGTATGCGGCACAGAAGAAATTGAGTCTGGAGGCAGGCGCGCGGGACTTGCGGTATGAATTCTTCCGCCACGCGCTTCACGGGAATCTGGATCGGATTGCGACGGCGCATACGTTAGACGATCAAGCTGAGACGGTCCTGATGAAACTGGCGCGGGGCGCGGGGACGAGGGGGCTGGCGGGGATTTATCCCGAAGTCAGCATTCAGCATTCAGTACTCAGCAGTCAGCCAAGAGCGAAAGCCGTTGTCCGTCCGCTGCTTGCCACGCGGCGCGAAGGACTCACTGACTATCTTGGTGAACTGGGACAGGACTGGCGTGAGGACTCCAGCAATCGGGATTTACGGCATACACGAAACCGTATGCGGCATGGGATTATTCCGCGGCTGGAGCGGCATGTGAATCCCGCAGTATGCGAAGCGCTGGCGGAGGCGGCCGAGATTGCGCGCGGGGAAGAGGAGTATTGGGCGGGAAAGGTGGCGAGATTGCTGCCACGGCTTTGGAAGCGGACGAGGCGTGGCGGCGTCTTGAGCTGCACTCGGCTGGCTAAGTTTGAATTGGCTCTGCGGCGCAGACTGGTACGGGCGGCGGGCGAGTCGCTCGGATTGAGTCTGGGATTCCGTCATGTCGAGGAGGTACTTGGCTTGAGCGCCGAAGGCGCACAAACTAACCTTCCCGCTGACTGGGCGGTTTGCGTGCGCAAGCGAGGGCTCCAATTCGAAGGCATTTCGGAGCCCACAGCGGCTTACCGGTACGAGCTTTCCGTGCCCGGCGAGGTGATGGTTTCCGAAGCTGGCGTCACGGTGAAGGCGTTGGCTATGGATTCTGTGGGCGCGGCGTATAATCCCGCAGACTTGCTTGATTGGAAGTATGCGCGCGGAGGACTCGTCGTTCGAAACTGGGAGGCGGGTGAGCGGTTTTGGCCTTCGCATACGAAAGAGCCAAAGAAAATCAAAGAACTGTTGCAGGACCGGCACATTACCGGTGATGAAAAAAAGCGGTGGCCAGTGGTGGTGAGTGGAGACGAAGTTGTCTGGGTGAGGGGGCTAGGAGTGCGCCGGGATTTGCAGACGAAGGATGGGATGGGAGTGCTGATTGAGGAATCGGGCGTTTCCGAGGGATGAGGTTGCGGTGGACGACAGGAACGGCAGGTCTCTCGACTGCGAAGATCGTCCGCAAGGCGGATGATCTTCTTCGTTCGGGAAGACAATCTTATCAGCGAAAAATATGAATCAAGCGGAACAGAAATTGCGAGTCATCATTCCGGCTGATCAGATTCAGAAGCGGGTGCGGGAGATGGCGCGGCAAATCTCTGACGATTACCAGGGGAAGACCGTGCATGCCCTGGGGATTCTGGAGAATGGATTCATTTTTCTGGCGGATCTGGTTCGAGCGCTTGAAGTGCCGGTGGTCTGCACATTCATCAAGCCGAGATACCGGGACGACCTCGGCGGTTTGCAGGAAATTTTCTTCAGCCACGAGCTGGATATCCGCGGCCAGCACGTGTTGCTGGTGGAGGGCCTGGTGCACTCGGGGGTGACGGCGGATTTTCTGATGAATGACTTGCGCGGGCGGGGAGCGGCTTCGGTGAAGCTGGCGACGCTGCTCGACCGGCAGTCCGCCCGCCGGGTGCAGTTGCAGCCTGACTACTTTGGCTTTCTCGTGGATAGCGCGTTTCTGATGGGATACGGGCTGGGATCGCTGGAGCAGACGAATCGGAATTTGCCCTATTTGGCCGGGGGGATTTGAGAACCCGTCGTTGGTCGTTCGTCCTTGGTCGTTGGCCAAAGTCCTCTCCAGCGGCTCCATTTTTGGACCCAGACTAGACGGTCGGTTTAGGGCACTTATCCTAGGCTTTCCAAGACGAGCCAGCGGTCGAGGCCAACGACCAACGACCCACGACGCTTTTGGAAACCCCATGACCTAAGTTCTTCGAACATCCTGCCACTTTTCTTTGCCGAGCGGGGTAGAATGGTGTAGCGGCATTTCGTCAATCGAAATGCCCGGTTCAGCATCTAATTTGATGGGATTGGTGTAGGTCAGCCGGTTTCACGATAGGCGACCGTCCTCAGGAGTTTTTTCAGTGAATTCGACGATTAAAACGATCATTTTCTGGGTCTTAATTATTGTTGGTGGAATCACGCTTTTCCAAGTGCTCAAGACAGTCAACTCCGGCCAAAAAGAGGCGGAGATCAACCTTACGCAGTTCAACACCAAGGTTGACGAGGGCACGGTAAAGCAAGTGGATGTGACCGGCATGGAAGTCAAAGGGAAGCTGGCCGATAATTCCACCTTTCACACCACGGCGCCGGCTACGTATTTCACTCCGGAAATGATCAAGAAGATGCAGGACAAGAGCGTTAGCGTCTCCTTCCACGACGCGAACAGCGGCAGTTGGGGATGGTTGTTGACGACGGTCGCACCGTTTGCGCTGATCGCGGGGCTGTGGTTTTTCATGGTTCGCCAAATGCAAACCGGCGGCAACAAGGCGCTTTCTTTTGGCAAGAGCCGGGCAAGATTGCTCTCCATGCAGCAGAAGAAGGTGACCTTCAAAGACGTTGCCGGGGTGGATGAAGCCAAGGAAGAGCTGCGGGAGATTATCGAATTCCTGCGCGAAGCGCAAAAATTCCAGAAGCTGGGCGGACGCATTCCGAAAGGAGTGTTGCTGGTGGGGCCTCCGGGAACGGGGAAGACTTTGCTGGCGCGGGCGGTCGCGGGAGAAGCCAACGTTCCGTTCTTTTCGATTTCCGGTTCGGATTTCGTAGAAATGTTCGTAGGGGTAGGCGCGTCGCGGGTGCGCGACCTGTTTGAGCAAGGGAAGAAGAACGCTCCCTGCATCATCTTTATTGATGAGATTGACGCTGTTGGACGCCATCGCGGCGCCGGCCTGGGCGGCGGACACGACGAGCGCGAACAGACGCTGAATCAATTGCTGGTCGAGATGGATGGTTTCGAATCGAACGAAGGCGTAATTCTGATGGCTGCGACGAACCGGCCGGATGTGCTGGATCCGGCGCTGCTGCGGCCGGGGCGTTTTGACCGGCGGGTGGTGGTGAATCGTCCGGATGTGCGGGGGCGCGAAGAAATTCTGCGAGTGCACACCCGCAAGATTCCATTGGCGGATGATGTCAACCTTTTCGTTTTGGGTCGCGGTACACCCGGATTCTCTGGCGCTGACCTGGCCAACATGGTGAACGAAGCTGCACTAGCTGCGGCGCGGCAGAACCGCAAGGCCGTGCTCATGTACGACTTTGAACTGGCCAAAGACAAAGTACTGATGGGAGTGGAGCGCAAATCGCTGCTGCTTTCCGACGAAGAAAAGAAAGTTACTGCATATCACGAAGCGGGGCACGCGCTGGTAGCCTCGAAGCTGCCGAATTCAGATCCTTTGCACAAGGTGACGATCATTCCGCGCGGCATGGCGCTGGGCGTGACCATGCAGTTGCCGATTGACGACAAGCATAACTACACCAAGGATTATCTGGAGACCGAGATCGCGATCATGATGGGCGGCCGTCTGGCGGAGGAGTTGTTTCTTGGCCAGATGAGTACCGGCGCGGGCAACGACATTGAGCGGGCCACCGAACTGGCGCGCAAGATGGTCTGTGAGTTTGGCATGAGCGCACTGGGGCCGCTGACCTTCGGCAAGAAGGAAGAACAGATCTTTTTAGGCCGCGAGATCAGTCAGCATCGCGATTACAGCGAAGCTACGGCAATCAAAATTGACGAGGAAGTGAAGCGCCTGATTGGCGCCGGATACGAAACCGCTAAGGGTATTCTGGGTGCGAATCACGATACCCTGGTGAGGATTGCACTGGCGCTACTGGAGCGCGAAGTGCTCGATGCGAACGAAATCAAACTACTGATCGACGGCAAGGATCTGCCGAAGATCATTCCTCCTCCCAAGTCCGACGACGGCGGGGTGCAGCAGGTGCTGAAGCCGGAGCCGGGACGGTCTGGGCTGAAGGGCGGCGAGAGTCCAGCCCCGGCGTAAAGCCATCGGCTATCAAGAAATGCGTGGGCGGCTTTTAAGCCGCCTATTTCTTTTACACGTTGATCAGTTGCATCATTTGTTCGGAGTAGCGCTGGCCGGCCGCGATTCCCTTGGGAAAGGTCTCCTCGATGCGGCGCAGATCGGCGGGGCCTAAATTCACATCCAGCGACTTCAGATTTTCTTCCAGGCGCGTCCGCTTGCGGGTGCCGGGGATGGGGACTATGTCTTCGCCCTGGGCCAGAACCCATGCCAAGGCAAGCTGAGAAGGCGTGCAGTTCTTCTCGGCCGCGATTTCTTCGACTTTCTTTACCAGTTCCAAATTCTTCTGGAAGTTTTCTCCCTGAAAGCGCGAGATGCCGCGGCGGAAATCGTCGGGAGCAAAGTCTTCGAAGCGCTTGATCTGGCCGGTCAGGAAACCGCGGGCGAAGGGGCTGTAGGCGACGAAACCGATGCCGAGCTCGCGGCAGGTCCCAAGGATTTCGTCTTCGGGATCGCGCGACCACAGTGAATATTCGGTTTGCAGCGCGGTAATGGGATGGACGGCGACGGCGCGACGGATGGTGGCGATGCTGGCTTCCGACAGTCCGATGTGGCGAATTTTGCCTTCGCGAACCAGGTCGGCGATGGCGCCGACGGTTTCCTCGATCGGAGTATTGCGATCGACCCGATGCTGGTAGTACAGGTCAATGTGGTCGATGGCGAGGCGCTTGAGGCTTGCTTCGCAGGACTTGCGAATGTAATCCGGCTTTCCGTTGACACCGCGCGACTTCGGATTATTGGGATCGCGCACGATACCGAATTTAGTGGCTAGTACGACCTTGTTTCGTTTGCCTTTGATGGCGCGGCCCACCAGTTCTTCGTTCTTGAATGGGCCATACACGTCGGCGGTGTCGAGAAAGTTGCAGCCGAGTTCGATGGCCCGGTGAATGGTGGCGATGGACTCCGCTTCGTCGCCAGGTCCGTAAAATTCGGACATCCCCATGCAGCCGAGCCCAAGGGCGGAAACGGTAAGACCGTTGCGGCCAAGTTTGCGAGTTTTCATGGCAGTCTCCTGAGGTGTTTCAGGGTATTGATGTCCAATTCCTGTCTTGCGACGCAGCTTTCTGAAGCTGGCAGTCGCCTTATGAGCTGATTGATATGAGCCGTCCAGATTGCGGCCGCACCTCGCCGATCTCCGCCGCCGGAACTCCGGCGGCATTCAATGCGTGCGCTAGTTCATTTGCGGAGTTCACGGCGACCGAGATCAATAAGCCTCCCGCGGTCTGGGGATCGAAGAGAACGGTCTTGAGTTCTTCCGGGATGCCGTCTTCGTATTGAACCATGCATTCGGCGAAATCACGATTGGCATTGAGTCCGCCTGGGATGTGGCCTTCGCGAATGCACTCGAGAGCGCCTTCGAGCAGCGGGATGTGGCCGACGCGCAAGTGTGCGGATACGTTCTCAGAAGCCAGCAGCATTTCCCGTAGATGTCCGATGAGACCGAAGCCTGTAATGTCGGTCAGGGCGTGGATGGGGAAAGGGGGCTGGGCTGCGGAGCCTCGCTCCACTGGGCGGCCGGGGACGCCCATCCCTCCATAGGATCGAGTGATTACTTCGGCGGCGGTTCTGTTCAGGGTGGTCATCGAGGCGACCGCGGCGTCGATCCACGACTGTTTGGCGACGCCTTTCTTGATGGCGGTAGAGATAACGCCTGTACCTAATGCTTTGGTGAAGAGCAGGCGATCTCCGGCTTGAGCGCCGCCGTTTTTGAAGACTTTTTTGGGGTCGATCAAGCCCGTTACCGAGTAGCCGAATTTGATCTCGTCGTCGCGGATGCTGTGGCCGCCGATGATGGTGCATCCGGCCTCGATCATTTTGGAGAGGCCGCCGGCGAGAATGCGCTCCAGGGTTTCCAGGTGGCCTTTTTCTGGAAAACAGACCAAGGCGAGAGCGGTCAGGGGGCGCCCACCCATGGCGTAAACGTCGCTGAGCGAATTCGTAGCGGCGATCTGGCCAAAGGTGTAGGGGTCGTCCACGATGGGGGTGAAGAAATCTACCGTCTGGACGAGCGCGGAGTCAGGTCCGAGTTGATACACTCCGGCGTCGTCGGCGTGATCGAAGCCGACCAGAACATTGGGGTCGTGTTGCCGGGCTAATTTCCCAAGCACCTTGTCCAGCGCCGCCGGACTCAGCTTGGAAGCTCAACCCGCAGCTTTGACCGTCTCGGTGAGGCGGACGGTTTTGGTATCTGCCATGGAAAGATTGTAAAGGGAGAAACGGCGTTAGACGCGACACTTGCAGCCGAATTCTTTAGGAATGAAAGGCTTTCTCTCTTCTGGAGGTGTTCCCTGTCCGAGGAATCCTGCTACGCTGGTATCGCTAGGAGGAAACTCGCGATAGAGTGTCCTCGCTGCCATCTCAAGGTTACTTTCCGCGATACTGCGGAAAGTCGCTGTCCAGGATGCGCCATCAAGATCTACCTCTCGGACAATAAATGGCGCTGGTTGCGAGGGATCGGTTGTGTGCTGCTAACCCTGTTGTGCATTTATCATTGGTTCCCAAGAACCGCCGACCTCGGTGCATGTCTCCGCTGGCTCGCGGCATTCTTAGCCATATTCTGCGTCTTGGTCATCGGTTCAATGTTCATCCTGCGACCCGACGTGGATCTAGTCCGCCGAGAGGTCCGATACTGCTCGACATATAGCCTGCTCTCCTCTACTTCACCGTCACATCCGTGACCTGCATTTCCGGGTACGCCTGGTTCCACTGCACGCTGACGTGCTCGAAAATCAGGCGGAAGGGCACGCTCTGGCCGGGAGTCAGCGGAAGAGCCGCGAGATCAATGGTGTCGGGATAGGGGCCGCTGGCCTGCAGAATCTTCGCCGGAACGTCTTCTATTTGGGCGACCTGGCCGTAAGCGTCGCGGAAGGTGACGTGGACTACTGCGCGGGTGACGACCTTGTTTCCGGGGTTGGTCAGCGTGCCGTCAATGTAGGTGACCTTGGCGCCGACGAAGTTTTGCGCGGTGCTCATTGCGAGGTCTGAGATCTTGAGCTGTGTTGCGTAGGGATTCGCGGGAACGGTTGGTTGCGGCTTTGGGCGCAGGAGGAAGACTACAACGCCGGCAACAATCAGAATCGCGGCGATGCCGGCTACTTTCGGAAGCCATCCGGGATCGCGTCCGGTCGCAGCGGGCTGCAGCAGACCTTCCATAAGAAGATTGTAGTTGCTGCAGGTCCTGCGGGCTATTTCTTGATCAGATTGGTATGGCTGGCAACGCACTGCCACAGACCGTTCTGACGGATCCACGTGTCGGTAAACCGTCCCCAGTGCTCGAAAGGCGTGCCTTTGTATTTTCCTTTGGTGTGATAAGTGCCGGTCACTATGGCTGCATTGTCGTAAGTGAAGACATGTTCATTCTCATTCGCTACCAAGGTTGCTGCATAATTTGGGTCTTTCAGGTCGGCCAGGAACTGGGCTTTGGTCATGACCGTGCCGTCGTAGTCGGTATAAACGAAAGTTTCCGGAAGGAGGGTCCCAAGGGCGGCGGCATCGTGATGGATTTGCGCCTGGTTCCATGCGTTCTCGAGGGCCAGGATTTTAGTTTCAGCGTCAGAGCGTGAAGTCTGCGCCGCGATTGGGGCCGCGACCATAAGGACTACTAGAAACAGTTCGAGTTTCATTTGGCTCCTTCTCCGGACTGGGGAAGAATCATGTTCGCAATCCTATAGTCGGCGGGCGTGGAGGGGGGATAGCTGCAAAGATTCAGGGCGAAGGCTTTCGGAGCACTCGGCGAATTGGCTAGGGTTCATTGCGAGCAGAAGCCAGGCTACGACAAGGCATCCACTCGCCAGCCCCAAGGTTCGTTTCAATAGGAGCGTCTGTGGAATGGCATTACGCTTGACTCGTGAAAGAACGGAAACCATCAAGCAGAGCGGCAGGTTTATAAGGAACAATAAGCCGGGAGTGAGTCTCGAACGAAGGGTCGAGATCAAAGCGGGCGATGCCCCTAGCGTTGGTTTCGGTGCGCCGACGCTCATCAGAACAAGAACGAAAATCCAGAGGAGCATGCTGAGCGACAGAGCCGGTAGCGCTACCCGCATTCGAGACAAGTCCGCAGGCGGCGCCGAGCCCACAGCCGTGTATCGCCACCATGCCCGTGCCACCAGCAGGAGTGGAATACCCCAGACAGCTGCGACAAGCAGTAGTTCACCTGGCTTCATTACTTTGCCTAGGGCTTCATTATTCGCCGCCGACCGTGAGGCCATCGATCCGGATTGTGGGCGCGGCGACGGCGCCGCGAAATTCGAGATCGCTAGCAACTTCTGAAATGTTCAGGAACATGTGTTTCAAGTTTCCTGCGACGGTGATTTCTTCGACGGGATAAGTCAGTTCGCCACCGGAAATCCAAAGGCCGGAGGCGCCGCGGGAATAATCTCCGGTGACCAAGTTCACGCCCATGCCCATGAACTCCGTGACGTATAAGCCTTCCTTCACATCGGCGATTATCTGCTTGGGTGTCCTTGGTCCGGCTTGGAGAAAGTAATTGCCAGGGCCGATGCCAGGAGTGCCGGCCAGTCCGCGGGCGGCGTTACCGGTGGTTTGCAGGCCGAGCTTTTTGGCAGTGTAGGTGTTGAGCAGGTACGAGGTGAGCACTCCTTTTTCGATGACCAGAGTGCGGCGCGAGGGGACGCCTTCGCCGTCGAAAGGACTGGTGCCGAAGCCGCCGATGATGGTGCCGTCGTCAACCACAGTGACTTCAGCCGCGGCAATTTTCTGGCCCAGTTTGCCGGCCAGGAAGGATGCTCCGCGATAGACGGAATCTCCATTCACGCCTTCAAAAATATGTTCGAGGATGGAAGTGGCGACCAGCGGGTCGAAGATGACCGGAACTTGCGCGGTCTTGACTTTGCGAGCGCCAAGCCGCCGGAGTGCGCGCTGGGCAGCCACTTTACCGACGTGCTCGGGAGGCTCCAGACGATTCAGGCTGCGGGCCACCGAGTACCAGTAGTCGCGCTGCATGGCGCCGTTTTCATCCTGCGCGATAGGGACTGCGGCGACTGAGCAATACGAGCGTCGATATTCACCTACGAAACCTAAGGAGTTGGCCAGAATTTTGTGGCCAGTAGCGGCGTCAAATGATCCGCCTTCGGAGTTCTTGATGCGCGGGTCGAAATCGAGCGCGGCCTTTTCAGCCCGGCGGGCGTAGGCGATGCGCTCCTGCCCGGGCAGAGAGTACACGTCGCTGGAGTAGAGATCGAGGTCGCCGGAAAGCGAGCCGAGTTGAGAGGGATCAGGGAGTCCGGAGAAAGGATCTTCGGACGTGATCTTTGACAATTCCAGGGCGGACTTCAGCATGCGGTCCAGTCCGGCGCCAGAGAAATCGCTGGAATGGGTGCTGGCGGAGCGCTGGCCGTTGAAAACGCGCACCCCGATCGACCGCGAGCCGGCTTCTTTGAGGGTTTCGACCTGGCCGAGGCGGACAAGCGTGGAGAATTCGTCCCCTTCGCGGACGACGCACTCGGCGGCGGTCGCGCCGCCGGACATGGCGCGGCGGACGATGTCGCTCGCGAGCTCTTTTAAATCGGTTTCGAGTTTCGGGTTTCGGGTTTCGAGAGTTGTTTCTGGCATGGGCGAAAGCCTATTCACCACAGAGATACAGGGTCACCGAGAAAACAAAGCAACTTCAAAATGCGCCCACGGATTTACGCGGATTGACACAGATCAGGAGCTTTTCACTTCAGTTTTTTCTTAAGTTCGCGAATTCTCTGTGACTCTGTGTCTCTGTAGTGAAAATGGTTCTACTGCATGAATCCGCCGGGGTCTTTTCTGGCGGTTCCGCCTACGGTCATGCGATCAAGCTTAGTCGTCGGCATGCCGACGCCCACTGGCACTGCCTGGCCGTCTTTGCCGCAAGTGCCGATGCCCTCGTCAAGCTTTAGATCATTGCCAACCATGGAGACTCGCGTTAGCGCGTCGGGGCCGTTGCCGATCAGTGTCGCACCGCGGATGGGGGCGGTCACGTGGCCGTCTTCGATTAGATAGGCCTCGGAGGCGGAGAAAACGAATTTGCCGTTGGTGATGTCGACCTGTCCGCCACCGAAATTCACCGCATAAACGCCGCGCTTCACCGAGCGGATGATGTCTTCCGGATCATCTTCCCCGGCAAGCATGTAGGTGTTGGTCATGCGCGGCATGGGGATGTGTTCATAGCTCTCGCGGCGGCCATTGCCGGTATCGGCCATGCCCATCAGCTTCGCGGAGAGTTTGTCGCTCAAATAGCCCTTGAGAATTCCCTTTTCGATCAGGACAGTTTCCTGAGTGGCGTGACCTTCGTCGTCAACGTTTAGGGAACCGCGGCGCCAGGGCATAGTGCCGTTGTCCACGACCGTGCATTTTTCGCTGGCGACTTTTTTGCCGATAAGTCCCGCAAAAGCCGACGTCTGTTTGCGATTGAAGTCGGCTTCGAGCCCGTGGCCGACGGCTTCGTGTAGAAGTACACCGGGCCAGCCGGGGCCGAGCACGACTTCCATATCTCCGGCGGGGGCTTCGCGGGCGTCGAGTTGAAGAATGGCCTGGCGGGCGGCTTCGCGGGCGAAGTATTCGGGAGTTTTGTCGCCGAAAAAGAAATCCAAAGCCACGCGGCCGCCGCCACCGGAGCTGCCACGGGCAGAATTGGTTTCGTTTCTTGCGATGCAGGAAACGTTGAGGCGCGCAAGAGGTTGCGAGTCTTCAGCAAAAGTCCCGTCGGAACCTACGACCAAGATGTTGCGCAACTCGTCGGCATAACTGGCGCGAACTTCCTTAATGCGAGCATCGTCGGCGCGAGCGGCTTTATCGGCGCGCATGACCAGTTCGACTTTGGCGGTGATCTCCGCGTCCACCGAAGGCAGGGTTACGGGATAAAGACTGCGTGCCGGCTTCTGCTGGAATCCGGCGCTGAGGGTTTTGGCCGGACCGCTGGCTATGAGTGCAGCGGTGCGGGCGGCGTGCAAAATGCGGTCGGAAGATAGATCGTCGGTATAGGCGTAGCCAGTACGTTCCCCGGAGATGACGCGAATGCCGCATCCGACTGAAATTCCCTGCGACGCGGACTTAACCAGGGATTCATCGACGGTCAGCGAGGTCGAAGAAAGATACTCAAAATAGATGTCGGCATAGTCGCCGCCGGCAGAAAGAGCGGCTCCGAGGTAGCGCTCGAGATCGTTCTCGGTCAGGCCGTAGTGCTGAAAGAAAAAGGGGTTTCTGTCCACGGTAATTAGATGTCCTCGGAACGGGAAGGACTCCGAGAGATGACTCATTATCCCATAACCGTGTGGGTCGGACACTCTTGTCCGACGCCTTTGACTTTGGCTTTGATTTCTGCCGATTCCCTTTAGTGTGCTGCGAAGGCTGAGAAGGTCAAAGGCGCCGGACAAGCCTGCCCCTGAGCGCAGGAACTGTCCGACCCGCATGGGTCCGGGCCACACAAGAATCCGGATTTTAGTCGGGAATGCGGATGCTTCCATCTTCCGCGATCTGGAAGGATGGATTCCAGGCAATCTCCCACAGAAAGCCGTCCGGATCGGAAAAATATCCAGAATAACCGCCCCAAAAGGCCTCCAGAGCAGGCTTGACCAGCTTTGCACCCGCTGCCTGAGCCTGTGCAAGAACCGAGTCCACCTCTTCACGATGACGGGTGTTGTATGCGAGCGCCATCCCACTGAAACCACGGCTATCAGGGGCAATATTCGCATCCTTCGCCAACTCTCCCCGCGGATACAAGGCGAGAGCCATACCTCCGGCTTGGAAAAACACGATGCCTTCCGCCTGGATCATGGAACGCCGCCATCCGAGGTGCTCATAAAATTCCCGACTGCGCTGTAGATCCGTTACTCCAAGGGTGATTAAACTGACGCGCTGTTCCATGTTGTTCCTTCTTCACTTCCCGCCAGGATGGCTCGAATCCCTTCCTCTTATATAGCCCCAAAATGTTCATTCGTCACAGACAAGGACTGGGCATTCTGGGAAAATCGAGGCATGACAACGGAACTCTGACCAGTGCACTAGAAGGATTTCTTTCCGGCAGCGCGGTGCGGTGGTGATTGAAGAGTGTACGGTGATGTTCGACTTGGAACACGCGAAGTATTCCGTCTCAGGCGAGACCAACAAATGCCCGCTGCACTTCTGGTCGGAGGAAAGGTATGTTGTACGGCGGGTTCTGAGATTCGCCGGGAGCGCGATCCGAGGACGATATCGGCGAGGCGTAAGTCGCGCGCGGTCTATCAACATATTTTGGAGCGAGTGCTGGGGAAAAGTTTTCCGGAGTTGACCTTGGCCCATCTGAGCAATGCGGTTGACTTGGAACGGTCGTTCGGGCCGATCTATTCGCGCGGGCTGCTGAAGCGAAGGCAGTCGGGATTTGCAGTGCGGGGAGTAAATGGGAATGAGCCGTAGGGCTCGATTGACGCGGCGCTGACCTTCGGCATCTTGTGGCTGGATGTTTGCCGGGCAGCGCAGTCTGGGAAGCTGGTGGTTGAGGGCGCTCAAGCTGTTTGTTCCCGCGCGGTGCTCCTCGTTGGTGCGGGAACGCATGGCGCATCTTAATCGTGCGGCGGCAAAGTGAGAGCTTTACGAATTGGAAGAGCGCGGAGAGGAACCCAAGCAGATCGAGATTCTTGATCGCGGAAATATTTCGACGAGGCTGGTCATTGTCCGAACGACGCGGAGATTCAGGCGCGTTTCGGCGGGCCGATCGCGCTGGTCCGAAGCATCATGGCGGAGGTCGAGAGGGGAGTCCTTTCTGCGGCGGAGATTTCGTTTCGGTGTCATGGACTGGAGGTGCGCAGCTCGAGCTAAGTACCGATCAAGGCTCGCCCGCCCGGGTCCTGAGCGAAGTCGAAGGAGGGTGTCCGGGCCTATATGGAGCAGCTCACGATTTCCATGCGCCGAGCAGCCTTCGCACGTCAATCAACTGTCCAAGATGATGCGAGTTGTGATCGGCGATGAGCAATGCTTCGCGCAGGACAGTCTGGCCGTCTCCCCAGGGGATTTTAGCGAACAGGTCAGTCTTGGGATCGCTGACCAGCTTCTTCATCGCGTCCAGATCGTCCTGAAATGATTTGAGGCTCTTGTTCCACGCGGCCGCGCTTGGCGGCGAGGAGTTCTTGGGCCAGTAGTTGTCCGGCCACTTCGGGGTAACGTACTTCGGGTTGCGGCTGAAATCGAGGATGTCCCACTGCGTGAAGCGCAGGTGTTCGAGAAGCATCCAGGCGGAATGAGGCAGCCCTGGGGAGTTTCGCCACGGAACTTCGGCGGGAAGTCGGCGATGATTTTGTCGAAGCGGGCGTAGGCATGGCCGCCGTCGAGAAGTTCGACCAGGTGCTTGCGTAGGGATTTGTCATTGTTCATAAGCCCTGAGATGGCGGGGCTTCCGGTAGGGTCGCAGAAAAAGTTGCGGGCTCCTGCGGGTTTTCGCCTTTGTACACGCGTCCGATTCCGCGCACGATTTTTCGGAGAGGCCAGGACCCCTTATCGTCAGCGAAGAAAATTTCTCCGACGCGGCTGGAGCGGTAGTACCAGCGCTTGAGCAGGGCGAGGTGCTCCATTCTTTCTACCGACGATTTGCTTTCTGGGGCTGGGAAGCTCGCGATTGCCTGCTCAACTCGTGCCTCTATTGAACCGGAACTAGGGGAGTGCTGGATGCTGAAGTGGGCTGGGCCGCTGACACATCCTGACGTAAAACGAAAGAGCGAAATTGAGTCTGGCTCCGCGCTCGGCTGAATGATTATGGCGTCGAGGCGGTCGATTCTTCGGACGATCTCCGGAAACTGGCTTAGGAGCGGTTTGAGCTTCTCGATTCTTGCATGGACGGCGGCGGCGTCTTCGAACGCCAGCTCGTTGGAGGCGTGATCGCGGTATTGTGCAAGTTCGCGGCTCAGGGAGTCGCCTCCAGTGTCGAAGAACGCCTGCACGCGAGCGACTTCGGCGTGGTAGTCGGAGTCGGTGCATCCTTTGAAACAGGGGGCGAGGCACATCTTCATCTCGGAATAGACGCAGCCGGGGAAAGCGGGGTCGGGATGGAGGTCATCAACGCAGCGGCGCATTTTGAAGAAGTCGAGGGCGTCGCTGGCAAACCTTTCGGCGGCGGGGCGCGAGGGGAACGGGCCGTAGTAGAGATTTCGAGTGGAGAGACGGGCGTCTCGCCCGTCCTGGGGCCGCAGGCCCGATGGGTTTCCGTCGGAAGCGAGTCGAGCTTCGCTCGACTCGACGGGCGGGACGCCCGTCTCTCCAAGATGTCTGGGCGGCAATTTCCCGAGCCGCGTCGTCACCGACGCCCGCGGATATTCATTTTCCAAATGCAGCTTGATCAGCGGAGCGAACCTAAGACGCAGGCGCGCGGAGTAAGTCTTCGGGAACGTGGTGTGCAGGAGTTGGTACAGAAGAAACTGAGATTCGAAATCGGAGCCGGTGGCGGTGAATTCGACTTCGCGCACTCGATCGCGCAAGTTCAGCCGCTTGCTTTGCTCGCGGGGCGGCCCGAGAAGGCGCATCAGCCGGCGGCGGAGATTCGCGGACTTGCTAACGTACGGCTCGCCCTTGCCTCGTAGCAGGAAGACCGCGGGCGCGGCGGGGAGTTCCTGAAAGAAGCCCTCATCTTTGTCTTTATCTGGCGAGAATGTGAGTTTGCGGGAGAGCACAGGGACATTGTAGCTATTGCTTCTGCCCCCGGTGATGATGTCATCCCGAACCCGGCTGAAGGCCGGAAGAGGGACCTAACGTCTGCTTGGACTTACGATGTCGTCAGGCAACGCCTCGGTGCTATATGCCTTGGCTGCTTTTGTGATCCCACAGACGCGGCAGGAGGCCCAACTCGCATCGTAAGATCCCTCTCCTGGCTTTAGCCAGGTTGGGGATGACAATGCGTTGAAAGTGTACTCGGGTAATCAAGCGCCTGCAGCTTTAGCTTCGACTACGTCCTTTACTAGCTCCTGCTGTATCTCTTCCTCATCATCGAGCTTGTGCGCCCGCCGCGCCGCCATGTTCACGGGATCAAGCCGGAGGATCTCACCGTGGCTGACCTGAACTTGAAAGCGGAACCAGTCGGTCCGGTACATGCGGCCGGAAGCATAAAAGGTCACGGAAGCGGCGATCTGTCCTTCATAGTCGTCGCCGGTGCAGGCCAACAGATGCTTCCCCAGTTCGTTGGTCCAGGTGCTGCCGCCAACCAGCGGCTCGTTCAGAAAAGAGCGTAAAGAAGGCACCGCCATGGACAGTTGGCGCAATTGCACCATCTGGAGCAGCACTGAAATTCTGGCCAGGTTGGTCACCACGATATTTGTCTTACGAGAGCTGAGGTTCTCCAGCTTGACATGCAGTTCGGGCGACCATTGGCGTTCGAACTCCTCGCGTGCCAGCGCGAGGCTTTTGTCGCTGGCTTCGGCATAGCGCAGGGTCGCGCGGGCCAGCACGATGCTGAGAATGGTGGTCGCCACCGTCGCAACCAGTGGAATGTAGGCCACAATCAGCGTGAACGGGAGGCTGTGTTGGCTGAACCATTGGAATTGCATGTGCATTCTAGGCCGGTCCCCTTTTCTGGTCAGCTTTCGTATGAGCGACCGGATTGAGCAAGTCTAGTGAGCCCGGACGGGGCACGACAGTTGACTAAGGTCTAGGCTGGAGCCCGGAGGGGGGCTAGGCCTATGGTGATCTTGAGAGGGGATGGGGGCTAGATTTCCCAACTTGGGAATCGCAGATACCTACTTTCGTAGGTTTGCGCTGACCGACCCTAAGTCCAACACTCGACGAGGACAGATGTGTGTTTGGGAGGACGTTGCCAGTGGGTACTGGACGCCGTCTATCAAACGGTCGAGTGGCCTAGTCAGCCATTACGGTTCGACTCTGTCGTCCTCCGCACGACCACTCGACAAACTCAACGTTACGCTCCGCTATAATCGTTCTTGATAGACGGCGTACCAACTGGCAATCCAAGCCCCGGCAGACTAACGGGGCTTTCGATTTTTGAGGCATAGGCTCCCCACCCCTCAAAAACCGCGAAGGGTGGGTCACCCATTAATGCTTCACGCCATTACTGGGCCACAATTGTCCCGAATGTCCCCACCACATTGTTGGCGGGGCCAGCGGTAAAGAACAATGTGTTCGTGGGACCATTGGCCGCCGTACCCCCTCCGAAATCAATTGACCAGAGTTGGTCAATGTGGATTGCAGCACCGGACATGTTTTTCATCGTGCTCACGAACGCGCCCGTTTGCGCGTTGAACGCGTTGATGGTGCTATCGTTAATGTTGTTTGAAACCAGCAAGGTATTGCTGAGCGGCCCAAAATTCGAGGGCGCCATGGCAAATCCCCAGGGCTGGTTCAGCGGCGCGCCGTGAATGAAAGAGGACTTGAGCAACACTCCCTTTTCGCTGTAAATGTCAACGAAACCTCCCGCGCCTCCTGACGAGCTGGCGAAGGAAACGAAGACCTTACCGCCAATGTCCCGGATTCCGAATACCGAAAACCCTGTCGGGATGGCTGGATCAGTGGCGAATGAGCCCTTCCATGTGAATGTGCCGTCGTAAATGTCAACTTTGTTGTTGGCGCTGTCTGCAGTAAACAGGAAATTTTCCGACGACTTGCTGGTGACGGCCAGTCCGGTGTAGGAAGCCTTGCTCGCGGAGTTATCAACCGCAATCTCGGCATCGAAGGTGGCTAGTCCCGGGGCCCACGCGCTGATGGTCCCGTCCAAAGTGTCAAAGATGAAGAACGTCTGCCAGCCCTGCACTTGGAACTCGTTGGTTTGTGACGGGTTCCAGATTATGCCGGTGGGGAGTCCGATCGGTCCGCCGCTCGGCGCCGGCGGAATCTCGACTTCCAGTCCCTGCTTGACTCCGGCCGCGTTGTAAATCGTAGCCCAACCCGACCCATTGTCGTTGACCCACCACGGACTGCCAGGGCTGCGGGCCAGCCCCCAGGCATTCACGATCTGAGGATCGGCAGTGTTAGTTGACTGTTTTACCTGATTTGAATCGAGCGTGGTGAGTTTATATTGAGCCAGAGCCGAGCTGGAAACGAAAACCAGCAGCAGCCCGAGCAGAGAGGTGATGGGGAGCGCGCGACGCAGCATATTGCCTTCTCCTTACAGAAGCTGGGTGAGATAAACCTGAGAGTCAACGCAGGCCTTTGCCTGGTTCGCATTGGATCGTAAGTTTCAAAGGAATGCCGCTTGTCAGGACGGGGTCAGCGATCTGTCATTTTTTTGCACGAGAGATGTCATTTTCTTGCAAAACAAGTTCCGGCGACGCTCCCGACCACGTGATTGTCATCCCGAACCGTTCTGCCAAAGGCGGACGGGAGAGGGACCTAACGTCAGTCTGTAGCTGCGATGTCGTTTGCCGACGCCGAAAATCGAGACGAGTGGGGCAGCCGGCGCTGGTATCGGTCCGAACAGTTTGGGCAATAGGATCATCAAAGGACAGTTCATCGCGCCGCCGAAAAGCCCCGTTTATGTCGACATGGACATGCAATTCAGAATGCCTAGGCAGTAAGCAGGCGCTTCAGGAGGCTGTGCCCCTTCTTTCCCCGGTTTTGGGAAGGGTGGGTATTCCGAGAACGAACCCGCTCTCGGCGGTGGCATCGTCCAAACCCGCCCACCCTTTCGCAGAGAACGCGAAAGGATGGGGCACCCCAGCGCTTTTCGAGTTGATTCGAAGCAAGGTTTGTATCAGGGCACGTCTTTAGACCTGCCGATTTCGTGCCCTCCAAATTATTGTCATTCCGACTGAGGCAGGATGATTCCAGATGCGAATCATCCTGGCGAGTGGAGGAAGCAGCTCTCGATGTTGTGTGTCCCACCCTTCGAAAACCGAAGCTGTGAAAAAACCATCTTCGCAGTGCTTGAAGAGCGGGGGGGCTGATGAAGGGGTTACGGAAACTGGAAGCGCAGTTTGATTGGCACGAGGAGTTACTCGATTCTGTCTCGTTGCTGCGGGCC
>Ga0185299_10001490_pt1 | contig 44377 bp, 40 predicted proteins | sample PaiPotPPA55metaG_FD_128002 | JGI IMG/M metagenome (GOLD analysis project Ga0185299, IMG submission 128002) | Iron sulfur acid spring bacterial and archeal communities from Banff, Canada, to study Microbial Dark Matter (Phase II) - Paint Pots PPA... ... | reverse complement strand
GGCGAGCTGGGTGCGGGACTGGCCGCGGGCGCGCAGCAGGGCGAAATGTTTGCGCCGATGGCCGATGACGAGTTGGGCGCACAGGACGACGGCGACCGCGTCGATCATCGCGACCCCGGTCAGCACGAGTGCGAGCACCGAGTCGGCCGACGTCTGCTGCTGCTGGAAGGACGTGAGCGCGGGGAGCGGTCCCGCGTCGGTCTGGGCGTGCAGCTGCAGCGTCGCCGCGCCGGACTCGAAGCCGGTCAGTGCCGTGCTGAGCGAACCGACGTCGCGCGCAACGTAGCCGCTGGTGTCCAGGGGAACGCAGTACACGATGTCGAGGCCGCCTCCCCCCACCCTCTCCGCGCTGCCGAGCACGGCGAGCGCGGGAAGTTCCGCCGGGCCGATCAACGCCCCGGTGGCCCAGTAGCCTCCCCCGATCCCCTTGCTGACATACGCCGGGGTCTGCAGGGTGCCGTCGTAGTCCCAGAAGGCCGAGGACGGATCGGAGGGTTCGTATATGCCGGTGACCCGGACGCTGGCGTGGGTCGAGGTGAGCACCGAGCCCACCTGCGCCCCGTAGCGCTTGGCGGTGGCCGCGGACAGCGCGACATCGAACACGGGCAGCGCCGCGCCCGAAGCCTGGACGACTTCGCTGGGCAGGGCGCCGGCCAGCAGACGCACGTGGGCGGTCGACGTGTCGCGGTACTCGAGGTCGATCTGCGCGTCAGTGCCCTGGGCCGTGAGCGGGAGGCTCGCGCTCAGCTGCACGCCGTCCCACGCCTGGCCGACCTGGGGAGCGGCGGAAGCGGGAATCTGAGTGGCATAGCCGTTCAGCTCCTGGTCGAGCGCGTCGGCGACCAGGGGCGCCGCGTTCTGATCGACGTCGAGGTTGTAGGTCCTGGTCGCGATCACCGCGCGGGTGACCGCGTCCGCCTCGGCCAAGGCCCGGCGCAAGGACGAGGTCTGCGATCGGTCGAGGAGCGCCGGCACACCCGTGGCGAACAACGCGGTGACGAAGCTCAGCGTCAGCAGCAGCACCAAGCCGCGATTCCGGCGTCGACGCTGGGGAAAGTCGGGGCGGGTCACCGGTCCGCTCCTTCCCGGAGCACCGAGGCGGTGTTGCCGCGACGCGCGCCCGCGAGGACCGCGACGATCAGCGGAACGACGAGGATGCCCGCCACGCCGAGCGCCACCGGCGTCCACGGGGTGAGCACGGCCACCGGGGGCTGCGGCTTGGCGGCGTCCGCGGTGAGGGTGGCCGCCGGGATGACGAGCCTGCCGAGGAACAGCCCGAGCGCGAGCCCGGCCAGGGCGCCGGGTATCGCGACCAGCGCCTGCTCGACGCACAGCAGTCCGATCCGGCCGCGCCGGGACAGGCCGAGCGCGTCCAGCAGGGCGAGCTCCCCGGAGCGTTCGCCGCTCGCCGCGAGCACGCCGACCGCCATGCCGCACAGGGCCAGCAGCGCGGTCGCCGCCGCCAGCGCGAGCAGCGCCTGCATGGGCTCCTCGGCCAGCGGCGCCGAACGCAGCTGACCCTGCAGTTCGGTCCGGAACGTGACGACGGAGCCGGGCGGCAGTCCGCGCGGCGGTGTCGCGGACCCGTCGCGCAGCCAGAGCTCGTCGGGCGCCAGGAGGGCCGCGGCGCCGCTCGTCGAGCCTCGGGCGAGCAAGGCGTTGGCCGACGCGATGTCCACCACCAGTCCGCCGCCCGGCGTGGAGATCGTCGGGAACTGCGAGACGATGGCGACGATGCGCACCGGCAGATTGGCGGAGCCGATGGACACGGAGGTCACCGAGCCGGGGGCGAGACCGAGCGCGTCGGCGAAGGTCCGGGTGGCCACCGCGGGTACGCCCTCGGCCACGCTCGCCGGACGAGCCAGGTCTGACATCAGGGTACTGAGCGGCACGGGCGAGAGATCGGGGCGCAGGATCACCGTCCGAGCCGCACCGGCCGGGTCGAGCGCCAGGAGCGTGGTCAGCTGGCTGTCGGTGCCGCTCGGAATGTAGGTGTCGCGGGAGAAGGCGGTGACGGCCCGCACTCCGGGAGACGCGCCGAGCGCGGCGAGCGCGGCCGGGGCGAGCTGGCCGCCCGGAAGGCGCACGTCCACGTCCGAGCCGGTCGTGAACGCGGCCTGGTCCGCGGCGGAGCGCCCGGCGCTGGCGTACTCGCTCAGCGACAGCACCCCCGCGGCGACCGACAGCATCGTCAGCAGGACGAGCCCGCCGAGTTTCAGGGGCTTGCGACCGGTCTGCCAGAGGGCCAGCGGCAGGGTGAGCGAGCGGGCGCGCCGCGCCGCCAGGTTGCAGAGCCGGGCGACGAACGGCAGCAGTCGCAGCACGACGACCGCTCCGGCGGCGAGTACCAGGGCCGGCGCGGCGATCGCGACGGGGTCGTAGCCCGCGGTTCCCGACTGGTCGAGCGTGACGATCGAGTCGTGCTCGGCGGACTGCCAGGAGGCGACGACGGCCAGGGCGAGCAGCGCGAGGTCGAAGCCCGCGCGGCCGATCGCGGTCACCGCGGCCTGCCTGCCGCGCCGGGCCCGCAGCGTCACCGGGGAGACCGCGGAGCCGAGCGCCGGGGCGAGCATCACCACGATACCGCCCGCGGCCGCGGCGCCGACCGCCGTCCAGACCGCGGCCTGCGCGGCGCCGCTCAGCCGGGCGATCGTCAGCGCCGAACCGCCGCCCGCGCCCAGCCGCCCGATCGCCGCGGACAGCGGGCGGGCCACCAGCGGGGCGACGACCACCGCCGGCGCGGCGAGAAGCAGCGACTCGACCGCGCGCAGCCGCAGCAGTTGCGCGCCGGTGCCGCCGCGAGCCCACAGCAGCGCGGCCTCGGCCTCCCGCGTCTCCGTCAGCAGCCTGACGACGATGATCAGGGCCGTGACCGCGACGACCAGCAGTTCGAGCAGTTCGGCATACAGCAGCGACTGGGCCACGAGCGCGGCCGTCGCGAGCCCGGAGATCAGTTGCGGCAGCTGGGTCGCGCTCGCCGGGTTGCCGAGCGTCTGGTCCTCGCCGAAGTCCTTGATCGTTCCGGCGAGCGCGGTCCCCGCGGACGCCAGGCTCCCGATGCCGAGGCGGTGCACGTCGGGCATCGCCACCCACTCCATCTGCTGCGCGGCCAGCGCTCCGTCGGCGATCGGCGAATCGGCGGCGAGATAGGTGGGATCGGTGAAGAAGGGGCCGAAGGTGGTGTAGCCCGGGGCGGCCTGTTCGCCGGCGCTGCCCAGGGGGTCGAGGCTCCAGTAAGGACCCTGCGCGTCATCCGGCACGAACACCCCGACGACGACGAACTCGGCCGGGGCACCCGTAGCGGTCACCGTCTGGACGACGCTGCCCACACTCAGGTTCAGGGCCGACGCGGCGGAACGCTCGAGCGCGACCGGCACCGGAGCCTGCGACGACGCCGACCCAGACGCGGACGCGGCATTCGCGGGCTTCGGCCACACTCCCGAGACAAGACTCGCGTGCGCTGAAAGGTCATCCGGGCCGAGCAGCGTCACGTACCTGCCCTGCGCCTCCGTGGATCCCGGCAGACCGATCGACTCAAGTTCCGGCGCCCCGTACACGGTCACCCCGACCCCGCCGAGCGCGGAACTCATCTTCGCGCTGATCTCCGAAGTCGCCCCCCGCGGTGAGCCCTGAGGCACGGCGCCGGAGAGCACGACGGAGGTCGAGGCGGTGCCGTCAACCAGCACACTGCGAACCGCGGTGTCCCCCGCCTCGCTGCTATACGCGGCCAGCGCGGCCGCGAACGAAGCGGCCAGCATCACGGTCAGCACCACCGCGGCCAGCACCGACGGATGCACCCGCATCCGGCGCAGCGCCACCGGCACCACAGTCCGGCGCGCGGGATCGCGCCCCATGTGCCCCTCCCCCGAGGTATGTCATCCGATGAACGGTTCGGTGGGCCACCCTAGCCGACCTTCGTCCACCGTGTCGCCGATCTTCTTGGCGACCGATCGTGACGTCGCACACTCAACGGGGGAAGGAGAGGCATCTAGAGGCAGACGTAGTAGTGACCGCTCGAGTAGTCATCGCCGTCGTTCGCGCCGGCACCCGGGTCGAGGGCGAGCGTCTTATCAGAGTGCGGAAGCTCGATCGTGGTTTCGCCAGTCCCCAGAACCTCGGACCAATTCACGTATGACGAGTCGGGGTTCGTGTCGCAACCGGTGTCGCTGGTCCAGTAGAAGTCACCATTGCTTAGGCCGGAACCAGTGCTCTCATCAACCCGTCCGACCGGGCAGGCCCCGTCAGTGTGCCCACAGAACCTGGAGCCCAGCACCACGTGGCGCGCCGGGTCGAAGATACCAACGACCTCGTTGATATTAGCGCACTGAACTACTGCGCCACTTGATATCGTTTGACAGTAAGCCTCAACCTGGCCCGAGGAATAGTAAGGGAAGCTTCCGCTGGTCGAGCTGGTGACGATATCGGCGCAGATGATGCCTTCGGTAGTGCCGTCGTTGCCGATCGACGTGCAATGATGCGCTTCATCCCCGTGCGAGGCATAGAGGATAGTGAAACCCCCAGGTCCCGTGGCCGCGCTCGCGGAGCCGAAGCCCACGGTGAAAAGCGCGACGATTCCAGCGAAGACCGCAAATGCCCGCAGCAGAACGTGCTTAGACATATCCCCTCCGAATATTGACGACGGGGCCCTCGTCACGAATCATCCGCGCGGCCCCCCGCGTATCTGATAAGACTGAATCACCTGTATCACTTGCCAGTCCTCCACGGTAACCCGTAATGCCGCAGGGGGCAATAAGCGAGTCTCCCGCCGTTCCGCACGGTCGCGCCGAAGATCTTCGCCCGCGCCTCTTGACTGACCCGGTCAGTCAATCTACGTTCAAGGCGTGCGAGGACGACTTCCGGCCCGGCCGCTCGGCGACATCGCCGACGCGGCGGTGCGCGTGTTCACGGCCAAGGGTTTCCGGCCTGCGGGTATCTCCGACGTGGCCACGGAGCTCGGCTTGAGCCACGGCGCCGTCTACACCTATGCGGACAGCAAGCAGGCGCTGCTCTACCTCGCGCTGCTGCGCGCGCTCGACCCGGACGCCGTCGAAGAACTCCAAGCCCCGGTCGCCACGCCGCGGCCGGACGAGATCGTGGACATGGTGCGCAAGTGGGCGGCTCGGGACGACAGCGTCAACGCGCTGGCCGACGCGCTGGACCGGCCGAAGCGGGCGCCCGAGATCCCGGTGGAGCAGGAGCTTCAGGCGCTCGTCGATCAGATCTACAGCTTCATAGAGCGCCACCGCACCACGTTGCGACTGGTCGAGCGCTGCTCGGCCGAGTTGCCCGAACTCGCGCAGTGGTACTTCGTCGAGTCGCGTCGCGGGACGCTCGCGCGCATCGGCGAGTTCCTGACCGCGCGCATCGAGGCGGGGGTGCTGCGGCCGGTGCCGGACGTGCCGGTCGCGGCACGCTTCATCGTCGAGACGATCGCCTGGTTCGCCATGCACCGGCACGGCGACCCCGATTCGGCGATGCTCACCGACGAGGACTGCCGCCGAACCGTGCGCCATCTGGTGCCGACCGCGTTCCTGGCGGCCGGCTGAACGCATCAGCTGGGGGAACAAGATGTCTGAGATCATCGAGTTGAAAGAGGACGGCCCCGCCGAGCAAAGCCCCGCCACGCTCGGCGAACGCGTGCCGGTGGCCTGGCGGCCGGTGGCCGCGGTGACGGCGATCGCGGTCGTCGTGCACGCGGCGGTGCTGACCCGGTACAGCTGGTTCGGCGACGAGTTCTATTACGTGATCTGCGGGCGGCATCCGGCCTGGGGCTACGCGGACCAGCCGCCGCTGACCCCGTTCCTGGCGCGGCTGGCGGCGGCGATCCCGCCGGACAACGGCCTGGTGGGGTTACGCGCACTGGCAGTCGCCTTCCAGGCCGGGTGCATCGTGCTGACGGCCGTGCTCACCGCCGAGCTCGGCGGGCGTCGGCGCGCGCAGCTCATCGCCGCCGGGGCGATCGCCGCGTGCCCGGTGTTCGTCGGCGGTGCGCTGCTGTTCGGCACGACGGTGACGGACCAGTTCTTCTGGGTCGCGGTGCTCGTGCTCGTCGCGCGGGCGCTGCGGGTCGGAAGCACCCGCGCGTGGCTGCTCGCGGGCCTGGTGGCCGGGTTGGGGCTGGAGAACAAGTCGACGGTCGCCGTGCTGCTGCTCGGGATCGGCGTCGGTCTCGCGCTGTTCCGGCCTCCGGTGCTGCGTACGCGCGGACCGTGGCTGGCCGGTGTGCTGGCCGCGCTGATCGAGGTGCCGAACCTGGTCTGGGACGCGCAGAACCGCTGGGTGAACCTGAGCATGACGCGGTCGCTGGCCCGCAAGAGCGGCGGCCCGCTCGGCTCGCTCCTCGTCCAGTTGCCGGAGTTGGTGATCGCGGGCGCGGGGATCTTGCTCATCGCCCTGTGGATCCTCGGGACCCGCCAACTCAGCTCCGCCGAGCAGCGCGCGCACCGCTGGATCCTGTCGGTCGCCGTGGTGGCGGTGGTGCTGTTCACCGCCTCCGGAGGCAAGGCGTACTACCCGGCGCCGGCGCTCACCGGCCTGTTCGCGGCGGGCGCCGTGCGCGTCGAGCGGTCGGACTCGCCGCGCGGAAGGCGGGCCTGGCCGGCGTTGATCGCGATAACGGCGATAACCAGTGTCCTGACCTTGCTTCCGGTGCTGCCGCCTCAGGCCGCCAACAAGATCCGCTCGCTCAACCCCGACGTGATGGACACCTACGGCTGGCCGCAGTTCGTGACCGAGTTCGCTCAGGCCACGAAGACGCTCCCGCCGGGCGTCCCGATCTTCACCAGCTCCTACGAGGAGGCCGGCGCGCTCACCATCCTCGGCCCGGCGGACGGCATCCACCGGGCGATCGCCAGCGGCCACAACAACTACTGGATCTGGGGCCCGCCGCCGGGCAGCGACGCGACCGTGATCACCACCGGCTTGAGCGTCGCCGATCTGGAGAAGATGTGCGGGAAGGCCACCGAGATCGGGCAATACACCCTTCCGGACGGCTTGCGCAACGACGAGCTCGACCGCGGCATAACGTTCGACCTCTGTCAGGATCCGCGCGAGACCTGGATCCAGCTGTGGCCAAGCCTCGAGCACCTCGACTGATTGCAGCGGCAAGCGTGCCGACGACCCACATCGATGATGTTCGGGTACCCCGTTTCAAGCTTTCATAAGCCTGGACTTGCAAGTTTCAACTCATCAGCCTAGCCTTCTCATCATGGGCGAACAGCGTGTGGATGCGCAGGAGGTCGCGGCTTCGCTGCGGGCGAGTCTCGGGTTGCTGCTGCGGCGGTTGCGGCAGGCGCCGGCGGAGGGGGATTTGTCGCTGCCGGAGAGGTCGGCGATGTCGCGGCTGGATCGGGGCGGGCCGGCCACGGCGGCGGAGTTGGCGCGGCAGGAGCAGATCAGTCCGCAGTCGATGGGGGCGACGCTGGCGGGATTGCAGGTGCGCGGGCTGGTTGAGCGGTGGGCGGATCCGGAGGACGGGCGACGCTACGTGCTGTATCTGACGGAGGAGGGGGCCGAGATTCTGCATCATCGGCGGTCCGCTCGTACGCGGCTGCTTGCCGCCGCGCTTTCGGAGCACTTCTCCCCCGACGAAATGGCCGTGCTGCAACAGGCCGCGCCGCTGTTGGAGCGACTCGCCGAGCACGTCTGACAAACCACTTTCCCGCGTCAGATGAAAGGCCTGCTGGTTGTGAAAGAGATATCAGCGTCGCGTGAAGCGGCGGGAGCGCCGGAGCCGCTTGGAGGGGGTGCGAGTGTGAGCGCCCCGGTTGAGGACCGAGCCGCGGTCCGCTATCGCCGGGTCGCGTTGGCGAATACGACTGCGGCGATGTTCATGTCGGCGCTTGACGGGTCGATCGTGCTGATCGCGCTGCCGCCGATCTTTCGCGGGATCCATCTGGATCCGCTCGGGGGCGGGAGCATCAGTTATCTGCTCTGGATGATCATGGGGTACCGGCTGGTGCAGGCGGTGCTCGTGGTCACGCTCGGGCGGCTTGGCGACATGTTCGGGCGGGTGCGGATTTACAACCTCGGCTTCGCCGTGTTCACCGTGGCTTCGGTGTTGCTGTCGTTCGATCCGTTCTCCGGCTCGCACGCTGCTATGTGGCTGATTGGCTGGCGGGTTGTGCAGGCTGTTGGCGGGTCGATGCTTACGGCGAACTCGGCTGCGATTCTCACTGACGCGTTTCCGGCGTCGCGGCGCGGGTTCGCGCTGGGGATCAACCAGGTGGCGGGGCTCTCGGGGATGTTTATCGGGCTGGTGGCGGGCGGGGTGCTCTCGGCTTGGGACTGGCGCGCGGTGTTCTGGGTGAATGTGCCGGTGGGCATATTCGGCACGCTCTGGGCCTACCTCAAGCTGCGCGACAACGGGGTGCGCGGGGGCGGGAAGATCGACTGGTGGGGCAACGTGACGTTCGCCATTGGGCTCAGCGCGCTGCTGATCGGCATCACCAATGGCATTCAGCCCTACCGCGGCCACTCGATGGGGTGGACCAACCCCTCCGTCGTCGCGCTGCTGGTCGGCGGGCTCGTGCTGCTGGCGGCGTTCGTTGTCATCGAACTGCGTATCTCGGAGCCGATGTTCCAACTCGGGCTGTTCCGGATACGCGAGTTCGCGGCGGGCAACGCGGCCGGGCTGGCGGTTTCCGTCGCGCGCGGCGGGCTGCAGTTCGTGCTGATCATCTGGCTTCAGGGCATCTGGCTCCCGCTGCACGGCTACGACTTCTCCGACACTCCGCTGTGGGCGGGCATCTTCCTGCTGCCGATGACGATCGGGATGCTGGTCGCCGGGCCGGTCTCCGGGCTGATCTCGGACCGGATCGGGGTGCGGGGGCTGGCCACGAGCGGAATGCTCGTCTTCGCGGGCAGCTTCGTCGGCCTCATGCTTCTTCCGGTGCAGTTCCCGTACTGGGCATTCGCCGTATTCATCACACTGAACGGGATCGGCGGCGGCATGTTCGCGGCGCCGAACTCGTCGTCGATCATGAGCAGCGTCCCGGCCTCGCAACGCGGCGCCGCCTCCGGGATGCGGGCCACGTTCCAGAACTCGGGCACGGCGATCTCCATCGGCATCTTCTTCTCGCTGATGGTCATGGGCCTGTCCCGGAGCCTGCCGGCCTCGCTCTCCAGCGGCCTGCAGCAGCACGGCGTCTCGGCGCACGTCGCGGCGCAGGTCTCGGCGCTGCCGCCGGTGTCCTCGCTGTTCGCGGCCGTGCTCGGCGTGAACCCGGTTCAGCACCTGCTCGCCACGAACGGCGCGCTCAGCTCGCTCTCCAGCGCGAACCAGCAGGTTCTGACGGGACGCGAGTTCTTCCCGAACCTGCTTTCCGGGCCGTTCCACCAGGGGCTGGTCGTGGTCTTCGCGGTGGCCGCGGGCTTGGGCCTGCTGGCCGCGCTCGCCTCGCTGCTGCGGGGGAAGCGGAACCCGAGCATCGAGGCTCCCACCGACTCCACTCCAACGACTTCAACGTCGGCGACGACGGACGTCGCCGAGATCTCCACCGGAAAGGGCAAGTAAGAACAATGGCTGTATCCACTCTCGACCCGCGGACCGCGCTCATCGTCATCGACCTGCAGAAGGGCATCGTGACGCTGCCGTCGGCGCACCCGATGGACGAGGTCGTCGGCAACTCGGCACGCCTCGCCGCCGCCTTCCGCGCACATGGCCTGCCGGTCGTCCTGGTCAACGCCACGGGCACCGCTCCGGGGCGCACCCAGGCGCCCAGCCGGATCCGCGGTGAATTCCCTCCCGACTTCGCCGAACTGGTGCCGGAGCTCGACGCGCAGCCGAGCGACATCCTCGTGTCCAAGCAGCGTTGGGGCGCCTTCACCGGCACCTCCTTGCACGACACCTTGCAGGAACTCGGCGTGACGCAGGTCGTGGTGACGGGCGTGGCCACGCAGGCCGGCGTCGAGTCCACGGCACGTTCGGCGCATGAGCTCGGCTACCACGTCGTGCTGGCCACCGACGCGATGACGACCAGCGACGCCGACGCTCACGTGCACACGGTGGAGCGGATCTTCCCGCGCCTCGGTGAGACCGGGACGACGGACGAGGTGCTGGAAGTGTTGGCCAAGACCAGGTAAGAGGACGGGCATCCGGCACGGAGAAGTTTTGTCGGAGGCCTGTGCGAAGATCCAAATATGAGCGAGATCGTGGCGGTGCGGCGGCTGGAGGCGGCGGACTCGTCGGCAGGCGTGCTCGGGATGACGTACGAGGGCAGGCCGCGACACAGGATGCTGATTCACGACGGGTGGCGGGACTCCGAGATATTCAGCATCCTCGAGGACGAATGGCGGGCTCGATGACGATCCCTTCAGTGCCGATCTCGGCGACGGAGTTCCAGCTCGTTCTGCTGAGGCGGATGGCCGATCTCCAGCCGCAGTTGGTCGAGGAGGCGCGCACGCGCCTCGGATTCGACGTGAGCGAGATGCGGGCCGTGAACGCGACCTGGCAGCGCATGCTGCGGAGTCGGAACTCGCGCGGTTCGCTGGGGCAGGTTCACAGCGTGCTGGGCAAGCCGACGGAGGTCATCGCGCGGCAGGTCGGCGACGTGCCCTGCCGGTGCGAGCAGTGGGAGTTGGCGCTATGGCCTGAGCTGCGCTTCGAGGCCTTCGTCGGGCCCGGAGACATGCTGTTGAAGGAGCATCTCGTACGTGCGCCGGGTGTGCCGCGTCCGATGTTGAGAACACTCGATGATCTGACGCCGTGGTCTTGTGTGCTCGGCGATGTGGCGGTCGCGTTCGGGCGGCTGCGGCAGTTGGAGGGCTCGGCGCCGACGCGTGACCTGGCGTTAGTGGATATCGACGACGGCTCGGGGAGGAAGGTGACGGTCGCTACGGAGTACGTGTACGGGCTCTTGCAGTCGGCGCGGTTGTACGAGCAGTAGGTGCGAATGCGTGGCGTGCGTCAGTCGAGGGGCACGATTCCGCCGGCGAAGATGAACTGGGCGTCTGGGTTCAAGCCGCGGTTGTCCGGAGGCGGGGTCGAGCCGACGGGATAGGCGGCGTAGTCGATGTCGACCGGTGTGATGTCGGCATCCGTCCCGGGCGCTACAAGGGCGTCGAGTTCGCTGCCGTCGTCCGAGTAGACGGCGTCGAGCTGGGTGGAGTTGTTCTCAACGCTGGTTGCGGTCATCGCCATGACCTGGAAATCGGTCGTCGGTGCGACTCCGTTGCCTGATATGACGACGAAGCCGATGCCGCTCTCCCCTGCGCCGGTGTAGAGCGCTGTGTTGCCGACGCCGCCGAGCCTGAGTGTCGCGGACGCGGACGCGACCAACGCGGCCGGGCCTTGGGCACCGAGGAAGCCGCCGGATTCCTGCACGTCCAGGCCGTCCTTCTGGAGCATCGGCATCGCTTCGGCGAACACGGCGGCGGACGCACGGATCTGGGACGAGGCGGAAGCGGTGGCGGCGGGCGCGGCGACGGTGATGGTGGCGGCCAGGGTGAGGACGGCCGAGGCGGCGAGCGTTGCACGAGGTATGCGAGGCGTGCGAGTCATGCGAGATGTGGCGACCATGGCTGAGACCCTTTCGGGTGCAGGATTCGGTCCCTCCACCCTGGGCACGGGTGGCTCGGGGCCGCAACCGGGGTGCCGTGCGGCGTCACTCGTTCGGCCGGATGGTGGGATGACGGGCGGCTCCGGCGCCCGCGATCGTCGGTTCGGGGCGATGTTGTTAGATGGGTGGTGTGCATCCGGACGAGTTGATTGGGCTTTGGGACAGCGCGCCGTTCGAATACGGCGCGATGGAGGCGACGATGCTCGCGTTGCTGCCGGACGGGCGTGGTTGGAGCGAGTTGGCCAACGCGGCCGGGGCGCTGCTCGTACGCCGGCTGACGTGGGAGGTCTCTCGGCCGGGTGTGATCGAGCTGCGTTTCGCTGTTGCGATCGATGTGGCGGCCGGTGAGCAGGATCCGGACTCCGAATTCGTTCGTGCGCAGTATTCGGTGAGTGAGGCCGAACTGCGGCTGTCGGAGCTGGTCGACTATGCGCGGCAGTTCGCGTTGAAGAAGCGGGATGTGGGCATGGCCGACGATCCGAGCGCCGAGCTTGTGCCCTATGCGGGGCCTGAGCACTGACGCGGCCCTCACCCGCTTAGCGGAGACGGTCGTCATCGTGGCGGGATATGGAAGGGACGGGACGTGCGCATGCCTGAGGTCGAGATCGAGCGGCGGGTCGAGTGGGTCGACACGGACGCGGCCGGACACCAGCACTACACGGCGATTCTGCGTTGGGCGGAGGCGGCGGAGGCCGAACTGCTGCGCAACCTCGGGATCGACTGGCTCTTCGGCCGGACTCCGCGGGTGCGACACGAGGTGGACTACCGGGGACGGCTCTGGTTCGGCGACGTCGTGCGGACGCGGCTGTGGGTGGACGCGCTCGGACGCACGTCGGCCCGCTTCGCGTTCGAAGTGCACGGGCCGAAGGGGCTCGCCGCACAGGGGTCTGTGACGATCGCGCATGCGGAGCCGGACCAGCCGAAAGCGACGCCATGGACGGACGAAGTGAGGGCTTTGCTGGCGCCGGAGCCGTGCGTCGAATCGTAGTGCGTCCTGGAGGGGCCCCAAGGTGTCCGCTACGCGCGTATGGCGGAGGCCGGGAGAGCGCTTATCGGTCGCGCAGAGATACCAAGACCCTGGCGTACGGTGGCCCGAACCGTACGCTGCGGGCAGCCGACCGGTGGCCGTAGGACGCGCCGCCGAAGCACCGTCCAGACCGGAGCTGATCAGGAGCGGAGCACCGGAGACGCGGCACGTGCGCGGGGAGGCGCGCGGTTGAGCCCGTCCGTCAACGGGTTTGCCCATTCGGCTACGCAAAGGGTCCGCTCAGCTCTACAATCCCGGGGAATCGTTCGCGGAGGGCGGGCAGGGGCACAACGCCGCTGAATTCCGCGGAAAACGTAGCTTACCGGGAGGGTATTGATGGATCTGAACAAACTCGGGCGTACGGAACAGGTGCTGTCGGGAGCGGGCATCCTGCTCTTCATCGCCAGCTTCTTCCCGTGGTACTCGTACTCCTTCGGCGCATTCAACGGAGGCAGCTACTCCGCGAGCGCGTGGTCCTACCCGAGCGGCTTCATGGACTGGTTCCCGATGCTGCTGCTACTCGGGTACGGGATCGTGCTCGCGCTCCCGGCGTTCGGCGTCGCGGTCAACGCGCCGGTGCTGGCGACCCCGGCGAACCGCGCGTTCATCGGGCTGGTGCTCTCGGCGTTCGCGGTGCTGCTGTTCGCGATCCAGGGACTGACCTACCCGAGCTTCGACGGTGTGGGGGGACCGTCCTGGGGCTACTTCGTCGGGCTGATCGTCGCGCTCGCCGCGGGCGCGCAGAGCTACCGCGGCTTCACGCAGGCGGGCGGCTCGCTCGCGAAGGTCGGCGCGGGCTTCTCGGCGCGTGCGCACGCGGCGGCGCCGCAGAACGTCCAGGCGCCGGGCAGCGGCTACGGCCAGGCCCCGCAGCAGCCCGATGGCCAGCCGCAGGCTCCGGCCTACGGACAGCAGGGACAGCAGCAGTCCTATGGCGCCCCGGCGCAGCCCGGACAGCAGCCCGGCTACGGTCAGCAGACCTCGTACGGCCAGCCGCCGCAGCAACCCCAGCAGCCTTATAGCAGCGGTGGCCAGCAGCCGCAGGACCCGCAGCAGCCCCCGACGCCGCCCTACAGCGGCTCCTGACCGCTCCAGACAGCCCGCTCGTGGCCCGCCACAGGACAGGACCGGCGACGGTCCGGTCCGGGGCCGCGAGCGGGTGGTCTCGGCCCACGCGAGCTCAGTGGGCCGAGACTGCGGCGATCAATCCAACGATCCGAGGCGCCTCCGTCGCGCCGAAGCCGAACCGCGCGCCATCCCAACGCCCAACCAGCTCGACCGACAGCTCAGCCATCGCCCCGAATCGGGTGATACCTGATCTCGTTCTCCTGCACCAGGTGCACGGCGGCCTCCTCGGCTCCCGCCGCGCCCCCGTCCGGCCCGACGTCGGCGGCCATCAGCCTGCCGTCGGCCACCAGTCGCCCCGAGCGCGGGCCGGGACCGTCCGACCACCGGTCGTCGACCTCGTCCTCGTACTCATCGTCGTCACCCGATCCGCCCGAGCCCGAGCCCGACCCCACAGCCGCGCGTCGCTCCTCGGGGTCATCCGGGTCGTCCGACGCGTCGTCGGATTCTTCCTCGTCCTCGGCCACGAACGTCGCGTTCGGGTCCGGTTCCTCCTCGGCGAGGTGCTGGTCGAGCGTCTCGCCTTGGCGTGCCTCGGCCTCGGTGACGCCGTACCAGTTCGACGCGCCGTAGTGGTCCGGCGGGGTGATGCCGGTGTCCAGCGGGTCGTCGTCGTAGTCATCCGTGGTGAGGTCGTCGGCCGGTTCTAGGACGCCGTCGTCCTCCGGCTCGTCGTACGTGTTCTCGCTCATCTCTGACCATCACCTTCCGGCTCACCGACGCTTCCGGCGAACGCGTTGTCGCCGCCCTCGGCCTCCACGACCTCGTCGCCATTCCCGGCCTTCCTACCCCCGCCCGCCAGCGCCACTCGCACCGCGCCGTCCTCCCCCGCATCGGCCACGATCGTGTCGCCGGCCTCGAGCGTCCCGTCCAGCAGCAGCGTGGCCAGCCGGTTGTCTAGCTCCGTCTGCAGCGTGCGACGCAGCGGCCGGGCACCGAACTCGGGCTGGTGGCCGAGTTCCACAAGCCTCCGCTTGGCCGCGTCCGTCACCTCCAGTTCCATCCCCTGCGCCCGCAGCCGCCTACGGCTGTGGTCGAGCAGGAGCTCGACGATCGACAGGAGGTCGTCCTGCGTCAGCGGGTTGAAGACCACGATCTCGTCGATCCGGTTCAGGAACTCGGGCAGGAAGCGCGCCTTGAGCTGGTCGTAGAGCTGGTCGCGGATCTCCTCGACGCGGCCCTGCTGCGCGAGGATGAGCTGGGAGCCGATGTTGCTGGTCAAAATGACCACCGTGTGCCGGAAGTCGACCGTGCGGCCCTTGGCGTCGGTCAGCCGGCCGTCGTCGAGCACCTGGAGCAGGGTGTTGAAGACGTCCGGGTGCGCCTTCTCGATCTCGTCGAACAGCAGCACGCTGTACGGGCGGCGCCGCACCTTGTCGGTGAGCTGCGCGGCGTCCTCGTAGCCGACGTATCCGGGCGGGGAGCCGACGAGCCGGGAGACGGTGTGCTTCTCCTGGAACTCGCTCATGTCGAAGCGGATCATCCGGTCCTCGTCGCCGAACAGCAGGCCGGCGAGGGCCTTGGCCAGCTCGGTCTTGCCGACGCCGGTCGGGCCGAGGAAGAGGAACGAGCCGACGGGGCGGTTCGGGTCGCCCATCCCGGCCCGGTTGCGGCGCACCGCCTCGGCGACCGCGGCCACCGCCTCGTGCTGGCCGACGACCCGCTCGTGCAGCGCGTCCTCGAGTTCGAGCAGCCGCTGCTTCTCGCTCTCCGTCAGCCGGGCGACGGGGATGCCGGTGCGGCGCGACAGGATCTCGGCGATGTCGTTGGCCGTCACCTCCATCACCCCCTCGCGCCGCTCCTCGACGCCCGCGAGCTCGGTCTCGACCCGGTCGACCTCCCGCTTGACCGCCTCGGCCTTCTCGTAGTCCTCGGCGGCGACGGCCTGCTCCTTCTCCCGGCGCAGCTTGGCCAGTTCGTCCTCGCGGGAGACGACGTCGGTGGAGCGGCGCAGCGAGCGCAGCCGGACTCGCGCGCCGGCCTGGTCGATCAGGTCGATCGCCTTGTCCGGCAGGAAGCGGTCGGAGACGTAGCGGTCCGACAGCTCGGCCGCCGCGACGAGCGCCTCGTCGGTGAAGCGGACCTGATGGTGCGCCTCGTACGAGTCCCTGAGCCCCTCGAGGATCTGCACCGTCTCCTCGACGCTCGGTTCGGGGATCAGCACCGGCTGGAAGCGGCGTTCGAGGGCCGCGTCCTTCTCCACGTACCGCCGGTACTCGTCCACGGTCGTCGCGCCGATGACGTGCAGTTCGCCGCGGGCGAGGGCGGGCTTGAGGATGTTGCCCGCGTCCAGCGCGCCGTCGCCGCCGGAGCCCGCGCCGACCACCGTGTGCAGTTCGTCGATGAACAGGACCACCGAGTCGGCGGACTCGCTCACCTCCTCGATCACGGTCTTGAGCCGCTCCTCGAACTCGCCGCGGTACTTGGCGCCCGCGACGAGGCCGGCGAGGTCGAGGGCGACGACGCGCTTGCCCTCGAGGGTCTTCGGCACCTCGCCGGCGACGACCCGCTGGGCAAGTCCCTCGACGATCGCGGTCTTGCCGACGCCGGGTTCGCCGATGAGCACCGGGTTGTTCTTGGAGCGGCGGGAGAGGATCTCGACGGTCTGCTCGATCTCCTCGGCCCGGCCGACGACCGGGTCGAGTTTCCCGGCGCGGGCGTCCTCGGTCAGGTCGCGGCCGTACTTGTCGAGCGTGGGCGTGCTGGACGCGGCCTGCGTGCCCGGCGGGCGCGGCGCGGCGCCCTCCGCGTGCCGGGACACGTCGCGCGCGTCCATCTGCTGGCCGCTCAGGAAGCGGCCGGCGCCGGAGTCCGGGTCGTCGAGCAGCGCGGCGAGGATGTGCTCGGCGCCGATGTACGAGCTGCCGGTCGCCTGGGAGCGGGCGTGCGCGCCGAGCAGCACCCGCTTGGCCGCCGGGGTCAGGCCCGGTTCTGCCGACGGGGTACCGCTCTCCCCCGGCAGCGCGGCCTCGATCGCCTTGGCCAGCCGGTCCGGGTCGGCTCCGGCGCGGGTCAGGACGGTGCGGGTGGGCTCGGCCCGGGTGGCCGCCCAGAGCAGGTGCTCGGTGTCGAGGTCGGGGCTGCCGTCCGCTCGTGCGCGCGCCGAGGCCTGCGTGAGCAGCTCGCGTGCCGAATCGGTGAGCAGCCGGCCGATCGGGACGCGCTGGACCGCGGGCGGCGAGCTGGCCGGGGACATGCCGAAGAAGCGGCCGAGCAGCTCGGAGAACGGTTCCTGCGCGCCGAATCCGCCGAATGACGAGGGGATGGACATGACGTCTTCACTCCTTCTCGGGTCGCGGGCGCCGCTGGAAGAACTGGAAGAAAACGTACGTACGGGTATGGGTACGGCGCCGCCGGGAGTGGTCCGATCGAGCGACACGCCTGGGGACGCGGACGTACCCGGTCAGGCGGCGGGGCGGTGAACCGTGAGGATCGCGATGTCGTCCTGCTGCCGCCCTCGCGAGAAGGCCCGCGCGTCCTGGCGCAGCGCCTCGGCCACCCGGTCCCACGCTACGCCGCGCGCGGCCCACAGGGCACGTTCCGGCGGATAGAACTCGCCCTTGCGTGAGCGCGCCTCGCTCAGCCCGTCGGTGTAGAGCAGCAGGCATTCGCCGGGCAGCAGTTCGAAGACGTTGGCCTCGCGCGGGGCTTCGAGCAGGTCGCCGAGGCCGAGCGGCAGTCCGATGGAGGCGAGTTCGATCGGCACGGGTCCGCCGCGACGCCCGAGCAGGATCGGCGGGAGGTGGCCGCAGTTCACAGCCTCTACCTTCGGCTGCCCGACCGCCCCGATGTGCAGCACGAGGGCGGTGGCGAAGCGCTCGGTGCGCCCGTCCTGGGTCGCGTAGGCGTTGTGCCGGACGAGGGCGGATTCGAGCGCCTCGACCACGTCCGTCAGTTCCGGTTCGCGGTACGCCGCCTCGCGGAAGGCGCCGATGATGCTGAAGGCGGCGCCGATCGCGGGCAAACCTTTTCCCTGCACGTCGCCGATCAGCACCCTGGTGCCGAAGGGGCTGGCCACGACGTCGTACACGTCGCCGCCGACCAGCTTGTCCTCGTCCACCGGCTCGTACACGCCGCCGACGATCGCCTCCGCGGTGTGCTGCGGCAGCGGGGCGAGGATCTGGCGCTGCATCGCGGTGGCGGTGAAGCGCAGCCGGGCCATCGCCTCGTTGCGCGCGATCCGCCGGTGGCACATCAGGATCGCGGCGATCCCGAGCAGCAGGCTCAGGGCGACCGTGAACACGCCGTCGCTGCGGCGCGGCTGCGGGTAGTAGAGCACCGCGGCGAAGGTGACGCCGAGGCTCCAGGCCGCGACGAACACCGTCTGGCGCACCGTGGCGAAGCCCGCCATGATCGCCGGCAGGAACGCGAAAAGGCCGATCAGCCGACTGTCGGCGCCGAGGGCCACGCCGGTGCCGAGCACGATGGCCGTCAGCGTGACCGTCCAGGTCAGCACCGGAACCAGGGTCGGCGGCTTCGGCTGCGCAGGAGTGGTCATAACACTGCAAATGGTATCCGCTCGCCGCCAGGGCGCGCTGTCCCGGAACGTGTCCGGGCCGTTTCCAAAGCGTGACGGACGACGCGCGCCGCAAGGGCCCTCAGGCCTTGACCCGCCAAAATGTTTGCGCTATCAATTTCCCCATGCACTCCAATGGGACCGGTCGCGCGCCCGTCATGGCCGACGTCGCGCTGGCCGCCGGCGTCTCGCACCAGACGGTCTCCCGGGTGCTCAACGACCACCCCAACGTCAAGCCGGCCACCCGGGAACGGGTGCTCGCCGCCATCAGGGAGCTGGGCTACCGGCCGAACGTGGCCGCCCGGGCCCTGGTGACCCGACGTACTCGCACCCTCGGCGTCATCAGTTTCAACACGACACTCTACGGCCCCGCGTCGATGCTTTACGGCATCGAGCAAGCCGCCAAGGACCTCGACTACTTCGTCGCCGTCGCCGCGCTGTCCGCGCTGGACCGCCGTTCGGTGCTCGACGCGGTGGAGCGGCTGCGCGACCAGGCCGTCGAGGGCATGATCGTGATAGCTCCGCAGAACAGCGCGGTCAGCGCATTGTCGCAGGTACGCTCGGACATTCCGCTGGTCGCGGTCGGCTGTGGCACGCACGCGGCCCTGTCCTCCGTCGCCGTGGACAACGAGGCGGGGGCCGAACGGGCCACCTCCTTCCTGCTGGACCTCGGCCACCGCACCGTGCACCACGTGGCCGGACCCCGCTCCTGGCTGGACGCGCAGGAGCGCGAGGCCGGCTGGCGGAACACGCTGATCGCCCGCGGCGCCCCGGTGCCCGACCCGATCTACGGCGGGGACTGGACCGCGCGCAGCGGCTTCGAGCTCGGCCGCGAACTGGTGGACCGGATCCGCGACGAGATCGACCCGGTCACGGCCGTCTTCTGCGCCAACGACCACACCGCCCTCGGCCTGCTGCGCGCCGTGCAGCAGGCGGGGATCAAGGTGCCGGAGGAGCTGAGCATCATAGGCTTCGACGACATCCCGGAGGCGGAGTACTTCGGTCCGCCGCTGACCACCATCCGGCAGGACTTCGACGAGGTCGGCCGACGCGCCCTGGCCACGGTGATCGACCTGGTGAACGGGGCCGCCGCCGGGCTTCCGGCCCCCCGCCAGGCGCCGCGGGTGACCGTCGGGCCCAGCCTGGTGGTCCGCTCCTCGACCGCTCCGCCGGGCGGCCCGCGGGCCTAGCCCGGCCGCAAAGCACGAAGATCAACCCCTCCCGGGCGAGCTCCCGGGGCAAAGCGCAGATCAACCTCAAGCTTCGACGCCGATTGGAACTCGACGATGAGCACCGCCGACGATTTTGTTAACGCTCACACTACAGACGTTGACACAGCAGACAGCTACGTGATCGGCGTCGACTACGGCACGCTCTCCGGCCGCGCCCTGGTGGTCCGGGTCTCCGACGGCGCCGAGCTGGCCAGCGCGGTGCACGAGTACGAGCACGCGGTGATCGAGCGCGCGCTGCCCGCCTCCGGCGCCAAGCTCCCGCCGGACTGGGCGCTGCAGGACCCCGACGACTACCGCGAGGTGCTGCGCCGCACGGTGCCCGAGGCCCTCGCGGCCGCCGGCGTCGCGCCGGAGCAGGTCATCGGGATCGGCGTCGACTTCACCGCGTGCACCGTGCTGCCGACCCTGACCGACGGCACGCCGCTGTGCGAGCTGCCCGAGTTCCGCGACCGGCCGCACGCCTACGTCAAGCTGTGGAAGCACCACGCCGCCCAGCCGCAGGCCGACCGGATCAACGAGCTGGCCCACGAGCGTAACGAGCCGTGGATCGGGCGCTACGGCGGCAAGATCTCCTCCGAGTGGGAGTACGCCAAGGGCCTGCAGCTGCTCGAGGAGGACGCGGAGATCTACCGGCGCACCGAACGCTGGATCGAGGCCGCGGACTGGATCACCTGGCAGCTGACCGGCGTCGAGACACGCAACGCGTGCACCGCCGGCTACAAGGGCATCCTGCAGAACGGCGCCCGGCCGAGCGACGAGTACCTCGCCGCGCTCAACCCCGGCTTCGTCGGCTTCACCGCGAAGCTGGAGCACCCGATCTCGCCGCTCGGCGCCCGCGCGGGCGGGCTGACCAAGGAAGCGGCCGGCTGGACCGGGCTGCTTGAGGGCACCGCGGTGTGCGTCGGCAACGTGGACGCGCATGTGACGGCCCCGGCGGTCAAGGCGGTCGAGCCGGGCCGGATGGTCGCGATCATGGGCACCTCGACCTGCCACGTGGTCAGCGGCCCTGGCGGCACCGAGCCCGCCGACGTGGCCGGCATGTGCGGAGTGGTCGACGGCGGGATCATCGCGGGCCTGTGGGGCTACGAGGCCGGGCAGAGCGGCGTCGGCGACATCTTCGGCTGGTTCGTCAACCGGTTCGTCGGACCCGAGCTGCACGCCCACGCGATCGAGCGCGGCATCTCCATCCACGAACTGCTGACCGAGCAGGCCGAGGCGCAAAAGCCCGGCGAGCACGGCCTGGTCGCGCTCGACTGGGAGAGCGGCAACCGCTCGGTCCTGGTCGATCACGCTCTCTCGGGCGTGATCCTGGGACTCACGCTGGCCACCGAGCCGCACGAGGTCTACCGCTCGCTGCTCGAGGCCACCGCCTTCGGCACCCGGGTGATCATCGAGGCGCTCAAGGCGGGCGGGGTCGAGGTCACCGAGTACATCGCGGCGGGCGGGCTGACCAAGAACAGCTTCCTGATGCAGATGTACGCCGACGTGCTGCGCTGCCCGGTCAGCCTGGCCGGCTCGGCGCAGGCCCCCGCCCTGGGCTCGGCGATCCACGCGGCGGTGGCGGCCGGTGCGTACGCCGACGTGCCGGAGGCCGCGCACGCGATGGGCAGCCTCATCCCGGCCGCCTACCTGCCGGACCCGGACCGGGCCGCCGGCTACGACCTGCTCTTCGCCGAGTACCTGACCCTGCACGACCACTTCGGCCGGGGCGGCAACGACGTGCTGCACCGGCTGCGCGAGATCAAGGCTGGCACCCAGAAATGAACACTGTACCCACTGCGCGCGCGTTGACGGTAATAACCGACGACCTCCGAGCCGCGGTCGAGGCCGCCAAGGCGGACGTGTGCGCCCTGCACGCCCATCTGCCCGCGGCCGAACTGGTGGCCTGGACCTCCGGCAACGTCTCGGCGCGCGTCCCCGGCGCCGAACTGATGGTGATCAAGCCCAGCGGCGTCGAGTACGCGGACCTGACCCCGGAGTCGATGGTCGTGTGCGATCTCAATGGTGAGCTGATCGAGGGCGACTATCAGCCCTCGAGCGACACCGGTTCGCACGCCTACGTCTACCGGCACCGTCCGGACGTCAACGGCGTGGTGCACACCCACTCCGCCTACGCGACCTCCTGGGCGGCGCGCGCCGAGCCGATCCCGTGCGTGCTCACCGCGATCGCGGACGAGTTCGGCGGCGACATCCCGGTCGGGCCCTTCGCGCTGATCGGCGACGAAGCGATCGGCGAGGGGATCGTCGAGACCCTCAACGGCAGCAACTCCCCCGCCGTGCTGATGCGCAATCACGGAGTGTTCACCATCGGCAAGTCCGCGCGGGCCGCGGTCAAAGCCGCGGTGATGGTCGAGGACGCGGCGCGCACCGTGCACCTCGCGCGGCTGCTGGGCCCGGTCACCCGGCTCGAGGACGCGGATATCAAGGCGCTGCACGACCGCTACACGAACGTCTACGGCCAGAAGAAGGACAGCGCGAAATGAGCGAGCCCACTCAGACAGTCTGGTTCCTGACCGGGAGTCAGCCCCTCTACGGCGAGGAGACGCTGCGTCAGGTCGCCGAGCAGTCCCAGCGGGTCGCGGAGACGCTGGCCGGAGCCGGACTGCCGGTGCGCATCGAGTGGCGTCCCGTGCTGCTGACCGCGGACTCGATCCGCCGCGCGATGATCGACGCGAACTCGGACGACTCGGTCGTCGGCGTGATCACCTGGATGCACACCTTCTCCCCCGCGAAGATGTGGATCGCCGGGCTGAGCGCCCTGGACAAGCCGCTGCTCCACCTGCACACGCAGGCCGACGCGCCGCTGCCGTGGTCCACCATCGACATGGACTTCATGAACCTCAACCAGGCCGCGCACGGCGACCGGGAGTACGCGCACGTGAACGTGCGCGTCGGGGTGGCCCGCAAGACCGTCGCGGGCCACGCCTCCGACCCCGCGGTGGTCTCCCGGGTCGAGGACTGGACGCGCGCCGCGCTGGCCCGGGCCGACCTGCGCTCGCTCAAGCTGGTCCGCTTCGGCGACAACATGCGCGACGTGGCCGTGACCGAGGGCGACAAGGTCGAGGCGCAGATCGTGCTCGGCGCCTCGATCAACACCTACGGCGTCAACGACCTGGTCGAGGTCGTGGACGGCGCCGACGAGTCCGCGGTGGACGTGCTGGTGGCCGAATACGAGGACTCCTTCACCGTGGACCCGGTGCTGCGCCGAGGCGGGGAGCGGCACGAGTCCCTGCGTTACGCGGCGCGGATCGAGGCGGGTCTGCGGCAGTTCCTGACCGAAGGCGGCTACGGCGCGTTCACCACGAACTTCGAGGACCTCGGCGGACTGCGGCAGCTTCCCGGCCTGGCCGTGCAGCGGCTGATGGCGGACGGCTACGGCTTCGGCGGCGAGGGCGACTGGAAGACGGCGCTGCTGCTGCGGGCCTTGAAGACCGCGGGCAGGGGCCGTCCCGGCGGCACCTCGTTCATGGAGGACTACACCTACCACCTCGAGCCCGGCAAGGAGCTGATCCTCGGCGCGCACATGCTCGAGGTCTGCCCCTCCATCGCCGTCGGCAAGCCGTCGTGCGAGATCCACCCGCTGGGCATCGGCGGCCGGGAGGACCCGGTCCGGCTGGTGTTCGACGCGGCGCCGGGACCGGCGGTCGTGGCCGGCCTGGCCGATCTCGGCGACCGGCTGCGCATCGTGGCCAACGAGATCGACGTCGTCGACCCGCCGGAGCCGCTGCCCAAGCTGCCGGTGGCCCGCGCCGTGTGGAGCCCGCGCCCGGACTGGCGCACCTCCGTCGAGTCCTGGCTGACCGCGGGAGCGCCGCACCACACGGTGCTCTCCTCGGCGGTGGACTCCGAGGTGCTGTACGACCTGGCGAACCAGCTCGGCGTCGAGCTGGTCGTGATCGGGGCCGACACCACCGCCCGCGGCTTCGAGAAGGAACTGCGCTGGAACGCGGCGTACCACCGCCTGGCCCGGGGGCTGTAGCCGGCCCCACACAGACCAGCGCGGGCGGCGGGCGAGGGCCGCACACCCCCCGCCGCCCGCGCTCCCTAAGAGTCCCGCCGTCGCCGCACCGGCGGCGGGATCGCACCACCCGGCAATACCCGCACTACCCGCACAACAACAACAACAACAACAACAACTGAATAGCTTCGCTTTGCACAACGAGAACCGAGGATCCACTCACTGCACCACCCACCCTCAAAACTCGAAGGGCACCGATCAATGATGATCAAGCGATACCGGACCGCCGTTACTGCCACGGCACTGATACTCGCCATGACCGCGGCGGGTTGTTCGAAGTCCGGTGGCAGCACGAGCACCACCGCGGCCGTGTCGGCAACCATTCCGGCGAGCTGCTTCGCCTCGCCGGCGGCCGCCGCCTCGGCCAGCTCCAGCTCCAGCGCCCTGTCGGGCAGCGTCACCTTCAACGACGCGAATCTGACCGCGCTGGACAGCTCCATCTCCTGTGCGCTCAAGGGCCACAGCCTCTCGGCCGTGAACATCGCCATGGTGGTCAACGTGGCCGCCGACTACTGGAACGCCGGCAAGACCGGCTTCGCGGCCGGCTGCTCCGCGCTCGGCATCAGCTCCTCCGACTGCGCCTTCAACGCGCCGCCGGACGGCACGCTGACCGAGCAGGACTCCGACCTCGAGACGCTGCGCGGCAAGGGCATCACCGGCTACTCGATCTCCGCGATCGACCCGGCCTCGGCCAAGAGCGCCATCGCCACCGACGTGTCCAACGGCATCTTCGTGCTCGCGATCGACTCGCCGCTGCCCGGCACCGACGCGCAGGGCCTGTACCTGGGCACCCCCAACACCGAGGCGGGTTACCAGGCGGGCCTGGCGATGAAGGCGGCGCTCGGCGGCACCGGCGACGTGGCGATCCTGGTCGGCTCGCTGACCGCGGCCAACGCGACCGAGCGCATCGCCGGGTTCAAGGAAGCGCTGGCCGGCACCAGCATCAAGGTCACCGTCACCGAGAACGACAACCTCTCGGCCTCGACCGCGCAGACCGACGCCGAGACGATCCTGGCCAACAACCCGGACGTCAAGGGCCTGTACGGGGTGTACTCCTATGACGGCCCGGCGCTGGCACAGGCCGTGCTCACCGCGCACAAGACCGGCTCCGTCAAGATCGTCTGCGACGACACCGACCCGGCCACACTGACCGCGGTGCAGTCCGGCGCCATCTCGGCCACCGTCGTGCAGATGCCCTACTACCAGGGCTTCACCGGCGCGTACATCATGGCCGCGGAGAAGGTCCTCGGCAAGACCGCGACCATGTCGCTGATCAAGCCGTTCCTGGAGTCCGACGGCTCGACGCTGAGCTCGGGGGTCGGCGTGGTCACCCAGTCCGACTACTCGGCGTACACCGCGCTCGAGAGCCAGCTGGGAATCGGCTGACGATGACAGTGGAACCGACTCTTGACAAGTCGGCGCCCTCCCTCGGCCGCGCGGTCATCGCGCGGCTGCGGGGGGTTCACAAGACCTACGGCCCGGTGCGTGTCCTCGACCTGCCCGAGCTCGACCTCTACGCCGGCCAGGTGGTCGGCGTGGTGGGCGAGAACGGCGCGGGAAAGTCCACGCTCATGGGTACGCTCGCCGGGTCTGTGCGCCGCGACGGTGGCGAGATAGAGATCGAGGGCCGCCAGCTGGTCCCGGGCTCCACCGCGGAGTCCTCCCGGCTCGGGGTGGCCCTGGTCTCCCAGGAGTTCCCGCTGGTCGGACAGCTCTCGGTGGCCGAGAACCTGACGCTCGGCCAGCGGCCCGCGGGCTCCAAGCGCCGCGTGCTGGTCGACCGCGTCGGCCAGCGCAGGGCGGCCGAGGCGATGCTGGCCGGGATCGGGCTCGACCCCGCGTCGATCCCGGTGCGCAACCAGGTGCGCGCGCTCCCGGTGCCGGCCCGTCAGCTGATCGAGATCGCCAAGGGCTGGGGCCGCGAGCCCAAGCTGCTGATCCTGGACGAGCCGACGTCCTCGCTCGGCCCGGTCGAGGCCAAGCTGGTGCTCGACCTCGCCCGCCGGGCGGCCGAGCAGGGCGGCAGCGTGCTGTTCATCGGGCACCGGCTCGACGAGGTGCGCGAGATCGCCGACCGGATCATCGTGCTGCGCAACGGAAAGCTCGTCGCGGACCTCACTCCCGAGGAGGCGACCGAGGACCGGCTGATCCGGGAGATGGTCGGCAACGAGGTCGCGCACAGCGAGCCGAAGACCGCCCCGGCCGAGACGCCGACGCTGCTGGAAATCAGCGGGCTCACGGCCGACGGCCTGGGACCTGTCGATCTGACGGTGCGCGAGGGCGAGATCCTCGGCGTGGCCGGTCTTATGGGCTCGGGTCGCAGCCGACTGATCCACACCATCGCGGGTGCCCAGCCCGCGACCGGCGGCACGATGCAAATGGCCGGAAAGCCCTACGCGCCGAAGAATCCGGGCGACGGCACCGCGGCGGGGATCGCGCTGATCCCCGAGGACCGCAAGCAGCAGTCGCTGGTCCTGTTCGCTCCCATCCGGGACAACGTAACCGTCAGTATCCTGCGACGGATCAGCCGACGCGGCGTGCTCGGGCCCCGCAGGGTGCGCGCCGAGGCCAACGCCATCACCGACAACGTCAAGGTGCGCATGCAGTCGGTGGACCAGCCGATCGGCTCGCTGTCCGGCGGAAACCAGCAGCGGGCGATCTTCGGCCGGGCCTTCGCGGCCGAGCCGAGGCTGCTGCTGCTCGACGAGCCGACCCGCGGCGTGGACGTCGGCGCGAAGGCGGAGATCTACGAGCTGATCGACCGGGCCGCCGCGTCCGGCATGGCGGTGGTCGCCGCGTCCTCGGAACTCGAGGAGCTGCTGTGGATCTGCCACCGGATCGCGGTGATGCACCGGGGCCGGGTCGCCGCCGTGATCGAGCGCTCCACGGCCACCAAGGAGGGCATCATGACCGCCGCCGCGACCGGCGCGCTTCAGCAGGCCCCTGAGACGCTGATCCCGACCGAGACGAACGGAAACCCCACGTGAGCGCCCCGACCCTGACCCCCGCCGACACGGCGGACGCCTCGGCCGCGCGGTCGGCCCCGATGTCTATCCTGCGCAAGCTCGCCGCGACGCCCGAGGCCGGCGTGGTGATCGCCTGCGTGGTGGCCTTCATCTGGTTCTCCATCGCGGCCCCGACCTACCACTCCACCGACAACCTCCAGGTGATGGGCCGCGACCTGGCCCAATTCGGCATCCTGGCGATCGGCGAGTCCTTCGTCATCCTGACCGGCGGCATCGACCTGTCGGTCGGCGGCCTGGCGGGCCTGGCCGGCATCCTGGCCGGCTGGTTCAACGTCACGCACGGGATGCCGGGTCCGGTGGCGATCGTGCTCACGCTGCTGATCTGCGCGGGCGTCGGCTGGTGGCACGGCACGATGGTCAACAAGCTCAACGTGCCGCCGTTCGTGATCACCCTGGTCACCTTCACGATCTGCAAGGGCCTGGCCCTGTCGATCACCTCCGGCACCCCGATCACCGGCCTGTCGAACATCTTCGGCGACCTGTCGCTGTACTACGCGGGCCCGATCCCGATCCCCGCGCTGATCTTCGTCGGCGTCTGCGTCGCGGCCTGGTTCGCCCTGGAGCGCACGTACATCGGCCGGCAGATCTACGCGGTCGGCGGCAACAAGGAGGCGGCGCGGCTCGCGGGCATCCCGACCAGCCGCCGGATCACCAGCACCTACATCGTCAGCTCCACCCTCGCCGGGCTCGTCGGCATCCTGATCATCGGACGGCTCGGCGTGGCCGACCCGTCGGTGGCCGGCTCCGGCTACGAGCTGACCGCCATCGCCGCGGCCGTCGTCGGCGGCGTGTCCCTGTTCGGCGGCGAGGGCAGGATCGTCGGCATCGCGGCCGGCGCCATTCTGCTCGAGTTCATCTCCAACGGCCTGCTGGCCCTGAACGTCAACGAGTACTACCAGACCGTCGCGCAGGGCGTCGTGCTCGGCGTGGCCATCCTCGCGGACCGTATCAGGGCCCGATACTTCGGTGCCGGCAAACGTTGACACTGGGGAAAATACACAACCACAATTCAACAAAATCGCATACTGTCAATCATCACCATCCCAAGCGACGAAGAGGTCTGCTCATGGCTGGATCGATAGCAGGACAGGAATTCCCCACCACGCACACCACACCCACCGGCGACACCTCGACGGGCGGCTTCGAGCGCCGCAACGTGCTGCGCGCCCTCGGCATCGGCGGCGGGGCGGCGCTCGCCGCCACCGCGCTGGCCGCGTGCGGCAGCTCGCGCAACTCGAACACCTCCAGCGGCGCGATCGGCGACTTCCCCAAGACCTCGGCCTGGAAGTTCGCCTTCATCAACCACGTCACCACCAACTCCTTCTTCGCGCCCACCCAGAGCGGGATGAAGGACGCCGCGGACCTGCTCGGCCTGCCCGCGCCGAGCTGGACCGGCTCGGAGACCGGCGTGGTCTCCGAGATGGTCAGCGCCTTCGAGACGGCGATCAGCGCCGGGGTCGACGGCATCGCCATCCCGCTGACCGACGCCAACGCGTTCATCGCCCCCACCAAGGCGGCCCTCAGCGCGGGCATCCCGGTGGTCGCCTACAACGCCAGCGCCTCCGGCAACTACCCGCTCACCTACGTCGGCCAGGACCTCTACCAGTCCGGCTACCAGATGGGCACCAAGATCGCCTCCGCGGTCACCTCGGGCACGATCCTCGTCGGCATCTCGCAGCCGGGCGCGCTCAACGTCCAGCCGCGTCTGGACGGCCTGACGGCGGCGCTCAAGGTGCTGGCCCCGAGCGTCGTCGTCAAGTCCGTGAACACCGGCGCCGCCCAGGCCGACGAGCTCAACGCCATCGAGTCGGCGTACCAGGGCGACAAGTCCGTCAAGGGCGTCTACGCCGTGGACGCGGGCACCACCGAGTCGATCGCGCAGATGATCACCAAGTACGGGATCACCGGACAGGTGCACGCGGGCGGCTTCGACCTGCTCGCCGACACCATCACCGGGGTCAAGTCCGGCGCGATGGACTTCACCATCGACCAGTCCGCCTACCTGCAGGGCTTCCTGCCGGTGCTCTACATGTTCATGTACCGGATGACCGGGACGCTGGTCTTCCCGCCGGCCACGGACACCGGTCTGACGTTCGTCACCTCGTCGAACGTCGGCCCGTACGCGAGCGCCAAGAGCTGGATCGAGGGCGGCACCAACCGCGAGACGATCGCGATGCCGAGTTCCATCGGCCTACCAGCCGCCTCGAGCGTCCAGAGCTAGCAACCTGAGCTCTTAGGACAGAGCTCGAACCAAGGCAAAGCCTGGGAGAACCATGGCACAGGAAACCCCACAGCTCGTGCGCGCCGACGAGCAGCGCGCCAGCCGGACCTCCGTCTCGCGGGGACTCGGCAGCGCTCTGCTGCGTCGACGCGAGCTGAGCATCGTCCTGGTGACGATCGCCGCGGCCGTCTACTTCTCGGCGGGAAGCTACGGCTCGTCGTTCGACACCACGAACAACTACCACATCATCATGCAGTACTTCGCGCCCTGGGCGATCATCGCCGCGGGTGAGTCGATGCTGCTGATCTGCGGTGAGATCGACCTCTCGGCCGGTTTCACCTACGCCTTCATCCCGTTCGTGCTGACGTCCTTCTACAACCAGGGCCTCGACGTACCGCTCTCGCTGGTGCTGGCGATCCTGGTCGCGATGGGCATCGGCCTCGTCAATGGCCTGATCCGCACGGCGTTCAACCTCTCCTCGTTCATCACCACCCTGGGGATGGGCTTCTTCCTGGAGGGCATGACCTACATCCAGTCCGGCGCGGAGCCCCAGACGCCGCCGATCACCGGCGGTCTGGCGGACGTCCTCGGCGGCTGGCGCTGGTCGGAACTCGTGTGGGCGCTCGCGATCATCGTGATCATGCAGATCGCGCTCTCGTACACCAAATACGGGGTGTACGCGCAGGCGGCCGGCGGCAATCCGCTCAGCGCCGCCGAGTCCGGCATCAAGGTCAACGCCGTCAAGGTGTCGTCGTTCGTGCTGACCAGCCTCTTCGCCGGGCTGATCGGCATCATCGACCAGGTGCGGGTCGGTTCCTTCGACCCGACCAGCGGCGGCTCGCAAATGATGTTCATGGCCGTGGCCTCCGCCGTCATCGGCGGCACCGCGCTGCTCGGCGGCTCCGGCACCGTGATCGGGGCCATGTTCGGCGCGCTGCTGCTGGCGATCATCCAGAACGGCTTCACCCTGAGCGGCGTCAACGCCTACGCGTTCGACGTCGTGATCGGAGTCGCCGTGGTCGCGGCCATGCTGCTCAACGTGTACATCTCCAGTCTGCGAAGGAAGTACCTGCGATGAGCGAGGAGGAGACGACGGCTCAGGCCGGGGACGAGGTTCCCGGTCTCCAGAATGTGAGCGCGAACAGCTCGGCGGACGCGGACGCCCGTTCCGGGTTCGGCGCGGAGGCGCTGCGGGTCGAGGGCATCTCCAAGCGCTTCGGCCCGGTCACCGCGCTGCGCGACATCAACCTGCACGTGCGCGCGGGCGAGGTGCTCGGCTTGCTCGGCGACAACGGCGCCGGGAAGTCCACGCTGATCAAGATCATCACCGGGTTCCACCGACCGGACTCCGGCAGGGTCCTGATCGACGGCCAGGAGGTGTCGCTGCGTTCCGTGGCGCACGCGCGTTCCCTGGGCGTCGAGACCGTGTACCAGGATCTCGCGCTCGTGGACGAACTGCCGGTGTACCTGAACTTCTTCCTCAACAAGGAGCTGACCCTCGGTCCGTTCCTGCGGCACGGCGAGATGAAGCGCAGGGCGTCGGCGGCGCTGGACGAGGTGGGCATCAACATCCCCTCGGTCGGCGCCGAGGTCAGGGCCCTGTCGGGCGGGCAGCGGCAGGCGATCGCGGTGGCCCGTGCGGTCAACACGGCCGCCAAGGTGCTGCTGCTCGACGAGCCGCTGGCCGCCATGGGCGCGCGGGAGGGCGGGCAGATCCTCCGCCTGATCGACCGGCTCAGGGAACGCGGCGACCTGGCGATCATCCTGATCGCGCACAACTACAGCCAGGTCATGGACGTGTGCGACCGGGTGAACCTCCTGCAGCACGGGGAGATCACCTTCGACCGCCCATCGGCCGAGACCTCGGTCGCCGAACTGCTCGAACTCGTACACGCCGAGTACCGCACGGCGTGACGCGAGCCGGGCAACCGGCGGCCGCACCACGAGGGGCCGCGAGCAGGACCGGGTCGGCGGAGCGGAGTGACCGGCCCGGTCCGTCGCGTCTCCGGGCGTGCCCTTGGGCGGGGCACGCCCGGAGACGTTCACTTTCCGTGCGCGTCCCCTGTACTCTCTGGAAAGTGCCTCAGCAGAGTTCCGCCCACGTTCTTCTGCCCACCCGTCCGAATTCACGCCCCGGTGCGAGCCTGAAAACCATGCATCAGGACTGCTGCGCCATGAGCCGCCGTCAGATACTCCGCATGGCCGCCGTGGGCGCCGCCGCCGGGATCGTCATCCCCGGTATCGCGCTGAGCCCGGAGCAGGCCGCCGCGGCCCAAGCGGCCGGGGTATACGCCCAAGACCTGGAGCTCGTCACCGTCACCGACGAGAGCTTCGTGCTGACCTGGTACACCGCCGCCGCGCCCGCGCCGGCGATCCCCTACCAGCCGAGCCAGGAGCCCGCCGCCGTACCCGCCGACGGCTACGTGCGCTACGGCACCGACCCGAACCGGCTGGACCGCGTCGCGACGCAGTGCGGCGGGGAGACGGCGTACCACTACGTCGAGGTCACCGGCCTGCGCCCGGGCACCACGTACTACTACCAGGCGTACTCGGCCGGCGTGCAGGCGACGCCGCGGCTGGTGCCCGAGCTGACGTACCCCGCGGGCGGCGTGGTGATCCCGACCGACCCGACCGACGCTCAGCTGCTGCAGATTCTCAGCGGACTGCTGTCCTCGGGCGTGATCGACTCGATGGCCCCGGGCTCGGTCAGCACGCTGGTCCCGCCGCGCGGCAGGCACCTGTTCAGCCTCGCGCTGGCCAACGACCTGCACGTCGGCGAGACCGTCAGCGGCCTGGTCACCGGGAACTTCCCGCCGGCCTTCGAGCAGCTCCCCGGCCTGCCGCCGTACCCGGTCGTGATGCTCGAGTCGATGACGGACGACGCGGCGGCCAGGGGCGCGCACACGCTGCTGGTGGCCGGCGACCTGAGCTCGGCCGCGTTGCCCACGGAGCTGGCGGACTCGAAGCAGCTGCTCGACCGCTTCGGCACACTCAACCTGGACGGTCGGCTGCGCCCCGGGAACTACGTCGTCGCGCGGGGAAACCACGACCAGCCCAAGACCGGCACGGCGTACGAGGGCTGCGCTCCGGTCGGCTCGACGGGATACTACGACTGCCTGCCCGCCGTCTACGACCTGCCGCAGGGCACCCTCACCCAGACCGAGTTCGCCGGCCTGCGCCTTATCGGCCTCGACACGACCACGCTGAACCTGCCGAGCGGCGCCATCGACGACGCCCAGTTCGAGCAGCTCACCGAGGTCCTCGCCGAGAACCCGGAGCAGCCCACGCTCTTGTTCGGCCACCACCCGGTGACCGACGAGGCGGCCCTGACCACGATCGCGGGCCCCGGCTTCGACCTCGACCGCCCGGACGCGGCCCGCCTCAAGGCCCTGTACGCGGCCACCCCCGGCGTGTTCTTCCACCACAGCGGCCACACCCACCGCAACCAGCGCACCAGCTCGCCGGTCGCGACGAACGTCGAGTTCCTCGAGGTCGCGGCGACGAAGGAGTACCCCGGCGGCTTCGCACTGCTCAAGGTGTACGAGGGCGGTTACATGGTCAACTTCTACAAGAGCAGCAGCACCCTCGCGCGGCAGTGGAGCCAGACCTCGAGCGGCGAGTACCTGGGCCTGTATCCCGCGTACACGCTGGGCACGGCGGCGGACCGGAACCACGCGGTCGACCGGGACTTCCACGGCCTGCAAGCGGTTCCGTTCACCGGCCTGTCCAGCACCGCGCCGCTCACGTCGTCGGATCCCTTCAGCGCGACAAGTGACTGACTCCTGGTCGGCCCCGCTGACATCCTGAATCCACACCCCGACGCACTGGCGTTATCGGGCCTTCGAGGCGGTAGGTTGGATCCATGCGTTGTCCTAGCACCAGCGGCCCCGGTGGTATAGCCGCGAGGAGGCTCAGGTCCGGCACCCGCTCCCCGTGGTGCCACCGCCCCCTGCGCAGCAGCACCGCCATCGGCCCCCGCCACCGCTGCGCCGCCCGCCCCCGCCGCTCCTGCCGCTGACGGGGGCGTCGGCCCGCCGCGGGCACGTGTTGCCGCGCGGCCGATCTTCATTCACGCTTGCGGGTTATCGCGCGGGAAGCAGTCCGATGCGCACGGCCAGACCTCGAAGCTCAACCGATGGCTCATCGGCGAGGGCGAGCAGGTCACCAATGATCTGCCCGGCGTAATGGTGATCGCGCATGATCGTCGGCGCCAGTCGTTCCGCCTCTGCGAGTGACACAGAGGCCGAGGACGGAGCCGGCGGGCATCTTCGACGGATAGATCGTGATGACCACCTCGCTGCCGTCCAGGTGCGGCTCGCTGATGGCGCCTCCGGGATTGAGTACGTGCGCCCCCGTCCATGTGCAAGGCCTGTGAGGCGACATCGGAGTGCCCGGCCGCGGGTCAGTGCGCGGCGGTCCAGTTCGTCGATCAGGGCGTCGGCGGTGACGCTGCGCTCGACCAGGCTGGTGAGGCGCTCTCGGGTGTGTTCGTCGACGACCTGCTCGCCGCGCCGTTCCTGCTCGTGGGCTCGGACGACGAAATCCTCACAGCTATTCGCCAACGTCGGCAACGCTGGGGAATCAACCGCCTGGTGATTCGCGAAGACGCCGTCGACGAACCGGCTCCGCTGCTACCACGCCTCCACGAAACGACCGAGTAGGGTACCGAGAAGCGCACGACGACACTGGGGAGCATGACCATATGGCTGACACGATTCTGACGGAAAGCGAAGCGTCGCTGGCAGTTGAAGACCTCGGCTGGCGGTACCTCCTCGACTGCCTCACCACCGCTGTCACGGTCGACTCCCTCTTCGACGCGTGCGAAGTCATCCGCGCTGCGGTCGACATCGCCGGCCCACACGCGAACGACCATCTGCGCCTGCGCGCGACCGCCGACCGAGTGGAACTCACGCTGGAGACACGTGGCGAATTTCGAGTGACTACGCAGGACGTTGATCTAGCCCGCTCTATCACGAAGGCAGTTCGCACGGCCGGTTACCAGACGGTCGCGCACCCTGCTCATCATTCGGTTCAAGCGCTTGCCATCGCGATCGATGCGATGGACATCCCCGCAGTGCGCCCGTTCTGGAAGGCGGTACTCGGGTATGACGACGTCGCTGCGCCCGCCGACCTGGTGGACCCGTCCTATGGCGGTCCGTCTCTCTGGTTCCAGCAGATGGACGAACCGCGCACGCAGCGCAACAGAGTTCATCTTGATCTGACTGTTCCGCACGACGATGCCGTTGCCCGAGTCGAAGCCGCCCTCGCGGCCGGCGGTCGGCTCGTCAGCGACGACCATGCGCGAGCATTCTGGATCTTGGCAGACCCCGAGGGCAATGAAGTCTGCGTGTGCACATGGCAGGACCGTGACTGACGCGTCGTAGGCGGCAGAACGCGGGGCTAGCGGCGTGTGCGCAAGCTACAGAGCCATCGGTTTCGTTCGCCTTTTCCTCGTCGAGACGCTGGCTGATGCGTGGGGCAGCCACCCGGTTACGCCGCTGCTCCACCCTGAGGCGGGAAAAGTCGTCTGGTTCCGCCTGAAACGCGAGATGGGCACCGGTCAGGCTGGGACGCAAGCGGCCGACGCAGCGGCAGCGGGCTGGTAACTGCGCCACGGTTCATTGCGACAGTCGCGAAGCGGCGATTTTGGACACGGCAAGCCGACGCCGGACCCGCACCCGACGCCCACTCCCCCCGCCCCATCCTGAGCCCACCCCGAGATACCTTTAAAGAAACTACTAAGATGCGCTCACCGGTCCCGCTCTCGGCTACCGGGACCCCTCAGCGCTGGCATACTTTGGCTGCGTGAACGCAGCACCTTCTCGCAGCTCTCATTCCCGCTCCCCGCTGACCACGCCCGGGGCGCTGCGCGTGCCCGAGGTCGCGATCGTCTTCTGGGTGGTGAAGGCCCTTTCCACCGCGATGGGCGAGTCGACTTCCGACGCCCTCGTGAACTCCTCGCTCGGCGCGCCGGTGGCGGTGCTGCTCGGGTTCGTCGCGTTCCTGGCGGCGCTGACGCTGCAGTTCAGGCAGGCGCGGTACCGGGCCTGGAGCTACTGGCTCGCGGTCTGCATGGTCGGCGTGTTCGGCACGATGGCGGCGGACGTCATGCACGTGGCCCTGCACGTCCCCTACACCGCGTCCACGATCTTCTACGCGGTCGTCCTGGCAGCCGTCTTCATCAGCTGGGGACGCGTCGAGAACACGCTGTCCATCCACAGCATCGACACGCCTCGGCGCGAGGCGTTCTACTGGGCGGCCGTCGTGGCGACGTTCGCGATGGGCACGGCGCTCGGCGACTTCACGGCGACGACGCTCAAGCTCGGCTACTTCCCCTCGGCCGCCATGTTCGCCGGCCTCCTCCTGATCCCGCTGATCGGCTGGAAGCTGCTGCACTGGAACACGGTGGCCTGCTTCTGGTCCGCGTACGTCCTGACCCGTCCCCTCGGCGCCTCGATCGCGGACGGACTGGCCAAGCCGAAGAACATCAGCGGTCTGGGTATCGGCGACGGGCCGGTGGCGGGCGTGCTCGCCGCGCTGATCGTGCTGCTGGTCGCCTATCTCGCCGTCACGAAGAAGGACGTGCAGAAGTCTGCGACACGCGCGGAGCCGGGGGCGGGCACGGGTCCGGTGGATCCGGCCGTGCCCGCGACCGCTCCGCGGTGGTGACTGCTGCGGGGCGATAGTCAGGCGTGCCGGGCGGGCTCGTCCGCTCGCACGGCCCAGGTCGGCCGCGCCTCGATCTCGGTGAGCCGCCAGCCGTCTGAGGTGCGGACGGCCTTGCCGAGGCTCACACCGCCGCGCACGGCCACGGGGTGCGGCTCCGCGCCCTGGCAGAAGGTCGCGATGATGTTCGCGCGGATCCGGGCGCGGTCGGCGGAGGTCCCGGCGTCATCGGGACCTCCGCCGTCTTCGACGTCGTCCTCGAAGTCGATCAGGACGTTCGTCGTCACGTGCTGCATGCGGTCGTACTGCGCGTTGTTCGCCGCGGCCTGAGCGACCAGGGACGCCCGACCCCGCGCGGTGCCGCCGGCCGTCACCGCGACGCCGTCCTCGACGAACAGGTCCCCGAGGTCCTCGAAGCGGTGCTCGTCGAGGCACAGCCCGACCCGGAAGATCAGCTCGGTCAGCTCGGCGCGGTCGGCGAGCCGGGTGATCTGCGCGACGCGGTCCTGGTGCCGGCCGGCGTTGTGCGTTCGCGAACCGTCCATGACGATCCCCTCCTTGAAATCATTGGCGCTTCCAACACAAAGTTGGTCTCGCCAACGATTTCTGTCAAGGGATCGGGGCCGCCGCCTCGATCGCTACCCTGGACCCGTGGACCCTCAGAACGCGCCCGAACGCCTCCGCGAGCTGCCGAGCTGGCTGCTCGGCCAGGTCTCCGCCGCCTCGCACCGGATCGTCGCCGAGACCCTGCACGCTGCGCATTCCTCGCATCGGAACCACTACGCGCTGCTGGCCACGCTCGCCGAGTCGGGGCCGACCAGCCAGGCCGAGCTCGGGCGGCGGATCGGGCTCGACCGGAGCGATGTGACGGCCGTGATCAACCTGCTGGAGGAGCACGGCTTCCTCGAGCGGGTGCCGGATCCGGCCGACCGGCGGCGCAATCTGGTCAGCCTCACCGAGGCGGGCTCCGCGCACCTGGCCATGATGGACTCCGTGGTCGGCCGGGCGCAGGCCGAACTGCTCGCCCCGCTGGACGAGGCGGACCGGGCCACGCTCGTCAGCCTGCTGAAACGGATCGCGGCGCACCACGGGACGCGGCAGGGGACACGGCACGGCGGGCCGGGCTGAGCGGCCCGGCCCCGACCGTCTAGAAGAGCAGAAAAGCTCAGTTCAACGGAGAGGAACTCAGCTCAGCTTCTGCCGCAGCGCGTCGACCCGCGTCACCGCCGCGTTGAAGGACGAGGACGTCAGCTGTCCGCCCTGGAGCGCGGACGCCAGCGCGTCGGTCGCCTCCTGGCCCTCGCTCACGCTCCCGGCCGAGCACAGGATCAGGTCCATGCCCGCCGAGGCCGCGTCGACCGCGCGCTCGCCGTAGCCGCCGTAGGCCTTGAGCGCGCCCGCCTCGAGCGCGTCGGTGACGGTGACGCCGGTGTAGCCGAGCCGGTCGCGCAGCTCGCCCTGGACGACCGTCGAGGACAGGCCCGCCGGTCGGTTCGCGTCGAGGTTCGAGTAGACGGCCCAGGAGACCATGATCAGATCCACGTTCGCCTTGATCGCGGCCGTGTACGGCAGCTCGTCCACGGCGCGGATCTGGCTCAGCGGCTCGTTCAGGGTGACCGCCTCGTTGTCGGTGTCCTCGTTGGTGGAGGCGGTGCCGAGGCCCGGGAAGTGCTTGGCGGTGGCGGCGACCCCGCCGTCCTGCTGGGCCGTGATGAACGACGCCCCGGCCGCGGAGACCACGTTCGGGTCGCTGCTGTACGAGCGGTGGGCCTGGTCGTCGAAGTTGCCCGGCACGGCGTAGACGTCGAGCACCGGCGCCAGGTTGACGTTCAGGCCCGCGTCGGAGAGCGTCTGCGCGGCCCCGGTCCCGGCCTGGGCCGCTGCCTGCGCCGGATTCGAGGACTCGCCGATGGTCCGCTCCGAGTTGTACGGCTGGCCGTCCGGGATGCGCCGGACCTCGCCGCCCTCCTGGTCCGTCATCAGCAGCAGCGGCAGGTGCACGGGGCTCGCCTGCTGCGCGGCGTCGAGCTGCTTGGTGACGCCCGCGAGCTGGCTGTCGCTGGTGATGTTGTAGCTGAAGAAGATCACGCCGCCGACTTCGCCCTGGCGGATCAGCGTGAGCAGCTCGGAGGGCACCGTCGTCCCGCTGAACGAGTAGATCACCCGCTGGCCGGCGAGCTGAAGCGGTGTCAGGTTCGCCGTGGACGCGGCGGCCGAGGAGGACGCGGCGCTCGCACTCGCGCTGGCGGACCGCGACGCCGGGCTGCCGCTGGTTCCGGCCGCCGAGGTGTCGGGCTGGGCGGAGGCGGACGCGCCGTCGGTGGTCTTGGCGCTGGCGCACGAGGCGGTGGCCAGCACGCAGCTCAGCAGCAGTCCGGTCGCGGCGGCCGCTCGTCGCGGGCGTCGGCTCCGACGGGAGCTGCGGACGTTGCGGGCGGCGGAGGCGGTGCGGGTACTGATGCGAGGCTCCTTACGTGTCACGCGGCGCCGGGCTGGGGGGCGCCGCCGGTGCGGGTCGTCGTCAGCAGACCCGTCGCGCGAGCCCCCGGCTCCGGCCTCGGGGCCCTGGGCCGCGCCCGGCGGGTTAGGCCGCGACGAGTCTAGAACGGATCGCCCCGCTCACCGGACCACCTCGCCGACCGCCGTGGCGATCAGACCCCCCGAAACGGCCCAGCGGCCGGCGAAGCCCCGCGGAATCCCCGAGTCGGCGGAGGAGGGCGCGGCGGACGCGGCAGAGCCGGCACCCGCCGGGTCGGTGCCGTTCTGGCCGTTCAGGAGCGTGGCCTCGAAGCTGCCGTCGAGCCGCAGCACGATGTCGGCCTCCTCGAAGCCGAGCCAGCGGCGGGTCAGCGGGAACCAGGCCTTGTACACCGACTCCTTCGCGCTGAACAGAATCCTGTCCCAGTGCACTGAGCCCGGCGTACGCTCCGTCAGTTCGGCCAGCCGCGCGCGCTCCGACTCGAGCGAGACCAGGTCGAGCACGCCCTCCGGGAGCGGCGCGTGCACCTCGGCGTCGATGCCGAGCGCCGAGACGTCCCCGGTGCGCGCCACGGCCGCGGCGCAGTAGCCCGCGCAGTGCGTCATGCTGCCGACGACACCCTCGGGCCACTGCGGCTCGCGCTGCTCGCCGGGCAGGATCGGCACCGGCGGGTAGCCGAGCTCCTGCAGCGCGCGGCGGGCGCAGCGGCGTACGGCGGCGAACTCGAGGCGGCGCTTGGCCACCGCCTGGGCGATGTGCTCGCGCTCCTCCGGGAAGAGCCCGGTCTCGATCGCCTCCGGGTACGCCGCCTCGCCCGCCGCTCCCAGCGGAAGCTCGGGGACGACGGCCTGGGCCCAGCGGACCCGGTTCGGCAGCAAGCCATCGAGCAGGGTCACGTCAAGGCTCACCGCGCACGCCCTCCGAGTCCGCCACCGGCGCCGCTCGCCGCGTGGTTCCGCGCAGCCTACGCCACGCCGATCGGCTCCAGCACCACCGGCGGTGGGACGGCACGTGAAGCCCCGGTGAGCGTCACCGAACCCTTACTCGACGGCAGCGCCGAGCCCGCCGCGGCGAGCGCGATCGAGCGCGAGGTGCGCCGGTGCGTCTTCCGCAGCAGCGAGCCGTACTGCATGATCATCCGGGTGCGGCCGAACTTGTACCGGTTGACCGTGATCGCCTGGAAGAAGTGCGCGTGCTGCTCGAGCGCCTCCAGCCAGGCGTGCGCGACGGCGGTCGGCTCGGGCTCGGCGACCAGGCCGTGGCCGGCCACGATGGAGGCCGCGTCGCCCACGTCCGTGGTGACCGGGACCGCGCCGCAGAGCATGCCCTCGATCAGGCACAGCGGCGCCGCCTCGCCGAACGCCGAGGTGAGCGCGACGACGTCGGCCGCCGCGTAGATCGCCTCGGGATCGCTGCGCACCCCGAGCAGGTGCACCCGGCCGGCCGGCTCGGCGCGCAGCCCGCAGGTGCGTTCGGCGTCGAGGTCGACCGCGGCAAGACCGAGCGCCGCGAGGTCGGCCAGCAGCCCCGGATTGGCGCAGGTCATCCCGGCGCCGCAGAGCATCACGTGCGCGTCCGGCCGCAGGTCGAGGAACTCGCGGGCGGCGGCCAGGAAGAGCGGGACGTTCTTCATCTTGTCGTAACGGGCGGCGAAGACGACCACCGGCGCGTCGGCCGGGATGCCGAGCGAGGCCCTGATCGCGTTCCTGTTACGTCGGCTGGGCTTGAATCGCCGCAGGTCCACGCCGTTCGGGATGACGTGCAGCAGTTCCTCGGGGATGCCCACCGCGGCGTACGCGTCCCGGGTGGACTCGGCGCAGCACACGGCCGCGGCCAGCCGCCCGGAGTAGGCGGCCTCGCGCAGGTCGTTCAGCGCCTGCCCCTGGTTCTCCGGATCGGAGCGGTGCAGGCAGGTGATCACCTGGCGTCCGTGCAGCTCGGCCTGGTTCACCAGGCCGAGCGGCTGTTCCTTGAGGGTGAATACGACGTCCGACTGCTCGGCGAGCGCGGAGACCCGCGCGACCTCGGCCGGAGAGAAGGGCGAGCGGTCGTCGGCCGCGCGCCCGAGCGTGGACACCGTGACGCCGCCGGACACCAGCCGCCGATAGCACGCGTCCTCGTGCATCGGCTGGTAGGTGGCCTCGCGACGCATCTCGCCGTGGATGCTCAGCAGACTGTGCTGCTGGCCTCGGCGTCCGTGCAGGCCGGCGAGCACATCCGTGTGCAGGATGCGCGCGCCGCCGCTGAAGAAGCCCTCGTAGATAGAGAGCACCCGCATAGAACCGGTCATTGGCACATGGTGAACGACGAGCCCGCGAGAAAGGCGCCTCGAACCCGCCGCGCATCGAAAACGTTCGGTGAATTTTGCCGCACCCGGGAAGGCTCTACGCGGAGCGTAACTCTGTGCGCAGAAGTGATCCTATCCACGTGTCTTCCCGCACGCCACGCTGTACCGTTTTCGCGCGCAGCGTTCCCTCCAGAGTGAACCCGACCTTCTGCGCCACGCGCCAGGAGCCCTCGTTTCCGGCGATCGCAAGCCACTCAATTCGGGCGAGCCCGAGCTCCTCGAAGCCCCAGCGGCACACCTCGCGGACCGCCTCCGTCATGTAGCCGCGGCCGCGGGCGCCGGGGGCGGTCCAGTAGCCGATCTCGCCCGCGCCGCCGTACGGCTGGTCCAGCCGGTTCAGGTCGTGCAGGCCGAGGGAGCCGACCGCCTCGCCGGTGGCGGCCGCGAAGACGCCGAAGATCGCGCCGGACCCGGTGGCCCGGATGTGCGGCGCGGTGACCCGGACGAAGGTCTCGGCGTTGGCGCGGGTGTAGGGCACCGAGACCGGTACGTAGCGCTGGATCACCGGGTCCTGGCAGGCCTCGGTGATCGCGTCGACGTCCGCCTCGGTCCAGGGGCGCAGGATGAGCCGTTCGGTGCGCAGCGTGACCCCGGTGAGGTCGCGTGCCGGGGCGGGCGGCGCGGGCGCGGGCGGGTGGCCGGGGGTGGTCATGGCGCTCACGGTACGCCGCCGCGGCCCGCCCAGGCCAATGGGTTAACAGCGGATCCGCGGCGGCGGCGCGGCTCGGATCCCGGTGCCACACTAGGGGTCATGTCCACGCTCCCCATCCCGCCCGATCTGCTGGCCCGGCTGCTCGACTACGACGAGGAGGACGAGCGCTCCAGCGAGACGCACTTCGACCGGATGGAGGAGGTCTTCGCGGCGCTCGACTCGACGGCGAACCGGCTGGGCCTGGCCCAGGCGTTCTGGGAGGAGCCGGACGAGGCGGTGCGCGCCCTCGGCTTCGACCTGCTGGCCGTGCAGGCGCACCGCTTCGACTGGCATGTCCAGCCCCTGATCGAGGCGGCGAACGCGGTGCCGCTGCGGGGCGGGATGCGGGCCGGGCTCAGGCTGCGTCGCGCGGCGGCGAACGCGCTGGCCTGCGTCGTGGACGATGCGCGGGTGCTGATCCCGCTGCTGCGCTTCGCCACCGACGAGGACGCGATCGTGCGCTGGCAGGTCGCGCGCGGAATCCCGGCCGGCATAGACCCGCTGCCGGCGGAGGCGGTGGACGTGCTGACGGTGATGCTGCGCGACGAGGACTCGGACGTGCGCGACTGGGCCGCGTTCGCCTTGGGCGTGCGCGAGAACGACAACCCGGAACTGCGTGACGCGCTGGCCCGTCTGCTGTTCGACGCGGACGAGGAGACGGCGGCCGAGGCGGCGTACGCGCTGGCGCTGCGCAAGGACTCGCGCGTGCTGCCGGTGCTCGAGCAGGCGCTCAAGCAGCCCTCGGTCGGCCGGCTGTACTTCGAGGCGGCCGCGGCGCTGGGCGACCCCGCGCTGCTGCCCGCGTTGCGCAAGCTCCGGGATGACGGGCACGGGGACGCGGACCTGGATCGGGCGATCGAGGCCTGCGGGGGCTGACGGCTGCGGTCGCGCCGCGCTCAGGCCGCCGGTAGCGTCGAAGCATGGCTTGGCTGATGGTCGTGTGCGCGGGGCTGCTGGAAACCGGGTTCGCCGTGTGCCTCAAGGCCGCTGACGGCTTTTCGCGGCTCTGGCCGACCGTCGGCTTCTGCCTGTTCGCACTCGGCTCCTTCGCGCTGCTCACCATGGCGCTGAAGAAGCTCGAGGTCGGCCCAGCCTACGCGGTGTGGACCGGGATCGGCGCGGCGGGCACGGTCGTCTACGGCATGCTCTTCCTCGACGAGGTCACGTCGGTGCTGAAGATCACCTCGGTGATGCTGATCGTGGCGGGCGTGATCGGGCTGAACCTGTCCGGTTCCGTGCACTGACGGCGGTGCGCCCAGCCGCTATCGTCAGTGCGTGGATAGTCGACGTGTGCTGCTGATCGGCAAGCGGGCGTCCGTGCCGAGGAGGCTGCGAGCGGCTTTGGCGGCGCGGGGCATCACGGCGGATCAAATGGACACCGTGTCCGACATCGTATTCGTGGACGGATACGCGCCGATCATCCCGCTGCTGGTGGCCCAGTTCGAGCAGGCGCTGGACCGACGTCCGCTCGGGCAGCGCACGATCATGGACGCGGCCGTGCGCGACGGCATCGTCGATGTCGAACTCCGGGGCCCGTGCCGACTGCGGATCACCGCGTACCGGCGCGGCGCGCTCAACCGGACACATGAGAGGACCCTGGTCGATCGCGAGGTGGAGCCGGGCACGCACTCGGCCGCGCTCGGTCCGCGGGTCACGCGCTCGCGCAATGCCTTCGTCGTCATCCGTGCCGGAGACGAGACCGCGGCGCTCCCGGTGGGCTGAAGCGCATCGTCATGAGAATTGCAGTGCCCGGCCAACGCGGCGGGCCGGGATACTCAGCGCCGCCTCACCCCACGCTCAAGGCTCCCAAGTCTCGTCGCCCTAGCCTCGGCGCTCGTGCCGACCCTCACCATCACGACCGACGTCGTCAAGATGCGAATTCGCCGCGCGCTGTCCGCGGCGCTGCGCAGCCCGTGCAGCTACCTGGTTGCCGCAGCCATGCTCGGGTACGGCATCTTCGCCACCTATGAATACAACCGGCTCGGCTCCGAGGTCGGCGCCGTGGACCTGGGCATCTTCTATCAGACCGTTCAGGGCTGGGCGTTCCACGGCGACCCGTACGTCGCGATCAAGGGATTCTCGCAGCTCGGCGACCACTTCACCCCCGCGTGGGCTCTGCTCGCGCCGCTGCTATGGATCTACAACTCCCCGTACATGCTGGTGTTGGCGCAGGTGGTGCTGCTCTCGCTCTCCGGCATCCCGGTGTATATCGCCGTCCGCCGTATGTTCGGCACCTTGCGCTCGGTCGGGGTGACCGCCGCGTACCTCGCGAGCAGCGGCATCGAGCACGCGATCGCGTTCCCGGTCCACGAGGTGATGTTCGCGACGCCGATCATCGCGTGGGCGCTGGAGCGGATGCTCGCCGGGCGCTGGACGCAGGCCACGATTCTCATGTGCAGCCTGTGCCTGGTCAAAGAGGACCTCAATCTGATGACGGCGGCCTTCGCCGTTCTCGCGCTGCTCAACCGGAAGTGGCGGCACGCGGCGTTCCTGGCCGTCTGGGGCGTGGCCCTGTACCTGATCACGGTCAAAATACTGATACCTGACTTCAGTCCGCAGGGCTACACGTACCTGGGTCAGTACACGACGACGCTGCACGCCTCGAACTCCGTGCAGCTGTTCCTGCAGATCATCGAGCACCCGAGGCACACGCTGCACCTGCTGATCAGCAACGACACGAAGCGCCAGCTCTGGTACCTGCTCTTCGCCCCGGTGGCCTGCCTCGCCCTGGCGTCGCCGATCTGCCTGCTCGCCGTCCCCGAACTCTTCTCGCGCCTGCTGTCCTCCGACTCTTCGCTGTGGAGCTCGCACTACCACTACGACGCCCCGCTGATGCCGATCATCTTCATCGCCGCGGTGGACGCCCTGCCGAGGCTCTGCAGCATCGTCGAGCTCTACACCGACGCCCGGCGGGCCAAGGAGACGGTCCGCTGGGCCAGCGCAGGGTTCGTACTCGTGACGCTCGCGATGACGCTGCACCTGGCCAAGCAACTGCCGCTCGGCCAGTGGCTGCGGAAACCGACGACGTACGAGGCGAGCGAGGCCTGGAACGCGAACCTGCGCAAGGCCATCACCGCCGTCCCGAGCGGCGTCACCGTGGAAACCACCAACCGCGTCGCCGTGCCCCTGCTGACCAGGGACACCATTACAGTGACCGCGGACAACCCCTCCGGCACCTGGGCCGTCTTCGACCTGACCGCGATGGGCGGTCGGACCAACCCGAACGACGTCGCGTACGTCGTCGAGATGCGGCACGAGGGCTGGGACCTGGTCAGGCAGGACGGCTCGATCGTGGTGCTGCACTACGAGGGCGGGCGCACCGACGAGGCTTCGGCGCGGTAGAGCTGTAGTGCCATAGGGCACATGTCGGTTTGTGGTTGGTGGTTGGCCTTCCTACGTTCCGGTGCTGCGCTGCGCTTCGCGCCGGACCTCGTACGGGCACGCTGGCGCTGGTGGTGGCGTTCGGTCGGT
>Ga0185299_10001489_pt1 | contig 44388 bp, 39 predicted proteins | sample PaiPotPPA55metaG_FD_128002 | JGI IMG/M metagenome (GOLD analysis project Ga0185299, IMG submission 128002) | Iron sulfur acid spring bacterial and archeal communities from Banff, Canada, to study Microbial Dark Matter (Phase II) - Paint Pots PPA... ... | reverse complement strand
TGATCTGGGATACTTCGATCTTGATACGCGGGTCTTGGAACCGATCGATAATCCGTTCGGACCGAAAGTGTTACCCATGTAGCCGGTACATTCTGTAACCCATGTCTCCGGGTCGGACCTCACCAGTAAATACGCGGCTATTCTCACTTTTCCCCTCTCGGGGAATATCTCTCAAAAACCCAATTTGCCAACTATTTGCCAACTTTAGGATTGGCCGGATGGCACTTCGCTCAGGGCGTTAAGACCCTTCGGGTGAAGGCCAAACGGCTAGCATTGATCGGGCTATGTCGAGAACGCTGCCCTTTCACGTCGAAGGGCATGCAAGGCAGTGCAGGATACTGCAAGGCTGTGGAAGGAGCGCGAAGCCATTTTTAGTCAATTTGCGCGGTGCGTAGTTCAGCTGGTTAGAACGCCTGCCTGTCACGCAGGAGGTCGCTCAGACCTGAACCCTTTTGGCTGTCAAAAAGTGAACTGGATTTACTTCCGCCATGCCGACTTCCGGGTACTGATCCGCACGGGTGCCCATCTTGGATTACTTCCGTATAGGCGACCACTCGCCCGGAAGACACCGCCAACGCCAGGTTTGTTTGAGTCAACAACGGAAAGCTACGAAAGCGGAAGGGTTCACGCGCCAGACATCCGGCCGCGGCCACGCCGGCTGTCCGTCCGAGAGCGGGGAGAAGTTGCTGCACGTGATGAATGAACTGCGTCAATGCCGATGACGTGCCGGAGCGTCTCCAATCCCTTAAGGATCATCCTTCGTTCGCTCGGCGTCGCACTGGTCAATACTCGGACCAGGGGCTGCGCGATCAAGTCCGGTGCTTTTTTCTCCATGAAATCGCGAACCGCCTTGGTCACCACAATGATGCTGAACCTGCGATCGGTTTCGTTGACCCGCCGCTCTAACATTCCGCGAGCTACAAGCCGGTCCACAATTCCTGACACCGTACTGTGCGTCAAGCTAACGCGGTTGCAAAGCTCTTTCAAGCTCATTCCATTGGAGTGAAACACGGCCTGCATGACGCCTCTCTGTGGCCCGGTGAGCTGGCCACGTGCGAATTCCGCCTCCAAGGGACGCCGCAGCTTCTCGCGTATCTCGCGGATATCTCGCTCAATGGCTTCCGCCATTTCCGCCAGAGCCTGGATTCGATTTTGCGTCATGTCGGCCAATCACAGAATGAATGGAATTATCGCACTCCTTACGGCCTGCTGATACGCTGAGTACTGAGCTCCGAACGCTTGGAATAGTAAGCGCTCTTCCTCACGCAATTTCATGCGGAAGCCGAGCAGCAGCAGGGGCAAAGCAGCCAGATTCCGGACTTGCCCAAATGCAATAGCGGTACCTATAGCCGCGATAAGAAGTCCAGTGTAAATCGGGTGACGTACTAAGGCGTACGGACCATTGCGGACGAGTTCGTGGCCTTCCTTAATCGTCGCACGCCCGCTCCAGTTCCGGCCGAGATACACCCTTGCTGCGATGGCAACCACCACTCCGGCAACTGTTAACGTGATTCCCACCAACGCGGTGAGCGCTGAGTCTGGCAAGACTCTTGAATCAAGCAGGGCTGCGTGCGGCCATGCCGAAAATAGCAGCACTGCCGCGGAAGCCAACAGAGAAACCTGCAGCAGCCGAGATCCTGTGCGCTGGGCCCGCACGACAGGCTTCAGGCGGAACGCGGTTAGCGCCCAAAAAATGGCAACCAGGCCCCACCCAGTTTCGATCCAATAGTGGACATCGTAGAACATATTGCTTCCTTAGCAGCCAATCGCCGAATGGTTATACGTCGTATACGACGCGTCGCATACGACTCATATTAATCTGTCGAAGCCGAAATGGCAAGAGGCAGTTCCAAGGTGCGCGGCGTTGCCGGTTCCGCAAGTGTCGGGCACCCGGAGTGTCTTTAGGAACGAAAAGTCCGCTTTGGGGGGGGCCACAAAGGCGATTGCATGAGATTCTGATCGAGTGACGGGCCACTCGGAAGTTGCGGGCACTTCGTCGGATCAGTACCGACAAACGTCCATCTCGCCAGTGCTTGATTTCCTGACGAGATGCCGATCGCACCAAGCACCAGACTCAGATACCACCCCCCTAATGGTTGTTTTCCAGAGCTGTCTTGATGGCGGTCAGCGACTTTTGAAGAGAAGCAGCCGAGCGGTCCACGGCCACTTTTCGGACGATTGATCCCTTGAAACCAGTCAAGCCCGCTTGCTCCGAGCCCATCGCCATGACCAGGTAAAAGCCAGGTTGCCGGGGATTCCCTTCTTCCGCAATGCAGAACGTCAGGTCCAGGGCAGTTTCGAAATAGTGACTCGAATAAAGCTGTTTTTCAGCAATCACATAGGCCGGCTCAATCACATTCCTACCGCGCATCGTCAGGACGTGCACGACGCGCAATGTCGGCTTCAATCCGAATTTAACTTTGGCCCAGTAGAAAGTGCTTTCCACATTTGCGGGCTTCCCGTCGGGATAGGTCAGAAGATAGGTATAGAAATCCGGAAGATATTTTGGCAACGCTCTCGAATAACTGAGCATGTATTTGAATTGCTCGGGCACCTGCGTAGGTTCTCGCTTATCGTTGTACGGTCCCAACACCTGATTTCCGTGTTGTTGATAGGCGACCACATGTTCTAACACTGTCCTTTGCAGGAGCCGGTCCACTTGTTCTTCCCCATCTGGAGCACCGAAGTCCACCGAATGATGCAACTCATCGATGGAACCCGCCGGCATTTGGATCTGGCAGTCGCCCGGCTTGCAGCTCTTCAAATCCTTGATGTCCCCTCTTTCAAATGTGAAGCCCTCCAGGTCGGACAGTTGTGGCGGACTGCTGATTTCACTGAGCGCGAGGTATGCAGGAAGCTTCCGAAGCCGTTCGAAGTCGCGTGAAAACTTCAAATAACTGTCAGGCGTGGCATTAACGTAGACGGCGCCAAAAACGAACATCTCCTCCGGTTTGCGGGAGTGCAAAGTTTTGGCAACAGCTTGGCCCCCACGGACGGCAGCGATTTGATCCTCACTCAGTCCTATGTAGTCCTTGAAATAGGTTTGCAGGTTCGGATTGGTCTGAGAAAAGCAGGGCGTGGCGGCTCCCGAAATAACAACTAGCAACAGAGCTTGCGGCAGCATTCTACGCATGGCGTCCTCCGAATCCCCCTACAAGTCATATCTGTCTTTGCATGCCTTCGAGTTCAATTCTGCAAATATCGCTGAAGTTCCGCAGCGGATCTTCACCACTCACGGCAACAGATTCAATCTGCTCTGCCGTTAGATTCGGCTCTCGGTAGCCGTCGACAATATGCTTCACCACCTCTTCCGCGGTTTTTAGCACCTGAGGCGAAGAACCCAAGCGAATGCGGCTCAAAAGGGCGTACACCGGAATCAGATTATGCGGATCGCCTACACTGTGCTCGGCGGCATCCACAAAAAGCCGCGCACTCTCGCTGATGAAATCTGAATACAGTGTTTCTCGCCGAACGATTTTCCTTGCGAGCAAATCCCGCCGGTCCTGGTGCCTCTGGATGATCCAAGTGCTCGTGCTCGAGCCCAAGGCACCCACGAGCGAACCAAAGATCGCAGCAAGAGCTGTGATGGCTCCGGAACCCGAGGACAACATTGGCACAGCGCTCATTTCTTGCTCAGCATCAGCAGAACAAACGTCGCTGGCAGATATACGATCGAAGCGAAAAGCAATTGCCGTGCTGTGGCATTCGACCTGCAAAAAGCAAAACGCGCGGCGAACACGGAAAAGAATGAGCCAAGCACGAGGATTCCAATACAGTAGCTGAATACGAATTCACCGGTCGCCCAAGAAAACAAGCCAAGTGGTATGAGAACCAGTGAAATCACAAAACTCTGCCAAATCACAAAACGCTCTTTGATCCCGCCTGCGGGCAGCACGAGATATCCCGCGCGCGCATAGTCTTCGCGATACATCCAGGCGATGGCCATGAAGTGCGGAAACTGCCAGAAAAAAACGATCGCGTAGAGTGCCCATGCCCCCGGTTCCAGCCGCCCGCGTGCCGCAGCCCAACCAATCAGTGGCGGTACGGCACCCGGAAATGCCCCGATCAACGTGCAAAGAGGTGTTCTTCGTTTGAGCGGCGTATACAAAAACAAATAACTGAAGAGTGTGAGCGCGGCCAGCAAGGACGCGAGGAAATTTACGGACAGAGCCAGGTAAACAATGCCGAACAGCGACAAGGAAATGCCGAACCACAGTGCGTGAGAGGAGTTGATTCTCCCCGAAGCCAACGGCCGCCGTGCGGTGCGTCGCATTTGTGCGTCGAAGCGCCGCTCGATCACTTGGTTTAGTGTGGCGGCCCCGCTCGCCACGATCACGGTCCCAAGGAGCGTGTGAAACAGCAACACCCAAGGGAAATGCGCGATGGCTGCGGGTGAACCAACGCAAAAAGCGGCTCCCGTCGTGATGGCAATCAAGAAGTTTATTTCCGGCTTGGTCAGCATCCAGTAATCGGACAACCGGCTGGATTGGCTGCAGTTGCGCCGCAAGACAGCCACGCTCGAGAGCGACGGGAATGGACTCAACGGCCATCCTCAGCCAACCTCCGCACTCTGCGGATCGCTCGGAGGAACCGCGATCAGATGCTGTTCCGATTGCAAGAAGTCATTCGCGTGTTGATTTCGGACTCCCAACATCCGCGTGGTCAAACTCGCTGTAGGCACCAGATAGATGATCGTTACGCAGGTCCACATAAGCGCACCGGCGCACTGTTGGTCCTCCAGAACAGACATGCCGAAGCGCGGCGCTGCCGAGAAATACACCGGATAGACCACACGCTCAGAGAACACCAGGAACCCGGAAAGAATGTCGCACGGAAGCGTTGCCAGAAATAGGTAGAGAAGCATCGACCATCGCGGCCATGCCGGAACACTCGGCCAGGGTTGAACAACGGGCCACCAGAACAAAATTCCGGCACACAGAAAACATGTGTGCTCGACCACATGCCAGCCTTCCGATTGCAGACCAAGCGTAAACGCAGCTGGAATGTGCCATCCCAACAACGCCGCAGCAGCGGCAATCCAGCAGACCGCAGGATGGGAAACCAGACGCCCCAGCAACTGCACCGGCTTCCACCGAAACACTGGGCCCAGAATGGATCGCACGACGTACCGCGGCAAACCGTGTAGCAAGGGCATCACGGGCGCTCCCAAAAGAATCAACGCGGGAGCGATGGTCATGAGGAGCAGATGCTGGACCATGTGGACCGTCAGCAGTTGCTCATCGAATGCGGCAAGGGGCGAGCCGACTGCGACCCAGACGAAGAACACTCCGAGGAGAAAGCAACAGGCTCGCCAAGTAGCAATGACACCCACTGAGGCAGAATGAAGCCGACGCCATCCGGTCAAATACACCAACACCGCCACAACTGTTGCCGCGGTGAGCGGCACCGGGAGTGACCAGGATTCCAGGACGGCATGAACATCGAGCCTCATGGGCCGCCTGGCGGTTGCGAAGAATTGCGACTTGCGGGAACTGCACCGAGTGCCGCGTCGCGTGATGCGTCTCGTGCCGGACTTTGCCCTGCCGGATGTAAGGTTTCCAGGAATGCGACAAGTGCTGTCGTTTCAGCGGGGCTCAAATTCTTGCCGTAGGCCGGCATGTTGCCACCGCCTTGAATCACCTGGCGTATGAGTTGATCTTGTGTGAGTCGTACGGCGACGGTGTCGAGTGCCGGACCTCTTTGTCCTCCCAACTCCCCAAGCGAATGGCAGTTTCGGCATTGTTGGACCTGAAACACAAGGGCGCCTTGCCGTTGCAGTGCGCTTGTGCGGTGCAGAAATTTCTCCGGCACCGGATCGCCACTCCAAGCGTTCATGTGCGGGCTCCAGGGGGTAAATCCAGCGAGGTGCGTGAGTGTCCCGAGCGTTACCGCGATCAGCATTACCGTCAAAACCGCGATGGGCCGCCGACGCCAACTCTTTTCTCCTTCGCCGGAAATGAAAGGCAGAAGGAGCAAGCCCAGGATGAAAACTACCGGACCAACGAGAAGTGCTGGCGTTTCCATCGAAGGAGGCAGCAGCGAGAGCAAAGCATAGAGCCACAGGAAAAAGTAATCCGGTTTCGGTGCTGTCTGGATGATCGTCGGATCCGGGCGGCCCGTTGGACCGAAGGGACCGAAGTACACAGCGCATGCCGCGACGGCCAGAAGAATGAATGCCGCGAAGAACAAATCTTTCCAGATCGCGTAAGGAACGAATGGCGCACCATCCTTCTTCGTCAACTCGTGGTATTCGTTCGTGTAGGTTGCCTTGTTTACGAGGCGGCCGGGCATCGGCCATTCGTTAATACCCAGCTTCAGCACCATCAGAAGATGAAGGCCCACAAATCCGATCAACATTCCTGGAATCACGAAGACATGCAGCGCGAAGAACCGCGACAGTGTCGCGCCCGCAATGATTGGTCCACCCAGCATCAACTTCACGGCTACGGGCCCTATGATCGGTACGTGACTTGCGATGGACGCTCCGATGCCAAGTCCCCAATATGCATCTTGATCGAAACGCAGCACCTGGCCGCTGAAGGCCATGCCCAGTGTCATCAGCAAGAGAAAGACGCCAACGATCCACGTGAGCTCGCGAGGAAACTTGTAAGCCCCGAAAAGGAAGACCTGAACCATATGGATGAGCACGATCGCGATCATGAAGTTCGAACCCCATCCGTGCAGCGCGCGGATAAACCAGCCGAGGGTCACATCGTGGTTGAGCGCCTGCAGGCTGCTCCATGCTTCCCCAGCCGAGGGAACATAGATGAGCGCCAGTAGAATGCCGGTGACGATTTGCAGCATGAAGATGGTCAGCGCCGCGCTGCCGAAAACATAAAACCAACTCGCCGTATTCCGCGGCACCGGATGCTCTGCAGCTTCGCGAATTGGCGCCGCCAACTGTAAACGCCGGTCAAACCAATCTCCGACCTGAGCGATCAGGCGCATGGCGGTTTCTTTTCTACAACCGATGCACTCGCTCCCGGAGTGTACAGTTCGCCCGCCTGAATGGTGATAAGCCCGTTTTGCACTTTGTGGGGATACTCGAAGAGCCCACGCTCCGGCGGACCCGAGGCTCGTGAGCCATCGCGGTAGTAGGCTCCGCCATGGCAAGGACACATGAAGAGACCGGACTGCGGAAACCACCGGACGGGGCAACCAAGATGTGCACAGTTGACGGCAAAAACCTGGAACTGCTCCCCTTCCACACGACGCACCCAGCACGCCGTGTCCACGGTCTTCCCGTCAGTCGGCATCACGTTTGGATTTCGAAACGTGGCCAGCCGTGTCTCTCCTTCTGGAAATTCGCTTACTGACCCAAGAGGAACCCACGACAGGTACGCATTCGAGCGACCACGCGTGATCGAAGACAGGACAAACCCGACGATGGGAACCGCCAGCGCGGATGCGACCAAACCGTTGAACAGAATCCCTAATTTCATGAATAGCCCGCGACGGGAGAGCGTGTTTTCATTCGACATCGTTGAGCTCCTAATGCTGCGCGTAATTCGAAGTGGAATTTGTCTGCTGCGTATCTGCCGCGCGCTGCGAGGCGAGCCACGCCACTACGTTGGTGATTTCCTGTTCCGACATCGGTTTGCCAGGGATATTTCCGCGCCAGTCGGGAGCACCAAGTTCGGGTCGACCGGCAATGACAACGGTGCGCAAATTCTGATCGCTGACGAGCGTGAGAAATACATCATTCGTCACGGCGCTGCCCTTCGTTCCACCGCGACCGTCCGGACCGTGGCAAGACCCGCAGTAGGTCTTGAATACGAGCGCTCCTTGCTCGGCATTGCCCGCAGACTTTGCAAAGTAGGAAGGTGGGTTGGATCCTTCAAGAATTCCCGGCTTGCCCCAGCGCGATCGAATTCCGTTCGCGATCACCTCAATTTGTTTGTCTGTCAGCATCCCGCCGGCACTCTGGGCGAAACCCGGCATGGCCGTTCCACGTATGCCGCCAGCAGCCGCCTTCTGGATCGCAGCATCGTCCGCGATAGCCAGATAAACCGGATCGCCGAGCGCTCTGGCTGCGCCTCCTCGCCCTTCCGCGCCGTGGCAACCGGCGCAGTTTTGCGCGTACAGAGTCGCAAAGTCGGTAATCTCGTTCGGAGCCACTGTTTCCGAGTCCTGGCCCGGCTTGCCGTGAGCTAGGTTGCAACCCGTGAGCAGCAGAGCGCCCGCTACCGTGAGCACATATAAATGACCAAATGAGTTCACGGCCGTTTTTCTCCGTTCCCTCGTGGCGTGATTGTTCCGGCAGCTTCGATCCCTGCACGTAGGACAAATGGCAGATTTTCGCGCGTGGGCACGCGTGACTGACGCAGAACCACTATCCCCGCGATGAGGCCGAACGCAATCTGCGAAGCCATGAACCAGAACCAGTCGATGTGGCTTTCGAGCAAAGGATTCAGAATGCCAAGGATCGAATACAGCAGTCCCGACCACAGCGCGGGAGCGATCAAGCCTCCCAGGAGGATTGGCCGCCGCGCGAACATCGGCAGCATCGCGCCGTAGAGCAGCCCTACGAGCGTTGAAACAAGAACATGCAGAACCACAGCGATCGCGAAGCTGTCGGCGTGGAAGGAATTCAACTGGGCAGGTCCGAGCTTGAGGGACTGCCCGTAAACCGCCGCGGCAAGCAGATTGATGGGATACCAAATGCTCCCTGCTTTCACGATCCCATAAATACAGGCGAGCACAGCCATCCCTACGCTTCCCGCTAAGCCTCCCTTCACACCGGCTGAAATCGGGTAGGTCTCCACGGGAAGCCACGCGCGCACTTGTTCCTCCGCCAGCGGAAGCCGTTCGACAAGACGGCGCGAGGTCGCGAAGGACAATACTTCCGGATAAACGGGCACAACCTCCTCATGCTCGTGCGGAAAAACTTCACGGAACCATCCGACGCAGCCGGCCAGAGCAAGCGCCGCGCCAAGAACGCTGACGGACTCGCTCGTGAGTAGCCCTGTAAACATCAAGGTTGAGCCGGAAGCCAAGACTAGAGGCCACGCGGTAGACGCGGGTACTTCCAATTCGCCAAGGACACGAAAGTTTTCATCCCTTTGTTCCGCAGATCGTAGTGCTGCCATCGCTCTCCTCAGCGCCCTAGAACGTAAACGACGGTGAAAACAACCACCCACACCACATCAACAAAATGCCAATACAGGGAAAGCACTTCGACACGCGCGGACTGCTCTGGCCCGACGCGACCCGCTACACCAAATAGAAGCACGATCGTGAGCATGAGCAGACCTGCGGTCACGTGAAAACCGTGCAGACCGACAAGCGAGTAGTACGTAGTTCCAAAAAGGTTGGTGGAAATGGTCAGTCCGTGTTCGTGGATCAACCGATGCCATTCCTGGCCGGTGCCGTAGAGAAACAGGCCACCCAAGACAATCGTGAGGAACCACAAACCGAGAAATGCGGCCCTCTCACCGCGCTTCAAGAGTTTCGCCGCGATATGGATGGACAGGCTGCTCGACAATAGACAGATGGTGGAGAAGACCGGCGGCTCAAGCACTTCCCGAGGTGTGGGTCCGGCGAGGCTTTTTCCCGCGTAAAAGAGATACGCGACAACAAAGATGGTGAAGATCGCCGACTCCGCGACGATCAGACAGGCCATTCCCACTTTCCCCCGATACGGGAGCACCCATGGCGCGGACGTCGAAATCAACGAGGTTCCGCTAGCGCTCATTGCTCGAACCTTTCACTCATACCGGCTATCCGGATCTTCTGGATGTTTGCGGTCCCACAATGGGCGGCGACTGCCAACCGTCGGAATGGTGGCGAAATTGTACGCAGGCGGCGGCGAACTCACAGACCATTCGAGCGTCCAGGCATCCCAGGGATCGTTTCCGGCTTTCCGCCCCTTCCGATACGAATAAATAAGATTCACTACGAACAAAAGCGTGGCGATGCCCTGAATGAATGCGCCAATCGTGGAAATGAGATTCCATATTTCCCAGCCGCGGCCGGGCTCGTACGTATAAATGCGGCGCGGCATGCCAAGTACACCGGGAACGTGCATCCCGTCGAAGGTGAGGTGAAACCCGATGAGGAACAGCCAGAAATGCAGTCTGCCCAGGCTTTCGCTTAACATCCTTCCCGTCATTTTGGGGAACCAGTAATAGAAGGCGGCAAAAAGACAAAACAAAATTCCGCCGACGATCACGTAGTGGAAGTGCGCGACGACAAAATAGGAGTTCCCCAGTTGCCAATCGAAGGGCGCGGTGGCCAGCATGATGCCGGTAAGGCCGGCGATCAGAAACTGGAACAGAAACCCTATGCAGAACAACATCGGCGTCTTGAACTGCAGTTTCCCTCCCCACATCGTGCCCAGCCAGTTGAAAATCTTGATTCCCGTTGGCACACCCACCGCCATGGTAGTGAGCGCGAAAAAACTGTTGGCGTAGGAATTCATCCCGATCGTGAACATGTGGTGAGCCCACACGCTCATGCTCACAAAACCAATACAGACCGTTGCTCCGACCATCACGGGATAGCCGAAAATGGGTTTGCGGGAAAAAACCGGAATGATTTCCGAGGCGAACGCGAAGCAGGGAATAATAAGGATATAGACCTCGGGATGTCCGAAGATCCAGAAGAAATGCATCCAGAGGGCCGCTGACCCACCCGCTTGAGTGTCAAAGAAATGGCCGCCGAGATACCGGTCCACGAGCAGCATGATTTGCGCCGCCGACAGAGGAGTCACCGCGAGCAGAACCATTCCGCACATCACCAGATTCAGCCACGCGAGCAGCGGCATGCGGCTGAGTTTCATTCCGGGACACCGCATGCATAAGATCGTTGCGATTATGTTGATGGCCGTGGCGATGCTGCCGAATCCTGAGACCAGTAGGGCAATTGTCCAGTAGTCCGCGCTGTGACCAGGCGAAAAGGCACGCGAGGTCAATGGTGCGTACGCAAACCATCCGACGTCTGGAGCGCTTCCCGCTCCGTACAGCCCGTTTCCGCCAAGAAAACTGAAGTACAGAAGAAAGCCTCCGAGCGCGGTCAGCCAAAAACTAAACGCGTTCAAGCGTGGAAATGCCATGTCCCGTGCGCCGATCATCAGTGGAACCAGGTAGTTCGCGAACCCGAACATGACGGGCATGGCCACGAAGAAGATCATGGTGGTTCCGTGCATCGTGAACATTCGGTTGAAGACTTGCGGCGAAACAAAGTCGTTGTGCGGACGCATCAGCTGGATGCGAATGATGGTAGCTTCTAGTCCACCGATAACGAGAAAAACCAATGCATAAAGAATGTAGAGGATTCCCAACCGCTTGTGATCGACAGTGATCACCCACTCATGCAGCGCCTCGACCCATGGTCGGCCCGAAACCGTCGTTTCAATTGCCATCGCATCGGATGACATCGCTACTCTCCCAGGTCCTGACTACCGAAGCGTCACCAGATATCGGACGAGCGCATCGAGATCCGCATCGCTCAACTTCATCGACGGCATGAGCGAGCCGGGTTTGACGGCGTCCGGGTTTTTGATCCACAGACGAAGGTTGTCCGCCGTATTGTTGACCGCGCCAGATGCAATGGTGCGGCGGCTCATCAGGTGCGTCAGATCCGGGCCGAATCTTCCCGCAGCACTGGTGCCGCTGACGGCATGACAATTCACGCAAGCGGTCGTTTCGAAAACGTGTTTGCCGGTGATCTCTTCCTGGTCGTTTGCTACGCCCTGCTTTTGCGTTAGCACCCAAGCTTCGAACGCTTCCGGGCTGTCCACCGAAACCTGAATGAGCATTTTCGCGTGCTGTGTGCCGCAATATTGCGCGCACTGCCCGACATAGATGCCAGTCCGATGCGGGTCCATCCACATCTCGTTTACGCGATTCGGAATCAAGTCGGTCTTCCCGGCAAGCTGCGGAACCCAGAAGCTGTGATCGGTGTCAGCCGAAAGTAGTTTTAAGAATGTAGGCGTCGGATGGGCGGGATCACTGACCGGAATGTGCAGCTCGTTCGCGGTCACGACGCCGAGAGTCGGGTAACGGAACTCCCACCAGAATTGATGCCCGATGACAGTAACTTCCACCGCCGTGGACGGTTTCGGAGCATCCTGGATCGCGTGGATCACACGTGCCGTTGCCAGAAACAGGACAACAACGATCAAGATCGGTATGACGGTCCACGCCAGTTCAATCTGGGTGCTGCCATAGACCTGGGCAGGCTCGCGCCCTCCATCCGCTGTTCTCTCACGGAATTTCACGACCACATACAACAGCAAGCTGAACACCACCAGAAAAATGAGAGCGGTAATTCCCAGAACAAACAATGACAAATGATAGATGGACTCCGCAGGCGTCGAGTGCGGATTGAAAATACTCGGAATAGGATTGCTACCAGGAGATTCTGCAGCGCACAAATGCGCAGCGAGTAATATTCCGGTCAGCAGAACCAGCACGCCGATGGTGCGGCCGACGACAACAGATTGTTCTCGAATTTCATTGTTCTCGGCCATGCGACTTTTCCTAACTGAAAATCTCAATTCCCCATGTCATCTCTACTGCGTTTTCTTCCACTCTCATTTGCTTGAGACCGCTGCGCTGCGGGTCTCCGATGCGGTCCTGCTTGATTCCGGCACGCGAGGATTTACGATCAGCCGCGACCCTCTCTGCCCGGTCAAATACGTCCAAATCCACTGCAAGAACACGCTCACGCGCAGACTCGACTGCCCCAGGTATTGGAGGTGGACCGCCGCCCACGCGAGCCACGCCACGAACCCGCTGAGATGGACCTTGCGGCTTTGCAGCACGGCAAACCCTTTGCCCACCACGGCCATGCTGCCTTTGTCGAAGTAGCTAAACGGGCCCGGCGGGGGAGTACCAGCGATCCGGCTGCGAATCAGTTTCGCTGCGTAACGCCCTTGCTGCATCGCTACCTGTGCCACGCCGGGAAGGGGCTTCCCGTTCTGCTCGAGCGATGCGGTGTCGCCAATAACACAGATCTCCGGGTGTTCAGGGACTGTCAGGTCTTTCTGAACGCGCACCCGGCCAGCGCGATCGGTTTCTACCTTTAGCCACTTGCCCGCAGGCGACGGGGCCACACCCGCGGTCCAGATCACGGTTTTACTTACAATGCGCTCGCCCGCCACGATGATTCCGTCCGCGTCGATTTGGTCGACGCTGTGTCCGAGTCGAACCTCAACGCCCAATCTTTCAAGCCGGTGGTTTGCAGCCTTAGAGAGGTCAGGGAAAAAGGGCGGAAGGACCCGCGGCGCCATGTCCACAAGTACAATCCGTGCCGAGGCCGGATCGATTCGTCGAAATTCAGATTTCAACGTGCTGCGCACCAGCACAGCAATCGCGCCAGCCATTTCCACGCCAGTGGGACCCGCCCCCACCAGTACGAAGGTCAGCAAATCACGGTGACGACTAGGATCTTCTTCAGCCTCGGCAAGTTCAAATGCCTGCAACAGCTTGTTTCGGATCTCCACGGCACCGGCGAGGCTTTTCAATCCGGGGGCAAACTCTTCAAATTCGTCATGCCCGAAGTAGCTGTGACTCACACCCGTTGCGAGAATCAAGTAATCGTATGCGATGGATACGTTCTCCCTGTCGGCGTCACTGACGAAGACGCACTTTTGCTCTTTGTCCACTCCCGTGACTTCACCCAGGATCACCGTGGTGTTCTTCTGATTCCGAAGAATCCCGCGAATGGGAGAACCGATCTGGCCCGGGGACAGCACCGAGGTTGCCACCTGATAAAGCAGCGGCTGGAACACGTGGTGGTTTGTGCGGTCGATCAGAATTATTTTCGCTGGCACATTCCTTAGCGCCTTGGCGGCGGCCAATCCGCCAAACCCTCCGCCAACGATCACGATCTTCGGTAGCGACATGCTTTCTCCAGTTCACTTCAGGCCACGACAACTGCAGCCGCCCGACTCGCTCGGTAACGCTTACCTTAACTGGTGCAAGTCTGGTTCCTTAGCGGTTCCATACAGTTCCTACGATTCCAGCCATTCTGGTTTCGAAGAACCGCGCGGAACGAGAACTGTCCGGAAGGAGCCAGGCGTTCGTGACATTTGCACCTGCTCGGTAACACCCTGATACCGACCCAGAGGGGTATCCGCCGTGAAAACATCCGGCGGGACGTACGTGTGCTGCTCCGAAGAGCCGGCGGATTCCCGCGCGTACGCCTTGTCGAATATGCCCATCGAGAGCAGCCACAGCACGGTTCTGGTCAGGGATACGACGACACGATAGCTTCCTCCCTCGGTTGCACGCCGTCGCAGGGCTTCAAGAACGCCGATGGTGCCGAGCCAGCCCACTACGTTGTCGCAAATCGGAATAATTGGCGGCGACTTGGGCTCAGTCGGCGTCCCCTCGATGGAAAATAATCCCGACACTGCCGCGCCGATCTCATCGAAGCCAACCCGATTTGACCAGGGACCCCGTTCGCCGTGGAGGACTACCTTGACGTGAATCAATCCCGGCTTTGTTTGGCTGAGTTCTTCTGCCGTAAGGCCATATCTCTCCAAGTAACCGGGGCGCCGATTTGCGAAGAACACGTCGGCATCCTTCAGAAGGTGATCGAACTTGGCACGATCTTCTTTGGAGCCATCCAGTATCGTGGAACGCATCCCAACCTGCACATCCCAGGCAAAGGCCTCCACCTCCGTATCATCAGGCCTCCAGATGTTGAGGACGTCGGCACCGTAGCAGGCCAAGTCTCTGCCGATGCCGGCTCCGGCAATCACGTGCCCCAGTCCGAACGCGCGAATGCCTTCCAATGGGCTCTTTGCGCCGTGCTTGAACGGCAGCGGCTCGCTCTCTCCGATTTTTTCCAAAGTAATCAGTGGCATTCTAGAGAGCACATCGGTGTACTGGGGCTCTTTGCGAAACTCATCGTTGGTACGCACCATGGCGATGACAAGCCCGGCCTCTGCCGCGGCCGCCTCCAACTCCTCCGCGCGCCACTGCAGAATGGCATTGCTAACGGATTCGGGGCTATCGCTGCACCTCAAGAAATTCAGCGCCCGCGCTTGCAGCCTGGGGTAAAGGTTGAGAGCCACCATGTGACGCCCGTCGCGTGTTTTACGGAAGAGCGGCAATTCGAAGAACGGGTTATCGCGATTCACACCCATCGCGGGAGGGCGTCCGTTGATCGTTTCCCATTTCCCCTCGAAGAAGCAGCAGAAGCGCCGGAGAGCTTTCCGGACGTCGACATGAATGTCCTGTCCTTCGCCAGTTCGGGATTTCCAGAGCGCTGCCACCGCTATGGTTTTGGCAGCAAGGGCAACAGCGGCCATGGCGCCAAATCGGAAACAGCTGGGCACGATCGGATCCTGTCCGTAAAACGTCAGCTTTCCTCCAGAGTCCGCAGCGCTGAGTCCCACGCCGCTCAATAGTTCCTCGAGGCCAGCGTAGAGATCAAACTCCGGCGAAGTCGCTGGTGTGCTCAGTTTTGATTGGAGCGTCTCCGTCAAATTGTCGCCGCTGGAACTTCCTTGCGCTTTCCCGTTGGACTTTGTCCGCGTCACCGCAGCTTCTGGTTTATTCATGGCTCACTCTTTCTTCCCTTCGAATCTCGTTTTCTCAGCGGAAAGTGTTCGGCGCTCCTCGATTAGGCTTGACGGATTACTTTGCCAATGCCAGCTTGGCAGCACTTCGCCTGCGCAGACTTAGAAGCCCCAGCAGCGCTTCGTTCTCTTCTTGCGCGAGTTGCTGCAGCGAACGATTACCGGCTTCCTGCATTACCCCTTGGGTGATGGTCTGCTTCAGTTCGGCAGAAATCTCGGGATTCCCGAGGGTCTTCATCAGGCCCGCCAGCGGACCCATCAGGTGATCCATGAAGTGCTGAATCCCGCCTTCCCCACCGCCGATGTGCCACAACAAGCTGGGACCCATCACTCCCCAACGAAGTCCCGGCCCCCAACTAACGGCGTCATCTGCATCCGAAACACTCAGAACACCCTGTTCAATCAGATACACAACCTCCCGATAGAGCGCCGCTTGCAATCGGTTAGCGACATGGCCGGGTAATTCCTTGCGCAGCAGAATGGGTTTCTTCCCGATGGACGCGTAAAACTCCATCGTCCGCTGGATCACTGCGGGTGAGGTTTTCGCTCCCCCGACGACTTCCACTAACGGAATCATGTGGGGAGGATTGAAAGGATGGCCGATCACGCAGCGCTCGGGCCGCTTGCAGCCGGATTGAATGACGCTCATGGTGATACCGGAGGAACTTGAGGCGATGATGGAATTCGGGGGAGTCGCGTCATCGATCTCGGCGAACAGTTTGATCTTGAAATCCGGACGCTCCGGCCCGTTTTCCTGGACGAAGTCGGCGTCTGAAAGCACTTCCTTCATGCTGGAGGCGAACGTCAGGCGGGCGCGTGTTGCATCCGGTGTAAGCCCGGTTGTCGTGAGCGCCGGCCACGCCGCATCAACGTACTCGCGCAATTTGGCTTCCGCGTTAGGAGCAGGATCACTCGCAACTACATCGAACCCACACGCAAGGTATTGCGCTGCCCAGCTCGCGCCGATGAGACCTGTGCCGACGATCGCGATGCGACGTACTGGTTTGTTCGAAGACATGATTGGATTTTCCTTTCGCGGTGAATGTGTTTGTCGTGTTCAGAAATGTCGTTACGCGTCTTTCGACGGCAATTCGGCATACGCGATGCCCGTGAGATTTCCCTCAGCAACGAGCAGCGTCTTCCTGTTCGATCCGTCAAGGCCCGCGCTGTAAACCGACCCGGCAAAATCGGTCAGGAACATGCGTCCGCCCTTCAGATCGAGCGACAAGCCGATTCCTTCCATGAGGTGGGCAAAAACAATCTCAGGTTCTTTGCGATCTCCAGGGCCCGCGTCCATCGGCGCGCGGTTCACGGTGTTGCCGCGTGGCGCGTCTCCACGATCGGTCCAATACATCATCCGGTTGCCGGGATCGAGGTCCAGGTCGATGGGCTCCGGCAGATTGTCGAAGAGGAGTTCAATGTCCCGGCGATTTTCTGGAGTTTGCCCTTTTGGAATTTCTAAATTCGCGCGAAAAATTCTGCCCTCGCCACCGTTGTCGCTGCCCTTCTGTGTCCAGTAAATCTTTCCGCGCTCCATGTCGAGTGCAATGCCAACGCACCAATTTCGGGGATCACGACGGTCCGTTTCGCCGTGACCCGTCTCGATGAGTGTCTCAATCGCCGATCCATCCAGATTCGCACGCATGACCCGCATGCCCTCTCGGTCCGACCAGTAAAGCTTCCTGTTCTTCTTGTCGAGTTGGAGCTGCTTCGGTGTAAACGTGCCCCCGGGAGGAATGATGTTGGTGACGTTTGTCCCGTCGATGTCGGCGCGTTCGATGGAACCATCGTTCGCGCTGGGGTTACCCATATTGGTCCAGTAGATGTGTCCCGCCGCAACGTCGACCACGATGCCGTCCGGAAGGCGCCGGCCCTCAGAGACGATCGTTCGTAAGTCGGAGCCGTCAGGATTCACGGTCATCACGCGCCCGCCTCCGAGATCCAAAAAGAACAAACGCCCGGAAGTGTTATTGGAACCGGACTTCGTCGGCTTTGAGTTGGAATTCATCGAAGGCATGTAAGTCTCCGTGTCGCAACACCCACTGGGGCACTTACTCAGCCAAACGTCCAAACGGAATAGCTTGCTGAAAAAACGTGTCTTAGCTGGCCTGCCCCGTCTCGCGTTCAAGAATGGGTGCCAACATGTTCACAACTGCGCAGTTGTTGACAGACTCCGAGATCGGGAATCCGGTGCCCAGGTCACATTGGGAAGAGAGGTTTTGCTTAATATGAGCCGTCAGAAGACTACCTTCGTGCGGAGGCCAACTACGGCAGCGTTCGGGATTCGTGCACTGCCTCCGACATCCATGTAGTACTGAAAGACCGGCTGGAACAACCAACAGGGCGATACCTGAATCGCATAGTTCACTTCGATCGCTTTTTCGGAACCACGAGGTTCGTAGCCTGGCAGGGTTTCCCGCCAGCTGAATCGATTGCTAACCCGGCTGTACACGACACCAACCGCGAATCCATCGCGATCTCGTTGTGGAATCAGTCCGTTGTAACGAAGCCCCGCCGTGAGTTGTGAATTCTGACGATTCGTTTCGCTCGGACTCCAATCAAACCCGAAATCCAGATCGAGGCCGCGGTTCAACCCTGGCGTCGAACGGTAGACGGCTTGATTCGCCATCGCATAAATCAGATAGTTCCCCTGACTCTGTCTGCCCGTGATGCCATTCTGAAATTTGCCGCCATTGTAGGCGGCGCCAAACTTATACTTTCCTGGGTAAGTCTTCGGAATGTGCGAACTATTGGACCTGGGAGGCTCGATGGCGTATCCGATCTCATATACAAACACTGGAGTGTCGGCGACCTTGAAATGAAGGCCCGTCGGGTCCTGGACGTAAGGATCGCGGTTTCCCGCAAGCGCTGCGGATTTCACATAAAAATTCATTGTTGGGGCAAATCGAATTTCCGCTGCCGGTGTCGCAGCCGGGTTGAAGGATTCATGCGTTGTGCTGAACAGATTGCCCATGGCGTAGTCCAAGGGCTCGATGATGTAGGACGCGCCGTCTTCCTGATCGCCGTAGAAGTCCAGGCCGGCAAATTGACCGATTTTCACAAAGACTTTGCTGTTGCAAAACGCCTGTTGAAGCCACCACGAATCCAGTCGCCCAGCATGAGCGCTGACCAAACCGCTGGGATTTGCAATAGTTCCAATTTTTGCTCCCAGGTTGGCGCCGAACTGCCACACACCAGTCGCATGGAATGTAAGCCCCTTTGCACCGACCGCTCGCCCCAGGTCAGCGTCGATCGTCCCGCGAAACCGTCCCCACCCCGCCCGGGCCTGCTCCTCTCCTCCCCTCGGATTTCCTTCGAGATCCGCAACGTAATAAAACTCGAAGGTCACTCCCACTTCCGCCAAGCGAGTTCTTTCGCCGTTCCAATCGCCAAACAAATTCCTCCGTCCGAGGAGCGCATCGGCTCGGCGACCCCTCTGTTCGTCTGTCGTAACTTCTTGCGCCGAGGTGGACGCAGCAAGGAAGACAAACAGGAGAAACGACAGTGCCAATAACAGACCCAGTAAGATTCGAGTCCGTTCCCAGTGCCTGCTTCCATGAATCATGGTGCGGGACAATTACTTGGCGCTGGTTCTCCGCCAAACCTGGCTGCGATCCAATCGAGCTGATCCCGAAGGGAGCCGTAGACAACCGGATCGTGCCCGAGGCCGGAGTAAACATTACGTTGGACGCGCGCTCCGGAACGGCAAAGGCGCTCAAACACCTTTCGGCCGGCAGATTCCGTGAACAGGACGTCGTCCCCTCCTCCAACAAGTAGCAATGGACCATGGGTCGATTGCATTCCCGGTTGATTGCGTGCGAGAAACTGTTTGATGTACTTGTTGCTTCTCCAGCCCGGTAGCAACATCTCCTCGGTGGGGAGCGCCGCGAACGCGCCGCTGGCCGCACTACATCCGTCCTCTGCGGACGCGTCATAAATTGCCAGCGCTTTTTTTGTCAGAACGCCCTCAAGCTCAAGCTCTGGATAAACCGTCTTGGCCCCGAATGCCCAGAATCCAACTAGTCCATTGAGTACCGGCAACTTCACACGGAGAACGGCGTCAATTCCATCCTGCAGATCGCTCGCACCCGCCAGTGCCACAGTGCCGAGGAAGTTAGGGTCCTTGACTGCTTCTTCTAACTCCGCGACTCCTAGGCTCGCCAGCCCACCCTGCGAATGCCCGACGACGAGCCACTTCTCGCTCAGCATCGGCACTGCAGCGCGCGCCGCAGGTATGGAGTTGATGACATCGGTGCCGTTGCTCAACATGTCGAGGTAAGCGTGACGTCCTTCGGTCCCCAGTCCGGCGTAGTCCGTTGCGACCACCGCATAACCCATCAAGATATACTCATAGAGACCTTCCCAGTTGTAGAACAGTGACTTCATCAGAGAGGGAGCGCAAGTCCTGGCAACGCCGCTGGTGCCATGCGACCAGGCGAGCAGCGGCCAACCGCCTTTCGGAGGCTGCCCGTACGGGACGAGCACGACGCCGGACGCCAACGTGTCTTTCCCACCCGCCGTTCGGGTGTGATAAAGAATGCGTGTTGCCGTAATCCCTGGCGGCAAGGCGTACTCCTTCGCTGCTTCCGCTCGAACCAGACTTCCTGCCTCATCTGGGATTTGGACCTCACCTTTTTGGTAGAAGGGTGTGATGGGAAGCGCTCGCCCGGCATCCATCTCCTTGCCGACTCGGTAGGACGGAGCGAATAAGTCAGCACCGCTCGCCAAAGGCTGCTGGGCCAGCGCCCCTCCTGACCAGAAACTCAGTGCGATCAGTACGCTTATGTTGAAGAGGAAAAAAACACGTCGATCAGGAAAACTTTTCCAACACGGTAAATGCGACATATGGCTCCGATCCTCGACTTCCCCGATTGCACGAGGCGGCAAATGCGCTTCCTACTGCCCGACACTACTCAGCGCATAACGCAGACGAAAATCCCGCACAGCCGTGCCCGATGCTCTCGCGCGAAAGCGAAGCGCTGGAACCAAGAGGCAATGCAGTGCCCGAAATTGGTCGCGGCAAAACACTTTCAAAGGCAAGGATTTGTGGCACTCGTGGAAATGTGAAGCGGAGGAAAGGTGTCAATCCATACGCATTTGCAGAAATGTTGACACTCAGAACCTGTTGGTACAGCTGGACAGTCCTTCTCTCGGGCTCCATCGAATGTCGAGTCCCGATCTCGGTGGTCGACATCTCGATTCTTCCTTCTACGTGCACCCGACTGGACCCAGCCATCTACATCAGAACGCGCGGGTCGACCGGCTGGTCAGGGCTCAACTCTCCGGCATACGCTTGGCGATGTATCTCGCCGGCTGTTGCACCGGCCGCTCGAACCGCCACCATTTTTTCCGGATCGAAGTATTTGCCCATGGGCATCGCTGCGAACTCCGCTGAAAGTCTCATGAAATTCCCAGATTCTTCCCAATCCCCAAAATTATCAGCGAACAGCTCCACGCTGTTGCCGTCCGGGTCTGCGTAGTACATGGAAGTAGTCGGGCCATGATCGGCGGAAAGAATTGGTTTAATGTCTTTGTCTCTGAGCCGAATGTAGGTATCCAGAAGCTGGTCCAGCGAATCGTATTCGTACGCGGTGTGTTGCAGACGGACATGAGTACTTTTTTGCGCGTCCTGGGTAAGTTGCGGCATGGCAATCAAACCGATTCGATGATTCGCGTCATCGTTGGTCACCCAAGCAGCGCTTACTCGGATTGGCGCATTCTTGCCGAGTGGGCTGGAGGTTTGAAATACGACCCTCATACCCAGCACTGTCGCGTACCACTCCACCATTGTTTGTAAGTTGGCAGTCGTGAGGCCGTAATGGTGCAAGGTTGGGTGGATTGTCTTCTGAATTTCTGACACAGGCATCTCCTTCAGTTATTCCAAGATTCACCGAGTGACGGGCACAAACTTTTCCACTAGTCCAGTGGGGCAATTCCCATGGCCTCTGTCATTTCATCTTCCGCTTGGATGTAATCCAATTGAGACTGCAGGAGCAGGGTCTTGGCGTCGAGTTCATGCGCGGTAGCTAAGTCAACTTGTGATTGGAGCGCAGTGCCTTCTTTGATCTGTTGCACAAAGATGCGGCGCGATTCCATGCGCAATGCGAGAAGTTCTTCCGACACCTTGATCATTTGGCGTGTTCGTTCCAGCTTGTTGTACGCCGTTTGCACCCGGAGCTCGACTTCTTCCTTGATGCGCGCGAGATTCTCCTCGGCCTGAGCCAACTGAGCCTTGTGCTCCCCGATCGCTGCACTCCTCCTGCCGCCATCAAAAAGGTCGTAGCCAAAGTGAACCCCCAAACGTTCCGAAATTGCGGGCCAAAAACGGTACGTTATCCTGGTAGCTGTAGCGAGCGAAGGCTTCAACATCCGGCAAATACTGGCGTTTAGCAAGCCTCACGGCGGCCGAAGCTTTTTCAATTTCCGCGCGCGCTTCGGCGATCTCCGGATGTGCTTCGAGTGCCACGCGGAGGCATTCTTCACGTTTGCAGCTGTCGCCTGCTTGCCGAAAACCCGTATCGAGGACGAGAGCTGTAGTGAGAGGCAGACCCATCGCATCATCGAGCTGCATGTTCAGGTCGGAGAGCTGCAATTCCGTTGTGAGAAGATCTTGTCTTGCCTCAAGAGACTGTGCCCGGCTTTCGATAGCTTCTTCCTCGAGCGTGCTGCCGTACTTCACCTGCTGAACACGCTCCTTCTGCAGGTCCTCGCTCGCTTGAATCCTTGCCTGCGCTGCTTCCCGATGAGACTGGACAATCAATGTCCGGTAATAAATTTGGTGAACTCGTAATGCAACTTCATTTTCCGTCTGATGTTCTTTGCTTCGCGTCGCTTTTAGTTCGGCAGCAGCAATGTCGTTCGCTGGTTTGACCTTCCAAAGATCAGTGAGGGGCTGGGTGAGTTGCGTTCCGCTCGTGATGAACGTGTGTCCGCCTTGGTTCAGGATGGTAGTGCGCTCTGGAATTGCGGTTCCGCTGACTGTGCCAAGGCTTCCCGCGGGAATTCCGATGAATTGCGTGTCGGTCACCTGTGCGAGATTGCTGTCGTTGCGCAGGATCGGGAAGTAAGCACTTCGGGCGATGTCTTTGGTATGTTCCTTTTCTTCCACCTTCAACGTCGCGATACGAACGACATGGTTGTGCTTCAGCGCGAGCTGCACAGCCTCTCCGAGCGTGATGCGCCGGCGTGTGACCAGCTTCGTTTCTTGTGCGAAGAGCGGCGCAACCCGAACCAGCACAAACAGAATGCAAAGAAGCGTTGCGCGTCTATTCATGTTTTGTCCCCAGCGTGGACGCGGGCTCTCCCTCGGGGAAGCCGAGTTCACCGTAGTTCAGAGGGGATTTCCGGAGTAGGGCGATCAGAAGGAGCGCAGCAACACACGCCCAAGCCACGAGATGGAACCCGTCGATGAACGTCTGGGTGTACGCTTGCAATCGAACGCGTGCACCGATCAGTCCAACCGCTCGGCCCGCTGCTGCGGGCAAGCCCGAAGATTTCGCGTAGAGTCCAGCCGTAAGTTGCCGAAGAGAGGCATCATTGACCCAGTTGCCGGCCTGCACATGAAGTCCAAGAAGGTTCGAGTGTAGTTGCTCGCGCGCCGCGATGAAGTGTGTCATCAACGCGACTCCCAACTGTCCCCCGAGCAAGCGGACCGTGTGAAAGAAGGCCGAGAATGTCAGCACCGCCTGCGGTTTCGAAAGTCCGCCAGTAAAAATAGCCTGCAGGACGATCGTGGAAACCAGGCCGATGAATGCAAACGATTGACCCACTCCCATAAGAAGCTCCGACCGATAAAAGTTCGCTGCCGACCACGCGCTCGTGTACTCGGCATTCAGAACCGACGCGGCCGCCATGCACGCGAAGCCGACCGCCAACAGCAGCCTGGAATCAAGCCCGTGGACAAGAAGTAGTGCAGCGATGATGGCAATCGCAAGCTGAGGAGCCGCAGTCCAGAAGACTGCTGGTCCAATCTGGTCGGCTTCAAAACCGTGAACCGCCAGCGCTTGCGGCACGAGGATAATGGTTCCCAGCAGGCAGAAGCGGAAGAGTCCCAAGCAAAAACTAAGAACAGTAGTGTTCCACTGCCGCAGGTAGGGCAGATCGACGAGCGGATTTGGGCTTCGCAACCTCCGTACGAGAGAGGCGAGCAGGAAAACAGTCGCTCCGCCAAAGAGTCCGTTGAAAAGCCCCGACCGCCACCAGTCTAGCCTCTGGCCCTGGTCTAGCGCCGCAAACAACATCGCGAAGCCGGCGCTCGCATACAGAAATCCTGCAAAGCTGGGCGCGGTGCCGGGCTTCTTGCCGGGTGGGGCCGCGGGAATTCCGCAGTAGATGCACACAAGCATGACCGGCGTAAGCAGGGCGGAATTCCAGAACATCCAGTGGAACGAAAGATGATCGCGATACCACCCGTAAAGGGAAGGAGCAATGTTGACGGCTCCGTCCACGAACGTTGCATACAGTGCCAGAGTAAACGGAAGGAATCGCACCGGAATATTTCGGAGCGCGAAGGTGAGCGTCAGCGGATAAAACGTTCCGGAAGTTAGTCCTGCAAGAACCAATGCCGTCAGGAGCAATGTGTAAGTGTGGATCAGGGGTAGCAGCAGGCAGAGGATCGTGAAACAACTCGCTGCAATCATGAGGACCCGGCGAGCTCCAAGCAAACCGCCAACATAAACGGTAAAGGGACCGATAAACATGAGTGCCACGTTGTAGGAGCTTCCGATCCAGGCGCCATCGTCGAAGCCGATACCTAGGCTTCCCTTGAGATCGGCCGCACCGAGAGTGAGCATGCGGCCGGTCAGCGTAACGATGCCAGCACCCATAACGACGCCAAGGATGCCAAGCAGTGGACTCTGTGAAAGTTCCGACGGCATCGCACCAGAAATCGCTTTTGCAATTTGTACAGGTGTTGGTGAGCGAAGCGCCGTTGTCTGCGAGGCCATCGTACGCTCCGATCAACGCGACGTTCGTACGGTGGCAACGACGGAAAGGCCGGGACGCAGCTTCGCGGCGAGAGTGGTATCGTCAATCGCAATCTTCACCGGAATTCTCTGAACGACTTTGGTGTAATTTCCTGTCGCGTTGTCGGGGGGCAGCAGAGCGAACTGTGACCCGCTGGCCGGCGCGATTTCTAACACCTTGCCTCGCGCAACTTGTCCCGGATATTCGTCGATACGTATGTCGGCCGGGTCGCCGACCTTCATGTGCGTGAGTTGTGTTTCTCGATAGTTCGCTTGGATCCACTTCGTCTCGGCGACAAAGGTCAAGACCTGACTGCCCGGAGAAACGAGTTGTCCAGGCCGCACTTGTCTTTCGCCCACAGTTCCGTCGGCCGGCGCATGAATTTTCGTATATCCCAAATTCACCTGCGACACGGTCAGTGCAGCTTCTTTGGCATGAAGATCGGCAAGGAGTTGGCGATCTTGTGACTCGAGTACGGCCTTTGTGCGCCGTTCTGTTTCCACCGCGATCTCGCTGCTTCGCAATGCGGTTTTTGCCTGTTCGAGATCTGCCTCGCGACTTGCCGCTTGCGCCGCGAATCGCTCCTCATCCGCGACCGCCCCCTCAACACGCTGTTTCGTCGCAGCCTGATTTGCCAGCAGTGCCTCTTGGCGCGTCCGCTCTGCGCGTGTTCGGACGACATCCGCCTGAACCGCATTTATGCCCGCGGAGGCTGCGGCAATCTGCGACTTAGCTTGGTCTATTCCGGCGAGCGCCCTCTGAATTCGTGAATCCTGCAGCTCACGCTGCCTTCGGTTGTTTTCAATGGCGGCTTTCGCCGCTTCCACTGCCGCACTTGCCTGCGCCAGTTGCGCCTGGTAGTCGTCGTCCTGGAGCTCGACGAGCAGATCCCCGCTGCGTACGCGTTGAAAATCGGAGACTTTCACGTTCCGGACGATCCCTGCCACCTTTGTGCTCAGCGGAGTCAGATCCCCGCGGACCACAGCATCGTCGGTAACTTGCTCAGCCCTTCCACCTTCCCAGGCATTCCAATCTCTCGTGAGAGTGACCGTCACCGCAGCTGCTAGCAGCAAAACCAGAATGGGCGTCGCATACTTCAGCCACGGCCAGCGGGCCTTCGGTTGCGCTGGTCCGTGCTCTGGTTGACTGGCCGGCATCGGTGCCGGAGTGCTTGCGGCCGCCATGCTTGCTACTCCTTCTCTCCCTGTCGAGGCCTAGATCAAAGCATTTCGAAAGCCAAGCGGACGGGTTGTTGGTATGGTTGGAAGGAAAGAGATTTGGTGCACGGAATGGCCCACGGGCAAGAGGATCGGTGTCAGCATGTTCCCGTCTGCGCAAATGTTGACACGAGTTCGCAACGCGCAAATATTCCCAACGCCTGTAGACGCGGTCAAATTCAACCCGCCGCGTCCAGTAGCGCGTCAAATGCCTTCTTCGTCTTTAACGCCTTCCACACCTCACGAACGGACGCTTCGGGGTACGCGCTGTAAAAAGCCAAGGCGCTGACCTGCTGTTTGACGATCCAGTCCTTAATCTCAGGACTGTGTATCCCGGGGTAGCCAGCACATTCGTGAAACAACAAGTCGATCTCGTCGGGAAGGATCGTGGCGAAATCGTTGATATAGGACTCCCAGTCGCCGTCGAACGTCGAGGCGAAGATCACACGCGTGTCGTTATCAAAGATTACGAAACGCAAGTCGTGCACTGTGGCTATGCGATCCGTATTTTTTTGGCGCTCGCCTGTGAAACCATCGGCCAGTAGTTTGCGCATGCGTTCCGCACCTCCTGGCTTTAGCGCACAAATGAGTGTGAATTCATTCGATTGTCCAGCCTTTGTACCCGGCCGGGCTTTGACCGCGTTCTTTTCGTTTGAGGTAGCCATTTGTTTCTCCTTTGTCGTTTTTTGTTGTTGGCATTACGCCGATTCCTTGATTCAAGCCCTTTCGCGATCCACGCCTGCGTTGAGATTGGCCATCCATTCCAACGCTCGCAGCCCCGGCATGAAGCAATATTCGCCTCCGCGTACGGTAACGAATTGCGGTAGACCATGAAGACGGCGCCGGACCGGACGCTTCGGGATACTGAAAATTCCGTCGCCCACATCGGTTCCGAGGATAGGGTCCTGCTCCCTTCCGTGACTTATGAAGTTGCCGTCCGTTATCCATTGCGCCTGTACGAATTCAAACTGGCGCTTCAGATGAGCACCGATCAACAAGAAGACGCCGCCGCGATCTACGCCGTCATCCTTCAGGACGCCTTCCGGCAGAGGTACGCCGTAATTCGTGCCCCGCCGAAGAAAATGATGAAGGTTAGTGGCCACAAGATCGTTCTTCAAAGCGTCGCGCGGATTCACACGTCGAATGTGCGAACTGAACGGGCACTTCAACCCCTGCGCATCATCTGCGTAGCCGAAAATGTTGTTGCGATCCGCATCTGCGCCTAGCCTCAAATCGTCGCGTTCCGGAGCGAGCACCAGCGGTGCACCACTGCGCCATCTGCCCACCATCTTCGCTGCGATCAGTTCCTCTTCTTCAGGCGATGCGGCTTGCTCCCTTAGATATTTGCGAAACTCGGCGACTCTAGTGTGGAACTTGCGAAAAGCCAGGAACGTGCCATTACGCCGTAACACCTCGGGCTCAGGACTTGTGGATATTGCTCCGACTTCGTCCGGATAACCCATGATGAACTCGCCAGCCTTAAGCTGGGGGCCATTGCCCGGATGAATCGGGGCACCACTTCCTTCCACGTGTGGGTTGTGCAGTCCGTCCTTAAATCCAAACGGGTTGCGGCCTCCCGGAAGTTCGCTAAACTTCAGCCGGTACACAACCGAGATGCCGGGGAGTTCCTGGTGACTCTGTCGAGCCCGCTCCAGAACCGTCTCCAGACTTTGGTCGTCCTTCGAGTAGATCGCCAGGGCCACATGCATGTCCGCGGTGCCAAATGGATATTCCCAGTTAGCGGGAGCATTGCTGCCGACGTCGTTCAGAAGCGGCGCTCGCGCTGCCATGCCCTCGCGGAATTCCGAGGGAAAACTCTCCAGAGATGCCTTGGGCACCCCTAGTGCTTTGAGACCTTCGTACGTAAAAGCGATTCCTAGCCAACCCGGCAGAGTCGGTACCCACCAATCAGCTGCAGGCGCAACGTGCGGAAGAATGCGACGCAACATTTCACGCCCCTGTTCAGGGTCGTCGATTCGCAGCACCACGTATTCACCTTTATAGGGCGACGGGCGTGGACGCAGGACGGTCGCCTGTATGTCGCTCACTTCGATCGTCGGGATGTTTGTTGTCGACGCCATGGTTCGTCCATCGGTTAAATTCCGAGCGCCTCCTGCGGCGAAGATGGTTCGCGCCGCTCTTGCTTGTTCAGCTGGTGGCGCAAGATGGAGGAATGCCGATACACTTCTTTTCGCGCCCGCATGATTTCCCCCAGCGGACGATGTGCTTCCCGGACGCGCCACGCCATGATCGAAGTTCTGTCCGCAACCTCGAGATTCGCGGGTTGGGAAATGTCTTGTGCCGGAATCGTGATGCGCGCCACCGTTACGAACCGCGACAGCTCCTCCTGCCACACGATAGACGTGTTTTGTACTGGCATTCTCGTAGGGTCGGTGCGTAACTGAACTTGCAGATCGAAGTGGTGTTCCCGTTCCCGCGCTTCGTTCACCAACGTTTCCCGGAACGGCTCACGACTCGTCTTGGGATTGACGTCACGATGGCGAATTTGCTCCACCGAAGTCTCGGTCGGCCGAGACCTCACCTTTGCAATGTAATCGCCGTGGCGAACAGCACCCATGCTCCAATAAGTGTATGAAAGGAGGTTCTGCCACGGGATATGCAGGTTGGATAGAAATGCCAGCAGCTCATCCCACAGCCACTGCTCTGGCGGGAGCGTTCCGCCATCCGTCAGAAACTGATGCAACCACGATTGGCGTCCGACTGGGTCCACCAACGCGTCCGGCAGCGACTTGAAGCTAACGTGGCGATAATCGCGGATCGTATTGCAGAAGAATATTGGCGCATTGATGAAAGCGTAGTCGAAGGTGCCGGCGTCGCGCTCGTCTTCCAGAAGCGACGGCCCCGGGACTCCGAACATCTTGATACCCATGCCGCATCCGGTGCCAAGCAGCGCGTCGGGCCGAACGTGCGCTAAGCCATTTGAGAAACGCACCACGGCTTCATACTCGGCGGAACTGGCAAAGATTCCTTGGGCGTACTCCGGCGGCAAGCCATCGACAACCGCAATCCTTGCGCGAAGGAGACCGTAGCTCTTGGCGTGAGCCTGCCGGACGGCACGACCCTCGGTTTTGACCGACGACCGGACGTCATTCTCCATCTCTTGGAGAAATGAATTCAGATCCGCTTCGTAATTCGGCGAATTGACTTCGGCGAAATCCTTGAACAGTGCGTAGGTGACATCTTTCGACGACTTCATGGTCGGTGCCTTTCGGTAACCAGATTCAATTGCGCTGTTATTCGGAGATGTTTACTGCTGACGTGATGCGCCAGCCTTGCGGAGTAAGAGCCATGAGATAAATCACACCGAATCGCGCCATCACAGTGCCTGTGGTATTCCGCCGCACCCACAACGCATCGATGAGTGCTGCCTGTTTGTTGAGAACTTTGATGTCACACCGATCCAGGGCTGATCCTGCAAAATGCGCATGCCGCAACCTGCCGATTTCGCCGCCCATTCCTTCCTCACCCGTAATGGCCGCGTCGTCCTTCATCACCACGTGGAAGTTCGAACCGATGAACCTGAGTGGCGCGCCGTAGAACTCAAGCAGGGCGTCGAGATCCGAGCGTTCTCCGTCTGCCAGCTCCACAAAGGTGGGGCCGTAACGCGAAAAGAATTTGCGGATCTCGGCGACGATCGCAGACTCAGTCGGAATCGTCGGTACTTTGATCGCTTCTGTTAGACCCATCGTCGGTATTCCTTCCCGCGGTTGTGGCGTACACAAGAAATTGGAAAACTGGCACTACACCGTTCTAAGAAACGTTGGTGGAAGTTACGCTCGCCGCTGCTCCCGGAATGCAAACCGCGCGACCGCGCACCTTTCCTCCCACCAAATCGCGGTAAGCGTCCACAACGCGGCTAAGCGGATAGCGATCTTCGATCGTCTCGATTCGCCCAAGGCGGGCGAGCTCGATGACCTCGCGCAAATTGACCGTCCCGCCGTTCATGCTGGTCGCCAGTTGAGCGCCCCACGGCACTTCGTGCAAACCAAAGGGCACCGTTTTTAGCGCGGCCCCGACAAGAGTCAGCCGCCCGAGTCGTGCGAGGGCAGCCACGCCGGTCTTCAGAGTCGGCTCGGCACCGACGCAATCGAGAATGAAATTAGCGCCGGCGCCCGAGGTGAGGCTGCGGATCTGTTCCGCCGTGCTTTGGTCACTGGGCAGCGTGTTGTCGGCGCCGTGTTCTTTCGCCAATTGCAGATGGGTTGCATCGCTATCAACGGCGATGACTCGCGCAGAACAGAGCGTCCGGAGGAATTGCACGGCAAGGAGTCCAAGACCGCCGACGCCAATCACCACGGCAGTGGTGCCGGGAACAAGAGAAGGTAGAGCCGGCTTCATCGCTGTGTAGGTGGTGAGGCCCGCATCCGTAAGCGGTGCGGCGAGGACCGGATCAAAGTCGCCAATGGGAACGGCGAAGCGCGCATCAACAACAATGTATTCCGCAAGACCACCATCGAATCCGATGCCAGCTCCATTGAGGGTCGAAATGTAGTAACAGAAATTCTCTTCTCCGCGGCGGCATGGTGGACAGTGTCCGCAACTTCCCCACACGGGAACCACGGCGACAGGTTCGCCAGATTTGAAGCCAACAACACCTTGTCCTATTTCCGCGACCCAACCGGCAATTTCGTGCCCCAAAGTGAATGGCGGCGTGGCATGCCACTCGTCGAGCTGCGCTTTAGTTTTCCCCATTACGGCGATGTCCGTATGACACAGCCCACAGCCGCCCACCTTAATGAGTAGCTGACCCGCGCTAGGCGATGGTTTAGGCACTTCTTGAAGCTGCGGAGGCTCTTGTGGGTGGAGCAAACGATAAGCAATCATCCATTTACCTCCTCAACTGTTTCTGAAATTCCATTTAGCTGTCACCTCAACACTCGTTTGTGCGTCGCCACTTGAAGTAAACGCAATCGAAGACCCAAATCCGTCAGGCCCCGAATGCTTTCAAACGACGTGACTTGCGCGGCTTCCGCAACACTCGGCACCCAGCAGGTTTCGTTAGTGGGTTCCCATATGCGCAGATATTGACAGTCACGAGTAACACGCACGAATTGTCGAAAGGGAGTTGTTACCCTCACGCGGGGTGACAAAGGGAAAAGGAATATAATCCACGCTGCCTTAATTCCGAGCGCCTGCGGCAACCCCGGCTTGTCACCTGCATGGCAATGGGGGGCGACCGTGCGGAATCCGTATTTGTTCATGGGTCTGGAGACGCACGCGTGCAAAGCAGAACAACTCATCCCTTGACTCGCTTCACGCACCAGCTTCTCTGCGGTTTCTTCCTGCTTTTGTGTGTTTGTTCAGCGAGTCGCGCACAGACCGTTTACGGTTCCGTGGTAGGACATGTGGTCGATAGCACGGGAGCCGCCGTCAGTGGTGCGAACGTCACCCTCACGAGCCTCAAAACAGCGGAACAGCGAACAACCACAACAGACAGTCGGGGTGACTACCAGTTCATTTCTCTCCCTCTCGATTCCTATCAATTGGAAATCGCGAGCCCGGGCCTCAAGCAACTCACCATGTCATCCATTGATGTAACGGTGGGATCGGTGGTTCGATTCGACGCGGCCCTAGTTGTGGGTGGGACGAGCGACTCTATCGAGGTTCGCGCGCAAACCGCGCTGCTGCAGACCGAGCAATCCTCTTTGGGTCAGGTGATCGAAGGAAAGCAAGTGCAAAATATCCCCTTGAACGGGCGCAATGTGATGAACCTCGTCGCGTTGGTTCCTGGAGTAATCCCCCAAGGCGGCACCCAAGGAAGCACAGCAGGAAACTACGCTGCTTCCGGGGACTTCACGAACGTCGCAGGCTTTGGGAACTATCAAATCGGCGGTGGCTTAGCCGGACAAGGTGCGTTCCTTTTCGACGGAGCGTCACTGAACGAAGTGATGAGCAACAATACGGTATTGGTGCCGACGCAGGATGTAGTCCAGGAATTCCAAGTCGTAACAAGTGTGCCAAACCCAGAATTTGGCGGCTTTTCGGGTGGAGTAGCTTCGTTTGTTTCGAAGTCCGGGTCCAACGCTTTTCACAGTTCAGCCTATGAATACTTACGAAACGCTGTTCTCGATGCCAACAATTTTTTCAACAATGCGAGCGGCGTTGCGCGCTCCCAACTCGTCCAGAACCAGTTCGGCGTGACGGTTGGTGGACCAATTCGAAGAGAGCATACTTTTTTCTTTTTCAATTACGAACGGTTTACTCGGCGAAATGGAATTCCTTTCGAGGGCCGCACTCCCACGCCCGCGGAGTTGAGCGGTGATTTCCGAGCTGACCCGCCGATCTACGATCCTGAAACGGGAAAGCAGTTCGTTTGCAACGGCGAACTGAACGTAATCTGTCCGAATCGGATCGATCCGACAGCGAACGTGATGGCAAACGTTCTTCATTATTGGCCCACCCCAAATGCGGACGTTGCAGGGGGAGCGATCAACTACAGCGTGAATGCAGCAGCAGGAGTGGACACAAACCAATACAACGGGCGAATCGATCAGATCATAAGCGACAAACAGCGTCTGTTTGGCCGATATACGTATTGGGATATCAACACGCATCCGACTCAGTACGTGTTCGGCACACCCGGGGGCGGCCCCACAAGCTCAGTGAGCGGGCTGGTGGCCGATCAGCAAGTTGTCCTCGGAGATGTCTACACGTTCAATCCTTCCACAATCGGCGACTTAAGAATTTCCTATCTACGGGCGAGCACTCCGATCACTCCCACCAACAACAATGTCGATTTGTCGGAGTTCGGTCCGTTCTGGGCGGGCATTTCCAGCAGTGTCACCCATCGTCAGTTTCCCGACCCGATCATCGTCGGAACACTCACCGAGCCCTATGGAGGCATGGACGTCACAAACGATGATCTGGCGAACAACTACGCCACTTCAGCATCCCTCACGAAAATCCTGGGGCGACACACTCTAAAATTCGGTGCGGATCTTCGTCGATACGATTTTCGCGAAAAACAGACAATCTCGGCCTCCGGGCTGTTCGTATTTGTAGGAATTTTCACCAGCGGACCCCTTTCTCCACCAGGTTCCGGCGCAACCGCTATTGCTGATTTCGTGCTCGGCGACATCACGCCCGTGGCCGGCACGTCCGGCTTCCAGACTGCTGTGGATGCTCATGCTCGGCAGTACTACCAGGGCTACTACGTGAACGACAACTTCCAGTTGTCTCGCAAGTTGACGCTAAACCTGGGCTTGCGCTGGGATATCCCCGGATCGTACTCGGAAGGAAAAGATCTGAACACCGCGCTGCTCCCGCAACTGCAAAATCCGCTTATTCTCGTTAACAGTCCCCTTTATCCGAACCGGAATGACCTCGAAACACACAATCGTTTGTTCGCTCCCCGCATTGGAGTGGCCTACCAGATCAAGCCACAAACGGTGATTCGGGCTGCGTACGGGATTAACTACCTGCCACAAGGAGGCGCAGTCGCAGGCCCGTGGCTGTCTCCCATCAATTCGGCGACAACGAGCACACCGTTCGGAGGTACCCTGAATGACCCGCTTTTGGGGCACCCGTTGATTCAACCGATCGGCAGGAACGAAAACGAATTGAGCACGTTCATCGGTCAGAGCATCCAGAGCAGAATTCCCAGTCAGTCATTCCCATATGTGCAGCAGTGGAATCTGAACCTCCAACAGGCGTTCGGCAATGGGGCATTGATTAAGATCGGTTACGCCGGATCCCGCGGAGAGCACCAGCCTCTCGGCGTTCCCGCTCTTGAGATTGGCGATGTCGGGGCAGACCTGAATCAGCTTTCTCCCAAATACTATTCAATGGGTCCGGCTCTGCTTCAGCCGACCGCGAGTGGCCAGACCTTGGGACAGACACTGCGTCCTTATCCACAATACCAGGCAGTTGATGCTGACTCTGATTTCGCCGGCGACACCTACTACAACTCTTTGCAAGCAACCTTCGAGAAGCGCTTCTCGCATGGAGGGATCATCTTGGCCGACTACACTTGGTCGAAACTGATCTCTAATTCCGAAGGGGTCGCACCGTTTCTGGAGCTGGATACGCTGGGTTCAGGTGCGATTCAAAACTATACGAATCTGAAGGCGGAAAGGTCGCTTGCGCTCTTTGATGTCCCACACCGGTTGGTGTTGAGCTACATCCTAGAACTGCCGTTTGGGAGAGGCAAACGATTCTTCGCGGATGCAACGGGCGCAGTTGAGGGGCTGGCGTCAGGATGGAGCGTGAGTGGAATTGCTACGTTCGCGAGCGGGTTTCCTTTGGGTATATCAAGCGCGGCGCCGAATGCCCTGTCCACATTTTTTGGCGCCGGCACGATACGTCCCAATGTTTTGCCAGGGTGTGACAAGTCAGCTGGCGGTTCGATTCTGGGCCATGTGACAGCCGGGACTTCTGTCTTGAATGCTGCATGCTTTGCGGCACCAGGACTATTCGGCCTGGGCAATGAGTCGCGGGTAGATTCGACGCTGCGCGCTCAAGGAATCAACAATTGGGACTTCTCCGTTTCGAAAATTACTCGCTTGACCGAACGAGTCGATCTCGATTTCCGGGCAGAATTCTTCAATCTTTTTAATCGAGTGCAGTTCGGCCCACCGAATACGTCTTTTGGGGGATCCGCATTTGGTTTGATTACAAACCAAGCCAACGCTCCTCGGCAGATCCAATTCTCCTTGAGGGCATCATTCTGAAACAGACGGAGTTTTAAGTCCGCTTAGTAGCGGTTGTCTTCGGAAGCAGGAAGACCAACAAAGCAGCCAAGATCGATGCCGTAGCTATGATGTTGGTCATGAGGATATAGGAATGATAGACGTCAAAGACGTGTCCCATGAGGAGGGCACCGGCGGCAGCGCCAAGTGTGCCGACTGCAAAGAAATATCCGAGAAACTCTCCATAAGACCTGAGGTTGAAATACCGGCTGACCAAGTACGGCAATACGTCAGTGTCGGCGCCTAGAGATGCCCCCAGCAGCACGGTAGCGACGGCAAGTGCAGTGCTCGACCGTGCGACCCCTATCGCGCCTACACCCAAACCGGTGAGCGCCAGAACTGCTCCAGCAACTCTCGCAGCAGGAAAGCGATCGAAGCAAGCGCCAATCACAAGGTGCCCGGCGATGGCGGCAACGCCAAGCAAAGAGAAAAGTTGGGCGGCCGAAGCGGCAGTCATACCCCTGTCCGTCAACATAGGAATAAGATGAGTCAAAACGCCAACGTAACTGATTCCGATCATGGCCGAGACAACGATCAGCGTCAGAAACGTTTGGCTCATGAAAACTTGCGATCTCGGGATTCGTGAGGCATCGGAGGGTTCCGCTGTGAAAGAAGGGACATCTTTCGCTTTCGCCGAGGGAGTGTCTTTCAGTACCAGCGCGACCGGCATCGTCCCCACGGTGAGCAGAGACAAGCCAAGCAGCAAATATGCCTCACGCCATCCATAATGAGAGATCAGGTACTGAGCAAATGGCGGGACTACCACGCCGCCAAGCCCTGAGCCACAGGCTAAAACAGAAAGTGCCATACCGCGGCTGCGATCAAACCAGTTCGAAATAACTTTGCCGAAAGTAAGGGCCGATGTACCCGCCGCCGCCGGACCCATCAGGAACGCGATCGCGTAATAGTGCCAAAGGTGTCCCGTGAGAAAGCTCTGGGATGCATAAACAACCGCATAAAGGACGGCGCAAACCAAGATAACTTTCTTCATTCCAGAGCGATCAGCTAGGCGACCCCAAAAAGGACAAGCAACTGCGTACATCACGCCACTAATTGAGGTGAAGCCTGAAACAGCTTCCCTGCTCCAATGGAATTCGGAGCTTAGTGGTTTGAAAAAAACGCCAAAAGCGAAAAACATTCCCACAGCGCCCAGGACGTATGCCACCAAGGCAACAGCAACTATTTTCCATCCCCGTGCCCACTCACCTCGCGAGTTCGCGGTTTCGGGGGATGCAACTCCGATCGCAGAATCGCTGCCGGAACGATAGGCCATCGTGACACCTGCTCTTTTGCTTTGAAATTCCCGAGACAAGATTCCCGTGCCAGGGAATTTCCGGTAAGAACCTGCAAAAGCTTCCGCGATCTGCCTGAGGATACTCGGCATCATATCCTTTGCAGGGGTTCTCTGCGACCGGCCTGAGAATTCAGCACCGGCTCGTGGATGGTCAGGACGAACCACTTCTTGTGAGGTCGTCGTACCATCTTCCAGCAGCTTCACAGGGGTGGTTAGGAACCCTTCCACCAAAATCGGGGTATGATTCCTCTTCTCGCTGGCGGGGAGACTGAGCGCCAACTGGGCGGCGCCCCCCTCGAAGTTGCACCTTTTGAGTCGACTGCGATTTCGGTACGTGGGTTGCAAGGATCGCTTGGTAGAAGCCAAGTCAGCACACTTCGCCAGGAGCAATTCGCTTTTGCGAGCGTCACTTTGGCCATGGAAGTCAACCACTCAACAAACGCGACCGGCGGCCAATCGCCACTAATACGCACACTTCGCGAGGCCTATGCGGAGTGTTCGAACGTTTTCGGGCAGGAGCTCGAAGAAAAACAGCTGCTTCAGCGGGTCTGTGAGATCTTGGTTGAAATTGGCGGTCTCCGGGTGGTTACGTTCACTCATGCAGATGTGGATGGGCAAATAGCCATCGGATCAAGGATTTATGCCGCCGACAAAAACACGATCGCAGCGACGCGCAACGACTCCTCGGGCGAAATAAGCCTTGACGAGCCCTCAACGATCGCCATTCGCACGGGGCAGATCTACTGCGTCGATGACGTGCTTTCACTGCCCATTCGGCACAATGACCGCCTGTTTGGTGCGCTCACGGTGTGTACCGTCCGCCAAGGTAAATTTGAGCCTAACGTTGTCGAATTTCTTGATGCGTTCACCAAATTCTGGGCACGGGAACTTGCGGGATTGCAGACACGCCGACAGCGCAAGGAAACGGAAGAAACGTTAACGCAGACGGAGAGCGGGATCCGTCAGCTCGTTGACGCGATCCCTCAACACATCCTGATCAATCGGGCAGATGGTATGCCCCTATTTGCAAACAAAGCGTGGTTCGACTATCACGGGCAAACGCTGGAGGAGATGCGTTCACTCGGCTCGGCGCTGGACATGGTGCACCCAGATGATATTCAGCGGATGATCCTCGAATGCAATCGAGGGTATTCCGGGAAGGTCCCATTCCAAACTGAATTCCGTCTCCGCCGCAAGGACGGACAATATAGGTGGTTCCTGTTCCGTCTGAATCCGCTCGAGGATCAAAACGGAAACATTGTTCGCTGGTATTCTTCTGCGACCGACATTGAAGATCTTAAGAGGGCCGAAGATCGCCCCCGGCTGGTCCTGAACACAACTCCCGCACTGATCCACACCGCTCTGCCTGATGGCAACCTTGATTTTTTCAATCGAACTTGGCTGAGGTATGTGGGCCTCTCGTTAGAGGACCTACAGGGCTGGAAATGGACAGCCTCAATTCATCCTGAGGACGTCGAAGGAATTGTGGGCAAGTGGCGCGTGTCATTAGCCAGCGGTGAACCTTTCCTGTATGAAGCACGGGTGCGACGGGCGGATGGAGAGTATCGCTGGATGCTGCATCACAAAATCGCTGAGCGTGACGAACACGGGCAGATTGTTAAGTGGTATGGATCGAGTATCGATATTGAGGACCGTAAGCGAGCGGAGGATTTTCTCCGAGAAGCTCTTGACGAAGTCAAAAAGTTGAGGGACCAACTCTACAAAGAGAACATTGCGCTGCGCGACGAAATTGACAAGGCGTCGATGTTCGAAGAGATCGTCGGAACCTCTGCCGCATTGCAGGTGGTAATCTCTCGTTTATCCAAGGTCGCTCCCACCGACTCCACAGTTTTGATCACCGGCGACACCGGAACGGGCAAGGAATTGATCGCACGTGCCGTCCATAAGCGATCGCAGCGTTCTTCGCGAGCGTTTGTGAGTGTGAATTGCGCTGCGATTCCGCGCGACTTGATCGCCTCGGAGTTGTTTGGTCATGAGAAGGGTTCTTTTACGGGAGCGCTGCAGAGGCGCCTGGGCCGCTTTGAACTTGCCGAGGGCGGCACGCTCTTCCTGGACGAGGTAGGCGAACTTCCGCTCGAAACTCAAATTACTCTATTGCGTGTTCTGCAGGAACGGGAGTTTGAGCGTGTGGGTGGAAGCCAACCTATTCGTGCAGATGTGCGTGTGATTGGGGCGACCAATCGCGACCTGGAGACCGCCATCTCCACCGGTTCATTCCGAAAAGAGCTGTATTATCGGCTCAATGTGTTCCCCATTGAGATTCCTACTCTCGTCGAACGAAAAGAAGACATTCCCATGCTGGTCGAATATTTTATCGATCGCTATTCAAGAAAAGCGGGCAAGAAGATTCGGACCATCGATAAGAACACCATGGAACTTCTGCAGTCGTATTCCTGGCCCGGAAATATTCGAGAGCTCCAGAACGTGATCGAACGGTCCGTCATCGTCTGTGAGACGGAGACTTTCTCTGTGGACCCAAGTTGGCTTAATGTTGAATCTTCTCGGCCTCGTTCCGCAAACCAACCTCTTGCAAGATTATCTACAGCCCAAGAGAAGCAAAGGATCGAGACGGCTTTGGCGGAATCCGCAGGGAGGGTGTCCGGGCCTTCCGGAGCAGCGGTAATCTTAGGGCTACCAGCTTCCACCCTGGAGACAAAGATTCGGTCGCTTAAGATCAACAAGTTTCGATTCAAGTCGCGTTAGCTTCCCACTGCTCTTTTCCAGTTTGCCAATAGAATTTCGCGGACCCTTCCGCGAAAAAACCGCGAATTCGCGACTATCGCAAAGGATAGTGCAGCCAAGGCATTACTTTTCAATTGCTTATGCCTGGTGCTCGAATTGCACGGTACTTCCAATAGATGGTCACACAGAAGGCTGCCAATGCTGAAAATTCAGCGATCAGCGAACGGGAAGGTAGTGTTTACCCTAAGTGGCCGAATTGAAGCGGAGGATGTTACCGAGTTGCAGCGGCTGCTCGAGTTGGAACCGGTAGCTCGCCACCTGGTGCTGGACTTGGAGGATGTCACGCTAGCGGATAGGGGTGCCGTGACCTTCCTCATGCGCTGCGAACAGAGTGGGATCCGGCTCGAGAATTGCCCGCCCTATATTCGCGAGTGGATTGAGCGGGAAAAAGGAACGCGAAAGTCGGAAAGAGAGCCGAAGGATCGTAAGCGTTCCGCGCATAGGCACGGCAAATGAAATCGACTGGAGCGTTGCGATGAGCTTAAACGGCTTCCCCTTGGTCCGTGATCAAGATCCCCATTTCACGAGTGGGCCTCTGAGAACTGTGAAGTTAAGCCTTTTGGACAAGCATGATAGCGCCGAGACTGCGTTCGCAGGAATCGTGGGTCAGAGTTCAGCCCTGCGACGAGTGCTCCAGTTGGTTGAAATAGTCGCTACCGGAGATTCGACCGTACTGCTCCTGGGGGAAACCGGCACCGGCAAGGAGTTGATCGCGCGCGCCATCCACTACCGCAGCCAGCGGAGGAGCCGCGCATTTGCAAAACTCAATTGCGCGGCGATACCGAGCGGCTTACTCGAAAGCGAACTCTTCGGCCATGAGCGCGGGGCCTTCACCGGTGCCATCACTCAAAAAACGGGGCGCATTGAGGTGGCAGATCAAGGCTCGCTTTTTCTCGATGAAATCGGTGATATCCCCCTGGAGTTGCAACCCAAGCTGCTTCGCGTCCTGCAAGAACGCGAGTTCGAGCGGTTGGGCAGTACACGCACGAAAAAGGTTGACGTTCGGATTGTCGCCGCGACTCATCGCGATCTGGAAGATATGATTGTAAAGAAAGAGTTCCGCAGCGACCTCTACTACCGCCTGAATGTTTTCCCGATTTCCATTCCTCCCTTGCGTGAGCGGCCTGCCGACGTGCCACTGCTCGTGCGGCATTTTGTCCAAGAGGCCGCGCGAAGGATGAACAAAACGCTTGATACGATCCCGTCTGGAACGATGGAAGCCTTAACTCAATACGGCTGGCCGGGAAACATCCGCGAACTGGAGAATGTTATTGAACGTGCAGTAATTCTTTCCCCCGGCTGCGTTTTGCAAGTCCCAATTCGGGACCTCCGTTCACGGATTGCGCCCGGGCGCGGAAATGAAAAACCGCAAACTCTGGCAGACGTCGAGCGCGAGCATATCCGCTCGATCCTGCAAGAAACCAAGTGGGTACTTTCCGGACCAAAAGGTGCGGCAACGAGACTCGGATTGAACCGGTCTACTCTGCACTTCCGCATGAAAAAGCTTGGCATCGTTCGATCCTGCGCATGAAGCGTGAGTTGATAGGGGTTCACAAGAGCTGGCACTTATCAGCCGGGCGCGGGTGAAGACATGGCATTCCCGGATCGGCGTACGTCGAACGTCCTCCTTACCATCCTTCTATTTGCCCTTATGCTCGCAGTTCTTTACATTGCGCGACGCGTCCTTTTGATCTTCGCTTTTGCGATCCTCTTCGCATACTTGATCGATCCGGTTGTCAGATTCCTGCAAGAGCATTCTCTCTTTTTCAAAAACTTACGAGGACCCCACGTTATGGAAGCCTATCTGGCCTCCCTCATTCTCGCTGCGCTTGCTCTGCAGGGTCTTGCCCCGCTTGTTTCGACGCACGCCGACAAACTATTTGACGAAGCGCCCGTCTGGCTAAACAGCGTCACCAGCGGTGACGTTGCCATAAAGATTGGAAATGCGCAGGGCTGGAACGAACTCGAAGAACTCCGATTGAAGTTTTTCCTTGTCGCTCATCGCGAAAAGATCGCATCACTCGCTAACTCCGCAGAACAGTTCGCTTCGAATGCCCTGGTGGCATTGGTTGTGGTTCCTATACTCGCAGTGTTCTTTCTTTCCGACGGCCGACGCATAACCGACGAATTCATCCAACTCGTTTCCACAGAAGGAAATCGCCAGACCATCCGCGAAGTGGCCGAAGAACTCAACACCATGCTAAGGAAATACATCCGGGCCAAAGTAGTTCTCGGCGTTTGTTCCCTGGTGTTCTATTCAGCAGCCATGTTTTCTCTTGGTTTCCCCAACGCGCTTTCACTGGGTCTTCTTGGCGGAGTCCTGGAGTTCGTTCCAGTCGCTGGTTGGATGAGTTCGGCGGCAGTCATCTCCACCGTCGGCATTCTCACGCATCGTCATTGGATCTGGATGGCCGTCCTCTTAGGCGTCTGGAGGATGGCTCTGGACTACTTCATCTCGCCTCGCGTCGTAGGACGAAACTTGGAAATTCATCCGTTGCTAGTGCTGTTCGCTGTCATGGTCGGCGCCGAGTGTGGCGGAATTGTAGGCATCTACCTCTCCATCCCTTTGATGGTGGTGATTCGCGTCATCTGGCGCCGGTTTATCTCTGCAGTCCCGCGTACCGTGGTACCTTCTGAGTTTTCTCTGTCCCCTAGGAATGATTGACGCTTCCCAGCGGCCGCGGAAACTCCTGAACCCAGAAACGCCGCTCAACTAGCTGGGCAGCTCGATCTCGATGTGGCCGTGTCAATGGGCTGGCAAGCGTTGGTCGGCCACCACTACACCGTTCTCACTGTCTGTGCGACAGCGCTTCTTCATTCCCCATCTTCCTGCCCCTCAATTACTTGTGGGCGGACCGTGATTGTTCTCGATGGCAAAGAGATTGCCTTCCTTCCAAGAGAGGTGCGATCTCGTATGAGAGCGTTGCACAGTTCCTTTATTCCCTCCAAGGTCCCGAACAAGCCGCCGAGTGGGATTACTCAGAGAGGCCGATCTCGAACCGCCTCTTCGTACAGTTCAACAACTGTGAGTCACGCCCATGCGCTCCTGTCACGAGGAATGCGCCAGGATTGGAAACTAGTCCAGCAAGCCATCGCCGGCGATTCCCGCGCTCGCGAGGAATTGTTTGCGACCCATGCTGCCAGGCTCTATCGGACCGCGTTTTCGGTACTACGCAACAAGGAGGATGCCGAGGATGCAGTGCAGAACAGTCTGGGCAACGCGTTCCTCAACTTGCGATCGTTCAAAGGGCGATCATCTTTTTCTACATGGTTGACCCGCATCGCGATCAATTCTGCCCTAATGATTCGCCGCAGAAGAGCCGCCCACGTCGAGGCTTCGCTGGACGAGATGGCTGAAATTCAGCCTGAACAATTGCGACTCAGGATTGTCCACTCTGGTCCTACTCCTGAAGACGTATGCGCCGCTAACCAAAACCATGAACTGTTGTCACAGCAAGTCCGTCAACTTCCATCAGCAATTCGAGTTGCGTTTCAACTCCGCGTCCTAAAAGGGTTATCCGCAGCCGAAACGTGCATGGCTCTGGCCATTGGCCATGCGGCGTTAAAGGCCCGCATCTTTCGAGCGCGCCATACGCTGGCAGACACGCTGCGATCAGCAATACGCCCCGACCAGATCCATAAGATCACCGGTGGCAAGAGATGAACAATTCTATGACCATCATGAATCGCACCCAAAACCGCGGACTCATCCTCGTCTTGTTCGTGATCTACGTGTCTTCTCTATTGTCGGTGGGTGCGGAAAAGGTGCGATGCCAACAGATTCGACAGGAAACCAGCGCGAAGGTCTCGGACGATGATTCCTCACCATCCCAGGAACCTGTACGACGCGTACGGAAGCACAGCAATCTCTCCTCACCACGTTCTGGATGCACTAACTTGATGGCGCCGATCCAAGTTGCTGTCATGCAACAACCGCACTCAACTCAACGTTGATACAGGGAAGCAAGATTTCCTACTAAATAACATGCTATGCATATAGCACCATAAAAGCCCCTGATAAGGGCGAGGTCGGTGGTTCAAGTCCACCCAGGCCCACCATTTTTCTTAATCATTTAGATACTCGAAACCAGCAAATAGCTAAGCATATAAGTGCTGCCTTGACTGACGCCGCAGGCTGACGCTAAATCCCTTGAATGAGATTCTTTCAGCATTGCGCCTAGGTCTGGCAATCGCGAAACGCAAAAAGGGGCGAACCCACTGAGGGCTCGACCCAATTCGAGTATGAACTCTTCGAGTCTTTATCTCCCGATGGAAACGGAAACGTTCTCTATCCTTACCGGTTCCTGCGCAAGTACCTTTTCATTGTCCTGAATTTTCGGCGGAAAATAAATAAAATGTCGTCTGACATCGGACAAGTACAGCTCTTTTACAAAACGCGTGTCGCCGCGACTCTCGATGCGCAACGCGCTGTGCTGATTCGTCTCTTGGTCCGACAGCGTCAGTACGTGCAGGAAGATGGTGCCATCGGGTCCGCGCAGGCTCATGGTGCCGTTCAACCCAACGGAGTCCATCGAGAAGATGTACTCTCCGGCAGGCAATACCGCGCTGTTCCAGTGGACCTCGAAGGGCAGCGTAAAGCTGCCGCTTTCGGCGATACGTTGCGCGACGGCCTGGCTCGCGCATGCGCCCACGGCAAGCAACCCGATCGCGGCGATTCCCAACAATCGATTTCGATTGATTTTCATGGCGACACTCCTTGAATCTATCTTTCGTGCTTCTTGTGTTCGACTCCGCATGCACGCTGTTTAATCAGCATTCCCGGGGCCGCAAAGAGCACTGATTTCTGCTCGGTACTTTTCAAGGCGAAAGCGTTGTACTGACAACGAGATGAGAGTGAATCGGTGCGGAGAAGAAACGGCAATCGAACCGGCGGTGAAGCTAAATATCTATCCGATCCGATAGTTTGACCGTCGGTCTGGATAGCTCGAATTTACCCAACACCGCGGCCCAGACTTTCTGCAAATGCATCGCCGCTTACGGAAACTGCATCTTCGCCGTCTAACGAGACACAAACGACTGTCAGAACGAACCAAAGAAGGTGCGCGAGAGCCCACGCCACCTAACGATCTTTCCGGCCGGCGCATCTACTTGATCGATCTTGATACAACGGGCCGAGAGGGGACTAGAATGCCGACTGAACTCGCCTTATCCGTGAACGGCGCAAAACAAATTGTGTCCGCCCCGCCAGACACACCTCTGCTCTACGTCCTCCGCAACGAATTAAAACTAACAGGCCCGCGTCTCGGCTGCGGCATGGCCCAGTGCGGCGCCTGCGCCGTGCTACTCGACGGCGAAGAAGCCCGCGCGTGCGTCACGCCGCTCTCCTACGCGGTCGGCAAGCAGGTGACCACCATTGAAGGCCTCCCCGCGGTCTGGGCCGCGCAAAAGGGGCTGAGCGCGCCCGCCGCTGCCAAAACCCTGCATCCCGTCCAGCAAGCATGGATCGACGAACAGGTGCCGCAGTGCGGCTACTGTCAGAGCGGCATGATGATTGCTGCGGTTCAATTGCTTGCCAAGAACCCGAATCCCACCGTAGCCCAAATCAAGGACGCCTTCACCAACACGCCGCCATCACCCCATCTCTGTCGCTGCGGCACGTACTCCGCCATCATCGACGCCGTCCAACGCGCCGCGCAGGCCATGAAATCGTGAACCAAGAAATCGTAAAAAGGACGAACGCCATGATCCCGCAAACAGATCACTCCGCCGCCGCCCCACTCACAGCCCCCGTCACGCGCCGCGGCTTCGTAAAAATGGGCGGCGCTCTTTTCGTCTCGCTCTCGATTCCCGCAGGACTTTCCCTCCATGCCGCCGAAAGCCCCACGTCGCTCGATCCCTCCTCGCTTGCGTCGTGGCTCGAAATCCACAGCGACAACTCCATCCTCGCCC
>Ga0185299_10001488_pt1 | contig 44468 bp, 55 predicted proteins | sample PaiPotPPA55metaG_FD_128002 | JGI IMG/M metagenome (GOLD analysis project Ga0185299, IMG submission 128002) | Iron sulfur acid spring bacterial and archeal communities from Banff, Canada, to study Microbial Dark Matter (Phase II) - Paint Pots PPA... ... | reverse complement strand
TGAAATGAGCTTCCCACTCTCGCGTATCTTCAAAGCCAATCCCGAAGGCCCTAATTCCGGATGGATGCTCCACTTGCAATGGGGCACAGACCGGGCGAACTACGCCGATGCCCAGCGCGGCAATCACCTCGGCCGCACTGACCTCGACACCGCCTCACTCACCTATCGTCTCAACAAGTGGGTGACGTTTGTCCAGGAAACCAGCTACATCGTCACGTTCACCGCCAATAACCACGAGGCTGGCGGCGTGATCAAACCGGAATACCTGCAGTTTGGACCTGCTTTGACTCGACAGGCCCACAACTGGCGCAACGAGTTCGGACCAGTTTTTACCTTTTAAACGACAGGGCCGCGGGCATTGCGTTTAGCGGTACAATGCTTGCGGCCTGGGACGCCGGAGGTGGATTCGCTGCTCCAACACGAGCGGCGAGTGCATCTCCGGCGCGTCCATAGCTGTGTAGTGCCTGAGACTGCAACCGATACACACTGCCGGTCGAGGGACCGAAGAGTTCGGGCAAATGGAGGAAGTTATGGCGAATGCTGCAGTGGCGGCACCTGGTAAGGCCGAGTACAGTATCTGGCGAGTGATTATGGCCTCATCGGTCGGCACCATGATCGAGTGGTACGACTTCTACATTTTCGGCAGTCTGGCGGCCATCCTCGGTCCAAAATTTTATCCTCCTGGCAATGACACATTTGCCTACATCGCGTATCTGGCCACCTTCGCGGTCGGCTTCCTGGTGCGGCCGTTCGGCGCACTCTTCTTCGGCCGCATTGGCGACCTGGTTGGGCGCAAGTATGCTTTTCTGGTAACACTCTCGATCATGGGTTTTTCGACTTTTGCCATCGGCCTCTTGCCATCCTTCGCCACTGCGGGTTGGTTCGCGCCGATCGTGCTGCTGCTGATCCGTGTCTTGCAGGGACTGGCGCTGGGCGGAGAGTATGGCGGCGCCGCGGTTTACGTGGGCGAACACGTCCCCGACCGCCAACGCGGCTTCTACACCAGCTTCATCCAGATCACGGCGACCCTGGGTCTGTTCGTCTCGCTGATTGTGATTCTGATTACGCAAAACTCGATGTCGAAAGAAGACTTCTCGGCTTACGGCTGGCGCATTCCTTTCCTCATCTCCATCATCCTGGTGCTCATCTCGCTCTACATTCGCTTGAAGATGAAAGAGTCGCCCATCTACGCCGAACTTAAGGCCGCGGGTATGACTTCCACGCAGCCGCTCAAGGATGCCTTCACTAAATGGCCCAATCTGAAACAGGTCCTGATTTCCCTTTTCGGAGCGACGGCGGGCCAAGGCGTTGTCTGGTATACCGGGCAGTTCTATGCTTTGTTTTATATGCAGACCATCCTGAAAGTGAATGTTAAGACCGCCAACATTGTGGTCGCGATCGCTCTGCTTCTCGGGATGCCGTTCTTCACCGTGGTGGGCGCGCTCTCCGACCGCATCGGACGCAAGAAGCTGATGATGGCTGGCTGCCTGCTCGGGGTACTTACCTACATTCCCATCTACAAGGCTATGGAGCGGGCCGCGGGGAATAACGTGGTTACAGTAAAATCCGCCCGCAACAAAGTGACGGGAGCGATTTCGCTCACGGCCATGACCACGGATGCAACGGGCGCATTGGTGCCTGTCAAGGAAGCGCCGAATCCCAATACCAACATGTTGGTGCTGCTGATTTTCATTCAGGTTCTTTATGTGTGTCTGGTCTATGGTCCAATCGCCGCCTATCTGATTGAAGCTTTCCCGGCGAAAATTCGCTACACTTCGCTTTCCCTGCCGTATCACATAGGGAATGGAGTGTTTGGCGGGTTGCTCCCGTTGATTGGCCTCTCGTCCGTTGCGGCCACCGGTAATATTTATGCCGGACTTTATTACCCGATGATTGTGGCCGGCATGACGTTTATCGTGGGAAGTCTGCTGCTGAAAGAGACGCATGGCAACCGCATTTGGGCTGAGGCCGGAGCCAAGGCGGCGGACTAGCGGGATCGATCCGCACTTCAAGGAGTAACCGTTATGGCGGAAATACGTCCGAAACCGCAAGTGGTGGGTGAAGCCACCGAGGCCCAGATCGCAGTTCATTGGCGGGAGGAAGAATACTATTATCCTTCAGCGAAATTTGTCGGCCAGGCGAACCTGACCGATCCCAGCATCATGGAACGCTTCAGCGAAAAAAATTTCCCGGAATGCTTTCGCGAGTACGCCGATCTTCTCAGCTGGGCCCAGTACTGGCACACCACGCTCGACAGCAGTGATCCGCCGTTCTGGAAGTGGTTCGTCGGCGGCAAGATCAACGCCTCCTATAACTGCGTGGACCGGCACCTTGCCAAGTACAAGAACAAAGCCGCGCTGATCTTCGTGCCGGAGCCGGAAGAGGAGACGCCGGTTTCAGTTACTTACCGCGAGCTGTATGTGAGAGTGAATGAATTCGCGGCGTTGCTGCGCGATTTCTGCGGCCTGAAGAGCGGAGATCGCGTCACCATTCACATGCCAATGGTCCCCGAGTTGCCCGTCACCATGCTGGCGTGCGCTCGCCTGGGCGTGATTCACTCGGTTGTGTTTGGCGGTTTCAGCGGCGAAGCCTGCGGCATGCGCGCCGCCGATTCGGGCAGCCGGGTCCTGATCACGATGGATGGTTACTATCGCAACGGCAAGATGATCGACCACAAAGCGGGTGCCGACATAGCGCTGGATACTGCTAAGCAATCAGGCCAGCTCGTGGACAAGGTCTTGGTCTGGAGGCGTCACGCTGGCAAGAGTGCATCCGCTTCGCCGTTCGTAAAAGGCCGCGACTTCTGGGTTGACGAGATTCTCCCCAAATTCGCGGGTCAAATCGTGCCGCCCGTTCCTATGGATGCGGAGGCGCCGCTGTTTCTGATGTACACCAGCGGCAGCACCGGAAAGCCCAAGGGCTGCCAACACCGCACCGGTGGTTACCTCGCCTACGTTGCCGGTACCTCCAAGTACATTCAGGACATTCATCCCGAAGACGTGTATTGGTGCATGGCTGACATCGGCTGGATCACCGGTCACTCCTATATCGTCTATGGCCCGCTGTCTTTGGCCGCTACCAGTGTGCTTTACGAAGGCGTGCCTACCTTCCCCGATGCCGGAAGAGTATGGAGAATCGCCGAGCGCCTGGACGTCAACATCTTCCACACTTCGCCCACAGCGATACGCATGTTGCGCAAGTCCGGCCACGACGAACCCTCAAGGTACAACTACCACTTCAAGCACATGACCACCGTGGGAGAACCCATCGAGCCCGAGGTCTGGCGCTGGTATCACGATACGGTAGGCAAAGGCGAAGCCGTGATTGTCGACACCTGGTGGCAAACCGAAAACGGAGGATTCCTGTGCAGCACCAAGCCCGCGCTCGATCCCATGAAGCCCGGAAGCGCAGGTCCGGGCGTGCCTGGAATCTATCCCATAATTATCGACGAAAACAACGAGCCAATCGCGGCGGGATCAGGCAAGGCGGGCAACATCTGCATCCGCAATCCGTGGCCCGGAATCATGCAAACCATTTGGGGCGATCGCGACCGCTTCGTGACTCAGTACTACGCGAAATACTGTAAGGATCGCAACAGCAAGAAATGGCAGGACTGGCCCTACTTTGCGGCTGATGGAGCCGTGCTGGCCGCGGATGGCTATTTCCGGATTCTCGGACGCGTGGATGACGTCATCAACGTAGCTGGTCACCGCCTGGGCACAAAGGAAATCGAGTCGGCGTGCCTGACGGTTTCCGAGGTGGCAGAAGCAGCGGTTGTGCCCGTCGTCGATGAAATCAAAGGCCGCGTGCCCGAAGTTTACATCGCCCTGCAGCCGGGCATACAGGCCAGCCCGGCGATTATCGACAAGGTCAACAAGGCTATTGAAGCGATGATTGGCAAGATCGCCCGCCCGCGAAGGATCCTTGTTGTTCCAGACATGCCGAAAACCCGATCCGGCAAGCTCATGCGGCGGGTTCTCGCAGCCCTCTCCAACAACATGAGCACTGGCGATATCACCACCTTGGCCAATCCTGATGTGGTGGAAAAGGTCCGGGAATTGGTCCAGGGCAAAGAGGTGGTGGCGCTGGCCGATGGACCGGAGGATCTGAAGAGATTCGGGACGGAGTAACGAAGGCTGACCAGGCTGCGAGTTTCAGACGAACATCGAGCAACAAATAAAGGACCCCGTACTCGGGGTCCTTCGTTCTTTCGTTACGTATTAGTTGATGCGCGCGACCTGGTTCTGACGGTAACTCAGGTTGTCAACGTTGCGGAACATTGGAGTTCCGGGCGGCAGGTTCGTAGGCGAAGCGAACAACGGGTCGAATATGTAATTACGATTCGGCGGGTTGTACACCAGGTTGCAGCACTTGAACGTGCCGGTCGCGTAGGTGCTGAAGTAGAGGCTGACCAGCGAGCCTTTGTAATTCAGTTGCTGCTGCGACGCCACGCCGCCCCAATCCTCCAGGAAGCGCAGGAAGTTGTGGACGCCGCCGTCCATACCGAAAGCAAACTCCGGGTTCTGGGTGGTGTTGATGAAGGCGATGTTCTTGCCGCCAGCAATGGCCACGCGATAGTGGGTGGTCACGGCAACCCTGTTCGGTGTGATAGCGGGAACGCTCTGGAAGCTCGGATTGATCGGATTTACCAGGCTGCCGGAATAGAGCGCACCGGTTACGCCGGCATCCTGCCAGTTGTTTGAGAGCACAGTAACCGCGTCTGCAATTACAGCCGCAGCCGCGTGGGTTGGCTCCGCTCCCGGAGGACTGTTCCAGGTGGCGTCATAGTTGGTGTTGCCCGGCGTGCAGTCGGCGCCCCCGGCGGCTGCGCAGTTGGAGTTGTAGTTTCCCTGGATGTAAACAGGGTTTTCCGCGGCGACCGTAAAGCCGCCGCAACCGGTCGGATTGGCTGCGGTTACCGAGCAGTTGTTCGTGGCATTGCCCGGCGGCATGGTAGGCAGATTGCCGAGTGAGCCGTCCACTAGTTTCAGCCCATGGCGTGCGCCGGTGACACGGTTGGCACGGCCGATGGTGAAGGTCGCAATTCGATGACCGGGGGCGAAGGGAGTGGGAGGATTCACCGTGTCGGTGTCGTTCGCGGTAGTAGTTCCGAAAGCGTCGCCAACTGTCTTGACGCCGTAGATATCGAGCACGCCATTCTGGTTGACATCTTCCGGAGAGATGCCATTGTAGTTTACGGGCTCGAGAGTTCCATTGGGCCTGAAGTTATTAGCCGCGTTGACATAGTTGACCGTGTCCTCATACCCGTATTCGCCGATCAGCTGGGTGAGGGAGACGGCCGGGTTATATTGCTCGCCCCGCCGGTCCGAGAAGTAAAGGACATAACCGTTCTGGGTTGAAAAGTTCACCGTGTTCCCGGTCGTGCCAGTCTGGCCGAGGAGCCAGCGCCTCAGGTTTCCCACGTCCAGTTCAACCACGTTCATGATGCCGTTGGGGGTCCCAGTGCCTTGAGCGAAGGTGCCGGCTGCGTCCCAGTTTTCTCCCTCGCGGGCGTCATAGAGGTTGATGGGGTACCAGTTGTATTGCGAGTTTGCACCGAAGTAAGTCGTGGGAGTGGGAGTGGTCGATACTCCCCCATTGTAGACAGAGTTGAAAGTCACCTTGTCGCCGGGAGGGACGCCACCAAGAACATTGTTGCTGATGGTACCGTCGCCGTTGCGATCCGCTGTCATCTGGAAATATAGAATTGCGTTCCTGTGGTCCGCGAGAAAGTTGCTGCCGGTGGCGCCGATCGTGTTGGTGGCTTGCCCCGCCGCACTCCCAGGAGCAGTAGGCACCTGCAATCCGCGGGCAAAACCCAATTGCAACCACTCCTTCGTGACGCCAGTCCAAAGGCCAGTGTTTGCGTTAAGAACCTCGACCAGCAGCCAGCCGTTGATGATAGGCCACTCGGCGCTGGTTACATTGTGCACCGATGTGGGGCCTCCGGGAACCCAGGGCGGCCAAACGAAATTGGGGTCGCCCTGAGTGCATACGTTGCCCACAGAGCCCGCGCCGCAGGCACTCTCGCCGAAGTAGTAAGTGTTTCCGTTGACGATGATTCCGCTCTGTGCTCCACCCGTGGTCGCGAAGGGCCCAGGTGTGTTCACGAATTCGGCAGGGGGAACCATGCTGGCCAATTGCACGTCTTGGGTTGCGTCCCCGTTCCAGCCGGGAAGATGCAGATCGGCTTCTTTGTCGCTGAGCAGGACCCGAATCTGAGCTTCATTGGCGAGGCGAGATCCACCCAGCAAGGAAGTTACCGCTTCGCCCGGCGGCGGGCGGCGGATGATCTGGTAGGGAAAGTTCGTGCCATTCACAAAGGGCAGCGTCAAGTCAGTGGCGCCGGTGCCGTTGGGGCCGTCCTTGGGAGGGGCCGGAACCAGAATGCCGTTGCCGTCGATGATGTAGCCTTGATAGGGCGTACCCAGTGAAACGTTGTACCAGGCCGGCACCTGCGCCGAAGCGTGGCCGCCGGAGACGCTCCCGTTGGTGGCGCCAAGAGCAGTGGTGGAGACGTCAACGCAAGTGGCGCTCGGAGTTGCGGCTGCGAGGTTCGCCATTTGCGCGGAACAACCGCCACTGGTGGTAGGAATCATTACAGTGCCACTGTTGTTATTGCCGACGGTGGCAATTCCGTTATCCATCTGCTGGCGGATCACATTCCCGAAGGCGCTGATCTTGTCTCCAAAAACCAGGTTGCAGCAGTCCGCCACGCCCAGGTAGAGATCGCCGTTAGTGTGCACGCGGCCCGCAAAGCCAAGGTCCGGACTGCGGCCAAAGAATAGATCGGACTCGGAGAATACGCCGAACTGGAATACCGGGATCAGCGCCACTTCGGCCAAGCGCGTCATGCTGACGGTCTCAGTGTTTCCCAGAGCCCGTTGCGCGGTGACGTTCATCGTGACCGGGATAATCTGCGCGTACAAACCCGCGTCCGGCCCTGACTGAATCGGGCCCCATACCGGATTGAGCGGTGCCGTGCAGGGATTAGCTGCTCCCGGGTTGACCGGGGTCACGTTATAGGCTCCTGCCGCCCCCGTAAACGTGACCGTCGGGTCCCAGGTGGGCGGGTTGTTGCTCACGGCACAAATTTGGCCGGCGGTGGGCGCTTGAATGTTTTGGAAGGTGTTGGCCAGATCGGACGTCATCTTTTCCATGGCGCCTTCGGCCGCACGATAGGTGTAGTTGTTGCTGAGATCGGCCGCGCCGACCTTCTGCTCGGTGTTGACCATGATGAGCAGAGCGATAGCGAATCCCGACAAAAGCAACGTCAACAAGAGGGACGCGATCAGCGTGAATCCTCGTGAAGCGAATTTAGCGCTAGGCATCGTGTTTCTCCTCGTTTTTCCCCAACGATTTCCTTTTTTTCCTTCCGCCCGTATGAGATGCATATCAATAAGCCGAGCCCGAAATCGGGTATTCCTGCTGCGAAGTCAGGTTGCGGGCGGCAATCGAAGTCTGCAGATCAAGACCTTGATAGCCGATGCCCGCGTATTTCGATTGCTGGCTGCGCATGCTCATGTGCGCAATGTTCACCTTCGTGATCATGCCAGGGTTCGTGCCTGCGGGCAGCGTTGCTTGATTGGCGCTGACCACTCCGCTGTTGTAGACGTCATACGTGAACTTCAGGTACACGACGTTTTCGGCCACAGGAGCCGGAGCCTTTCCGCTTTGAATGCGCATCAGCGTGGGTAAGCCCGTAGCCGGAGGAATGGCCAGATAGTAAGTCACTGCTATCAGGCGTACCGCCGAGACCGGTATAGCCGTTGAGGCCGGGGCCCCGGGGCCAACAAACTGCAACAGGCTTCCATTTGGAGCAGTGGGCTGGTTGATATGACCTGGATCAGTGCCGGCAAAAGGAACCGTGAAGCAAGCCGTATTCGTGCCGGTTGGCGGACAAGTGGCCACGGCGCCGGTGACCACGCCCGCGGCTTTGGTGCCAAACAGGATCATATCGCCCGCCTGCAGGCCAACAACGGCGGCATTCAGGGGCTGCGGCGCGGCAACGCCGGTCGGCAGCACACAAGTTCCCGGTAAGGGGCTGGGCAACTGAAAGGTCACAACTGTTGCCGCAGCATTGATAGCTGCTGTGTAACAGTTCAGCGCCAGATTAGCGTCGGCTGTCACAACCGTAATGATGTCGGTGGGACCTTGAGCCGCGTTGACCGTGATTCCCAGATTTGGGCCGGGAATAATCGAATAAATGAACGGAACGCCTCCGGAAGTCGGGTAGGCCACAGGCGCGCCGTTGATGTAATTGCACGTCACGAGACCGCTGCACGGATAAACCGGCAGAGTTCCCAGACCGAAAGGCAAGCCCACGGCGCTGGTCGCCATGCCTTGCTGGCCCAGCGCTCCCGCGCCGGCCATGCTGATGTCGCGCTGCAACAGATTGCTGGCAGAGCGAAAGTCTTGCTGCAGTTCCGCCCGCTGCGAAGCGATCCAGCTCGCCTTCATAGCCCGGCTGAACAAATTAGCGGCGGTCACGACGAGGACGGCTCCGATGGCGGCGGAGATCATCAGCTCCAGCAGCGAGAAGCCACGACTCGAAATGCATGCGTGCCGCATCAGTTCCGGTCTAGTGGTACGACGAAATGTATTCATCAAGCACATAGGATTTCGTACCCCCATGGTTCGGGACCGTGTAATTGACCGTGATGGTGACCTGAACCAACGTGGGGATGGTGTTGCCGGCGCCATCCAGCAGTTGCGTGATCGCAATCGTGCGAGTGAAGTTTGTCAGCGAGATAATTACATCGTCAGGCGTGCCCATGATGCCATCGGGTCCAGGCTCGGTCAGGCACTCGACGGGACATGCCGCTCCGCCGGCAGTCTTACATCCGCCGTCATCGGCCGTACCCAAAATACCATCGGGCCCGGGGCAATTGGGTACCTGCGGACCGGGTACGAAAATGCCAGCACCGACGCCGACGTTGTTGATAGCACTGAAACCCAACTGCGAACTGTTGCGCGCGTTGAAGATGCTCTCCATCGCCTCCGACGCCACTTGCCGGGCCAACATATCTTCTTGTGAAGTCTCATTCGCGCCGATCGTGATGCCCAGCGACGCCAGCGTAGCCAGCATCCCCACAGCGAGAATGATCATGGAGAACATGACTTCAAGAAGTGAGAAGCCAGACTGCTCGGTTTTCCGCAACGATGTAAAGCGCTTGGTGATCATGATTGCACCCAACTCCATACTCCAGCGACCTGAACCAGTTGCCATCCCCGGATGCGGCCGGTATAGCCCCACAGCGTGACCGCGCGGCAAGTTGGCATTTGCCCTGGAGTTCCCAGGTAAACCACTCCGTTGTTGACATTACCGAGCAAGTCTTGCGCACTGCCGTCCGGCTGAAAATAGATAACGTTGCTGCCGCCGGCGGCGCTCGGTGGCTGGTCAAAATCAAATACGCTCGCTGCCGTGCCAAAACCGTCCGGAGTAGTCGCGATCGTGTTCGGCAGTCCCGGCTCCAGGTGAAAAGTGACCTGCGGAGGCAAGTTGGCAACGAACAAAACCGGGCCCGCTGCCGTGTTTTGGGTCACAGTGATGGTGCCTCCGTTTCCAGCAGTGGGAGTGGCGAACGTTACGACGTAAATCCGCATGTCGGCCGCAGCCTGATCGCGAGCGCGCCGCAATGAAGTCAATGTGGTGTTGTAAGCATCGTTGACCAATTGCTGCCTGAATGTGGTTTGCATCGTGACCGTGACCGACGCCACCAGGATCATCGAAACGGTGATGGCGATGGCCAGTTCCAGCATGGAGAAGCCGTTTTGTTTGCGCGATGCCATAATTCCTGTCGACGGGGGACAACTCGGTTTAACGCCCGACCGCGATTCCTTGAATTCCACTCAGGTCCAAATCACTGAGTCTAAAGCCCAGGCCGCATGCGGCCGCACGGCCAGCCGTCACGTCCGTAACTGTCGGCTTTCTTCATCGTAGGGAGGGGCGGGCGCACGGTCAGAGTACCACGGTGCAACGAAAGACTATTGGACTTTTGTAATCGGGATGGTGACCGAGGTCACCTCGTTCACGGCAGCGGATTTCAGCGAACACTCCGCAGGATTTCTCGAAGAGTAATTCCAGGAAGGGGTTTGGTTGCGGGGGGTGGATTTGAACCACCGACCTTTGGGTTATGAGAACAACCGCTTGCAGTTAAATCATTGAACCTGAAGCACGGACGGGATGATTCAGGTTCTCAAAAACACCGCCAGTTCAACTCAGTCACGGCAGATTATGAGCGGATATGAGCGTTTTTACAGATGGACACAACTGCGGAAAACAAGAATGTCTGCATGTGCGCCGGGAAGAATCGAAGCTGATCACTAGACATCGATAGCGGGCTGGCTGTCTGGGATTCGAATCCGCCCTTCATCCTAGATTTTTAAGACTGCGTATAACCAGTGTTTCTAAGAACTTACAAGGACACGTGGGACTGCCAAGTACGTGTAAGTAGCGGCAAGACACGTTGAGTGCGGACTGGAATTGCGGACCAGCAATTGGGCTCTTGCGTAAGAGAAGCGTTTTAGCAGCAGTGATTGCTAGTCCAGTTTCTTCCGCAGGGCAACGTATCGCACCTCCTCCTTCCAAACGCATTCTGTACGGTTCCGTTCGACCTGCATTGAAATATTTTCGATATGTTTTTCCTCCCGCAGGTTCCTTTTATACATAGAGGGGAAAATCTCGCGGGGCATCAATGGAACCGCCTCGTTAAAAAGGCGGGCAGTTGAGTGCGCCCATTGCTCTGTTCCCGTAGATTTCCTAAACGTACCTAAAAGCACTTCTAGGCGCTTTAGGCACTTTAAGCAGTTGTTGAGAAGTTTTTTCGAAGTCGACAAGAAGAAAGAAAGCAACAAATGCGTCTTGTACGGTTTCTATACGAATAATGTTCTCGTCCGCCCATGACGCGAAGACTAACGCCAGCCGAGTAGTGAATGGGCTCGAAATCTGTCGAACGAGGTCGGACGCCACAGCCGGCCTTCGGACGACGCCGTGATTTCAGCCCGGTCTCGACTCTCGCTGTAGGGGGTTTTATGAGCGAGATGCACGAAGCAACACCAGTCAGCCAGCCTGTCCCTCATTTCGAGCGGTTCCTCGATTCGCGCGAGGCGGCAGCCTTGCTGCAAATCCATCCGAAGACACTGCAACGTCTCGCACGTAAAGGCGAGATACGCGCTATGCGGATCGGAAAATTGTGGCGCTTCCGCGCGTCCGATCTCGATGCGTGGGTGCATTTGCGGTTAAAGTTGGCCAGCTATCCGTACCGTCCCTAACCACGGAGAATCGTAGGATTCAAAATCCCGCGACTAAAACTGCACGACCGACAAGCCGGGAATCATCTGGAAGTGGCGGAGATTGCCCGTGGCTACGCTGTAGCCGAGTTCCAAGGCCGTCACCCCGATCAACAGATCAGAGAGCGGCAGACGAATGCCTTTCGCTTGGTTCTCGCCATCGATCTGTCCGACACGAAGGGCAAGAGACACCGTTACCGGATGCATAGGTAGGGCCGTGAGAAGCTCCTGAATGAACTGCTGCCGCTTCTCCTTTCGCTGCGACGTATCGGCACGGGCCGCGCCGTGGGCCAGTTCGATCAGAGTAACCACGGAGACGGCGATATCGGTATTCCCTGCCTTGCCCGAGATCGCGGCAAGCATCTGCCGCGCGTTTTGGCCCTGGCGCTCGGCTGTGATCAGCACACTGGAATCGAGGATTAGTCCCATGCGGGCGGTTCGAGCGGCTCACGATGACTTTCGACAGCCGCTTCCACATCCCTAGCGAAGTCAGGGTCGATGGTCGCGGTCGAGTCCTCGGGTAGCAACGCGATGCACTCCGAGATGGACCGGCGCGGCGGGACTGGTGCATGGATCACCGCCACCGGCAGCTTCCCACTCTCGATCACGATTTCCGCGCCCGCACGCACCCGCGCGAGCAGCCCAGCGAAGTCATTGGCGGCTTCCGCTTCCGATATGTGGATCACGTGGTCAGCCATGCCACGATTATACCGTCATTCCCCGTGTTCAGATTCCAGCCTCTAAGGCCACACAAACCAACGTTTCCGTCCAAGGATAACATCGCTTCTCGCGAAAAGTGCTGCTCACAGGGCAGTAGTAACCACGAAATTGGAACGCACGTGCTTGTGGACCTTGTATGCGCAGCACATTGGGCGCCCCGTGACCTACTCCCCCTCAGCGGGTTAAGCTGAAGCAGAATTGAAGATGCTGACACTGCGTTGGCTTCTGCGCGGTTGAGCGATTCCTGATTGGTCAAACCAAACTTGTTTCGCAGTATCCCGGATTCAGGATCGATGTAGGGATCGCTCATCGAGCGAGGACGGCACTGACCAGCTGATCTTCAGTCAGTTCACCCTGGACAAAATGTTCGAACAGCAGTCGCGCATCGGCAGTGGGAGCGAGACCCTCCAGCCGGAGGTCCGCGACTGCGTTCTCGACGGCTTCGCGCCGTAGGAGGCTTTCGGAGACCGCTATTGCCCTAGGCGCTGCTGCGGTTGACATGGTTTCAGTATAACGCGCCTGTCCGGCAATTCGAGCGGTGTCTCTTGGCAAGAAAAGCTAGTAACTTGTTTTGTGTAAAGTACTTACAAGGACGCACTGTCGTAGGACCGGCGAGATCTGCTGCGCAGACCCTCAACGGTACTTCCGTGATCAACCTTGGCAGCCGCCCCCCTCGCTACTTTTCGGAGCCGGATGCTGTCGAGGTTCGGCCCGCGCATCGATTCAGTTTATCGGAAGATGCGCCAGCGGAAAGTGGCCTACTGTGCGACAGGGCATTTCTGGTCTCTCGAATACCCAAGTCTATATCTTGCTTCAAATCTAGGTGCGGAACAGTGGAAGCGGAAGCGTCCTTGTAGAGCCTCAGTGCATCGTGCGGGCGATTCAATCTCTGGAGGCACAGTCGAGCCGCACTGATCGTTGCCAAAATCGCTTCTCGTTTCGAAGCATGGGCGACCGCCAATCTCTCGTATTCGGCGATAGCACGTTCATAATCTTTGCGTTCCTCAGCCACACGACCAAGTTTCAGCCAGACTGACGGTGAGATACTTTCACCGCCTGCGTTCAAGAAATCCTCGTAATCTTGCCAAGCGGCCTCCGACTCCCTTGCCCTGAGATGCAATTCGCAGAGCTTAGCCGTCGCCTGCCGATAGGCTGGAATGTTGCTCGCCCGCCAATAGACCGCTCGGAGGAGGTTCCAAGCCGAGAAGGACTCATGGTTCGTTGCGAGATATTGATTGAGCACTACGGCGGCCTCATCCAGCTTTCCGCTCTCCATAAGATCGTTTGCCTGAACGATTTCGGCCTCTGGCGTCCAAGAAACCTTATCCTCAATGGCCCGGTGTACCTTGCGTTCTAGACCGGAGTAGCACAGTGCGACCGCCGCAAGCGCACCAAATAAGAAACCGCCAACGTGTGCCCAATGTCCAATTCCGTCCCTCGGGCGCATCCCGGAGTTGATTTCAATTAACACCCAAAGTGGCAGAAGCCAATATGCCCGCATCCAAAACCGAAAATATGGAAACAATCCTAAGTCGAAGAACCACATCATCCTGATTCGCATCTTCGGAAAGCCCACCAAGAATGCACCCATTAAGCCAGCTACGGCTCCCGACGCTCCCACTGAATGCACAATGCTTCCGGGGCTTGCCCAAACGTCGAACTGGCATGCCATTGCGCCCGCTGCGAGGTAGACGAGGAGGTAAAGCCGGTCGGCCCCAAGCATCCTCCAGTACAAATCCTGCCAGCCACAAGAACCACATATTGCCGAGCACATGGCCACCAATTAGCGTGAAGGAACGTCGAAGTCAGATAGGTAATCGGCTTGGAATTCGCGGGCACAAAGGCGTACCGCTCTGTGATAGACGAGGCGGTCAATCGTGAGTATTGGGCTCCGAGCGAATCCATTTCCGCCTGCAGTGCTGTTGAGTCGTCTATCTGCCGAATCCGGGAAGCCCACTCGTCAGTTATCTCCGACTTCGGGTCCTGCAGCTGGGCCCAATCATCTGGAAACTGGCTCCGAACACCATCCACAAACTCTCTGGCCTTGGGGGCGAGAATTAGATTCGGATGTGTGGCGGCAAGGATGAGGATGCGCTCGTTTACCTTCCAGAGCTGCGAATCTTGCTGGTCCACGGTGCGATGAGTGCTTGCAAAAATCAGCAGGTTAACAAGGATCAGCGCCAGCGTTATGATCGGCCAGCGTCGAGCCGACATGTTCTCGTGCCCGATGGGGACAATCATGAACTACTCTTTCGTGACCGGAACCAACCTCACACTTCTTCTTCCCCTTGAGGAATTCAGCGCGCCCTGCCTTGTGGGGGCGGTCGGACGAATAGTCACGTCAAACTCCTTCTTCCCATCGGGGTGTGCAATGCGCCCTGTCTTTACGGTGCCGTCCGGACGAATAGTCACGTCAAACCATTTCTCCCCGTCGGGGTGTTCAACGCACCCTGCCGTTTCGGTGCCGTCCGGAAGAGTAGTCGAGTCAAACCACTTCTCCCCGTTCGGGAGTTCTTCACGGCCCAAGCTCATTTGCGTGCCGTCTGGAGATATAGTCGCGTCAAGCCATTTCTTCCCGTCCATGAATTCAGCGCGCCCTATCTTTGTGGTGCCGTCTGGAAGTGTAGTCACGTCAAACTGCTTCTCCCCGTTTGGGAATTCAGTACGCCCTGTCTTTGTAGTGCCGTCTGGAAGCATGGTCACGTCAAACCGCTTCTCCCCGTTTGGGAATTCAGTACGCCCTGTCTTTGCAGTGCCGTCTGGAAGCGTAGTCATGTCAAACTGCTTCTTCCCGTCGGTGAATTCAGCGTGCCCTATCTTCGCCGTGCCGTCTGCAAGCGTAGTCACGTCAAACTGCTTCTCCCCGTTTGAGAGTTCAGTACGCCCCGCCTTTGTAGTGCCGTCTGGAAGGGCAGTCACGTCAAACTTCCTCGCCCCGTTGGGAAGTTCAACGCGCTCTATTTTTTCGGTGCCGTTGTTCAGGGTGCGTTGCCCAAACAGCTTAGTACCATCTGGTAGGTGACGGTCTTGTGGTAATTGACGGTTCTGTCCTTTCGTCCCGCAGAGCAGGATGATGGTCACCCAGAAAAACCATTTACTGAAGCCTTTCCAGTCTCCTTTCCTGCCTCGCAGTACGAAGGCGACGAGGAAGGGCAAGAGCATGACAGCGGTGATTCGGGCAAGCCCTCCTCCTACATCCCCTGCCTCCATTTGTGGAAGATTTGCCCCAAAGCAAAATAAGATCGTCAGTCCCATGAACAGCCAGTTCAATTTGGTTTTGACTTGGACACTTGCACGAATACTTCCTTCCGGCTTACTCACTTCATCGTTAAGGCTTGCGTTTGGCAACTCAACCTGCTTTCCCGGCTCGCCACTATGCTTCCACTCCTGCTGCCGTGCTTACTTGGGTGCACACTGCGTTCTCTCTCGTTGAATTCCATCACCTTCTTGGAAACCGACCTAATGACGGAAGTCATCAAGGCTTTCTGCCGCGATTCTGACCTTGGGCTGCCGAAAACCATTACATATGGTCGGCAGGTGCGTGAAAGATATGTGTACCGCCGTGGGCGGCAGACGAGTTTCGCTAATCATCTGTTTATCCAGCTAGCCCCTAGCCCCGCCTCGACAGTCCACGTGACTGACGTAACCTCCCTGCACGGCAGGAAATTCCGGAAACTGTGATTATGCGTTGAAAGAGCCGAGCAGCTATACGTCCTACGCTGCCAAGGGTTGGGATAGCACTGCAAGTCCGTCCGCGCTAGAGATCGACCGGGGGTTCCAAGCTGCTCGCCAGGAAAGCCTGCGCACGGTGAGAGGGCCTCGTATGGCCATCCTTGTCGGACATGACTATTGAGACAATTGACCCGTTGGCTTCGCGGGATATCGCCGGGATATCTAGACGGGCTCCCTTGTTCGTGCTGGGTGCCTTCTGTGCCGACATCGCCGCCACCAGGAACAGAACGGCTGCTATGTGCTTCATGAATGACGCCTCATCCCGCCGGGGACGCAAAAATGCGTTCCCCCTCCTGAATTTCATCAGGGAAGCGAAGCCCGATCAACTTACGGAAGTCCCGCCAAGCGTGACTTCGGTTACCTGCAACCCCTGTCACTGAAGGACGAGAATCACCTGTGGGCCACGATGTGCAAACTGAAGCAGGAGAAAACTGAATGTTTTGCGGCCAATGTGTGAAGAATCTGCCCGATGTCGCAAGCTTCTGCAATTCATGCGGACTTGCTACTGCTCGGGTTCCTATTGCAATGTGCGTGATCGTCGGCACATTCTCGACCAAGCAGAATTGGCTGGAGATCTTACGGAGGAAACCATGAGCCCATCCGGAATTCTTATCTTCGTCTTGGCAGGCTTCGCCGTTCTATTCCTTGGCAGCATGTTTGTTCTGGATCTCCTTGCGCACATCTGTAAAAAGGTGCGCGTGATCCGCAACGTCCCGGTCACGTGGAGCGGCAGGGAGTATCGCCGTAGTCCCTCGCCTGTTGCGCCTGTGGCGCGTGTGGCTGTTGCGCCAACCGCAGCGCAGGACGACATCGAACTAGTTGCGCGGGTCATCGGGAACCCGACAGCATCGATACCTCGCAACGAACACAAGCGAATGCTCGAACTCGGCTTCGCCCGCTACAACGGGCAATGGAGGAAACAATGACCGCTGAAATGCTAGGACGTTTGACGGGAATCATCATCATGTGCCGTATGCGCGGGAGGACAGTCATGATGGACGAGCAAGGTCCCCTTCGAGAAACACGACCGTTTCACACGTTCCGAGCGGGACATGATCAGAGCAATAGCAATCGTTGATTCTCTGTAAGGTGAAGAGCCGTTGAGAAAGAATGGTGCTTTGAAATGTGGGACAACTTCATTGGGCAGCAGATACGGAGATGCAATCGAAACCTGCTCATATCCAACATCGCCTTGGTCGGTGCGGTCATCATCGCCTACGCCGCCGAATTTCACCAACGCGCGGTCATCGCCTATGCCTTTGGTTTTGATCATGTGGAGGAAGTTGTGAGTATTCCACTTTTGCTTCTAGCCGCATGGAACTTCACGACGTGGAAGAAGCGAACTAATAACTTTGGTCATCATCCGATCTGCAAGCGCCTCGCGCATATCGGTCCCATTGAGCAAGTCGTTCAGCAAATAGAAACAGCGATGCAGTCGAATTCCAAGGACAAACCCGCGAGCGGAGTGCTGATAGATTCCAATGTCTTTTACACGTCTTTTATGCTCTTTGGCCCTTGGCTTTTCAAGAAGGAAGCTTTCGGCCTTACTTGTTTTCATGTTCCGGATATAGTCTGGCTGTACAAGAAGATTACAAGCTACTCTGTTAATTTCATCCCAACGGGTAGGTCGATTGCGGTCCTGCTGTATGACCGTCACGGATCTTCAATGGAACTTCGGGTTAGCGAGCAGGAAGCCGCGCTGTTGATGAGGCTCATCTGTCAGCAGAGCCCATGGGCGGTGGCCGGGTTTGACAAACACTCGAAAAGGCTCTGGAGATGGAAAAGACACGCGTTCATAGCCGCTGTCGATGAACGGCAAAAAGAATTGTTGAAAGCGGCAGCAGCAAGCGCAGGGAAATGATGATTGCGCACCGCCTCATCCGGCTTGGACGGGCGGAAAGGACAATAGGGCTATGAGACGAATTGCATTCTTTGCAGTAACAGCGGTTATTCTCGCAGCTTTCCCTGCGCAGGCGCAGTCCCTGAACGAAACATTTGACTGGATGTCCAACACTCTCAAGCCAGCAGAGGGGAATAACTATTATGTGCACCATCCTTTCCCTGGCCGTTCACAAAAAGAACTAGAAGACGGCGTAGACCCTCGTACTATGGAGCGAATCACGGAGTTTTCACACAACGGTTGCAGTGTAAAGTTCGAGGTATATCTCGAATTTGATGACACCACTCTCAATGGCACGTATTCCGCTGAAAATGATGTGCTCACTTTCAATCTGAAAGACCTTGACCCCCAAACAATCAACATCGAGGATTCTTGTAAACCAGTGGCTCCGGGGTGGGGGGCACCGTTTAACTGCGAAGACATGCAAGGCACGCAGGTAAACTTAAAAACTATAGATGCCAAGCCCAGAATCCATGTGGAGAGCATCGCATCTCGCGGCAAAACTCTGACTTGCAGCCGCAAGAACGCGGAGGATTTGGATCATCTGTGTAAGGCAATGCCCGCAAACACGGCTTACTGCGGCTTCTCTAACGCCAAAAGCACAAAGGATGAAACTCAGGACACACTCGGTTTCACCACTCCGGAGTATGCCAAGAGGTTCGCCAAGGCCCTGCGTCACGCCGTGACCCTGTGCGGCGGGAACAAGTCAACATTCTGAGGTGGGGGACTGGCAGTCTTCCTGCTCTGTGAATGCGATACGTTACGTATACCGACGTAGGGGGACACTGAGATGAGCACGAAGAGGATGAAAGAGGAGCACCAAAAGTGCTGCGAAGCCATGCGGAGGTTAATGCAAGAAGGCAGAGACTCCGGCTGTAACGGCCCTCTACGTGAAAAGAAAGAACTCTATATGCGCCTGTCAATCGTCCAAGACGTACTCGAATGGTGTGATAGTTCATTGCTGCAAGCGGGTGAGCTGGAGTGCACGACTCGTATTGAAACGCTGATGAGTTGTAGTAAGTATTACGGCCTGGGACCGACGGACACAGAGTTGTCCCAAGGCAGATGAATTGGAGGGGCGACGATGGCCTGCATAGGTACTACTTCCGGCGAGAAGCGCAAGGATTTTGTGAAGCAATTCAGCTTGCTTGTCATAGTAACGTTTCTTGGTTTTTGGGTGTCCTCACCACAGCTGCCCCGGCTGAAAGCTGCAGGAGCGGCCTGCGTTGTTAGTTTCATCTCGACTCTCGGGCTTGTGGTAATCAATCGATCCTCGCACTTTTCGTATTTTAGAGGGTTGGGCTATCGCTATCCTCGGATATTGTGGGAATATTTCTTCGGTCGCAAGCCCTTCGGCGATAAGAAGAATCGCAACGGAAGCGTCGAACCGCTTCAATTCTAAAACAACACCAGAGTCATCTGCCGATGCCAAAGTGGTGCCCCAGTCCTATGATGTGATCTTGCTTCTGATCGTGATCTGGTTTCTCCGGGTCCATGATCTGTACTGTTTCGGGAGTGGGGCTTTTCCCTAGTGGTCCCGTTCCTCCAGGCACGTTACCGTGCCCTTGCTCGCGGGCAATCGGCTGTTCTCGGCGTTCGCGCTCGCGTAAAGACGGTTTCAGCCTTTCGAAGGAAGGTTCTTGCACTTTGCGCGACAACTCAGAAGCGGATTGCCGTGCGACTGAGTGTGCTACCGACTCCCGCAGCAGGTCTTTATCGGTGGTCACAACCGCGATGCTGTCCCGGCCCCGCGACGCAGCCACGTAGAACAGCTCTTTTCGCATCCCATCAGCGGAGATAACGACGGCATCGACAGATTTCCCCTGACTGCGATGGGCAGTGACAGCGTATCCATGTGTGAATTGCTTGTAATTCTCCGGCACAGCGCGACCATCCTGCAGATGAATGCGGCCCTGCTCATCAATACGGGAGACCGTGACCAGCTCGCCATTGGTAGCGCGAAAACCCGGCTCTCGCCGATTTGCTGTCAGCAGTAACTTGTCATGGGGAGCAATTTCAATGGGGAGCCGCTCATAGACATCAAAGCATTTCGCCTGCTGTGCTGTGAACTCGCGCTCTTCGCCGCGCGCGTTACGGGCAACGACCTTGCCGTCTTCCACTCCTCTGACTTCCAGCGATTCATGCCTCGCAACGCCCTTGACAGCCCGATGAAATTCCACCACCTGGCCTTCAGCATAGTTCCGCATGTCACTTTTCTCCGCGCTCGTCCAGTTCAGTGGTATGTGATGCTGCTGGTGGGTACTCTGTCCCAGTTCCCCTGTGCGCGTGCGCTCAGCGCGTATCGCCTCGGTGATATGGCCAATCTCTTCGTGTGTGGCGGCAACAACCAGCACACTGGGCGGTTGCCCTTTCGCATTGATTTGAGCCTGAGCTTCTGAATAGGCTTGTTGCACTGCCTGTGCCCGATCGGGCCAGGGGACTTCACGCACAGCACCGATTTGTTCCAGCTTGTCGAAGCCGCGCTCAGGATCACGGCGCAATTCCTGAATCGCCTCGCGATACCCTTGAGCAGTTTGCCGTTGCACTTCGCTAAGCGAAACACTCTTCAAGTGAGATTCTCTTTCCAGCACCCGAAGGGCGTCACTGGCCTCGACACTTCGTATCTGCTTGCTGTCACCACTGAAAATGATTCGCGATGATTGCTGATCGGCCAGCTTTAGTAGTTCGGACATTTGACGGCCGGAAACCATGCCCGCTTCATCCACGATCAGCGCTTTCCCGAACAAGTTTTCTTGAGCATTCTCGCCCTGTAACAACCGTTCCACCGTGATGGCATCCGGGAAGCCAACTTTCTGCAGTTCTTCAACCGCGCTCATCGTGGGAGCCACCGCCAACACTCCCCGACCGTTCTCTTCGAGAGCGCGCTGCACCTCTTGCAACGTAGCGGTTTTCCCAGTGCCTGCCGCCCCACGAATGTTCACGGCTAGATCACGGGAATTGAGAACAAATTCGATTGCCTCTTTCTGCTCGGGACGGAGGAAGGTGGAAGCAGCGAATTCATGCTGCCCACCTAGCCGTTCAAACTGACCGATTCCACGATTGATCCGCTCGATCATCTCCCGTTCACGGTCAAGACTCTCGCGTGTGGCGACTTCCTTCCCCGCCTGGAGGATTCTGCCGGTGCTTTCTTCCAGTGAAAACCCACCTTTCAGTTCCGACAACTCAATTCGGCCCCGGCCATGACGCAGTGCTTCAGTCAACAGTTCGTGGTCGAGCGCTACCGAGACGCGCTCAAAGACGTGTTGGTTTGCGTAGTGGAGGGAAGGAACTGCACTCTCTGGTTCTAGTCGCTGCGTTTGGGACCTCTCACGGACTGCCTCGCGGATTTGTTCAAAGGTTAGGCTCTCCTGTGGGGTCAATCGAGCCGTTTGGCGCGAGTGCACTTCCGCAGTTGAAATCTCAACCAGCTTATCGGCCCGCGACTCACGAACCAGAACGGCAATTTCGTTGTCGCTGGGCTGACGACCCTTACTCTCGACGAACTCGGCAATGGCCCGGTCGCGTTGCCCGCTACGCTGGCTGTATTTTTCGAGCAACTCATCAGAGACACCCTTGATCTCAAAACCCAGGTTCTTGCCCTTGATGCTGCGCCGGTCCTCGATCTCATAGCCCAGAGACCGCACTTCGCGGGCAAGCGCGTTCCGGTACACTTCAGTCAGGTAAGCCCGCTGCTCGTAGATATCGGAGGCTTGCAGCGCCTTCCAACGGCCCTCCGCGCCGTCGTAGGTCAGATTAGCGGCAACCGCGTGGGTGTGAAGCTGGGGGTCAAGTTCGCGGCTAGTGTCGTGATGGTAGACGGCCAATACAAGATTACCCGTGATGCGGTTATCATTCGCTCTGTCCCTTCGGACGCGGCTCGCTGCGCGATGCTCCAGCTCTTTCAGCGTTTCTTGAACGGCCTTCCCGTGAGCTGCCATAAGTCGGGCGTCCCCACCCAGTTGGGCCATGATGGAAACTGACTTCGGAGCCGATATCGTGAAGTCGTACAGGTTTCGGCCTCGGCTCTGAGTCGTACCATCAGTGGCTGTGCGGTCGGCGCTGTGTCGTTGCCGGAGGAATTCACCAGTCTGGGGATCGACGCCCTGGCGCAGCGCCTCGAATTGGTCCGCCTGAACTTCCCCTGCCAAGCCGAGCATCTCCGCTCCCCGGCCTTGCCATTGACCCGTTACACGCTCCCCTTCGGCGTAGTAGTCACTGTGCTGCAAATGGCGTGCGGAGTAGCCTGTTCCGTTGGACATGGCGCGAATGGTCAGCATGGTTGAAGACCTTTAACGTCGCATTTGCAAGAAGACACCATCCCTAACGCTCCGCGTTAGGTCCGGTGTCGCATGCGCGACCTGAATCTCGTCCGGTGTCTGTCCGGCCTCATCCGGTGTACTTCCGGCAGCTGTCCGGCACTTGTCCGGCCATCCTCTGACCTCCGTTTGGCGTCTGTTATCAGTAACGGCCTTTGGCCGGAGTCCATCTCGCCTGACGCTCTCGGAGGAAATTGTGGACGCCAAATTTGAAGCCATACTCAACAGCCTGCCGGCGACGGAGCCGCGCTCTCGCCTCGAACCGTATGGCGAGTTAATCATTGAGATGCGCAAGCGGGGCCGCAGCTATCGAGAAATTGCACAGGTGCTCAAGAAAGCTTGTGGCCTCAAGGTGGGCGCGAGCACCGTGAATGACTTTGTGCTCGCGCGGTCGAAATCAAAAGCGAAACCGTCGCTCTCGACTTCGAGAACAACAGCGACTAAGAAGAACATGGAAGGACTTACAGGTACTTATAAGGACACCGAGGCTCACAAGAGCACTGGAAGGCCTCAGAAGGCACTGGAAGGCATTGCAAAGACGATTAAGGAATTGAAAGACCGACCGCCAAAAACGCGGGCGAAAAAACTTTTATTTGAATACAACCCAGACGAGCCGTTGCGGCTTCATCGTAATCAAAGAACGAAGGAGTAGCCATATATGTACGACTCCAACACCGCTGCAACAGCCGAACGGAAACATTCCGATTCACGTTCTGTCGTCTCGTCCACCGCCCCGTCCAAGCGCGTGATTCTCACCATGGGAGGAAAAGGAGGAGTCGGCAAAACCAGCTTTATGCTTGCCCTCGCCGAATGGTTCCAGAGCCATGAGATTCCGGTAACGCTTCTCGACCTGGACACCGAAAACAAATCTCGCGGAAGCTTGAAGCACTACTTCGATGGCAGGGTGACCAAAGTGAACATTCACACCGCTGCCGGTCTTGACGCTTTCGTTGACCACTTGGCAGAGGGCGCTCCTATCATTCTTGCGGATATGGGCGCGAGTTCTGGGCAAGTGACTCACGAGTGGTTCGACAGCATGTTTGAGGATGTGGCAGCTACCGGTGTGGCGTTCACGGCCATCGGCATCGTCACTCCCGACCCGGCGAGCGTGGAAAGCATTCTGAGCTGGGCGGCACGACTCCAGGACAGAGTGAACTACGTTGTGGTTGAGAACGCCATGACACATCAAGCAGATTTCTCCTACTGGCGGGACAGCGAGCAAGCTAAGCAATTTCGCACAGTCTTCCAGCCAGTTGTCCTCACGATGGAGTTTCGTCTGCCGGAACTCGAAAACCCCGCCCGACAGCACGGCGTCACACTCGGCCAGATCGCCGAACGCCGGCTTAAAGTCCCGGAGCTGCAGAGGGCCTCACTGGTTATCCGCGCTCAGAGCTATCGGCGGCGGCTCTTTGAGGAAATTGACAAAGCCAAGGGGTTGCTCTTGCCGTGAACCCCCAGCCCAAACTCGCAGAAGAACAATCTGCTGAGGCCGATTTCATCGACGACATCGCCGAACTGCTGCCAACCGAACAGCGTCCGCTTTGGTATCGTGACATGGCGCATTTGCGCCGCTTGCCCGCCGATGACGAGATGCTACGGATTGCCCGCGCTATGGGCTTTCTGGCATTGGTAACGCGGCAAACTCCGGCACAGATCGCCACGGAGCGGGAAAAGCTTGCCACGATCCTGGGCGACAGCGTCAAAGCAATTCAGCCCGCTCGACAAGATGCAATCGCTCTGCATCAGCAACTCGAAGAACGGCTGGCGCAATTGCCAGCAGAAATCTCCGAGGGCATCAGTCCCGCAGCTATTGCCGCGAAACTCAGCGAGAGTCTGCGCCAACAGTTTATGGCAAGTGGCATTCCCGAAACAGCACAAGCCTTAGCCGTCGTCTCGAAACAAACGAAGCAAGTCGCGGGAGAGTTTGATCGCTCGTCCAAGCAACTGACGGATTCCTATCGAGGCGCTGCCAGCGATGCCCGCAGGGCGCTCGATGAAATACGCGGAAGCATCGAGTATGCCACGGCCACCGCGAAGCGAGCAGCAAACGATCTAACGCACACGTTCCTCCGCGAATACAAGTGGTCGGTCCTCGTTTTGTGCAGTGTGGCTCTGGCCGTGGGATTTGCGCTGGGAACTTTGTACTACCGCTGGATCAATTCAGCGGCACCGGAACCAACCCCAAACACTGTTGTGGTTCCATCTAACCCCGAGGCAGCAGCGCCTAGCACCACCACAAGTCACCCCGCCCGCACGATTCAAAGGAAGTCCACATCGAAGGATCGGACGACGCAATGAAGCACACGAACAACATTCCACGCATCCGACGTTTTCTTTCGCTTCCACATGAATGCAACCGGAACTGCGAAGAACCCGTCAAGGGGCAGGCCCGCTGGCGCGGCTCCCTCCGGTCGCCCTTGACTGAACCTTCGCAGTTCCAACCCACCCCGCCACTATGGAAGCGAAAGAAGAATGACAGGTCTAACAACAACCCCCAATCGTTCAAGGTTTCTATGAGCACTCCCGAATACGGCGCTGTCTTTCATCCTCACAAGCAATGGGAGTACGTAGCAAACAGAGGCGGCGTTCGGATGGCGCTTTATCAGCCACACACGACATGTAACTCCAGTTCTGCCAGCGACAGGGTTTACGATGCCGCTCACGGGGCGCTCTATGCCCTGCAATTTCCGCGATGAGACGCGAATTCAATGCCAGCCAATACCAATCCGCAATCCACAGACCGGCCAGACCAAAAGAAGCCCCCACAACGAGCGCGGTCCGAAACCGATTTTGAGCCGCTGCTGAATGATGCGGAGGCAGCCCACCTCCTAGGGAACATGCACCCCAGAACCTTGCAAAGGCTTGCACGCACCCATGTGGTGCCTGCTATCAAGATTGGCCGCTTCTGGTTCTTTCGTGCTAGCGCACTGAATGAATGGATTGGTGTACAGTCTGAATACCGTCCGTGCTTCTCGAAGGAGAAAAAATGAGAAGCCGGTATCAAAGAGGAAATGTCACGCTGAAGAAGCGGAAAGGGCCGGACGTTTGGGAGTTTCGTTGGTACGAACCAAACGGAAGACTGCGAAGCAAACTGCTGGGCACCCTGGAGCAATACCCAACAAAACAGGATGCACAGCGTGCCGCAGATCCTTTTCGCTTAGAGATTAACAGCGAACTGCCGAAGGCAGTTCCCACAACCGTTGCGGCACTGATTGGCCGGTATTTGAACGATGAACTTGAAATGGGCCGGTTGGCTTACGCAACGCGCAAGAGTTACGTGACCTGTTTGCAGAAATGGGTGAAACCCAAGTGGGGCGCGAGTTTTTTGGAGCAGGTACGCACGATGGGAGTAGAACAATGGTTGCGAGTTTTACCTCTGGCACCCAAAAGCAAGGTGAACGTGCGTAACGTACTCCACGTGCTCTTCGAGTGCGCCATCCGGTGGGAATTCGTTCGAGACAATCCCATCAGTCGCGTGCGTCAGGGCGGGGCAAGACGTGCAGAGCCAGAAATTCTGTCAGTGTCAGAGTTTCACGCGGTGCTGGCAGAACTTCAACAGGAGCCGTACAGAGTGATGGTCATTCTGGCAGGCTGTCTGGGCCTGAGCCGCAGTGAACTGACTGGCTTGCAGTGGTCGGATTTTGATTGGGAAGGGGCAACCTTGACCATCCGTCGTGGCATGGTGAACAACCATGTGGGCAATCCGAAAACCCAAGCACGGCGCAAGCCAGTGCCGCTCGCTCGGGAACTCATCAGGATTCTCAAAGAGTGGCGGCTGCTGTCTCCCTACGCATCTGATTCGGATTGGGTGTTCGCGTCTTCCTACAACGGCGGGCGAGTTCCTTACTGGCCTGATTCGGCGTTGAAGCGCATCATCCAACCGGCGGCGAAGCGGGCTGGTCTGTTCAAGACTGTGGGCTGGCACACGTTCCGGCACTCGTATTCTTGCCTGCTACGTGCGAACCACACCGATGTGAAGGTGCAGCAGGAACTCTTGCGGCATTCCAACATCGCCACGACAATGAACATATACACCCAAGCCGTGAGTGACCAAAAACGGGCCGCGCACGGGCAGGTTGTCGGGCAATTGCTGGCAGTATGAGCGAAAAATGAGCGGAACGCTCGGGACCGAAAGGCTGTAACTGATTGAAAAAATTGGTTGCGGGGGGTGGATTTGAACCACCGACCTTTGGGTTATGAGCCCAACGAGCTACCAGACTGCTCCACCCCGCGCTTTGATCATAGTCAATGCCGTCGCCATCGTCAAACCGAAGGGGTGACAATCGCGACTGTGGCTGGCGCAGCGCTTCAGCGCTGCGATTAAAGAGTACAACCGCGATCACGGCTTCAGCGAGCCGCACGGATTAGGCCTGTCAAGTTCGAACGCGACAGCATGAGGAAAGGACTGATCGCTCCCGAAGCGATGTCTCTGAAGGCATACCGTGATGCGAATCTCGCTGGAGTCGAGTCGGTTAGCTGACGTCAGCTTTTCAGTCGGACGCAATCGGTCGCCGCAAATTGCCGATTGGCAGGGTCTGCATCCGACGCCCTCTCCTCTGCGCGAATCTTGCGGTAGAGCGTTGCCAGGATGCTATTTCCCAGGACTCGTGATTCTGCTTCCACCCAGTCTTGCAGGGCGTGGCCTTCGGCTTGGCCGCGCTCTTCGTAGAGTTGGCGAGCGTGCAGCCGGATCTTCCTCTCCAATAATTCGGTTATGAGGGCTTGCTGCTTTTGTCTGCGAGTATCGGTGTCCAAAACTACTCCTCTGTCTAAACAGTAATTGTCTTCCAGTCCTATGATAAGGGAGGGCTATTAGAGAAAGGTTACATTTAGGAAGGGCTTAAGTTACTTAGTTACAATCATATCATAACCGGATGGGATAGGTTTGATCTTGTGGGTGGACCGCGGTAACTTCTGTGTTATCAATGGATAAGCCACAATCTGGGCTGTCATTCGGCCCTCATGCCGTTTGCGGGAGTCGTTCCATCTTCCCTACCGTGACCCTTCTCCTAGAATTCGGTCCTCACGCACACTCTGACGCGGCTGGAATCGCCGCACCTGACATGAAATTGACAACTTCATGACAATACTCTGACAAGTTTTTCCTCTTCGCACCCCACACTTAAACCTTGTCTCCAGCGCGGCCGCTCCCCATGCCGTCTGCTTCATTCCAAAGCTGGCAACTCACAGGAGGGAATCCTCATGAAACTTTTCACCGAAATCAAGACTTGCGTCACTGTACTCTTTGTGGTCGGTGTCTGCGGCCTCTCCGCTTACGCCCAAGAAAAGAAGTCTAACAGGCCCGGTAACATTCTGATTTCCGATCAATTCAACAACCGCGTCATCGAGGTAGATCCCGACACTCACGAGATCGTGTGGCAGTTCGGGGATGGATCGAGTGTTGCAGGGCCGCATTCCGTGGTAGGGGTGAACGACGCGCAGCGGGTGGGCCCCCTCACGCTGATTGCGGGTACGGGCGCGCCTCCGGGGAGCGAGCCGACCTGCCCCAACGGCTGCCCTGACAATCGAGTCATGTTGGTAAATCCCGCGGGACACATCATCTGGCAGTATGGTCAGGCGGGAGTGTCTGGATCAGGGTTTAACCAGCTCAATACCCCGGTGCAAAATACGTGGCTGTCGAATCACCATGTGCTGATCACCGACCAGGTCAATGAACGCGTGATCGAAGTTGACCATCGTAAGAACATTGTCTGGCAGTATGGCCAGACCGGCGTCAGCGGAGATGGGTTTGATCAGCTCAACAATCCCAATAGCGCGGAACTGCTGGCCAACGGCCACATCCTGATTGCGGACGAGAGCAACAACCGCGTGATCGAAGTCGACCGGCAGATGAACATTATCTGGAGCTATGGCTGCTTGACCTGCACGCAGCTTAATGGCGCCGCTTTCGCCAGCCGGTTATCGAATGGCGACACGCTCATCACCGACTCAAACAACAACCGCATCCTCGAAGTGGATTCGTCGGGGAATGTGGTTTCCACCTATTACACAAACACGCGCCCGGGCAGCGTTGCGTCGCCCTCACCGACGCGCGCCGTCCGGCTGAAGAACGGCAACACCCTTATTAGTGACCAGTTCAACCAGCAGGTCATTGAAATCGACCCGGACCAGAACATCGTATTCAGCCAGGGAACCATCGCAGTTTCGGGGAACACTTTCGACCTGCTTAACGGACCCTACGATGCCAAGGTCATCGGCGACTACACCGGCCTCACGCCGCCTTGATGAAGGGATGGCGGCGACCGCTGCTGGCTTCAATCTTCCCCTAAAGCAACCCATCCTTCGCGGAAGACGCGGAGGGTGGGTTTTTGTCCATGGCGGAACGTTTGTGGAAGCCGCTACTTGTCCAGGCCGCTTTCGCTCGCGATTCTCCGGCTACCGAGGAAGCTCCAAATGATTTCGTTGGCGTTGAGGTCGTTGCTGGTTTTGCCAACCTCCTTTTCGGACGAGTACTGCTCGCCGCCGGGCCACGTATTGCCCCCGCCCTTGACGCTGTACAGAACGACCTGTGCGTTGTCGTGGCAGGCTCCGTAGGTGAACGTTTTGATTTCTTTGCCGCCCTTCTCTGAAGCGGGCAATTTGTCTTGGGCTGGTTTTTCTCCGCAGCGATCGAATTTGGCCCACGTCTTGGCGCTGTCTTCGGCGGAGAGCACGGCGAAATGCCCGGGCTTGTAAGTGCCACCGTTGTAAGAATCGATGGGGTCATCCGTGCCATCCATGAAAAGTGCGGGCAGGGGACGCGAGGGCACGCAGATCATCTTTTTGGGAAGGTTCGCGCTCACCGCAGCAATCGCGACCACGCGATCGGCCATTGAGCAGCCCACTCGCAGCGCCATGAAGCCGCCATCGCCCAGGCCCGTGGCGTAAATGCGCCGAGTGTCGACGGAGTACTTGAGCGCGAGCTGGTCCAGCATCTGATTCAGAAAGGCGACGTCATCTGCCGGCTCAGGCTGGTTTCTGGTCTCGGCCGGATTCTGTCCGCCGCCTTGGCCACCCCTTGGATATCCGCCGCCACCGCCGGGGTAGCCCCCGCCGCCTCCGGGATAGCCACCTCCTCCCCCCCATCCTCCGCGCCGCCCGCCCCCGCGCCGCGCCATGGGCGCCGACGGTTGCTCCGGCCGCACTCCGATATTCCACTCTCCGTGCATGGCCTTGGGATAGACCGCGATAACGCCATGGTTATCGGCGAGCTGGTCAAAGTGCGTTAGCCGTGCCATGTCGTCGGCGTCCTGGTTCCGGCCATGCAGAAGAATAACCACTGGATAGTGCTGCTGCGAGTCGTAGCCCTTGGGCAAATGCACCGCGAAGGTGCGGGAAACGTCATCGACGGCGATCTTTTCCTGGGAGTCCTGCGCGCGCAGAGGAGCGACGGAGATCAACATCGAGAGGCAGGCGCCAACTAAGCGCGCCTGGCGGTACGGAGGAAACGGTCCAGTTTTCGGTGGTTTGGACGTCATTATCATCATCTCTGCTGAATTTCTTGCTATTGGCATAGGAACCTCCGTGTAGCCGCGGAGTTGCCAGTGAGGTGGAGAGTTTTGCACGGTTTGTAAGATGCCGCTGACCCAGCAAGAGGAAAGGGAACTTTTCCCCACAGCGCGCGTAACTTACTATGGCGGGCGCAAACCCTAAAGATAAAACCTGCGCCGGCATCAGGAGGCGTTATGGACAGTAACATTGTAGGACTGGCGGCAGTGGTGATGGCACTGGGGATCCCGATGGCGGCTATGTACACTTTCTTCCGCGTACGCAAGCTGCGCAGCGAAGAACGTCTGGCGGCGATTGCGCGCGGCGTGGATGTTCCCATGCAACCGGAACTGTCAGAGGCGGCGCGCTCGCGGCGCTTGGGAGTTCTGCTGGTGGCCGGCGCCATCGGCTGCATCGTAACCTTCGCCCTGCTCTCACGCCATAATCCCGACGCGATGAACGCTGCGATATTTGGCGTGATTCCGCTGGCGATAGGGATCGGCTTCTTTATCGATCACGCGCTGATCCGGCGCGACGCGAAGGCGAACTGAGGTTCAGCCAATCTGAAACAGGCGAAAACCCAGTTCGGCATAAAGCTTCGCCCTTCGCTTTTTATTTGCGAGGGGCGGAATTCATTGTCTCTACGCTATCGTACCTAAGGTCCCAGCCGTATAGCGATTTTCCCCTCCAGGTGTCGAAATTCCATCCTCTTGGCGCGCAAGGCCATCGGGGCTTTCTGCAAGTTCCGCAACGCAAAGTACATACGCCGGATTGCGGGCATTGGCCCCCATGTTGCATTTCCTTCGTTGTGGTCCGAACGGAGGCCACACTCTTGATTCAGGAGGTTGCTAACTCTATGAAATGCGCAAATCCTTTCATCCGGTACTGTCTAATTTTGGTGGGGGTCGCCATCGTTGTCGCGGGTGCTCCCGTGAATACGCAGTCACAGACCACGGCCCCTCAGACGCAACAGATGCCACAGACGCCGGCCCTGACCCCGCCGGACCGTGAGGAGGCGAACCGGCGGCAACTTGCGAGCTTTGACAATTTCCTGGATAACCATCCCGGGCTTGCCGAACAGTTGCGCAAGGATCCCTCACTCGTGAACCGTGAGGAATTTGTCGAAAACCATCCTGAGCTGCAGCAGTATCTGCAGGAGCATCCGGAAATCCGGGAAGAGATCAGCCGGAATCCGAATGGGTTCATGCGCCAGGAACAGCGCTTTGACCGCCGCGAAGCTGGGGATGGCGATCGGGATCGCGATCGGGACATGACCCGCGGTGAACTGTCAAACATGGACCGCTTCATGGACAGCCATCCGGAGATCGCGGAACAGTTGCGCAAGAACCCGTCCCTCGTGAACAACAAGGAGTTCGTCGAGAAGCATCCGGCATTACAGCAGTTCCTGGCCGAGCACCCGGGAGTGCGTGAGGAGTACAAGGAGAATCCGGACGCATTCATGCGCCAGGAAGGACGCTTCGACCGCCGCGAAGACCGGCGCGATCGCGACGTGACGCGCGGTGAACTGGCGAACATGGACCGCTTCATGGACAGCCATCCGGAGATCGCGGAGCGGTTGCGCAAGGATCCGTCGCTGGTGAACAACCGGGAGTTCGTCGAGAACCATCCGGCACTGCAGCAGTTCCTGGCGGAGCATCCGGGAGTGCGTGAGGAATACAAGGAGAATCCGAACGCGTTCATGCATCAGGAGGAGCACTTTGATCGCCGGGAGGATTCCCCTACGACGCGGCGCGATCGGGACGTCACTCGCGCGGAACTCTCCAGCTTCAACGAATTCATGGGGAGCCATGACAAGATTGCCGATGAACTTTCTAAGAATCCTTCGCTCGCCAACAACCAGGAATATCTCGAGAACCATCCAGCTCTGCGCGATTATCTGAAAACGCATCCGGATGTTCATGAAGAACTGAGCGAGAATCCTGCGACTTTCATCAAGTCGGCAAAACAGTTCGAGCCCCGCACGCCCAAGGCGGCTGGCCAATCCAAGCCCAAGTAGGGCCTGGACGCTCATGAGAGGAGGCTGCGTCGGCAGCCTCCCCGCTTTTTGTTTGTTGTTTCATTTTCCGGCGTTTGTGGCTGCCCATAGGTTTTGTGGCTGGCCAAGAGGCTGAGGAGGTTTTCAATGGAGACCCTTATGAACAGAAAGACGCTTTTCGTCACACTGCTCGTTCTACTGCTTGCCCTTCCAGCATTTGCGCGCGACAAGAAAAAACATGCGGATCGGGCCATGATCGAGAAGATGGAAGCCGTCCCTTGCGGCGCCAAGGAGCGGGGACTAGCCGGCTTGGGAGCGGTCTGGGGCTCAGTGGGAGTTACGCACGTGAATTCCGACGAAAAACTTTGTCCCCAATATCTATTGCGGACCGACGACATGGAGTATCATGTTCGCCCGCTCGACCATAAGCACCCTGTGGTACTTCCAGTCGGCCAGGAAGCTGAATTCAAAGTTAAGAAGGATAAGCTAGACATGCGCGTGCCGGAGGGCAACGACGACAGTCGTAAGACGCGCCACTATCAAGTGGTCGCGGTGAAGCCGATCGATCACTCGGAGACGCCCGCTCCGGCGAAGTACGACGCGCCGCGTGATGTTCCGCGCAACAAGGATAATGGCGGTAAAGGGGCGACTGACACGAACTACGCAGGCCAGACCCCTTCCAAACCTCCGGACAACCATCCTCAGTGAGGGCAGTAGTTGCGAAATTCCGCGAGACTGACAGAGGGAACGGTTTGCCGCAGAAGGTCGTGGGACATACCAGAACGAAGCCCGTCGTGGGGGCCAGCCGGCGGGCTGCCTTTTGCAATAATTATTCTGTGAGCAGCTTGAATTGCTTCTCCGTCAATGGAACGACGCTTAGTCGTCCCTGCCGCACCAGCGGCGAATCGGCGAACAGTTTGTTTGCTTTGATCTCAGCCAGCGTCACCGGCTTGGCCAGCGGCTTGCCAGCTTTGATTTTCACCAGTGGAGTCTTGGCGTCCGACGCGTCCACCGACACTACAGTCGCAGTTCCCACTGCACTTTTCTCGTCTCCGGTGTGGTAGATGACCAGGTGCTCTCCCGGCTTCATTTCGCGGAGGTGTTTGACGGCGGCAGGATTAGTGACGCCGTCCCAGATCGTTGCGTTCTCGCGCTGCAGATCGGTGAAGGAATAAACGGTGGGCTCGGTTTTAAGAAGATAGTTCATGTGCGGAATTTTACTCGAAGAGCAGTCTCCAGTTTCTGGTTTCTGTTTCCAGTTTTTCACGCGTTGGGTGTTCACTAGAAACTGGAAACCGGAAACTGTTATTGCGGCTTGGCGTTGGGATCTGGGGCTGGCGGCTTGGCGTCTTTCTTTTCGTCCTTCTTGTCTTCGGGGTGGCCCTCGTAAATCGAATACTGGCCTTGAGGTCGTTTCAGCTTGATGGTGAGATCTATCTTCGCCTGGTTTACGTCATAGTCCTCGCCGAAAGTCTGGAAACCATGGGCCAGCACTTGCACCCGCAATTTGCCGTAGGGAACGCCGTCAAAGCTGGTTTTACCCTCGGGGTCGGTTTTGAGTTCGAGTCCGCCCCGGCTCTGCTGGCCGTGAGCATTGACGGGATGCATGATCACGGCGGCGTTGCGGACGGGTTTGCCGTTCTCTTCCTTCACGATAAGAAAATTCATGACCGCGGTGGGTTCTGGGTTCGGATCCCGCTGCGCAGCCGCAGTTCCAACGAGACCGGCGATCAGTAGCGCGCCGGCAAGGGCCGTGTTTCTTATATCCCTCTTCATTTTGTCTTCAATCTCACCGTGGGACGGCACTATCAATTTTATCTCTGGACATTCTAGCCAGTGGCGCGCGCGCGAAAGAAAGAATTGAGAGCCGCGTGGGTCAAGACTTCTCCGCGGACGGGCGCTTGCGCACCGCGCCGGCAGACGGAGCAAGCTGTACCAGATCGCTGGCCACTCGGCCGGTGTTGTGGCGGGCAACGCCAGCTTCTTCGAGATAATCTCCCAGCACCGGGATCACGCCGAGCGCTTCGATGGCGTCGAGATCGGCGACGATCTGGCAGGCGCCCTCGAGTTCATACTTGGCCTTCAGTTCATCGGAGACGGGCGTGCGATTGATCAGCGCGTAATCGAAGATCTGTTGATGCGCGTGGCCATTGAGCGCGCGAATGTGATCCGCGGCCGTGAGGCCCAGGCTCTCGTTCGCCTGGGTCATCAGGTTGCAGATGTAAACCTTGGTGGCCGGCGATTCGACGATGGCATCGGCGATGCCGTGCACCAGCAAGTTGGGAATGAGGCTGGTAAACAGCGAGCCGGGGCCGATGCTGATGATGTCGGCGCGAGCAATGGCTTCGAGCGTCTGCGGCAGCGGTTCAACGTTCGGCGGAACGAGAAAGAGTTCCTGGATGCGGCCTTTGCTGGCGGTGATTTTGGTCTCTCCGCGCACGCGGGTGCCGTCTTCCATCAGTGCTTCCAGTTCGATATTCGAAGTGGTCGCGGGATGAATGTGTCCGCGCGTGACCAGAATTTCCGAAGAAAGCCGTACCGCTTCCGAGAAATCATGCGTGATCGAGGTCAGCGCGGCCAGAAAAAGATTGCCAAAGCTGTGACCCTCAAGGCCCGAGCCTTTCGCGAAGCGGTGGCGGAAGAGCTGGGAGAGCAGAGCCTCATCCTCGCTGAGAGCGACGATACAATTGCGGATGTCGCCTGGGGGAAGCATGTTGAGTTCCTTGCGCAGGCGTCCGCTGGAACCACCGTCGTCGCTCACCGTGACCACGGCGCAAAGGTCGCGAATGACGGGCGAATCGGGCCGGGCCACGGCTGCCTCCGCCGGGGAGAGCGCGAAGCGCTTCAGTCCCTTGAGCAGGGTGGAGAGGCCGGTGCCGCCGCCGATGGCGACCACGCGGAGGCCACGCTCGCGCGTGGCCTTCTCCGTCGGCAACAGATCGGCGATTTTTGTTTCCATCCCAGAATCTATTTAGGAAGATTCGTCTTCCCGGAGGTAGCTTTCCGACGATGCCATGTCCGCAGCCGGATCCGGGTACAACAGCTCGGTAAAGCGAGGGTCTTCCGCCAGGTTGTGGAAGTCGGAATCGTTGCGCGCCTGGAAGCGCAAGCCGGCATTCAGGCGAAGTGCCTCATCCAGGTGCTTGAGCGAGTCCTCCACGTGACCGGTAAGGCAGTCGAGCGCGGCCAGGCCGTAAATGACGAAATCAGTCTTCGGCGACTGCTTCAGCAATTTCTCGATGTGCTCGCGTGCAGTGACGTAATCTCCGACGTTCATGAGCGAGACAGCATAGTCATAGTGTTCTTCGATGCTCTTGAACTGCTGCGTAGTCGAGCGTTCGAGATGCTGGTTGCAGGTGCTGAGGTGGACTGCCGCCCGGTCGGTCAGCTCCTTGCTGGGGCCGGCGAGCACTTTCTCAAACAGCGGTTTCGCCTTCTCGAATTTGTGTTCCTGCAAAGCACGAAGTCCGGCTTCGTAATTCTGCAGAGCCTGGGCGACGCGCGGATCGTCCGCGACCGATGATTTCTTGGGGTTAGCCTTCTGAGCCATGTGAAGAATTTTTCCTGCGCTGGTTGTAATGGGGGACTCCTTGGCTCTTGAAATTCGAAGAGCCGCTACTCAAGTATCACTCAAAGAGCGTTATAGGGCAATGGATGGAGCAGTACCTGGTACCCAGTTGCTAGTACCGAGTACCTGACGCAGCCACTCTCTGGAGCCCCTTCCCGAGGCTAGAGGCTCTCCCGTGAATCGTTTTGAAAGGGCGTGGCTTCAGCCGCGCCGCTAAGAGCCAATAAATACGCGGGCTTTAGCCCTTGAGGAATTCTCGCTTGTGTTCAACTGCCGACGATTTATGAGATGGATCTAGGTACTAGGTACTCCGGTACTAGTTGATAGCCCCGGCCGATTGCAGATCGACTTGCTTCCACTCGCCCTTGACGATGCCGGCGCGAATCTGAGCGGCGGTCTTGCCCTTCTGGCGCTGCTGGTAGGAGTAGTAGAGTTCCTTCAGGCACGTTGAGCAGCGCGCGCCGTGCGTCTCTTCGAAGCAGCTATGCAGGCTGTTGTGCCCCATGCGGTCGCAATAGCAATAACAAGGCTGCTGATGGAGTACGGCTGGAATCTTCGACGCCAGCTCATAGGCGTGGGTCTGATACGGATACTGCGCGTCAGCGCCCCAGAGTTGGTCCTTGGCGAGGATGGCAGGGAGCTTGGTGCCCTTGGGCGGCGGACCAGCGTTGTAGGCGGGAATGCCTCCTTCTTCTTCCTGAGCGGACCATTGTGCCGACACGGTCAGCGTCACCGTTAACAGAAAAATGAGAGTTAGGGCGCGATGAACATACTTGTTATGGAGCAGGCTCGACGTCAGAGGTCTCCTGAATTACTTCATTTTAACCCATGGAGGGGACAGTCCCGTTACCGGAGACCCATGGTTCGGGAACGGTAAAGGAAAAACGCGGAAGCTGGCCCACCCGCCCAGCGCAGCATCGCCAAGGGCGCAGCGTCGTGCCGCAACTCCATTACCCTCGTGATCTTGTGCCCGCATAAGTAACTCCATACAGTCCCCACAGTCCCCGAAGCGGGCCACGGTCGCCAAGAGAAATTCAAACATGAAGAAGCTCAGGACATTGTTGACGATACTATCTCTAGCGGCCATCAGCTTTGCCTTCGCCACAACTACCAGCGCTGCGAAAGGCGATCGCAATTGCGGGCGACAAGGCAACGGCCAGTGTTCAGGATCTTTAGAGGCGAGTGGTCTGACGCAGGGCGACCCAACGAGCGCATTGCCCGATGCCCATGCCGACGCATGCAGGTGGAACCGGGATAATTGCTTGAAAGGCTGCGACCGCGCAACTTCCTGCTCGAACCAATGCTGGACCAACTACAACAATTGCATGAAACAGTAGTCCCATTCAGCCAGTAGTCCTGGCACGACTGAGGAGGCATTTCGCGATGAACGTCCGCGCATGTACACGATTTCTTTCTCTGGGAGCCCTCGCCGTTGCGCTGGTGCTCACCGGCTATGCCGGCGCCCACGGCGGCTCACACACCAAGTCCGGCCCCAAGAGTTCCGACCCCAGGCTCAACGGCCCCCGCGACATGAACTACGACCATCTCATCGTCCCGGGGGATCGCGTCGGCCCGGTGAAGATGGGCGGCCTGGTCAGCGATGCCGTACAGCATCTGGGCAACCCACAAAAAGTCTTCCGCAGCACCTTTCGCGGCCCCGGCTACTCCTCCGATGAGGTCTATTACTATTACAAAGACGAATGCGTCGAGTTTACCTGGGAGGACTCCGGCATCAATCCCAGGATTGAAACCGGTTATCGCGGAGTCAATGTGACCTGCGACAAATGGTCCACTTCAGAGGGACTGCACGTTGGCTCATCCATGCAGGAGGTCTCCGCTCACGTCGGTCAATATTGCCCTTCCAGCCGTCCGGATGGTTCCATGACTGTTTCTACCAAGCAAGGTATCTGGTATGAAGCTAAGAATCGCAACAGCCCCATTACCATTATTCGTGTGATGCCTGCGACGGATAACTGGGGCGGTATGTGCAAAGACTGAGCCATATCCCTTCTTAGTTGGCGAATGGCCGGCACCACCTCGACCGAGGCTGCCCCACCTTTCGCGGTTTTCAAATGCGGGGACAGACGGATCTCCGACAGTGACTGAAGTTACTTGCTCAATTGAAGAGCGGTGGGATAATTGCGTCGCATGGAGCAAGAAAAAAAATCAGTGACGGTGCTGGGGTTTCGGTTCTGGGCGCTCAAATGTAAAGTGTGCCGCAACTACCACAAGGGTACCCCTGTCGATGAAAATTCCCTGATTAGCGGCGTGCTTCTGTGTGGTAAGTATGAGTGCCCCGATCGCCCCGGAGAGATGGGTTATTCTTCTCGTGAAGATTGGGTTCCGATGACGGCGGCAGAGTGGGACGCGCTAACCAACAAATAAGGGGAATGCGGAGAGACGCTCCCCTTTTTCGTAACCCTATGTATTTGGCACTCGCTCCCAACGAGTGCCAGCTTCGAGCCCGATAATAGACTCTTTTTCTTCGCCCTGTGTCTTTTATACCACTTTTTCGTCACTTTCCCTAACTCAAACCTTCCCAGCCACCTGCCGTCCATCAACTATAGCTTTAAGGTGGTTTTCCGAGTTTTCCGAGATTTCCACAGTGTTCCGGTAAAACCGCAGTTATGTTCCAGCTGGAACATTTGTACGTACAATGTTCCGATAGAAAACAATCCCTCCCAACGTTCGACGCGCAACCCAAGGCTTGAGAAGGTTGATTCGTGCATTGGCTACAACGCTCTGCCAAGTGACCGCGATCTGTATACAATAGGAAAGGTCGCATGCCCGATACGCCCAGCACGGAATCCGAAAACAAGACGGTGCTGCTTTCGCAGCCCGCGCCAGCGCAGTCAAGCGCACGCGCCCGGTTCCGTCCGGCTTTCGCGGTGTGGCTGCGCGACCTGATTCTCTCGGTGGCGATCTCGCTGTTCATCATCGTGTTCATCTATCAGCCGGTGAAGGTGGAGGGCACGAGCATGTTGCCGTCGCTTGAAGACCAGGAGAGAATCTTCGTCAACAAGTTTGTGTACCGTCTGGAGCCGATTTCGCGCGGGGACGTGGTGGTGTTTCGTTATCCTCGCGATCCCTCGAAGAGTTATATCAAGCGCGTGATCGGCGTAGCCGGGGATCGCATCCGCATCGACGGTGGGCAAGTATATGTGAACAACGAGGCGCTGGACGAAGACTACGTTCCGCCCGCCTACGACGACGCGCGGACGTATCCGGAGGTCGTGGTGCCGCCGCACTGCTACTTCGTGCTGGGGGATCACCGGTCGATGTCGAACGACAGTCGCGACTTCGGTCCCGTGAACCAGAACTATATCTATGGCAAGGCGGTGTTCGGCTACTGGCCCATGGATAAGCTGGGCAGAGTGCGGTGAGCAGTCATAGCGAAGAACTAAAGTGGTTTGATTCCACGGTTTACGTAGCAAAGCGGTTGCAACGTGATATACAGTCTGTTTCTCGAAGAATAAAACCAACCAGGCCCGACCTCCACGTATCGTATTTCCTTTTCTCGAAAGAGCTGAAATCGTTGGGTGCGATCCGTTTACTCTGGGCATCCAATTTTTTTCAAGATGCGCTTGTGCTCTCACGATCCATCTTTGAGGCGTGTGTCTTGGACATGTACATTCGCACGAACCGAGCGGCGCTCACCGAGAGGTACCTTGCGGCCGCGCGACATAGTATGAGCGTTGGAATGGTGAGATCAATGAAAAATCGCCGCGGCAGGTTGCGGCGAGGGTGGAAGGGTGCCGCCGCTAGATACGGTCGTGCTAGAAAGGCCTCACCTTACGAATTCGACGAGCCTAGGGGTTGGTCCGGAAAATCACTCCGTGAGATAGTACGGCTCCTTGAAGAGAAAAAGGGGGCGGAGGGCCTCTGGGCGGCCTACGAGTTCTTCTACGGGTTAGGCTCCGCCGTGGCGCACTAATCATCTCAGAGCATGCAGGAATACCTGCGGGGACCGCATAGGACAAGTTATGGGCAATTAGGGCAGAGACGCGCGTATCTTCGTGATCTCCCAATGTTGGTCTGTCGTTGGTGCCTCATCTCAGGGCTTTCGTCGGTGCAGGACCATTTCGGCATTTACGAGGAGCTTGTTCCGAGTGATGCCCTTGTGGATGCCTATCATCTCTTCAGGTCCTTAATCCGTGCCCTCGGCGAGGATCTTCGTGACTTTGACGGTAGAATGTTTCCGTGAAATCCACAGCATCTCCTGATAAAATCCTGAAAATCCATACACTGGAGCGAGAATGCAGGCTACGCTTGCCCTCGAAGACGGACGAGTCTTCCGAGGCAAAGGCTACGGTGCTAAAGGCGAGTGCTACGGCGAAGTCGTTTTTAATACTTCCATCACTGGCTATCAGGAAATCTTCACCGATCCTTCTTACTCGGGACAGATCGTCGTCCTGACCAATCCTCAGATCGGCAACTACGGAACCAATCAGGAAGATAACGAAGCCACGCGTCCGTGGATCGAAGGGCTGATCGTGCGCGAGTTCTCGAAAGTAAGTTCGAACTGGCGCTCGCAGCAGGTGACGGACGAATACCTGGAGCAGTTCAAGGTGCCGGTGCTCTCGGATATCGACACGCGCGCGCTGGTGCGGCATCTGCGCGACCACGGCGTGATGCGCGGCGTAGTCTCGACCATCGAAAGCGACGCGGCGAAGCTGGTTGCGAAGGCGAACTCGATTCCGAAGATGGACGGCACGGATCTGGCGAAAGTGGTGAGCACCAAGGGTCCGTATGTGTGGGAGGTCGGTGAGCGATCGCACGAGCCAGTCGCGCAGGTGGGAGTTAAGGACGAGCCGGCGCGCTTTCATGTGGTGGCTTACGATTTTGGCATTAAGCAAAACATTCTACGAAAGTTACGCGGTGAGGGGTGCCGGGTGACGGTGGTTCCGGCGCAGACTCTGGCCGAAGATGTACTGGCCCTGAAACCGGATGGAGTGTTTCTGTCGAATGGTCCGGGCGACCCCGAGCCGTGCACCTATGCGGTGGACAGCATTCGGCGGCTGATGGGGCGGCAGCCGATCTTCGGCATTTGCCTGGGACATCAATTAGTCGGCATCGCACTGGGCGGAAAAACTTTCAAGCTGAAGTTCGGGCACCATGGCGGGAATCATCCGGTGAAGCAGTTGGCTACCGGGAAGATTGAGATCACGGCGCACAACCATAACTTTGCGGTGGATCCGGATTCGTTGCCGGAGAGTGAAGTCGAGTTGACGCATATGGACCTGAACGACTCGACTCTGGAAGGGTTGCGGCATCGCAACTTGCCGCTGTTCAGCGTGCAATATCATCCCGAGGCCGCGCCAGGGCCGCATGACTCGCATTATCTGTTCAAGGATTTCGTGAGGATGATGGAGGAGTGGAAGGGATGAGCGCTAGAGCCATTCCGAAGATCGACTTGACCGGCCACGTCGATTTGGCAAAGTTTGTTCCTGAGGAACTACGCCGCCTTGGCGATCTCCAAAGCGCCATTCCGGAGGTTGCAAAGAACGAAGGTTTTTTGGCTCTCATTGAGCGGGCAGTCAAGGAGATTCCAACCAGGCACGTCCTCGTTCACGGCGACGCCAGAAGGATGTCGAAAGAAAAGGTCGGTAAGGCACATCTGATCCTGACATCGCCTCCTTATTGGACGCTGAAAAAGTATCGCAACAGTTCTGGTCAGCTCGGTCATATCGTCGACTACGATGACTTCATTGAAGAGTTGGACCGGGTCTGGCAACGATGTTTCGACTCGCTCGTTGTGGGCGGCCGGCTTGTGTGCGTGGTAGGGGATGTTTGTCTATCGCGGCGCAAGAACGAGGGACGACATACCGTCGTGCCTCTCCACGCCACCATTCAAGAGCATTGCCGCAAAATCGGCTTCGATAACTTGTCTCCAATCATCTGGCACAAAATTGCGAACGCCGCGTATGAAGTAGAGAACGGTGGAGGGTTTCTCGGAAAACCCTACGAGCCGAATGCCGTTATAAAGAATGACGTGGAGTTTATTTTGATGCAGCGGAAGCCCGGAGGCTACCGAACTCCTCAGGACAGTGCGAGGATTCTGAGCGTGATTTCGGCGAAGGATTATCAGAAGTGGTTCCGGCAGATATGGAATGGAGTGACGGGGGCGTCGACCAAAGATCACCCGGCGCCGTATCCGGTGGAATTGGCAGAGCGTCTCATCCGAATGTTTAGCTTCGTTGGAGATACGGTATTGGACCCTTTTATGGGCACCGGCACAACAGCACTCGCCGCCTCGAAATGGGGCAGGAATAGTGTCAATTTCGAAATAGACCCTGACTACTTGAGCTTTGCCGCCAAGAGGCTTGAAGGAGAGCTTTCGTCGCTGTTTGCGAATCCTGTCTTAGTCATGGAGCAAGATTAAGCGAGTGAATTCAGAAATAGATCTCAAACTCAGGAGCGCTGTTACCCAGTTCTGGTCGAGCCGGGAAACGCAGGCCCAGAAGCAAGGAGCTAAGACAGGAGTTCGCGATGCTGGCTCTAGGACGGCGGTCACAGGCGGAAGTCAGATGGACGGTTTCGTGGCGCTGGTTCGAGACCTTTTGGAGGAATCAGGCGTGGACACGCCGGTAGTTTATTGCGAAAGGCATGTCGAACTTCCTGGATGGTTTCGACCTGAGAAGAAATGGGATCTGCTCGTAGTTGTTGAAGGCTGCTTGATCGCCGCTATTGAATTCAAGTCGCAGGTAGGTTCTTTTGGAAATAACTTCAACAACAGAACCGAAGAAGCACTCGGGAGCGCAGCGGACTTATGGGCAGCATATCGGGAGGGAGCGTTCAAACCGTCGGCGCGCCCGTGGTTGGGCTATTTGATGCTGCTGGAGGATGCCCCCAGTTCTACGCGTCCGGTAAAGGCGCAAGAGCCGCACTTCAAAGTGTTTGAAGAGTTTAACTCTGCATCCTACGCTAGGCGTTACGAAATTCTTCTCACAAAGCTAGTTCGCGAAAGGCTCTACGACGCTACTTGCTTTCTAATGTCCAACAGCACTGATGGTCTTAAGGGACAATACTCGGAGCCAGTAGCCGAGCTCAACTTCACGAATTTCATTTCGTCGCTCATCGCGAAGGCGATCGCTTGCAAGAAGACTCAATAAATGCCCAAACGCACTGACATCTCGAAGATCCTGATTCTCGGGTTTGTGTTGCTCTCGTTTTTCTTGACGCGAGTCTTCGCTTGCTCCTACTTTCCGCCGACTTACACGGTCGGGAAGAACTTTGTGGTCAAGGTCTCCAGTCTCGAGGGGACTTCATTCCCCGGCGTACGTGTAATTCTGGTCCGAGCCCATCGAGTTTCAAGATTCGCTCTGACGAACCGAGAGGGAAGAGCTCGATTCGAAAACGTGGAGCCGGGTGATTATTCGCTGGAGATCGATCAGCTAGGAATTGCCGGTTGGGACACTGCCGGACTGATAGTGGTCGATGGCTCGAACAAACAAGGCTTAGAAAAACAGGAGATTCAATTGCACTGGCCCAGTTCAGATGTCCTTGAAGCGTCCGAGCTGAAAGGAATTTTCCTGGCCAGTGGAACTGCGAAGCCTATCGCACAAAGCTCTCTACAGCTCGTGCATGGGCTGGACGGATCTTTGGAGTCGAGGCTTTTGACAGACGAGACGGGCCGATTTGATCTCGGCTCTCCTGAGCCGGGATTGTACTTCATCAAAGTTGAGTCATCGCTTCCGGGGCCGTGGGAACCGCGGGGTACGATTCCTGTGATGGTGAAGCCCGGTTCCAAGAGGGAACTAACTGTGGCTGTGGGAGAGAGTTCATGCGGCCTGATGTACTCCGAGGTTTGCGGCGCGCCGCCGGTTACCGTGAGCCGCGTTGAAGGCAATGTGTCGGACCCTGAAGGGGCGGCGATCAGTCGCGCCAATATCGAGTTATTCCCGTCGAAATCCAAAGATCAAGCGCCCGTCAAGACCGTCACGCCCGATAGCGACGGCCATTTCAACATGGTTGATGTTGCACTGGGAGACTATCAGTTGAGGATCAGCTCGACTGGTTTTTCGCCGCTGTTTATTCCGATCAAAGTTGGTCCCAAGGCTTCCAGCGATGGTGCGCTCCATTTCAAGTTAGGGATGCTCGGCGGGGCATGCCCTGGGCCGAGGGCCGCACCGCAGGAGAGCGTAGCGAACTGATGCCTAAACGCACTGACATCTCGAAAATCCTGATTCTCGGCTCCGGCCCTATCGTCATCGGGCAGTCGGCGGAGTTTGATTATTCCGGCACGCAGGCTTGCAAGGCCCTAAAGTCTGAGGGCTATGAGGTGGTGCTGGCCAATTCCAATCCGGCGACCATCATGACCGATCCGGAGATTGCCGACCGCACTTATATAGAGCCGCTTACGCTTGAATATCTGGAAGAGATTATCCGCATCGAGCGGGAAATAGCGCCGGGCGCGGGATTCGCCGTGTTGCCTACCGTGGGCGGGCAGACTGCGCTCAATCTCGCGATTGAGCTTTCCGACGGCGGCATCCTTGAAAAATACAACGTTCACCTGATCGGCGCTAGCGTCGCGGCTATTAAGAAGGCGGAAGATCGACTGTTTTTCAAGGACGCGATGCAGAAGATCGGGCTCGACGTGCCCAAGTCGGCGCTGGTGAACAACGTGAAAGACGGACTGGAGTTTGCCGGCAAGATCGGCTTTCCAGTGATCGTTCGTCCATCGTTCACGCTGGGCGGAACCGGCGGCGGCATGGCCTATAACCGCGAGGAGATGGTCGAAGTGCTCGGGCGCGGGCTTGATTTTTCTCCGGTGCGCGAGGCGCTGATCGAAGAGTCGGTACTGGGATGGAAGGAATTCGAACTCGAGGTGATGCGCGACACCAAGGATAACGTCATCATCATTTGTTCGATCGAGAACTTCGATCCCATGGGCGTGCACACCGGCGACTCGATCACGGTGGCTCCGGCGCAGACCCTCACCGACCGCGAATACCAGGCGATGCGCGACGCGTCGATTGCGGTGATCCGCGAGATCGGCGTCGATACCGGCGGGTCGAACATTCAGTTCGGCGTGAATCCGGAGACGGGGCGCATGGTGGTGATTGAGATGAACCCGCGCGTGTCGCGGTCTTCGGCGCTGGCATCGAAAGCCACCGGTTTTCCCATTGCGAAGATTGCCGCGAAGCTCGCCGTGGGGTACACGCTGGACGAGATTCCGAACGACATCACGCGCAAGACTCCGGCGTGCTTCGAGCCGACACTCGATTACGTCGTGGTGAAGATTCCGAAATGGCAGTTCGAGAAATTTCCCGGCGCCGACGAGAACCTGGGGCCGCAGATGAAGTCGGTGGGCGAAGTAATGGCGATTGGCCGCACCTTCAAAGAAGCACTGATGAAAGGTATTCGCTCGCTCGATACCGGCAAGCGCGTGGGCGCCGACAAGATTGAACCGAAGATTCTGACGCAGCGGTTGGTAACGCCGCATCCGGAGCGGCT
>Ga0185299_10001486_pt1 | contig 44499 bp, 43 predicted proteins | sample PaiPotPPA55metaG_FD_128002 | JGI IMG/M metagenome (GOLD analysis project Ga0185299, IMG submission 128002) | Iron sulfur acid spring bacterial and archeal communities from Banff, Canada, to study Microbial Dark Matter (Phase II) - Paint Pots PPA... ... | reverse complement strand
TTGCCGCGAGTGTCGGTCGGCAGATGCAGCGCCAGCCGTGCGAACTGACGGTCGTTCAGCCAGAAATGATCTCGATCCATTGCAGGTCCCCCTCCGGGGACCTTGAATCAGAAAATGCCCTGTTTGGGAATCCGGTTTATGGGTCCGAACCCTAGTTGGAAATAATACATAGATTCATTCCAGACTGTTATTTTTGCGCTCGGTATGTTCCCTCCGATCGTCCAGTTATGAGATTTGCATTCCACAAGCACAGGTGGTTCTACCGCGCCCATATCAAACTTGCGTGGCTTCTTTATGCCCGCAACTCCTATCGGCACGCTGAAGCCCAGCCTGAGCACCAGGCCCTCCCTCAGGAAGAACCGCCGGACGAGGTCTTCAAACTCGTTTCCAACGTGCGCGTTGCTTATCGCACCGACGCGCTGAAAGTTGCCGCTATGAGGAGGGTCCGGGAGCGCATCGCTCATCTGTCCGTCTCCGAATTAATTAGCCAGTAAAACTTAAACTCTCGCGAGACTCTCCACAATATATTATTTGTAGTTCATGTATTCAGATGTTCAGTTATTCAGCATGTTCTGGTGTTCAAGCGTTCATTTAATCTGCCTCACCAGCCGCCGTCGACGCCGATCGCCTGGCCGGTGACAAAAGCAGCTTCATCCGAGGCGAGATAGGCGATCATCGAGGCGACCTCGTCGGGCTCGCCAAAGCGGCCGACCGGGATCGCCTTCGAGCGCTCGCGAAAGCCGGTTTCGAGATCGTCGCCGTACTCGCGGCGGTTGGTGCTGATCGCGCGCGAGGTGCGGATCGGGCCGGGGCAGACCGCATTGACGGTGATGCCGTAGGGCGCCAAGTCGAGCGCCAGCGAGCGGGTAAAGCCGAGGATCGCGGCTTTCGAGGCGGCATAGGTCGCGCGCTTCGCACCGGGCCGCAGCGCCGCCTTTGACGAGACACTGACGATGCGGCCGAACTTCGCCTTGCGCATCGCCGGCACCGCCGCGCGCGACATCAGAAACGCGCCCTTGGCGTTGACCCCCATCGTCAGATCCCACGCCTCCACCGGTACATCCTCGATCTCGTTGCGGTCGGCACCCTGCGGCGCGCCGGCATTGTTGACGAGAATGTCGAGCCGGCCGAAACGCGACAGCACCTCCTCGACCATGCGGCGCGCATCGGTCTCCTGGCTGACGTCGCCGAGCACCGCCATCGCGCTGCCGCCGGATTTGGTGATTTGCTCGACGAGGCTGTCGACGCCGCCCCAATTGGCGTCGAGGTCGCCCGGCGCGTTGTGCTCGTTGGCGACGCCCGCCGGGCGGACGTCGGAGACGACGACCGCGACGCCCCGGGCGGCGAGCGCGCGGGCCGTCGAATTGCCGATGCCGATCGGCTTGCCGCAGCCGGTGATCAGCGCGACGCGGGAGGAATGGGGCATGGCAAGCTCTCCTGTTCTGGCGCCAATCAATTAACCGGCGTCCCGGCGAACGCCGGGACCCACCTTTCAACCAGCTGAGCGGCGGATCACTGGGTCCCGGCTTTCGCCGGGACACCGGCTTTAGGAGGCGGCGCGATCACCCTGAAAGAAACGTCAAACCGGTCTGGTGCCTTTGAGCTGGGTGCGGTGCATCAGGCGGCGGGTCGCGGGGTCGAAGGCGTCGCGGCGGTGCATCGCGCAGCGATTGTCCCACCAGACGAGGTCGCCGACCTGCCATTCCTGCGTCCAGGTGAAACGGGGTTGCACCAGATGCCCCCACAACTCGTCGAGCAATGCCTCGCTCTCCTCGACCGGGAGGCCGATCACATAGGCGTTGATGCGGCGGCCGAGAAACAGCGACTTCCGGCCAGTCTCGGGATGGGTGCGGACCATCGGCTGACGCGCGCCCGGCACTTTCGAGACGTCATCGACGGTCTCGAACCCCTTATGCGCCCTGCCGCCCGAGGAATGTGTCGCGGCGTGGATCATCGTCAGGCCGTCGATGCGCTGTTTCATCGGCTCGGGGAGCGTCTCGTAGGCGGTGTAGCAATTAAGGAACGAGGTCGCGCCGCCCGCCGATGGCGGCGGGCATTCCAATGAGCGCAACAGGCTCGCGGCGGGCGGCACATCGACGAAAGACGAGTCGGTGTGCCAGAACGCCTCACCGTCCCCGAGCCCGCCGATCGCCTTGCCGTCCTCGATGATGTTCGAGATCACCGAGATTTCCGGCGGGATCTCGCTCTTGCGCCCGGAGGTCTGCGTCGCGACGCCGTACTGCTGCTCGATCAGCTTGGCCGGGTTGTATTCGAGCGCGCCGAATTGGCGGGTGAACGCCATGTGCTGCGCGTCGGTCATCGGCATGCCGCGGAAGCGCAATACCAGGTTATCGAGCCAGGCCTTGCGGATCGCGTCGCGGTCGGCGGTGCTCAAAGGCTGGCGGATATCGATGCCGGCGATGTCGGCGCCGAGCCCCGCCGCGAACGGAGAAACGGTGACAGTCATGAATTATGCTCCGCGAATTGAGAGCTGGATCAACGTCGTGCGTCCTTCGAGACGCCCGCTGCGCGGGCTCCTCAGGATGACGGTTGTTTTTGATGCCATCAGAAACTCTTCGTCATCCTGAGGAGCGCCTCCGGCGAGGCCGGGGCGCGTCTCGAAGGACGCACGGTGGCAAGGCAACCGTCACTCCGCCGCCATAACTTCCGCTGGGACTTCGACGCCGAAATCGTTGATCGAGACGCGCCAGTGGATGCGGTCCTCCTCTGGCGGATAATCGCCGGCGGCGCGGTGATAGGAGCAGCGGTTGTCCCAGATCACGATGTCGCCCTTTTCCCATTTGTGGTGGTACTCGGCGTCGGGCGTGATCATGCGCTCCTTCAATTCGGCGATCAGGGCGTCGCCCTCGGCGCGCTCGATGCCGACGAAATCGACGATCTTGCCGGGATCGAAATACAAGGATTTGCGGCCGGTCTCGGGATGGATGCGCACGATCGGGTGATAGACCGGCTGCCAATCCTGATCCTCGGGGTTCAAGAGCCGCGCCTTGCCGCGCCGGCCGCCATAGGAGAAGGCGCCGATGACGCCGTCGAGACGATCTTTGAGGCGCTGCGGCAACGCGTCGTAGGCGGCGTAGGCATTGGCGAACATCGTGTTGCCGCCGCGGCTCGGCACCGCCAGCGCATAGAGCTGCGTCGCCTTGAACGGCGCCTGGTTGTAGGCGCCGTCGGTGTGCCAGCCCTCGGCGCCGCGGCGGTAGATCTCGTCGCGCAATTTGCCCTCGGCGTCGAATTTGTTGACCCCGAGGAAGGTGATCTTCGGATATTCGGGATGGCGGGTCGATTTCGACGGGTGCGGGGTCACCGGGCCAAAGCGCTCGCTGTAGCGGATGAAATCGGGGATCGTCAGATCCTGGCCGCGCACGCACATGACGTTGTGGTCGAGCCAGGCCTGATAGATGCGGCCGAACGCGTCGTCGTCCATGGTTTTGACATCGACGCCGCGCACCTCGACCCCAATCTGCGGTCCCAATTGGCGGATTTCCATCGCGTGTCCTCCCAAATCCTGGGCCCAAGTCAACACCGGCGGCGGCTTGAACACAATTCGCGATTGCGCAGCCCGCCCCCGCGATGGCGGCAATGCCCCGCCTCACACGAACCTTTGTCCGCAGTCCCGGCGGAAGCCCGGACCCACTTGTCCGAGTCCGGCCAGCTGAACGGTGGGTCCCGGCTTTCGCCGGGACGACGGTTGGGGGGCGCCGGGCCGGTGAAGTGAATGCTCTTGCGCCCGCCCAGACATCGGGGAAAGCATGCTTCGACCGCATGGGAGGACGACAATGCGACTGGTGCTGTTCGAGAACGCCGGAGACAAGGCGCCGCGGCCGGGGCTGATGACCGGGCGCGGCGTCGTCGATATCAGCGGCCATGTCGCGCAGAGCTACACGCCGCAATTGACGATGCAGGGCATCATCGACGATTTCGAGCGGCTGCGCGCCGCTCCAAGCGACCGGCGAGGCAACGCCGGTCCAAAGCGTACGGCTGCGTCCGCCGCTGCCCCGCCCGGGCAAGATCCTGTGCTGCATCGGCAATTACTGGGAGCATGCGCAGCGCGAGCCGCGCCCCCTCAACATGTTCATGAAGAACCCCGAGGCGGTCGTCGGGCCGGGCGACACGATCATGCTGCCGAAACTGACCGAACCGTGGATCTTCATGCACGAGGCCGAGCTGGCCCTGGTCATCAAGGGGCCGGCCAAAGAGGTGAAGCGCGAGGATTGGCGGAAGGCCGTGTTCGGCTATACCGGGCTCATCGACGTGTCGGCGCGCGGCGAAGGGCGGCGCACCTGGAAGGCGGGTAGCTGGCTCGGCAAGAGCTTCGACACCTTCGCGCCGATCGGCCCCTGCATCACCACGGCCGACGAGATCCCCGACCCGAACGGCGTCATCGTGCGGTTCTGGGACGACGGGCAGTTGCGCCACAACTACAACACCGACGACATGGAGCACCGGGTGCCCGAGCTCGTCGAGTTCGCCTCCTCGATCATGACGTTGAATTCTGGCGACCTCATTGCCTGCGGCACCAACCACGAGGGATTGGGCGCATTGCAGGACGGCGAGCGGGTCGAAATCGAGGTGCAGCATGTCGGCCGGATGGCGCTCACCGTCGTCGATCCCCTGAAGCGGACCTGGGAGAAGGGCGTCTATATGGGCGCCGATTCGACCAATCCCGAAGCCGTCCGCTGCCACCGCCCGCAGGGCGCCGCAAAATAACAACCGCGGATTGAATGGCGCGATGCCGTCTACCTGATATATCAGGTCGGTTTCAGGTTGATTTCGCCTCAAAGTTGAATGGCACCTTCAAGAGCCTGAGCCTCGGCGATGAGCTTGTCCGAGAGAGGTACGTTCGTAATCGCCATTGCTGCCAGCCTGCTGTGAAAGACGTATACCCACAGACTGACGGTCGGATGATCATCCATGCGATTGTACGCGTAAAGGAACTGGCCACCGCCTACACCGGAGCGGTTCATGTCCGACACGAACTCGGGCAACCATTCTCCGATACGCAACTGGCCGATGTGCATTTGGGTATCTGGGGGTAGCCGCTCCTTGTACACGTGCCAGTAGAGGCCACGGGTAATCCACTCAATCATGGGCTTGAAGGCGTCCGACTCAATCTTCACCTCGAATTGGCTGAGGTCAGGGTTCCATCGTCGAGGTAGCGTCTTATTACGAGCTATACCTCGAACCATTTTGCCGAATAAAGGCTGCGTCACCGGTGTATCACCGCCAACTCGTGACATCAAATAATTGCGAAATTTCTCGTCGAGGTCACTTCGCTTGCCATTGTGCTCTTGGCAGGCAGGAACGGTGATCAGATTGGTCTTATCCGCGGAGAATAGGCTTCGTGGCGGCACATGATCGTCACTGACCTTGGTAGCGTCGCAATATGCGCATCTCGCCCGTCGGTGCTTTGCTTGCCCCATTTTGCCCCATCGTCCCAAAGACCAACTTGGTCGAATATATTTGGCTCGGTTGTTCCTGGTGGAAATCTGAAGGCCCACCCGCACCAACACATATTGCGCTGCCCCCTTTATCTATTGGTATGTTCTTGATTTGTTTCTAGATGATCGAGGCAAAAATATGCCACTAGGTGGAGGCTTCCGGGGCGGCGGGGCGGCCGTGGATGTGGACAAAGCGGCCGCCCGACTCGTCGAGGATGCGGGTCGCGCGGGTTTCGAGCTCGGGATCGTCGCAGCGGACCCATAACAGCGCCGCGCCGGCTTTGAGGGCGGCCTCGAAATCGGCGCGATGCGGCGCGGCGGCCCAATCGTCGAGCAATTCCTTCAAGGCCGCGCCGCCAAGACCGGCGCCGACCAGGGCCGCGACGGTGGCGCCGATCGGCCCGCTCGACACCAGGAGGATGCCGGCGACGGTCAACGGCCCGATGTATTTGATCTCATCGGAAAGCCCGGCCGCGACGAGTTCGCGGGGATTCTCCTCGGCGATCGTCAGCGGCTGGTGCGAGGCCAGCACAGAGAGATCCTCGGGGCGGAAGCCGGCGGCGAGCAGCGACGACACCGCCTGGCGGAAATGCGCCCGGTCGGGAAAGGAGGCGACCGCCTCGCGGACCACCGGGAAGGATCGTGCGGTTGCGGCCATCGTCATGCTCCGTTTGCGCGGTTTGCCATGCTCTATGATAACGTCCTGCTCACGCCAATCGCAGCCTTACGCCATCGGAGGCAGCGCGCGACGAATGGCGCCAGAGGGGATCTAAAATAACCTGCTGCACGACCAGCCTGCGTCCTTCGACACGCGCCCCGGCTTTGCCGCGGCGCTGCTCCGGATGAGGTGGTTTATCGATGGCATTGGAGGGATCACCTCATCCTGAGCGCGAGCGCAGCGAGCAGTCGAAGGACGCAAAGCCTTCGATCCGGCGCGGTAGCGACACCATGCCCGATGGCACGGCGCCGGCGTTTGCGGGGTCGCCGGTCATGCTGCAATACCATGAGATCAAGCGGGCCCATCCCGGCTGCTTGTTGTTTTTCCGGATGGGCGATTTCTACGAGTTGTTTTTCGAGGATGCGGTCGCCGCCGCGCCGGCGCTCGACATCGCGCTGACCAAGCGCGGCCGGCACAACGGCGCCGATATCCCGATGTGCGGCGTCCCGGTGCACACCGCCGAAGCCTATCTGGCGCGGCTCATCCGCGCCGGGTTCAAGGTCGCGATCTGCGACCAGACCGAGGACCCGGCCGAGACGCGGCGGCGCGGCAACAAGGGGCCGGTCAGGCGGGCGGTCGTGCGGGTTGTCACTGCCGGCACCTTGACCGAGGACGGGCTGCTCGACGCGCGGCGGCACAACTACCTCGCCGGCATCGCCGACGCCGGCGGCGATTTGGGGCTGGCCTGGCTCGATCTGTCGACCGGTTCGTTCGCGCTGGCGCCGACGTCCGAAACGGCGCTTGGCGCGGATCTCGCGCGGCTGATGCCGGGCGAGATCGTCGTGCCGGAGCGCCTCTTGGCGCGCCCTGCCCTGTTCGAATTGTTTGGCGAATGGAAGGCGGCGCTGAGCCCGCTCGCCAATCCGCGCTTCGACAGCGAGGCGGCGCGGCGGCGGCTCGAAAGCTTCTACGGCGTCCAGGCGCTCGACGGGTTCGGCCAATTCGGGCGGGCCGAGATCGCCGCCGCCGGGGCGCTGGTCGATTATGTCGCGCTGACTCAGCAAACGTGGGCGCAGCAGGGCGGCGCCGCCTATCTGCAGCCGCCGCAGCGGGTGTTGCCGCAATCGGTCATGCAGATCGATGCCGCGACGCGGCGCAACCTCGAACTGAATGCAAGCCTGTCGGGCGAGCGGCGCGGCAGCCTCCTCGCGACGATCGACCGAACCTTGACCGGCGCCGGCGCGCGGCTCCTTGCCGAGCATCTGGCCGGGCCGCTGACGACGCCGGAGCCGATCAGTGCACGGCTCGACGCAGTGGCGTTCTTTGCCGAGCGGCCGGATACGCGCGCCGCATTGCGCGAGCGGCTCAAGCATTGCCCCGATATCGAACGTGCGCTGAGCCGGCTGTCGCTCGGGCGCGGCGGGCCGCGCGACCTCGCCGCCTTGCGCGACGGGCTCGGCGAGACCGGCGCGATCCGCGCCGCGCTCGCCGCCCCGGGTCTGCTGCCCCTGCCGGAGACGCTGGCGAGCGCGGACCAAGGCCTCGGCGAACACAGTGTGCTGGTCGAGCGGCTGGGGCGCGCGCTCGCGGCGGAGCTACCTCTGTTTACGCGCGACGGCGGGTTTGTCGCGGCGGGCTATTCCTTCGAACTCGATCAATTGCGTGAATTGCGCGACGACAGCCGGCGCGCGATCGCGGCGCTGCAGGCGCGCTATGCCGAGGCGAGCGGCGTTGCGTCATTGCGCATCCGCCACAACAACGTCATTGGGTATTACGTCGAGGTGTCGGCCGCCAATGTAGAAAAGCTCGGGGGCAAGCTCGGCCCCGATTTTATGCACCGCCAGACGATGGCGGGCGCGATGCGCTACACGACGGTCGAGCTCGGCGAGCTCGAAAGCAAGATCGCCAGCGCCGCCGAGCGCGCGCTCGCGCTCGAATTGCGCCTGTTCGAGGATCTGGTCGGCGAGATCATGGCGCGGCGGCCGGAGATCGCCGCGGCGGCCGCGGCGCTCGCTACTCTCGACCTCGCCGCGGCGCATGCGGAATGCGCCGTCGAGGGCAATTGGGTGCGGCCCGAGATCGATAGCGGTACCGGTTTCGAGATCCGCGGCGGCCGGCATCCGACCGTCGAGGCGGCGCTCGCCGGGTCGGGCGCCTTCGTCGCCAATGATTGCGTCCTCGGCGAGGATCGGATCTGGCTCGTGACCGGCCCCAATATGGCCGGCAAGAGCACCTTTTTGCGGCAGAACGCGCTGATCGCGATCCTGGCGCAGATCGGCGCCTTCGTGCCGGCGAGCGCGGCCAAGATCGGCATCGTCGACCGCCTCTTCAGCCGGGTCGGCGCGGCCGACGATCTGGCGCGCGGCCGGTCGACCTTTATGGTCGAGATGGTCGAGACGGCGGCGATCCTGAACCAAGCGGGGCCGCGGAGTTTCGTGATCCTTGACGAGATCGGCCGCGGCACCGCGACCTTTGACGGGCTGTCGATCGCCTGGGCGGCGCTCGAGCATCTGCACGAGGTCAATGGGTGCCGCGGCCTGTTCGCGACGCATTACCACGAGCTGACCGCGCTTGCCGCGAAACTGCCGGCGCTCGCCTGCCACACGATGCGGGTCAAGGAATGGCAGGGCGACGTCGTATTCCTGCACGAGGTGGCGGCCGGTACCGCCGACCGGTCCTACGGCATCCATGTCGCAAAGCTCGCGGGGCTGCCCGCCGCAGTGACGACGCGGGCCGAGGAGGTATTGCAGATCCTCGAAAAGGGCGAACAGGGCGGCGCTCTGGCACGGCTTGCCGACGATCTGCCATTGTTCCGCGCCGCCCGCCCCGTGCCGGCCACGCCCGAGCCCAAGATATCGCCGCTTGAAAATGCCGTGCGCGAGATCCGTCCGGACGAACTCAGCCCGCGCGAGGCGCTGGAATTGCTCTATCGGCTGAAATCGCTGATGACCGGCTGAACGGCGACTACCTCAGGCTCGGGGCGGCGCCGGGGCGGTGAATTGCGCGAGATCGGCAAGGCCCAGCCCCTCCTCGACCGCGGCCACCGTCTTGACTACCGCGTCGAACCCGTCCTTGCCGAATTGGCGGTTCCTGATGTCCTCGAAGGTCTCGCCCATCTCGCGCAGCTGCTTCTCGGCCAGCGCCTCACGCCAGGCCGGAAAGACGATCGTATCCTCGCGCGCCGCATGGTTGGCGTACATGACGGCGTAGCTTTCGAGGGCGCGCGCCATCACCTCGGGATCGCCGAGGGTCCCCTTGCCGGTAACCGTGCGGATGTATTCGGTGATCTCGCGGCCACGGTCGTGCTGTGCGACGAGCGTGCTGTCCAGCGAGGCTACCGGGCTCTCCCCCTTACGCAGCGTTGGGAAGACGTAAGCCTGCTCGAGCATGCGCTCGTGAAAATTCTCGCCGAAATCGCGGAATAATTGCGCAGCTTGCCGCAGCACCTTCGGGTCGATCTTTCCGCCGGCGCGCAACTGCGTCGCGGTCTGGCGATAGACCAACATGACGCGGCGCAGGACGCCATGCTGACGCATCAGCTCCTCGACCGCGCCGATCTTTTTTTCCGGCGGGGCCGGCGGCGGTTTGGCTTCTTTCTTGGCGGCAAGCGCTGCGTGCGCGCCGGCGGCAGCGAGAACCGCACCGGAGAGACCGGCGATCAAACGGCGCCGGCTGGCATCGGGCAGGTAGATCATAAAGGCCTCATAATCGGGAGACGCCGGACCAGCGTCCTTAGACCGAATCTGACGTCGAAGCTTTAACGTTAGATAACGTCAGGCGAGGTCCCGGGGCAATGCGCGGCCGTCCATGTCGTCATGATCCATATGCAGATGCCGCAGGACGGTCGGCGCGATATCGACCAATGAACTCGGCTGATGCCGAACACCGGGCTGGAAACCGCCGCCCTCGACGATCAGAAACGGCCGCTGCTCGTTGGGGCCGAGCCCGCCATGCTGGCCGAAGCCGATCTTGCTTTCATTATCCGAGGGATCCTGGACGATAGGCGCATAACCGCTGACGCCGTGCGGGTTGGCCCTGTCTTCGCCGGCGAGCGAGATCGCGATGCGCATCGGCGTGTCGGCGGGGAGCCCGGCCTCGGCCAGCCGCGCGCCGGCGAACAACCCGCCGACCCAGTTCTCGCCCGACAAAAAACGCGCGACACGCGGCACCAGATCGGATTCCGGCTCGGCAAAGTACAAGGTAGCGGCGGTGCCGTTCGGCGCGACGACGAGTTCGCGCGAATCGCGGTTTTCTTTCAGCCCGGCGGCGACCAGCAATTCGGTCAGGTCGATCGCCTCCGCGACTGTCTCCATCCCGTGGTCGGAGCCGGTGACGAACAGGATGTTATCGCCGCTCGGATCCAGCCGCCGCACGGTCTCGTGGACCTGTTTTACGAGCGAATCGGCGCCGGCGATCGCAGCCTTGTGCTGCGGCGAGCCGAGCGGGGAATGATGACCTGTGTAATCCGGTTCGGAGAGCCACAGGATCGCCACAGAGGGCGCACGCTCCTCGAGGATTTCGCCGCAGAAGCGCTCAGTCATCGCGCGGTCGCCGGCCGTGCCTTTGGTCAAGCCGGCGCTGGCCGGATCACCTATCGGCACACGGCCCGGGCCGAAGCTGCCGGCCGAATGGTAGACCCAGCCGTGCCCGTCCGGGTCCTGGAAATAGGCGGCGCCGGGCGAGACGTTGGCGCAGGAGACCGAATTTTCGCCGTGCCAGCGCAGCCGCTCGGCGAGGGTCGGCACATGGAGGGTGCGGCCGGTGGCGCGGCGCATGCGGTCGCGAAAATCCGGCGCGCCGGCCGAGCGGCAGACGAGCCCCTCGCCTTCGTCGAGCGCCATAGTGTTGCCGAGGAGGCCGTGCCGCGCCGGCAGGCAGCCGGTCGCGATCGAGGCGGCGCTGGCGCGAGTCGTCGATGGGAAGACGCTGCGATGCGCGGCGAAGAAGGCCGCCCGTTCCGATAGTTCGGTCAGGAACGGCGCGTCCTCACGGCTGATCAGGTCGCGGCGCAGGCTGTCGCAGATCACGATAACCGCGCGCTGTCCATTCATGGCACAACCCCGTTTAGCGCGAACTCGAAGATATCGAAATTGCGCAGGGTGCGGGACTCGGCAATTTCGCGGTAATCCGCGTTGAGCGGCTCCGACAGCAGAAACGGCACGCGCTGCTCGAAACAGCCGCCATGCGAGCGCAGCCGATGCCCGGCCAAGCCGGCCAAGTCATGCTCCGCGGCGGTCGCGCCGATCACGGTGTTGCGATCGCCGGTCACGACGAGATCGGCTTCGCGCTCGTGGGGCAGCTCAAAGGCGGCGCACGCCTCCTCGCGGGTGAGCACGCGGTCGATGCCGGGGAGCGCGCGCACCGCATCCACCAGCGCGGCGAGTGAAGCGCCTTTCTGCCGATAAACGCGCACGAAGGATCCGAGCGCACCGTGATGGCGCACGAACGGGTCGGTGATCGGGCAAATGACCCGTACCGCGCCGGCGCCGAAATGCACGTTGAGAATCTCCTCGAGATAGAGGACGTGCGGACGGCCGTCCCCAAGCGCCTTGTCGTTCATGCCGTGATCGGCGGTGACCGCGACGACGGCGTCGAGCTCCGCAAAGCGCGCGAGGCGTCTGTCGAGCGCGTGATGAAACGCGAGCGCCTGGGGCTCGTCGGGGGCATGCCCGTGCTGCACGTAATCGGACAATGAGAGGTACAGCAGCTGCGCCCGCCCCTCTTCGACGAGGCGGATGCCGGCATCGAGCACGAACAACGAGAGATCGGCGGAGTACATGTCGGGCCGTGGACGGCCGACCAGCGCCTCGACATTTTCGATGCCGTGCTCCGCGGGAGTGCAGCGATCGGCCCGCTCGGAGGAGAAGCAGGTCGCGTTGTCGCCGATGCGAAGACCGCGGCCGAGCATCGCCCGCAACTTGTCCTTGGCGGTGATCGCGGCGACCGGTACGCCCGCCTGCGACATCAGCGCCAAAATCGTGTCGCTGCGCAGCATGTCGGGGTCGGTCATCATGATCTCGGCGCCGCTGTCGCGGTCGAGCGCGAAATTGCCCGAGATGCCGTGCACCGAAGGCGGCGCGCCGGTGACGATCGACATGTTGTTGGGATTGGTGAAGGTCGGCATCGCCGCATCGGCGATCGTGCAGAAGCCGCTTTCGCGCCAGCGCGCGATCATCGGCAATACACCCGCGGCGAGCCCGGCATCGAGATAGGCCGGATCGAAGCCGTCGGCGCAGATCACGACGGACGGCCGCGCCGGCAAGCGATAAGAACGACCATTAAGTTCGACCGGCCTCATGGGCACGTCCGTTGGATCTGTGCCGTGCGTCCTTCGAGACGCCCGCTGCGCGGGCTCCTCAGGATGAGGTTCTTTCTTGATGCCATCAAAAATTTTACCTCATCGTGAGGAAGCGCGAAGCGCCGTCTCGAAGGACGCGAGGTCGCGCCTGCAGCTTTGCTCAAAACGTGGCGCCGGAGTCGAGCCAGGCGCGCACAATCTCTTCGCCCGTCGCGAACCAGACGCCGTCATGCGCGGCGATGTAATCGAGCGCCTCGGCAAGCCCGGCGATACGGTGTGGCACGCCGATCAGATAGGGATGCAGGCAGATCGCCATGACCCGGCCGGATTGCGCGCCCTCGGCATAAAGCGTGTCGAACTGGCGTTTGATCGCGGCGACGAACTGATCGATCGTGCCGTTGCGGGTGTACAGGAACGGCGAATCGTTGATCTCGTAGGAATAGGGGATCGAGACGAGCCGCTTTCCGCCGCCGATACCCATGAAGAACGGCTGGTCGTCGCACACCCAGTCGGCGACGTAAAGGCAGCCCTCCTCGGCGAGATAGTCGAGCGTGTTCCAGGTCTCGGCGAGGCCTGCGCCGAGCCAGCCCAGGGGCTTCCGGCCGGACAGCGCGGCGATCTTCGACAGTGTGCGGCCGATGGACGGGCGCTCCTCCTCCTGCGGCATCTGGTTCAGCCAGAGCGAATTGGTCTCGTTGTGGCCGAGGATCTCCCAGCCCAATTCGACCGCGGCTTTGACGATCTGCGGGTGATGGTCGCAGATGTCGCTGTTGAGGGTCGGGCTGGCGCGGATGCCGCGTTTGCTCATTACATCCATTATGCGCCAGATGCCGACCCGGTTGCCGTAATCGCGCTGCGCCCAGGCGCGCACCGACGGCACCGGCGCGTCGCTCGTGTAAGGGCTGCCCGGAATGGGGCGGGTCAGCGGAAAGAATTCGATGTTCGGAATGATCCAGACGGCAAGCCGTGCCCCATTGGGCCATTTGAGCTTTGGCCGGTCGTTGATCGGCGTATAGGGGAACGGGCCGTAATCGCGCGGTTCCATTGGGGCGCTCCTCGCGGCAGGATCATGGTTCGTGGTGCGGCGACTATAGATCGGCGATGAGAATAGATCGACTGACGAGGAACACGTGAGCGGCGACGATCAGCCCAGCCTGCGATGGCACTGGTTCGACGAGCTGACGCCGGCCTTGCTCTACGAGGTTCTGGCATTTCGCCAGGCAATCTTTGTCGTCGAGCAGCGCTGCGCCTATCCCGATCTCGACGGGCTTGACCAGCAGGCGCAGCATCTGCTGCTGCGCGTTGACGGCGGGCTCACCGGCTGTCTGCGGCTGATCCCGTTCCCGGACGAGGCGCGGATCAAGATCGGCCGGGTGGCGGTCGCCGAAGTTTCACGCGGGCGGGGGGTTGCTCGGCGGATGATGCTGGAAGCGCTCGCCCGCTGCCGTCGCGATTACCCGGATTGCGCCGTGACGCTGAGCGGCCAGACCTATTTGGCGCCGTTCTACGAAAGGCTCGGCTTCGTTACGACATCCGCGCCCTATGACGATTACGGCCTATCGCATGTCGATATGACTCTTAGCCCCTCTCCCGCATCGCAGAGAGAATGAACGTCGGCTCCATGGGCGATTTGCGTCCTTCGAGACGCGCGTCGGCTACGCCGACTGCGCTCCTCAGGATGAGGACAGCAGGTTGATGGCACCCCCAAAACCTCCTCATCCTGAGGAGCCCGCGCAGCGGGCGTCTCGAAGGACGCACAGCGCCGATCCGGGCAATGTGACGCTACCGCCCCAATCCCGCGCTGCGGGAGAGGGACAAAGGGGGCGCGTCAGGCCGGCCTGGGTCGTGCTCGGCGGCGCCTTTGGCGCGTTCACGCTGAGCGCGGCGCTGATGCATTCCTACCCGGTCTATCTCGTCGCGTTCATCGCCGAATTCGGCTGGACCCGGGCCGAGACCTCGATTGCCTATTCGGTATCGCAATTGGTCGGCGGCGCCAGCTCGCCGCTGGTCGGTCATCTCGTCGACCGGCTCGGTTCGCGACGGCTCCTGCTGCTCGGCGGCGGGCTGCTGGTCGCCGGCCTCATCGGCAGCGCGTTTGTCACCGCGCTGTGGCAGGTCATCCTGCTCTACGGCGTCGTCATGACGTTCGGCGCCAATTGCCTGGGACTCGTCGTGTTCGTACCGATGCTGTCGCGGTATTTCGTGCGGCGGCGCGGCATGGCGATCTCGATCGTGCAATCGGCGAACGGCATCGCGCGCGGCATCTCGGCGCCGCTCGTGCAATTGCTGATCTCGCTGATCGGGTGGCGCGAGACTTATCTCGTGCAAGCCGGGCTGATGGGCGTGCTGGTATTCCCGTTGGCGGCGCTGTTCCGCCGCGCCGAAGTGCCAGCGCCGCAGCTGCAGGACGGCACGGTGCCGAACGACACGCCCGTGGGTGAAGCCGTCCCGAGCGGTCGCGGCTGGACATTGGGCGAGGCGATCCTCACGCCGCATTTCTGGCTGCTGTTCTTGGTCTATCTCTGCACCGGGCTTGGCAGCTTTTTCGTGTCGCTGCACCAGCTCGCCTTCGCTGTCGATATCGGCTTCGACAAGCTCTACGCCGCCGAGGTGCTCGGCATGGGCGCGTTTCTCGCGGTGCCCGGCATCGTCGTGACCGGCACCTTGTCCGATTACATCGGGCGCGAATGGTCGGCGATCCTCGCCTATGGGTTCTCGATTATCGGCGTCGTGTTTGCGCTGATGATTACCAGCCCCGACCAGCATCTGCTATTGTGGCTGCATGCCTGCTTTTTCGGGCTGACCTGGGGCGCGCGCGGCCCGGCGATCACCGCCAAGACCGCCGATCTGTTTCCGGGGCGGCAGCTCGGGACGATCCTCGGCGTCATTACGATCGGCAGCGGAATCGGCTCGGCGGTGGGGTCGTGGGGCGCCGGGTGGATCTACGATCTGTCGGGCAGCTACCGCGTCGCGTTCATCGCCTCGATCGTGTCGTACGCCGCCGGCGTCATCGCGTTCTGGGCGTTGCGCCGGCCGCCCGCGCGAGCGCGCTAGCCCGGCTTCTTCGCGAGCGCCTCGATCGCGATGCCGCGGCCGTCTTCGATCGTGCGGATCGAGTTCCACTGCATCTCGCCGGCGCGCTCGCCCATGATGATGTCGACCGCGATCTTGGGCATGTCGCCCTTGTCGATGCGCTCGCGCGTGCGGCGCTGGGCCTCGCGCATTGCCGGCGTGATGTCGCGGAATTCCGCGATCCCGAAACCGGCCGCGAGAAGATCGGCGCGCATCTCGTCCGGGGTCGCCAGAAAACTGGTATCGCGGGTGGTCGCCCAGGGCACCGGGAAATAGGGCTCGCCCGCCGGCCCGGCGCACAAATTCGACAGCGCCAGACGGCCGCCCGGGCGCAGGGCTCGGAATGCCTCGCGGTAGAACTGCTTTTTGTCGGCGATGTTCATGATGACGTTCTGCGAATAGGCCGCGTCGAACGCGCCATCCGACACCGGCAGCGCGAGCGCACTGCCGTTGAGGATCGTGACGCGGTTGGCGAGGCCGGTGATGGCGTTCAGCGCCTCGGCGGCGGCGCAGAATTCCGGCGTCAGATCGACGCCGGTGACATGGACATCGTATGTCGCGGCAAACCACCGGGCGGGCCCGCCGATCCCCGAACCGATATCGAGAACGCGCTCGCCGGGCTGCAGCGCGAGCTGCGCCGCGATCTCCTGCGTCGCGAGCACGCCGCGGCCGTGAAAATGGTCGAACGGCGCGAGGCTGTCTGGAGTCACCGGCGCATCAGCGCCCTTCGCCGCGCGCAACGCGGCAAGGACGCGCTCGGCGATGCCGGCGGTGCCGTAGTGCTGCGTTACCGATGCGGTGTTCATCGCGCCCTCCTCCGGCTTGGCATTAGCCTGCCGCGATGCTACGGCATCAGCTTCCGAAAACCTATCGAGGGAGAGGGCCGATGCCGAAGATCGAGCGGATCCAGCCGCAAGGCATGAATGTCCGGATGCAGCAGGGCAAGCCCGCCTATTCGCATGTCGTGACCGTCACCGGCACGGGCAAGACGATCTATGTCGCCGGGCAATTGGGGCGCGACGCCGAGGGCAACATCGTCGGCCCCGGCGACATGCGGGCGCAGATGGAGCAGACCTTCAAGAACCTCGACGCGTGTTTGAAGGCCGCGGGCGCAAGCTGGTCCGATGTCGTCAAGACCAACACCTTCGTCACGGATTACGCCGAGTTCGCCAAGTGCACCGATGTGCGCATGCGCTATTTCGGGGTCGCGAGCCCGACCAGCACGACGATCCAGATCAGCGGCCTCGCGCAGCCCGGGGCGATGGTCGAGATCGAGCTGATCGCGGTGGTGGACTGATCGCTGTCCGACGACCCGCGGCCTTGCGCGTCTTCTCGTCCCACCTATTGGGGCGTGAAGCCGTTGAGCGCGCGGTTGACCCCCAACTCCGGCCGCGTGACGCCCGAGGGGTTCTGCATCAGCAGCTGCTGCTGCGCGGACCTCAGCTGAGTGGCGTAGTCGTCCTGCTCCTGCTGCTGCAAGGGGCTGGTCGCCTGAGTCGACAAGGGAGTAACCGCGGTTCCGATGTGCGGCGGCAGGGCGGGTACGGTTGTGACGCGCGGGGCCATCGTCGGGTTCCTGACCTGGGCGGATACCGGCGCGGCCGTGAGCGCAGCGACAATCGCCAATGCGGCGGGAAACAGCAGGTTTTTCATCTGACGCCTCCATTCGAACATGGCGTTGAACCGGCCTCGTCTCGAAGCGGCTTCAACATCATTTCGCAGGGGTATTTGTAGCGGCCACACAAAACCGCCGTCGCCGCAACGTGAAATCGGGTTTACGATCGGACGGAAAATCGCTTCCCCGAGAGGGTCAGCGGAGCGCGTTGTAGAGGCGCTCGTCGTAGAGAGCGCCCTGCAACGGCACAAGCTTGGCGCGGAAGCCGCGGGTGTGCTCGGCCATCACATGCGCGGTTTGCGCCGACGCATCGCGCCAAGCTTCGACCAAGGGCAGGTGATTGGCGCGGCCGTCTTGCTGCAGGACATCGAACAGAAGGTTGCCCGCTTCCTTGCGGCTCGCTTCGGCGAGCTGCTTCAGCAGGTCGATCGTCTGGTCCTTGCCGGCCGGGAACACATCGACATGAGTGAGGACGTAGACGCGCTTGCCGGCGCCGGCTTCGGCGCCGATCGCGGGGCCGGCGACCGACAGCCCCGAATTGGTCCGGATATCGAAGGGACTGGCGAACAGCGGCTGCATCTGGTCGCGCAATGCGCCGACCGCCGCGCCATGCGCCTCGGCGGCGGCTTTGTCGCGCCACGCTTCGACCATCGCAAACCGGGTGGGCCGGCCAATTTCCTCAAGCGCGAGGAAGGCCTGGTTGCCGTCCTCCCTGCGGGTCGCCGCCGCGAAGGGGCGCAACAGCCCGACCGTCCGAGCCGCGGCCGCAGGCCCGACCTCGAAATAGGTGATCGTGTAGACCGGGCCGGCATTTGGCGCCGGGCCGAGCGCCGGGCTTGGCGGATTGCCCGGCGCGGGTGTTTGCGCCCGGGCTGGGCCGCTCATCGCCACAAGCACCAGCGCGAGGACGAGTGTCAGCCGATAGCGCATGGCACGCGCGTCCTCCCCTATTTGAACTGCGGCATCACCTTTTCGCAAATCAGCTGCAGCGAGCGCATCATCACTTCGGCCGGGATCGCGGCGCCGAAATTCAGTTCGAACAGGATGCCGTCGATGCCGAGCTCGTCTTCCAACTCCTTGAGCCGGTCGACCACCCGCTCCGGCCCGCCGACGATGACCTTGTCGCGGACGACCTGCTCGTAAGTGATCGTGCGAACTTCCTCAGCCTCGGCGCGGCGGCGCGCGTTCGGCGAGCCTTCGAGGCGGGTGATCAGCGACTTGTAGCCGGCCATGATGCTCGGCTCGCCCTCCTCGAGGGCCCGCTTGTCGTCGTCGCCGACATGCATCGAGAGGCGCAGATACACCTCGCCATGGCCCGGGTGCCCGGCCTCGTCGTAGGCGTCGCGGTAGGCTTTGAGGTCGGGCTTCAGCCCCATCAGCGAGCCGCTGCGCACCGAGACGAACAGCGGATAGCCGAGGCGGCCGAGGGTCGGAAATGTGTCCTCGCTCGCGCCGGCAATGCGGATTGGCGGGTGCGGCTGCTGGTACGGACGCGGCACCGCTCGGGCATTGTCGAAGCTGTGGTATTTGCCGTCGTAGGAGAAGGTTTCTTCGGTCCACGCCTTTTTCAGGATTTCGAGCGTCTCGTAAAAGCGCTCGCGGCTTTCCGAATAGGGCACGCCATAGGCGGCATAGCCGCGCGGGTTACCGCTGCGCCCGGCGCCGAGGATAAAGCGCCCCCGGCTGACCTGATCGACGGTCGCGGTCTCCTCGGCGAGGCGCAACGGGTGGTTCAGCGGCAGGACGTGGACCGCGGTGCCGATCTTCATCCGCTTGGTGCGCGCGGCGATCTGACCCGCGACATTCATCGGCGCGCTCAATACCGAGCGGCGCGCCTGCTGGTGGATCTCGGCCAGCCAAAAGACGTCGAGCCCCCAGCGGTCGGCCGCCTCGACCTGCTCGAACCCCTGCTCGAACGCCTCGGCGTCGCTTTGGCCTTCAACCTGACGGTGAAACTCGTGATACCAGCCGAATTCCATGGCGGCTCCTTCAGCGCGCGGCTTTCTGTCCTTGGTAAAGCCTAGGCCGGGCGCCGGTTTAGCGCAAATGCCGAGGTTTGGCTGGCCAAGTGAGCCCCGGCATTGCCGGGCCCAGCATACGGTTGCATAAGGCCGGCGAATGACAAGAATGGGACGGTGATGCCCGCCCTTTGGGTAGTGGGTCAGTTTGATTGCAACAGGCTACCGCTGCGGCTTGCCGCCGATTTGCCGATTCCCCTTGGCCGTGCCAGCCAAAATGCGCTCCGGTCTGAGTTGCCCGGTCACCGAAACACCGTGGCCGATGGGCGATGCACCGTTTCCCGCCGCTTGATCGAGATCAAGGACAGCCTTGTGAAACAAGGCGTAAAGGCGCCAACGGTCGATCTCGAATTCCTCAGAAAAGTGGTTCACCGAGGATGAGAGATACGGCGCTTCTATTCACCGCGCTAAACGGACCGTGCCTGTTGCAATCAAACTGACCCACTACCGCCCTTTGAGATTTCTGGTGAAAGCACCGGCTTGTGCTAATTTAATGGAAGCCGGCAGCGGCTCTTCGAAAGTAACCGAATGCGCGTCCTGGTTGTTGAAGACGACGTGGTCACGGCGGCACGAATCGAGATCGTGCTGGAAGAGGAGAATTTTGTCTGCGATCTCGCACATCGGGGCGCCATCGGTATCGAATACGCCAAGTTACACGCCTACGACATCATCCTGCTCGATCTGATGCTGCCGGACATGGAGGGATACGAGGTTCTACAGAAATTGCGCGAGGCTCAGGTCGACACGCCGGTGCTGATCCTGTCCGGGCTCAGCGAACTGGACAACAAGATCAAGGGGCTCACTTTCGGCGCCGACGATTTCGTGACGAAGCCGTTCGAGCACCGCGAATTGGTTGCCCGCATCCGCGCGATCGTGCGCCGCTCGAGGGGGCTTTCACAATCAACGATCCGCACCGGCAAGCTGCTGATAAACCTCGACAGCCGCATCGTCACAATCGAGGGCCGGCCGGTTCGTCTGACCAGCAAGGAGTACAACCTTCTGGAACTGCTGAGCCTGCGCAAGGGGGCAATGCTCTCGAAAGAGGTGCTGCTCGATCATCTCTACGGGGACGAAGAAGAGGCGGAGCTCAAGCTCCGCGTCTTCGTGCACAAGCTGCGCAAGAAGCTGGCCGAAGCCAGCGACGGCGAAGAATACATCGAAACGGTGCGGGGGCTTGGCTACATGTTGCGCGACCCGGTCGAGGGCACGCCTGAGCCGCAGGGCGCATGATCGATCGGTCGCTTCCCCTTCTCTGCGTCATGTACCGCGCGTGACTCGAAGCGACATTGAAGCGGCTGCCGTGGCGTTCGAGGCCGCCGCCGCGCGCGGCGAGTATTTTCCGCAGGAGTGGGCCGAGCGGCTCGCGATCGATGACGCGTATCGCATCCTGCTGGCGCGGCTGCGGCTTCGCGGCGCGCGGCGGGTCGGCTGGAAGGTCGGGCTGACGGCGCGAGCGATCCAAGAGCAGTTCGGCGTGCACGAGCCGGTGTTCGGCTGCCTGCTCGCGGACGGGCTGAAGCAATCGGGGCATGTGTTTCGCCGCGACGAGCTGATCGAGCCCGGCTTCGAGAATGAATTGTGCATCGTGCTCGGCCGCGACGTGCCGGCCGGCGCGACGCGCGACGATGTCGCGGCCGCGATTGCACGCGTCCATCCTGCTTTCGAGATCATCGAGACGCGCGGCGACCTGACCCGTCAATTGGCCCTGGCGCTCGCCGATAACGCGCAGCAGAAGGCCTTTGTGCTCGGACCGCCGGTCGGCCCCGACGCTCTGCCGGAGCTGAGCCAGGTCGAGGCGCGGGTGTCTATCAATGGCGCCGACGCGGCGACCGGCCGAGGCGAGGCCGTGCTCGGCCACCCCTACAACTCGGTCGTCTGGCTCGCCGCCAAGCTCGCCGAATTCGGCGAAGGGCTGCGGGCGGGCGACATCATCATGAGCGGCTCGTTCACGCGGCAATTCCCGCTCGGCCGCGGCGACCGGGTGGAGTGCGCCTTCAGCGGCATCGGCACGGTCGCGGCCAGCATCGTCTGAGCCAAGCGCCGTCATGCGCAAACATGCAGGCGGCTGCGCGGCGGAACAGGTTGTCGCACCCCCTGGAATGCCATAAACGATATGGTTGGGTGACGGTGTGCCGGCCGGCTAAAGCTAACAAGAACTCCGCGAACCGATCCATCGCGGCGGCGGCATCCCTGAAAACGGGAGGAAAGCGATGGCATTCGATCTGCTGATCAGGAACGGGCGGGTGGTCGACGGTTCGGGCGAGCCGGCGTTCCAAGCCGATATTGCCGTCAAGGACGGCAAGATCGTCGGGGTCGGCAAATACAGCGGCGCGGCCGCCGAGCGGGTGATCGATGCCGAGGGGCGGGTCGTCGCGCCCGGCTTTATCGACCATCACACGCATTTCGATCCGCAGGCGGTGTGGGACCCCTATTGCGGCTCGTGGGTGCATAACGGCCACACTACGGTCATCGTCGGCCAGTGCGGCCAGGTCATCGCCCCGGTGCGGCCGGGCGACGGCGAGTGGTATCTCGAATTCTTTTCCGACGCCGAACAGATCCCGCTGCCGGTGCTGAAGGCGGGCGTCGATGTGACCTGGGAATCCATCGGCGATTACCTGAACGCGCTCGGCAAGCGCCGCGGCATCAATGTCGGCACGCTGGTCGGCCATTCCGGCATTCGCCGCTATGTGATGGGCGAGGCGGCGTCCGAGCGTGTCGAGGCGAGCGAAGGCCAGATGACTGCGATGAAGAAGCTGATCCGCGACGCGATGTATGCCGGCGCGCTCGGCTTCTCGACGGCGCCGAAGGACCGCGGCGATCCGGCCGGCGTCCCCGATGACGACGAGCGCTGGGAACTGGCCGGTGTACTCGGCGAACTCGGCACCGGCGTCTTCCAGGTCGCCGGCGGCGCACCGGGCGGCACCAAGCAGACCCGCGCGGTCGCCCGCGAACTGGCGGCGCGCACCGGGCGGCCGTCGATCTACAACCTGATGTCGGATCCGATCGGCAACCCCGACGAATGGGTCGAGCATCTCAAGTGGCTTGAGGACGGGTTCAAGAGCGGCGCGCGCTGCTACGGCTCGTGCCTCTCGACCGTCGCCGGCGGTATCTTCAACCTGGAGCGCGGCCTCAATGTCCCGCAGGACGAGGACATCACGCATCCCGAGGGCTTCTTCCGCGGCATGCCGACGTGGGACAAGGTCATGGCACTCCCTTATCAGGAGCGGATGCGCGCCTTCCGCGACCCGGAGATCCGCCGGGCGCTGTCGGCCGAAGCGGTCGAGGGCACGATCGCGCAAGATGGCGGTATGACTGACCGGCGCGGCCGCGCCCGCGGCGTCTTCAACCGTCGCTGGGACCTCATACAGGTGTTCATGACCACGAAGGGGCAGAATCGCCACCTCGAGGGCAAGAGCGTCGAGCAGATCGCCAAAGAGCAGAACAAGAGCATCATGGATGCCTTCCTCGACCTGTCGCTCGATGAGGATCTGCAGACTTGTTTCCAGGCGATCGACCGCAACCATGATCCGAAAGTGCAGAAGCACATCCTCGGCTCGCAATACACCGTGATCGGCACCAGCGACGGCGGCGGCCGGCCGCACACCGCCGACCGGCACGAGACCAGCACCCAACTGCTCGGTCATTGGGTGCGCGAGCAGCAAGCCCTGACCCTGGAGGAGGCGGTCTATCGGTTGACCGGCAAGACGGCGCTGATGCACGACATCACCGACCGCGGCTTTATCGCGGCCGGGAAGGTCGCGGACATCACGATCTTCGATCCCGATACCATCGCGCCGAAGCCGCGCGAGCCCTCGGCGACCTTGCCGGGCGGCGGCATCGAAGTGAAGCGCGAAGCGGTCGGGATCGATTACGTCGTCGTCAACGGTACCGTGCTGGCGGAAGGCGGCGAGCTGACCGATGCGCTCCCCGGCCAGATCATCCGCGGCCCGCTGTACGAAGCGAACGCGTAGACGGCCGGGCATCGGCCGCGGCGGCCGCGGGGCCTCGGCCGCCCGTTACGTTTGGAGCAGGCGCACGGCGCTGGCGTACGCGCCGTGTTCCCTAACGGCGCCGGCAAATGCCGCGTCGGCAGTGATCATTATCGCGTGCTCCGCCAGCGCAACCGCTAGGTAAAGGCTGTCATAGACTGTCTGGTCGAGGGCGAGTGCTATCGCCTGGGCAGCGACGGCATGTCTCGCGCTCGGCAACAGCTGAACGGGGGTGGCCAGAATTGCATCGAGGCCGGCGCGAGCGTCTTGACCGGCCATGATGCCACGCCGCACCTTCACCCACAGGACATTCGCACATTCGATTATCAAGAAGTCTGGAGCCGCCAGGGGTTCACCAAACAACAGCGTCCTTGCCGCTGCGGAATCCTCTTCCTCAATGACCCATTTGAGCGCGACGCTCGCGTCGACAATGACCGTCATTTGTCGTCGCGATCGCGGTCGCGACGCAGATCTTCGACAACAGGAGGGCCAGGGAGCCGCCCGATGCGGCGGCGGACTTGGTCGAGCCGTCGGATCGCCGCCTCGCGATCCAACCCGACGGCATAGGTCAACGCGCGCCTCGCTTGTTCTTCCGTTGAGGTGCCGGCGTCGGAAGCGCGCCGGCGCAACGCCTCGATTACTGCAGGATCGATATTGCGGATGACCATCTGTGCCATGGCCTCCAATTTAGGTCATGCGTGATATCAATGCAATCACTTAGCCACGTTGCTACCTTATGACGGCGATAAAACCGGCATTTTGAACATTGCTCGGCTCGCGGTTACTCTCACCGCGACGGTCTGCGGCGAGGAGCGGGATAAATGCAATTCGGTCTATTCGGCAGCGCGGCGGCGCGGCGCCCCAATCCTGGGGAAGCCGCGGAGTTCGATAGCAGCGAGGGCTTTCGGGATTTTATCGAATACAATGTCGAGGCCGAGGCGCTCGGGTTTCGCGGCACTTTTGTCGTCGAGCACCATTTCACCGGCTACGGCCAGGTATCGGCGACGATCAACCTGTTGACCTGGCTGGGCGCGCGCACGAAGACCTTGCGGCTTGGCACCGCGGTCATCGTGTTGCCCTGGCACAACCCGGTGCTCCTGGCCGAGCAGGCCGCGACCTTGGATCTGTTGTCCGGTGGGCGGCTCGATTTCGGCATCGGCAAGGGCTACCGCTACAACGAATTCGCCGGGTTCTGCGTCGACATGGACGAGGCGGACGCGCGCTTCAGCGAGTGCCTCGATGTCATCGTCAAGGCGTGGACCGCGAACGAGCCGTTCTCTCACCGCGGGCGTTATTGGCAGTTCGACAACATCGTCGTCGAGCCGCCGACTGCGCAGCGGCCCCACCCGCCGATCTGGATGGGGGCCGGCGGCGAAAGTTCGGTCCGCCGGGTCGCTGAAAGCGGCTACAACCTGCTACTTGGGCAATACGCCTCGCCGGCCGATGTCGGCCGCTCGATTGCCGCCTACAAAAGCGCGGTCGAGGCGCAGGGAAGGCGGTTCGACCCGATGCAGGTCGGCGTCACGCGCGCGTTTTTTGTCTGCGACGAGGAGAAGGAAGCGGCGCTGCAGCGGCGCCTCGCCAACCGGGTGCGGCAATTGAAGCTCGCGACACGGCCGGACGGCACCGTGCATGGCGGCCCCGACCGCGCCACCGGCGACCCCGATGCCGTCAACCGCGGCAGCGCGATGTACGGCTCGCCCGACGAGATCGCGGAAAAGCTCGACGAGTTGCGCCGCGTCGGTGTCGGTTATGTGCTGATCAATGGCGGCGGCTCGGGTGGGGGCGAGCGGGGCCGCGTGAGCCTGCGGCGCTTTGCGCGCGAGGTCATGCCGCTCTTTGCCGATGAGCCCGCGGCACGCGCGGCCGAGTAACCAAAATCGATCCGGGGAGGCACAGCATGCGAATCCACAATCTCTACACCGACGCCAACGGCGAGTCGCATTTCCGCGACATCGAGATCGAATGGGCCGAGCAGCGGCGCGGCAGCAAATTATCGAGGAAACTGCCAGCGACTGGAGTCATCTTTCGCGAGACCCAGGCCGAGCACAATGTCGATTGGCACCCGGCGCCGCGGCGGCAATACATCGTCAACCTCGATGCCGGAGTGAAGATCACCGCAAGCGATGGCGAAAGCCGCTTCATCGCCGCCGGCGACGTAATCCTCGTCGAGGACACCAGCGGCAAGGGCCACCTCTCCGACCACGTCGAGAACAAGATCCGCCATTCGATCTTCATACCGATCGAGTAGTGGTAAGGTCCGACGGGACCGACGCGAGTTAAGACACCTGTTTCGGCGCGATAAGCCCCTGCTTTTCGAGCAGCGGATAGATGCCGCCCGATGTCATCAAAGACAGCAGCTGCTCCGGGACTGGTGACATCGGCAGCACAGCGCCGGTGTCGCGGTTGCGTACGGTCCAAGTATCGATCGCGATTTCGGCGGTGTGACTCTCCTCGAAAGCGGCGTGAATGCCAGGACATTCAAGCGCGAGAAAGCCAAAGCTGACCGCGTTGCGAAAGAAAAGGCCGTTGATCGACTCGGCGATCAACGCGCCGAGTCCAAGATTGCGGAGCGAGCGCGCGGCCGGCCGGCTCGACCCAGTGCCGAAATTGCGTCCGCCGATCAAAATGTCACCGGGCTGCACCTGATCGACCCAGCCCGGCCGGTTGGCGGAAAAGACCCCCCGCCGCTGCTCCTCTTCGCTCGCCGTCAACAACGGCCCCGGCAGCATCAGGTCGGTGTTGATGTCGTCGCCGAATTTCCACACCCGCCCGGTGATCATCTCGCTCCAACTCCCGAGCTGTCTGTCATTGCGAGCGAAGCGAAGCAATCTCCATCCGCCCGTAGCTAATCCGATGGGGATTGCTTCGTCGCTGCGCTCCTCGCAATGACACCTATTGCTTACACGCTGGCTGGGTGCGCGATCCGGCCGGCGACCGCCGAGGCGGCGACCGTCGCGGGCGAGGCCATGTAGATCCGCGCCGTCACGTCACCCATGCGGCCCTTGAAGTTGCGCGTCGAAGCCGTGATGCAGGTCTCGCCCGGGCCGAGAACCCCCATATGACCGCCATAGCAAGCGCCGCAGGTTGCCGGCGTCACGACCGCGCCGGCGTCGAGCAGTGTCTGCACATAGCCGGCCTTGGCCGCCGCGACGGCGATGCGCTGCGATCCCGGCGTCACCAAAAGACGCACCCCGGGCGCGACATGCCGGCCGCGCAACACGCGAGCCGCCTCGGCGAGATCGTCCAACGTGCCGTTGGCGCACGAGCCGATAAAAGCCTGGTGGATCGGCTCGCCGGCCGCTTCCTCGACCGGTACGGTGTTGCGTATGACCCGATCGGGCAACGCGACCATCGGCGATAATCCGGAAAGATCGATTGGGCGGCGCGCGACATAGGCCGCGTCGCGATCGGGGTATTGCGGCTCGAACGACGCCGGGTTGCGCGACTTGACGTGATCGATCAGCACCTCGTCGGGCTCGAAGGTCGCGAATTCGGCCGAGAGTTCGGCGCCCATCGTCGTCAGGGTGCGGCGCGCATCGACGCCGAGATACGGCAGCGCCGAGCCGCCGAACTCGACATTCTGGTTGGCGTGGTCGCCATAGGCGCCCGCGATGTGCAGAAACAGATCCTTGGTCGAGACGCTCTCGGCGAGCTGGCCTTCGAGATCGTAGCGGATTGTCTCGCCGACCCGGAACCAGGTCTTGCCGGTCGTCAGCGCGTAGAGCAGGTCGGGGGCGCCGAGCCCGCGCGCCGCGCAGTTGAGCGCACCGGCGCTGCAGGTGTGCGAATCCGAGCAGGCCATGACCGTGCCGGGCAGCGAATAGGCGTTCTCCGCGACGACGACATGGCTGATGCCCTGATCGGGACCCACATCATGGAATCGGCGGATGCCGAAGCGGCGCACGAAGTCACGGCCGCGCACATGCATCGCGGCGGTGTCGCGGTTGGAGGCCGGCACGTCGTGATCGAACACGACGACGACCTTGTCCGGATCGTGCACCTTCAGCACTTCGCGCCAGGAGCCGCGCGAAAAGCTCAGATCGATCAGCACACAGAGATCGACGTCGACGACCGCGAGATCGCCGGGCGCAACCTTCGCGGCGCCGCTCGCCCGTGCGAGAATTTTCTCGATAATCGTCATGCCCATGAGCGAGCTCCTGTTCTCGTCACCGGGATCATTCAAGGCACAATCCCAGTAATGAGCAAGCGGCTGCCTTCCTTAAGCTCCCGGCGCAGGCCGAGACCCATTGCTGGCCGGGGAGTGGGCGCTGAAGAATGGGTCCCGGCCTTCGCCGGGACCTAAGCTGTGCGGGGAGTAGTTGTTTAATTGGGAGTTCGGCGGCAGGGTACGGGGATGAGCGATATTGCGGAGCAAGAAGTGCGTGTCGAGGCGCTGCGGCGGAGCCGTGGCGAGGAGCATTCGGAGACGCTCGCCGCGCTGCTCGACCTGGCCGAATTGATGTGGAAAGAGGGCCGGCTCGCGGCGGCGCGGCCGATCGAGGAACAGGTCGTCACGGCGCGGCTGCGCCTGTTCGGCGAGAAGCACGCCGACACGCTGAAGGCGATGGGAAAGCTCGCGACGACGATCGGCGCGCAGGGCGATCTGGCGCGGGCGCGCGCGATGCAGGAACGCATCGTCGAGCTGGCCGCCGACGTGTGGGGTGAGGATGGCCGCGACACCTGGCGCGCGCTCAACAACCTGGCGGGAACCGTGGCGGCGCAAGGCGACCTCATCGCGGCGCGGGAATTGCTCGTGGCCACCCTCGCCGCGATGACCCGGCTGTGGGGCGAGGAAGACGGCGACAGCCTCGCGGCGATGGGCAATCTTGCGGCGGTGCTGTGGCAAGTGGGAGAGCGCGACGAAGCCTTTTGGCTGCAGGAGCAGGTCGTCGAAACCCGTCGCCGTGTCTCCGGCGACGCGGACCCGGCAACCCGCGCTGCCGTCGTCGCTTTCGAGCTGATGCAACGCGACAGCGGCTTCTAGCGCCGCCTGGCTCGCCGCTATCTCGAACGCCATAAAGCCCTGCCGTTTGGGCTACACTCCGCCCAGGAAAGCGCGCAGTCATTCGAAAGGTGAAGCATGCCGGGACCGCTCAACGGGTATCGCATCGTCGATCTGACCTCGAACGTGTCGGGGCCGCTGGCGACGATGATCCTCGCCGATCAGGGCGCCGACGTGATCAAGGTCGAGGCGCCGGGCGGCGGCGACTCGACGCGCTCCGGCGCCAACCGGCGCGGCGGGTTCACCGCCTCGTTCCTCAACAACAACCGCAACAAGCGCTCGATCACGCTCGATCTGAAGAACCCAGCGGCACTGGAAGTGGTGAAGCGGCTCGCGGCCGGCGCCGATGCGTTCGTGCAGAATTACCGGCCCGGGGTCGCCGACCGGCTCGGCGTCGGAGAGGCGGCGATCCGCGCCGTCGCGCCCACCATCGTCTATGTCTCGATCAGCGGCTTCGGTGAGAAGGGGCCCTATGCGCAGGCGCCGGCTTACGACCCCGTCATCCAGGGCTTCTCGGGGCTCGCGACGGTGCAGGCGGGCTCGGACCGGGAGCGGCCGCGGCTGCTGCGCACGATCCTGCCCGACAAGCTGACCGCGATCACCGCCTCGCAGGCGATCACCGCCGCCCTGTTGGCGCGCGAGCGCAACGGCGAGGGGCAGCATGTGCGGCTGTCGATGCTGGAGGCGGTCGTCGCGTTTCTGTGGAGCTCTGACATGAGCGGCCAGACGTTTGCCGGCGACGAGCCCACCGAGCAGGAGGCCGCAAGCTCAATTGACCTGATCTACGAGACCGCCGACGGCTACATCACCGCGGCGGTCGTGACGGACAAGCAGTGGCAAGGCCTGACCCGCGCGCTCGACAAAGCGGAATGGCTCGACGACGAGCGGTTCAAGACACCGGCCCTGCGGGCGCAGAATATCGAGGCGCGGTTGCAGATGACGCAGGATGTGCTGATCGGCGGCCCCTCGGCGGAATGGCTCGACAAGCTGACCGCGGCCGATGTGCCCTGCGGACCGGTGCTGACGCGCAACCAGATGATCCGCCACCCGCATGTAGAGGCGTTGGAACTGCTCGAGGAATATCAGCATCCGAAAGCCGGCAGGCTGCGGCAGTCGCGCGCGGCGGCGCGGTTTTCGAAGACGCCACCGAGCATCCGCCAGGGCGCGCCGGCGCTCGGCGAGCATACTGAAGCGGTGCTCGCCGAGATCGGCTATTCGGCCGCCGAGATCGCCGGGTTGCGTGAAGCCGGCGCGTTCGGCACGGTGCAGGGAGGCGGCCGGTGATCGATTTCTATTACTGGCCGACGCCGAATGGCTGGAAGATCGCGATCATGCTCGAGGAGTGCGGCCTCGAATACCGCACGGTTCCGGTAAATATCGGCAAGGGCGATCAGTTCAAGCCGGAATTTCTCGCGATCAGTCCGAACAACCGCATGCCGGCGATTGTCGATCACGATCCGCCGGCGGAGTTTGGGGATGGGCCGCTGTCGGTGTTCGAATCCGGCGCGATCCTGATCCACCTCGCGGAGAAGGCCGGGCGGTTCATGCCAACCGGCAAGCGGGCGCGCAAGGAGATGCTGGAATGGCTGTTCTGGCAGGTCGGCAATCTCGGGCCGATGGCCGGTCAGCTCAGTCACTTCGTGAACTACGCGCCGGGCGACCACCCCTATTCGCACCAGCGCTACGCCGACGAATACAATCGCTGCCTCGGCGTGCTGGAGCGGCGGCTGGAGGGCCGCGAATTCATCCTCGGCGAGTATTCGATCGCCGATATGGCGTCCTGGCCGTGGGTGCTGATCGCCAAGCCCTTGGGCCAGCCGCTCGACGACTTCCCGAACGTGTCGCGGTGGCGGGCCGCGGTGCGGGACCGGCCGGCGGTGCAGCGCGGCGTCGATCTCGGCAAGGAATGGCGCCGGAGCGCGCCGCCCTCCGATGAGGAACGCAGAATCCTGTTCAACCAGACCGCCCGCTCGATCGGCGAGCAGTAATTCACCACTGAGGCATAGAGAAAAGTTGTCAACCCGGCGAAGGCCGGGATCCACGGTTCAGCGGCCTGGGGCGCGGATGAGTGGGTCCCAGCCTTCGCCGGGACGACGATATAGTGGGATCTCGATGCGGCTGGGACGCCGGCGGTCCAGTCGGGTTATCCGGCGCGGTACTGCGCGGCGGGATGCGGTGCTGCGATGTGCGGCCCGCGGCCGAACAGTTTCTCGCGGTAGGTGCCGGGGCGGTAATCCCGCTTGTAGGCGCCGCGGCGCTGCAGCTCCGGCACGACCAATTCGACAAAATCCTCGAAGCTCTCCGGGGTCACGGCATAAGCGAGGTTGAAGCCGTCGATGCCGGTCGTCTGGACCCAGGAAATCAGCGTGTCGGCAACCTGCGCGGGTGAGCCGATCAGCAGCGGGCCGCGGCCGCCGATCGCGACATGCTCGGCCAATTCGCGCACGGTCCAGATGCGGTTCGGATCGGCCGAGGTGAAGCTTTCGAGCGCCGAGCGCATCGCCTCGGTCTCGACGTAGCGCAATTCGTCATCGGGTTTGTACTTGGCGAAATCGACGCCGGTCCAGCCGGAGAACAAGGCCAGCGCCGCCTCGTGATCGACATAGCGGCGGTATTCCGCATGCTTGGCGTGCGCCTCGGACTCGGTGCGGCCGGTGATGACAGTCATCAGCGTGAAGATCAGGAGGTCGGCAGGGTCGCGGCCGAAGCTGGCGGCGCGGCGGCGGAGATCGGCGACCTGCGGCGCGACGACCTGTTGGCTCGGGCCATTGATGAAGACGCATTCGGCGTGCTGGGCGGCGAAGGCGCGGCCGCTCCCCGAGGCGCCTGCCTGGTAGAGCACCGGCGTGCGCTGCGGTGACGGCTCGCAGAGATGAATCGCATCGACGCGGTAGAATTTCCCTTCGTGACGGATGCGATGTATCCGGGTGGGGTCGGCGAAGACGCGGCGCCCGCGGTCGCGCAGCACGGCGCCCTCCTCCCAGCTGCCCTCCCACAGCCGGTACACGACCTGCATGTATTCGTCGGCGATCTGGTAGCGCTCTTCATGGCGCGGCTGGACGGCGAGCCCCATGCCGGCGGCAGCGCTGTTCAGATACCCGGTCGCGATGTTCCAGCCGGCGCGGCCCTTCGTCAGGTGATCCAGGGTCGACATGCGGCGCGCGAACGGATAAGGCGGCTCGTAGGATAGCGTCGAGGTGACACCGAAACCGAGATGCTCGGTCACCTGCGCCATCGCGGGAATCAGCAATACCGGATCGTTGACCGGCACCTGCACGGCATGGCGCAAGGCGGCCTCGGGCGAGCCGCCATAAACGTCGTAGATGCCGAGCACGTCGGCCAAAAAAATGCCGTCGAACTTGCCGCGGTCCAATATCCTTGCGAGGCCGGTCCAGTAGTCGAGATCGGTGTAGTTCGCCGAGCGGTCGCGCGGATGCGCCCACAACCCAGGCGACTGATGTCCGACGCAATTCATCTCGAAGGCGTTGAGCCTTATTTCCTTCATCGCGCGACGATACACCCGCCGCCGAGTATCGGCACCATCGGCCCGCCGGTTCCCTTGGTCCGCAATCGGTGGGATGCTCCGGTCCCCAATCGGGCGGCGCTTTCAGGGAGGAGACGCAATTGTCTTCGGACGCGGCGTTAGCGTGGCGGGTCGAGGCGGTCTGTTTCAATGCGTTTCCGTCTCTGAAGCAGGCGATCCTGCAGGGCTGGTTGTTGCGCTTCAGCAATGGGGTCAGCCGCCGGTCCAATTCGGCCAACCCGCTCGGCCCGAAGAGCGCGCTGCCCGAGCCGGTGATCGAGCAGATCGAGGCGCTCTACCGCGGACAGGGCCAGCCGACGATCTTCCGCGTGCCATCGTTTTTGACGGGACTCAACGAGCAGCTGGCGGCCTGCGGCTATCGGAGCGAAGGCGAAACCTGTGTGCTGTATGGCGCGATGGATGGGGTCGCGGCGGCGCCGGATGCGAGCGTCAATATTTCTCCAGACCCTGGCACCGAATGGCTCGCTGCGATGGCGGTGTTACAGCGGCACACCGAAGCCCAGCGAGACGTCTATGGCCGCATGGTGCGCGCGGTGGCGATACCGGCGGCCTTCGCCGGTTTGCGGATCGACGGGCGGCTAGCGGCGCTCGCCTATGGCGCCGTCAGCGACGGGCTCCTCTGCTACGAGTCGGTCATCACCGATCCAACGCGGCGGCGTCAGGGATTGGCCTGGCGGGTCATCGCCGCGATCGCGGCTTGGGCGCACGACCAGGGAGCGCGCGGTGTCTGCCTGCAGGTCGAGGCGGCGAACATGCCGGCGCGCGCCCTCTACGAAAGGTTCGGCCTCACGGCCGAGCTATACCGCTATCGCTATTGGCGGCAGCCGGAAGCGGCCGGCTAGCCGCCCTCCAGCTTCGGGATGAAGAAGACCTCGCAGCCCGGGCGGATGCGCTGGAAGTAGCCGGGAGCGTCGTGGATCTCGCCGTCGATTGCGACGGTGGTTTCTTCTTCGAGGTGCTCGCCGAGCCCGGGATAGAGCCCGTCGAGCGCCTTGATGACGTCGCGCAGGCTCTTCGCCTCGATGTCGAATTCGCGCTTCCCGCCGGTGTAGCGCCGGCTGAAACCGCTCGACAGGACGACACGCGCGACGCCCACCCGCGCGATCCTAGTCGGCCGCTTCCTGTTCGAGCGCCGCGACGACCTTTGGCGGCGACATCGGCAGCTCGGTCAGCCGGCGGTGGATCGCGCTGTCGATCGCATTCGCGATTGCCGCCATCGGCGGGCAGATGTTGACCTCGCCGACGCCCTTGGCGCCGTAGGGATGCGCCGGGTTCGGCACCTCGACGAGAATCGGCTCGATCATCGGCAGGTCGGAGGCGACCGGGCAGCGGTAATCGAGGAAGCCGGGATTATCGAGGCGCCCCTTCGCATCGTAGATGTATTCCTCGTTGAGGGCCCAGCCGATGCCCTGCACGACACCGCCTTGGATCTGTCCCTCGACATAGGAGGGATGGATCGCGCGGCCGACATCCTGAGCGGCGACAAAGCGCAGGATCGTGACCTTGCCGGTCTCGGGATCGACCTCGACATCGCAGAACTGAGTCGTGAAGCCGGGCGCCTGACCGCCGGCATTGACCGAGGCCGCAGCGGTCAGCGGGCCGCCGGTCTGCGCCGCCTTGGCGGCGATCTCCTTCAGCGGCATCGGCTTGAAATCGCCGACATTACTCGAGGCCGGCTTGGCGCGCCCCTCCTCCCAGACGACGCCATCGACATCGACGTCCCAGATCATCGCGGCGCGGGCGCGCATGTCGTCGACGAGCTTCTTGCAGCAATCGACGACCGCCATGCCGGTCGCGAAGGTGACGCGCGAACCCCCCGTGACATGCGTATATCCGACCGAGGCGGTGTCGGCGACGATCGCGCGCACCTGGTTGTAATCGACGCCGAAGGTCTCGGCCGCCATCAATGCCATCGACGCGCGCGAGCCGCCGATATCGGGGCTGCCGGTCGCGACGAGGATCGTGCCGTCGGCATTGATCTGCACCGTCGCGCTCGACTCGCCGCCGCCGTTGAACCAGTAGCCCGAGGCGATGCCGCGGCCCTGATTGGGACCGAGCGGCTTCTTGTAATCGGGGTGGTTCATGATGGCTTCGAGCGTCTCGATGTAGCCGCCATGCGCGAGCTTCGGCCCGTAGATCATCTCGGTGCCGGGTCCGGCAGCGTTCTTGCGGCGCAACGCGGCCGGGTCCATGCCGATCTTTTTGGCCAGCATGTCGAGGACGCTCTCGACCGCGAAAGCGGAGATCGGCGAACCCGGTGCGCGGTAGGCCGCGGATTTCGGCCGGTTGCACACCACGTCATAGCCGACCGTGCGGGCGTTCGCGATCGCATAGGGCGCAAAGGCGCAGAGGCAGGCATTCATGACCGGAGAGCCCGGAAAGGCGCCGGCCTGGAACTTGAAGATGCCGTCGGCGGCGGTGATCTTGCCGTCCTTCGTAACACCCATCTTGACCCACATCGAGCCGCCCGAGGTCGGGCCCGTGGCCTTGAACACCTCGTCGCGGGTCATCGTGATCTTGACCGGGCGTCCGGATTTCTGGGACAGCAGCGCCGCGACCGGTTCGAGATAAACCACGGTCTTGCCGCCGAACCCGCCGCCAATCTCGGCCGGGGCGCAGCGCACATCGCCAACCGGCTTGTTCAGCAATTTCGCAGTCAGCGCGCGCACGACGAAATGCCCTTGGCTCGACGACCACACCTCGGTCTGCCCATCGGGATCGACGCGTACGCAGCAGGCGTGCGGCTCGATGTATCCCTGATGCACAGCCGCGGTCTTGAACTCCTTCTCGACGATGACTTCGGCCTGCGCCCAACCGGCATCGAGGTCGCCGATGTGGAATTCAAGCCGCTTCGAGGTATTGGAGGGCTTTGTCGGGGCAGGCTCGACGCCGCGCGTGATCATGTCTTCGAACAGCAGCGGCGCTTCCGGCTTCATCGCTTCGTCGACATCGATGACGTGCGGCAGCAACTCGTAATCGACCTCGATCAGCGACAGCGCCTGCTCGGCAATGAGGGGGTCGGTGGCGGCGACGGCGGCGACCGCGTGGCCCTCATAGAGCACCTTCTCACGCGCCATGATGTTGCGGGTCACGTGCCAGAAATTGACCGCGACGCGCTCGGGGCCGATGTACTCGAATTTCTGCTCCGGAAAATCTTTTGCGATCACCACGGCTTTGACGCCGGGGAGCCTCGCGGCTTTCGCGGTATCGATCGAACGGATGCGGGCATGGGCATGAGGCGAGCGCAGGATCCTGCCGACGAGCGCTCCCGGCATCGTATAGTCGGCGGCATACATCGCCTTGCCGGTCACCTTCGGCACTCCATCCGGGCGTATCGGCCGCGTGCCAACCCATTTGAACCCCGTTGCGATATCGTTCACGGCGATCTCCTTCGTCCGTCTAGAATCACTGGCTGGAACCACCGGCCAGAATCATCGGGTTGCCCCCAGGGTCGCGCGGCGCGGCCGCAAAAACAAGCCCCTAGACGGCATAGCAGGGCGCACCGCGAGAGCTCCCGATAGGTATTCAAATTAAGCATGACTCGACTTCGCGCGATCAGCCTTCGCGCCGCTCCGAAAAATGTGCCATTATGATGGCAACCGGGTTGCGAGCATCAGGAAACCGTCTTGGAAAAGGATCGTAATTTTCGGCCGAGGCGTCGGCGCGCCTTCGACGATCAAGAGTATGAACAACCGCCGCGCGATTTTGGAGCGGCGCCGCGTTTCAGCAGACCGCGTTTCGAGGAACCCTCCGGAGGACCGCCGGTTCAGGCGACCGTCAAATGGTTCAAGACCGAAAAGGGCTTTGGGTTTGTCGAGCTGGCGGATGGCACCGGGGATGCGTTTCTGCACGCCTCGGTGCTCGGCCGGATCGGCGTCACCCAGGTGCAGCCGGGCGAGACGCTCGAAGTGCGCGTCGCGCAGGGCCAGCGGGGTCCACAGGTGACCGAAGTGCTGAACGTCGACACCAGCACCGCCGCACCCCCGCGGCCGCGCACCGGTGGCGGCGGCGGGTTTCGTCCCAGCGAGCGGCCGCCGCTCGAGCCGACCTCGCAGGAGAACGGCACGGTCAAGTGGTACAACGCGACGAAGGGCTTCGGCTTCATCGTACGCGACGGCGGCGGCAAGGACGTGTTCGTGCACGCCTCGGCTCTGCAGCGGGCGGGCCTCACCTCGCTCAACGAGGGTCAGCGCGTCGTCGTCGATATCGCCGAGGGCTACAAGGGACCGGAAGCGGCCGGGATCCGTCTCGCCTAGCGTGTTCCATCGCCAGCGGACGGCTTTACGCGACGAGTTGGACGAGGTCGCCGTCCGGGGTTCGTCCCTGGGCGCGGTACTGGCCGATCTTCTCGAATAAGGGCCGATCGCTGCAGAGATAGAGCACCGCGTCCTTTGGGCCGCGGTTGACGTGCCGCCGCCACAAGAAATTTGGGACAACGAAGAGGTCGTTGGTTTGCCAATCAAATTTCCGGCCGGCGATCTCGGTGGCGCCCTCGCCGTCGAGCACGATGTAGAACGCGTTGGCGGTCTCCCGCTTCCAATCCGTCACCTCGCCTGGCCGCAATAGCTGCGCGCCGTAATCGAGCGTCGGGAACACCGAGGCGCCGGTCGCCGGGTTGGCGAAGCGCAACGTAATCCCCTCGTACGGATCGCCGGTTTCCTTGCGCAGCCGGTCGAGCGCGGCGCGGATATCGCTGCCGCGGTAATGGAACACCGGCGATGTGTCATGGCCGATGCCGCGGGCATGCGAGACGAAGCCGGGCAATATGCCGCCCGTACCATAGAGCCGCTCCGAATAGCCGCCGGCGTGCACCGGTTTCTGGGCTCGGGCATTGCCCTCGCGCTCGCCGGGGAAATCCTCGTCAATCCAGCTGCAATCGAGAAACTCCAACAGCGGGAAATCGAGGATGTCCGCCCAGACGACCGGGGTCGCGCCGTCATTGCCGTGGTCGTGCCAGGTGCCGTTCGGCGTCAGGATCAGGTCGCCGCGCGCCGCAACACAGCGCTCGCCCTCGATCGTCGTGTAGCCGCCGTTCTCGGAGAGGATCGTGCGGCTGGCGTTCGGCGTGTGCATGTGCACCGGCGCGACATCGCCCGGATTGTAGATCGACACCGCGCAGCGGATCGTGCTCGCGACCTGCAGGCGGCCGCCGAGCCCGGGATTGACCAACAGGAATTGCTGACGGTCAGCGAATTCGATCGGCGATACGTCAGCGGTCCGCGCGATCTCGCCGATGCGGTCGAGATAAGGGCCAATGTCGCGCCAGCGCCAATGATGCGCCGCGGCCTTCATCTGGTTGGCGCCGACCCTCCCTTGCGCGAGTTCTCCGCCGGCCTCCAAACCAGCGTCCTGGAACCACGGGCGCTGCGCCGGCGCGTTGGCCTGGGTGCGCAGCCAAATATGCAGCCCGGCGGCCTCAGCGTTCAGCTGCTCCATCGCCGCACGCGCTACCGAATTCAAGGGCCCAGCCGCCATATCCGCCTCCCTTTAGCTGCGCATTGAAGGTACTATAAGCCCGCATGTTTGGCGGGGAGCGGCTCGCGAACGATCAAGTAACGAGAGATTATTGTGATTCCAGTCAATCCAGGCGACTGCTTTTGCGAGTCGGCTGAAGAGGGCGCGGCGTTCGGGTTGTTGGGCCTGATGACCGGGCTTAGCGAAGATCTCTGGTGTGCCGGGTGGCTGGACGATCTCGAAGATCTCTGGTGTGCCGGGTGGCTGGACGATCTCGAATATATCCTGTGGGACGGCAGCCCCGACCGGCCGCTTGGTTTGGGCGTCCTTACCGGGCGCCAGCGAAAACTGCGGCGAATTCTGTCCGAAGAATGTGACGGATGGTGGATCTGGAAAGACGGAAATCCCAAATTCGTTTCGCTCGAATGGTGGCGCGCTCACCTCGTCTCCGGCGGTCGGGACGAAGCGTAGCGGACCTGAGGAGGCCTAGCGGATCGGACAGCCGGTGAGTTAGCCCCCGACGCAGATCTTCTGCATCAGGGCGCAGCCGCGCGGCTCGCGTTCCAGGACCGCCGCCATGCTGGCCTCACGATTGTCGAGCAAATACCTCCGGCTTAGTCGGTCTTAGTCCTTTGCGGGGACAGGTTCGATATCGAACCTTTCGCCCCGCAACGTCGTAAAGCGAACGTTAAGCCGTGGGCGGGCATCATGAGGGGAATGGCTTTCACGCCCCTCTCGCGCCACGATTTTATGTCGGGATTTGAAGCATGACCCAAGCCGCGCTGCAGACCGAAGAGTTCGACGAAGAGGCGATTGCCGCGGCGCTGACCCGCATGGGCCAGCTGAAAGCCGGCGAGCGGCCGCGCTTCCAGCCGCTGTCGGGCGGAGTCTCGTCCGACATCTGGCTCGTCGACGTGCGGGGCCGGCGGCTGTGCCTGAAACGGGCATTGCCACGGCTCAAGGTCGCGCAGGTCTGGGAGGCGCCGGTGCGGCGCAATTTTTACGAATGGAATTGGTTCCGGCTCGCCGGGCGGATTTGCCCCGACGCGGTGCCCCCCATGGTGGGCCAGGACGCCGTAGGCGGCCTCTTCGCCATGGAGTATCTGGACCCCGCCCTGTTTCCCGTCTGGAAGGACCAGCTGCGCGACGGCAATGCCGATCTGGCGACGGCCGAGGCGGTCGCGACCCGGCTTGTGCAAATCCACAACGCCACGGCCGGCGATAACCAGATCGCGCGCCTCTTCAGCAGCGACGAGGATTTCACGGCGATCCGCCTGGAACCTTATCTCCTGGCGACGGCGCAGGCGCATCCCGATCTCGCCGCGCCCTTGAAGTGGCTGGCGCAGGAAACGCTCGGGATGAAGCTCGCGCTGGTGCATGGCGATGTCAGCCCGAAGAATATCCTCGTCGGGCGGCGCGGCCCGGTCTTTCTCGACGCAGAGTGCGCGTGGTACGGCGACCCGGCCTTCGACCTCGCCTTCTGCCTCAATCACCTGCTGCTGAAATGCATGCTGAACCGGCGCGCGATCACCCGTTTCCTCGCCTGCTACGACCGCTTTGCGGAGACCTATCTGCGTGGTGTCAATTGGGAATTGCGCGACGAGCTCGAACCGCGGGCGGCGCAGCTCTTGCCGGCGCTGATGCTGGGGCGGGTCGACGGCAAATCTCCGGTCGAATACATCACCGAGGAAGCCGACAAGGAACGGGTACGCAAGGTCGCGCGGTTTCTGCTGACCGAGCGCGCCGAGCGCCTCGAAACGGTGCGCGACGCCTGGGCGGCGGAGCTTTGATGCATGAATGACACCCGCATCCTCGGCGTGCATGGCCGGAGGGTGTGGGATTCACGCGGCCGGCCGACGGTCGAAGCGGAAGCGCGGCTTACCGGCGGCGCCGCCGGACGGGCGATCGCGCCGGCCGGCGCCTCGACCGGCTCGGGCGAGGCAATCGAATTACGTGACGGCGGGACGCGGCTCGGCGGCCGCGACGTGCAGCGCGCGGTGGCTGCCATCAATGGCGAGATCGCGGCGGCGCTGACCGGGCGGGACGCGGCCGACCAGGCGGCGATCGACCGGGCACTCATCGACCTCGACGGCACGCCGCAAAAGCGCCGGCTCGGCGGCAATGCGCTGGTCGCGGTGTCGATGGCGGCATTGCATGCCGCTGCCAACGCCGCGGGCCGGCCGCTCTACGCGCATCTGCTCGGCGATGCAGCATCGGCGGTCATGCCGTTGCCGGAGATCCAGATCTTTGGCGGCGGCGCGCATGCCGGGCGGCGCGTCGACATCCAGGATTTCATGATCGTCGCGCCGGAAGCGCGCAACTTCGACCAGGCGCTCGAGTGGACCGCGGAGGTCTATCGCGCCGCCGGCGAGTTGATGGCCGAGCGCGGCCTTATGCAGGGGGTCGCCGACGAGGGCGGGTTCTGGCCGGCATTCGACTCGAACGAGGCGGCGCTCGACATGCTGATCCGGGCGATCGAGCGCGCCGGCTTCACGCCCGGCCAGGAGATCGCGATCTCGCTCGACATAGCCGCCTCGGAATTCCACGAGAACGGATTGTATCGGCTGGCGCGCGACGGCCGCACGCTGGACAGCGATGGCATGGCCGAGATGCTGATCGGCTGGCTCGACAAATATCCGATCGTGTCGATCGAGGACCCGTTCGGCGAGGACGATGCCGAGGGGTTGCGGCGGTTTACGGCGGCGGTTGGCGACCGGGTGCAGATCGTTGGTGACGATTTTCTCGTCACCAACGCCGAGCGGGTCAAGAACGCGGCGGCGATCGGCGCGTGCAATGCGGTGCTCGTCAAGCCGAACCAGGCCGGCACCGTCACCGAAACGAAGGCGGCGCTCGATGCAGCGCGGTCGGCCGGATGGGGCGCCATCGTGTCGGCACGCTCGGGCGAGACCGAGGATGTGACGATCGTGCATCTCGCGGTCGGCTGGGGCGCCGGGCAGCTCAAGGTCGGCTCGTTCGCCCGCTCCGAACGCATGGCAAAATGGAACGAGGCCTTGCGCATCGAGGAGGCGCTCGGATCGCGCGCCCGCTTCGCCGGCAAAGCCTCGCTCAAGCCAGGTTCAGCAACCAGGCGGTGAGCGTCAGGCGCCGATCAATTTCCGCACTTCCCGGGTATCGAGGCCTTCAGCTCTGCGAGACGGTCAGCGATGCTGTCCACGGCGGCCTCAGCATTGTGCAGGAGCCGTTCCTCGCGCTCGCCGACGTTGGGCAGCACGAGAAGGCTGCCGATCTCCCCCTGCACCTCTGTCGCCTGGCGCCCATTGGCATCCACATCCTTGCAGAGGGTCGCGACATCAAGCGGGTTCAGAGTAAGAGTAGTGGATTGATCGCCAGCCTGACCAGTTGTACCCCCTTGACCAGCTTGGATCGTGTCGCTTTGCAGTTGAACGAAGTCCTGGTGAACCCTGACCGAACCATCGGCAAGGGCCCGAAGGCTCGCAGCGACTTGATGCAACCGGGGAAAACCTTCCATCGCCTCGGCTGCCTGTCGAACCTTTTGTACGGCCGGGAGGAGCAACCCGATTAAAATGGCAATGATCGCGATGACCACCAAAAGCTCAATGAGCGTGAAGCCGGCCTGAGTTCGCGGCGCGCCTTTTCTCGTCATCGTAGCCTCCCCCTTTTCGGTTTGTCGCCTTAATATAGCCTCTTTGTTGCGCGGGTGTGACAAATCTGTTCGACAAGGCGGAAATTTGCGGCTTGCCGACGCGCTCAGGCCAGACGGAACGACGATTTTAGGCGAACCAGCACCCTCTGTGTCTCTGCAATACTATATTTGTCACCGGATCGAGGCAGTGCCGCAGCGGTTGTCGATCCGACCACCGTCGGCGATCGCCATGACAACAACTATCTCGTCTGGCCGCGGCGCATCCGCCACCGATACCGTCACCGTGTCGAAATGCTCGAACGACCAAGGATCGTCCTTGTGGCCGAGCGGCACATCGAGCAACGTCCCGGGCGCGGCGACCTTGACGTTCGATCCGATCACCGCCTGACCGCCACCGATCACAGCGCGCATCGGCCGGCCGAGCATCGGGTGAACGCAGGCGCCGCCATGTTCCATCTCGCCGGCGACCCCGACCAGCGCGCCCTTGCCGTACGACACCGCCGGGCCGTCGAGCAGCTCGACGAGCTGCGGCATCAGCCGCTCGCCGAGCACCGCGCCGGCCTCGAACAGCCGCCGCAAATCCTCGACCCGGCGGCCGGCAAACGGGTTGCGGATCACACCGATGCCGACCGCCCGGACGATCGGCTGCGGTGCCGTATGCCCGAACTCGGAAAACACCACCTCGCGCAATGTCACGATCTTTCGAATTTCGGTCATTCCCTCCTCCCTTCTGGTAGTCCACCGCGGCGCACAGAGAAGCACTTCGAGCGACTTGGCCTCTCTATGTCTCATGCCGGCGGATGCCGTGATCCACTGGCCGCTTGTTCGTGCGGCCGGCAATTGGGTTCCGGCCTCCGCCGGGACGACGATTGGGCAAACTCTGTTCCCTCTCTGTGTCTATGGCGAAAATGTTATTGCGCGGCGGCGCGGAGGTATCCGTTCTGGCGCAGCGCGCGCCAGATCGTCTCCGGCAAGAGCGGCATATCGACATGGCCGCTTCCGAGCGCATCCGACACCGCGCTGACGATGGCCGGCGGCGCGCCGCAGGCGCCGCCCTCGCCGATGCCCTTGACCCCCAATTCGTTCGACGGGTTCGGCACCGGGTTGAATGATACCGCGATCGGCGGCATGTCCTCGGCGCGCGGGATCGCGTAATCCATGAACGAGCCGGCCAGGAACTGCCCGGAATCCGTGTCGTAGGCGGTGTGCTCCAACACCGCCTGGCCGAGACCCTGGCATACGCCGCCCTGTACCTGCCCTATGACGAGCAGCGGATTGATCAACACGCCGCAATCATCGACCGCGGTGTATTTGACGATTTCGGCCCGGCCGGTGTCGGCATCAATTTCGACCTCGGCGATATGCGCGCCATTCGGGAAGTTCACCTCGTTTGGACGGCGGTAAAGACAGGTCTCGTCGAGGCCCGGCGTTTCGCCCTCCGGCAATTTGCCGGGATCGGCGGCGAGCGCGGCGACGTCCTGCAGGCGCAGGCGCAGATCGGTGCCGACCACCTCAAAGACGCCGTTGCGATAGGTGATGTCGGCGGCGGCGGCTTCGAGCGCATGGGCGGCGAGCCGCTTCGCTTTCTCGATGATTTGATCGCAGGCGCGCGCCGTCGCAACGCCCCCCATCTGCGACGAGCGCGAGCCGCCGGTGCCGTTGCCGACCTTGACGAATTCGGTGTCGCCCTGACGGAACTCGATCCTGTCGAACGGCACCCCGAGTTTTTGCGCGACGATCTGGCTGAACGCGGTCTCGTGGCCCTGGCCGTGGCTGAAGGTGCCCATGATCAATTCGACGCGGCCATTCGGGGTGACCTTGACGATCGCCTGCTCGGTCGGCTGGCCGCCCGAGGCCTCGCAGTAGTAACCGAGGCCAATGCCGCGCAATTTGCCATGCCGGCGCGCCTCGGCGCGGCGCGTTTCGAAACCGGCCCAATCGGCGCGGTCCAGCGCCTTCTCCATCGTCTCCTGGAAATGGCCGGAATCGATCATCAGGCCGACGCGGTTTTTGTACGGGAGCTGCTCGGGGCGGATGAAATTGCGCCGGCGGATCTCGTCGCGGCCGAGCCCCAATTCGCGCGCGCCCTGATCGAGAAGCCGCTCCATCTGGTAGGCGATCTCGGGCCGGCCGGCGCCGCGATAGGCGCAGACCGGCACGGTATTGGTGAAGGTGACGCGCACCGACAATTGCAGCGCCGGCACATCGTAGACCGTGCCGGCGACGCGCGCCCCGGCGGCGGTGCAGACGCGCGGGCCGTTGTCCGACAGGTAGGCGCCGACATTGGCGATGTTCTGGATGCGCATCGCGAGGATCCTGCCGTCCTTGTCGAACGCCATCTCGCCATGCGTGACATGGTCGCGGCCGTGCACGTCGCAGAGGAACGTCTCCTGGCGGTCGGCGCGCCACTTGACCGGCCGGCCGAGGCGTTTCGCGGCGAACAGCACCAGCACCGATTCCGGAAAGGTCTTGCCGCGCAAACCGAAGCCGCCGCCGACATCGGGCGACACGACGCGCAGTTTCTCTTTCGGGAGTTTGAAGACATTGTTCGCGAGGCTGTTCTGCACGCGGATGACGCCCTGGGTCGGCGAGTGCAGCGTGTAGCGCTCGGCCGCCGCGTCCCATTCGCCGATCGCGACGCGCGGCTCCATCGGACTGCCGACGACGCGGTTGTTGACGAAATCGAGCGAAACGATGTTGTGCGCGCGAGCGAAGGCGGCCTCGACATCCCTGCCGTCATGGCTTTGCCAATGGACGCAGAGGTTCGAGCCGTGCTCCGGCCAGACGAGCGGCGCGCCGGGATCATGGGCGCGCGCGAGCTCGGTGATTGCCGGCAAACCGTGGTATTCGACCTCGATCAATTCGGCGGCGTCGCGCGCCTGTTCGAGGCTCTCGGCGACGACATAGGCGACGGGATCGCCGACAAAGCGCACGGCGCCGCGCGCCAGCACGGGGCGGGTCGGCGCGAACATCTCCGTGCCGTCCCTCCCCGGCACATTGGCCTGCGTCGGGATCTCCTGGATGCCGTCGGCATCGAGATCGTCGATTGTGTAGATTCCGAGCACGCCGGGCGCCCGTTTCGCGGCGGCGGTGTCGATCGAGCGGATTTTCGCATGGGCGTGCGGCGAGCGCAGCACGTAGCCCCAGGCCTGGCCGGGGATGTCGATGTCGTCGGTGAAGGTGCCGGCGCCGGTCAGGAAGCGCTGGTCCTCGCGCCGCCGCACCGGCTGGCCGATGCCGAATTGCTCGATAATCCCCGGCGGGATTATATCGCTGCCGTCCATCGGGGCTCCGTTCCAGTCGGGGGTGACGTGCTCATCCCATTATGACGCAGCCGCGATGCGAGACGAGAGGGAATGGCGGCGCCCGCTCCGCCTGCATTTACCGGGAAAAATACAGGCCGTCCCCGTTTCGCCTGTCATATCGCGGGCCGGTCATGCGGGAACGCTCGAGCGAGCCCGTTCGCTGTATTTGCACTTAGAAACGTCTTATGTCCCTGAATGGTATCAGAAGAGATTTCTGTTGCCGGCACAGGAGTGACGCGTGGCCACGGCCGTAGAGCGGAGGCGAGTTGCTTCTCGCCGATATCGCTCAGCGCGATGTCTCCGAAATTCCATGCTGCCGCAACGCTCGGTTGGCGGCGCTCCGGTCGCGTCCGGGTTGACCGCACTGTTGACGCCGACGCGCTGCTGGGCCTGGGCGCCCTTGCTGCTCGTAAAAGCGGCCAGGGCGACGACGGCGAGAGCAATGACGCGCAGCAGA
>Ga0185299_10001485_pt1 | contig 44560 bp, 26 predicted proteins | sample PaiPotPPA55metaG_FD_128002 | JGI IMG/M metagenome (GOLD analysis project Ga0185299, IMG submission 128002) | Iron sulfur acid spring bacterial and archeal communities from Banff, Canada, to study Microbial Dark Matter (Phase II) - Paint Pots PPA... ... | reverse complement strand
GGGTCGGCAGCCCTGAGCGGTTGAAACCCATCGGGTGGTTGGCGATGATCAGCTTGTCGGAGCCGGTCGCCGGGATGTACCAGCCCTCCAGCGGGACTCCGTCGTGGGAGGGGAAGCCGACGTCCTCGTAGTCGAGGCCGTATTCGGCGGGCGTGTGCAGGATCGGGGAGCGACGCTGGAAGCAGAACCCTTCCGCGAACCGCTCGAGCATCTGCTCGGCCTGCGCGTCCGTGGGCGCGACTGTTTCTTTGGATTCTTCGGACAGTTCTTTAGGTCCTTCGGACAGCGGCATGTCAGACCTCGGTCGGCCGGAGAGTGTCCTCGCACCACTGGCGGAAGCCGGTGGGCGTTGAGTTCCGCGGCGTGCGGACCACGCCGTTGTCGAGCCCCTCGTTCTTGGCGGCCATCATGTCGGTCATGGCCTGGGCCAGCATCGGGGACATCCCGCGCCCGGTCAGGTCGGCGGTGAACGTCTCGAAGGGGATCTGCTGGTAGCGCACGGGGGCGCCGAGCACCTCGCTCATGATCCGCGCCATGTCGTTGAGGGACAGGTCCTCGAGGCCGAGGACCGGGACCTCCTCGAATCCGCTCCAGTCGTCGTCGAGCAGCAGCCGGGCGGCGGTCGCCGCGATGTCGCGGGTCGCGCAGGACGGGAGTTCGCGGTCGCCGTCGATCGGGCCGAAGAACACGCCCTTGGTCTTGATCGGGACGGCCTGCCAGATCAGGTTGTCCATGAACGAGGGCATCGTCAGGGCGCGGTAGGCGACGCCGGTGCCCGCGATCAGGTCGTCCATCGCCAGCGAGGCGGTGACGTGGCCGGCTCGCCCGGCGACGGCGGTGCCCCGGCCGAGCGCCGAGATCCCGACCACGCGATCGACGCCGTGCCGCTTGAGGGCGTCGGCCGCCGGGCGGGTGAAGCCGACGTAGGCCTCCTCGATGGTCGCGGCCGCGTCGTCCGGCGGCACGAGCCAGAACACCGCGTCGGCGCCCTCGAACGCCCGGTCGAGGACATCGGCGTCTCCATGGGAGCCCGCCACGACCTCGACGCGCCCGCGGACCCGGTCGGGAAGCTTGGCCGGATCGCGCACGATGACGCGCACCGGCCGCGCGCCCGCACCCTCGAGGACGTGGTCGAGCACCTGGCGGCCGATCTGGCCGGTCGGCGTGGTGATAACGATCATGGGATTTGTCTCCTCAGGTTTTGATCAGTGCGCTGAAGACCTCGATCCTTTAGTCAGGCTCGTGCCTTCGGCGTGATCTCAGCCTGCGCTCCGATCGCCCGGGGTGTCCAAGACCTGGTCCGCAATGCAATGCGAATCAGTTATCATCCCAGCTCAAGGTGCTAAGCGAGAGGTGGTCGAGGTTGCGTGAGGCTGCTACGGTGGACTCATGTCCGACACGTCGTCCGCCGCGGAAGATCTTGATCTGCGAGCCGTGCGCTTCTTCGTCGCGGTCGCCGAGGCCCGGCACTTCGGCCGCGCCGCCGCCGAACTGCACATCGCCCAGCCGTACCTGAGCCGGCAGATCCGCGGGCTCGAACAGCGAGTCGGCGCCCGCCTTCTCGACCGCGGCCCGCGCGGCACCAGCCTGACCGGCGCCGGAGAGGCGTTCCTGCCCCGCGCCAAGGCCTTGCTGCGGTTGGCGTCCAAGGCCTGCGCGGCGTCGCGCGCGGCGGCCCGGCCGAGCCGCGTCAATATCGGGCACACCAGGAACGTCGATGTCTATCCCGCTGTCAAGGAGCTGCTTCGGCTGCACCCGGATGCCGAGGTGCACGTGGTGGAGCTGGACTGGAATGAGCCGCGCGAGGCGCTGCTCGGGCGCAGGGTCGACGCGGCCGTGGCCCGCCTTCCGATGGCCACCGACGCCCTGGACGTCACCGTCCTCTACGACGAACCCCGCGAACTTCTCGTCCCGCTCGACCACCGGCTCGCGGGCAAGGAGTCGGTCACCCTCGAGGACATCGCCGACGAACCGCTGCCCAAACTCCCCGACCCGGCGTGGAACGCGTTCTGGCGCATCGACCCGCGCCCCGACGGCAGCGCGGCGCCCGACGGCCCGGCGGTCGAAGTCCTCGAAGACAAACTCGAACTGATCGCGGCGGGTCAGGCCGTGGCGATCGTCGCGGCCGGGTTCCGCGGCATCCGGCCGGACCTGACCACGGTCGGCCTGTCGGGAATCGAGCCGAGCCATGTCATCCTCGCCACCCGGACCGGAGACCGCAACCGGCTCGTGGACGCCTTCGGCAGGTACGCCAGGCGGCTGCTGACCGGTCCTCCGACACCCCGGCCCGAGACGCCGGATCCCGCTGATCCCGAACCGCGTTAGCCCACTGATGCACGACCGCGCCCTCGGCCATGTCCTACTCGCCGGCCGGGGTATTCACGACGGGCTCACCAGGCAAGCGACGCCAGGCCGTGTTCCAGCAGTTGAGCGGCGCGTCGGACTTCCGCGGCGACGGTCTTGCGGACCTGCTCCGGCGTCTTGGCGCCGTCCAGCGCCCGGCAGGAGGCGTCGGACTGGACGGGCCAGAGGCCGAGCAGGGCGGCCGCGGCGACGCGGGGTTCGGGATCCTGCGGCCGCATGCCGGTTCTCCGGGCGAGGGCCTGGCAGGCGGTGTCGGTCATGCGGTGCAGCAGCTTGAGGTAGTGGGCTTGGAGTGCGGGAGTGTCGCGGGTCATGGCCTCGAAGCGCAGCACGGTGTCGGCGGCCCAGGCCGCGTCGTCCTGGGCGTCGAGCCAGCTGACGAGGTTGTCGAGCACGCCGTCCAGGATGCTGAGCATGCCATCGAGCGGGGGGACGGCCGGGTCGGCCAGCGTGGCCCCGAGCCTGTCCAGCAGCGCCGGGGGCACGTCGAAGACCAGCGACTCCTTGGACGGGAAGTAGTTGTACACCGTCGCGGTCACCACTCCGCACGCCCGGGCGATCTCGGCGACCGTGACCTCGTCGAAGCCGCGCTCCAGGAACATCCTCGTCGCGGTGTCGATCAGCAGTTCGCGTGTGGCGCTCTTGCGGAGCTCCCGACGTCCGGTCTTCTCGCCCTCAGCGGCGGCGAGATAGCGCAGGGCGGTCCAGTTGACCTGCTTGGCGGACATGGCGCCCACAGTAGTCGAACCCTCGGTTCGGTAACGCTACAATAAAGTTGGAATGAGACCAAGTTTGAGGCGGATGGGAGCGCGCCATGTCGGATCTTGAGCGCAACAAGCAGGTCGTCGTCGACTACTACACCACGGCGTTCGCCGGGAACCCCGAGAAGGCCATCGCGGACCACTTCGGTCCGCGCTACGTCCAGCACAACCCCGACGCCCAGGACGGGCCCGAGGCCTTCACCGGCTTCGTGAAGTGGCTGCGCGGCGAGTACCCGAACCTCGAGCTCGGCATCAAGCGGGTCATCGCCGAAGGCGACCTGGTCGTCACCCACTCCCACCTCGACCTCGAGCCGGGCAACCCCGACAATCCCGGCCGCGCCCTCGCGGACTTCTTCAGGCTGGAGAACGGCAAGGTCGTCGAGCACTGGGACGTGATCCAGGACGTGCCGAAGGCCTCCGCGAACGACAACGGAATGTTCTAGAGCCACGGCGGCGCCCGAAGGCGCCGCCGTGCGATCACGCGGATTCAGCCGATTCAGTCGCCGATGCTCACCGTCCCGGTGTCAGACACGACGGTCCCGGTGTCGGGGACCGCTCCGTCCGTGGTGGTGACGGTAATGGTGGCGTTGCTGCCCGGGACCACGTGCCAGGTGCCGTTGGTCCCGGAGGGCTCGGGAACCGTGAAGGTGATCTGGTTGTCGCTCCAACTGTCGACGGTGAAGGTGGCGGAGTCGGGCGGGGCGCCCCAGTTGGTGCCGTCATCGCTGAATGTCAGATAGCCGTCGCCCTGTTCGGCGCCGAAATTCGCGCCGGTGACGGTGACCGTCTGGCCCGCCGACGCGGTGCTCGGCGTGACCGAGGTGATCACCGGGGTCGGGATCTGCTGCGCCGAGGCCGTCTCCGCCTTCCCTGTAACAGGGTCCGTATACGTGGCGGAGGCGGACAGGGTTGCCTGTTGCTGCTGCCCGGATACGGTGCTCGGCGCGGTGACCGACCAGCTCGCGGTCAGCGTACCGTCCGCCGCGATGCTGCTCGCCGAAGTGGGCGTGGTCGGCGTGGCCTGCCAGCCCGCCGGCACGTTCAGGGCGAGCGAGACGCCGTTGACCGCGACAGGCCCGTCGTCGGTGAACGTGGAGCTGACGGTCGTGGTCGAGCCCGCCGCGACGTTGAGGCTGCTCGCGGGGTCGATCGTCAGCTGCGTGGTCGCGGGCTCGCTGAGCTGGATCGCCGAGCCGCCGATCTCGGTGATCGCCTCGGCGCGGTCGGTCGGCACCGAGCCGACGGCGACCTGGAGGGTGTGCGTGCCCGCGTCGTAGCTCCAGTCCGAGGACGGCAGAGGCCTGCCGTTCGCGAGCACGAGATGCGGCGCGGAGACGTCGACGAGGTCGACCGAGTAGGAACGGCTGCCCGGTGCGCCGGGATACGACCCGACGGCCGGTCCGATCTGCACGGTCGTCGCGTTCGGGCCGTCCGCCGTGGTGCTGATCGGCGTCCGGGTGTCCTGCCCCTTCTGGTATCCGAGGCCGGTTCCGGCGTCGTCGTACATGGAATAGCTTCCGTCGGCGCCGTCGAACACGCGCAGGGTGAGCGGCGCGGATCCGGCGTCCTGCGCGTGGCTCGTGGCCGGCTGGAGCGGCACGATCCCGCCGTCCTTCACGAACACCGGCATCCGGCTTTCCGGCACCGCGAGGGTCTCTGTCGCAGGGCCCTGGAACGTCGCGCCGGTGAACCAGTCGGTCCACTTGCCCGGCGGGAACCAGACGGTGGTGTGCGCCACCTGGCCGGGGGTGGTGACCGGCGCGACCAGCATGTCCTGGCCGAGCGTGTACTCGGTCGGATTGTCGTAGGCCGCGGCCTGGTCCGGGTAGTCGAGGTAGAGCGCGCGGGTTATCGGCAGGCCGGTGCTCGAGGCCTGCTGCGCGAGCGTGTAGAGGTAGGGCACGAGTTCTTCGCGCAGTTGCAGAAACTGGTCGCCGATCGCCTGGGTGGCGCTGTCGTACTCCCAGGGCAGGCGCGCGTTCTGACCCATCGTCGAGTGTTCGCGCATGATCGGCTGGAACGTGCCCAGCTGAAGCCAGCGCAGATACAGGTCGTCCGTGTCGTTGGGGCCGCCGTTGGGCACGCCGAGGAACCCGCCGATGTCGTCGCTGACGTACGGCTCGCCGATCGCGCCTTCGTCCTGCGCGAGCTGCGCCTCCATCGCGAGCGTGTTCCAGGTGCTCCAGGTGTCGCCGGTGAAGGCGACCGCGGAGCGGTGGTCCGCCCACGCGCCGGTGGAGTACGAGCCGGCCACCGATTCCTGCAGCGAGGCGCCGATCCGGGAGAGCACGAAGCCGCGTTGCCCGGTGTCGGCCATCTGCTGAGCGTAGAGATGGTTGATCCAGCTGTCCGGGGTCACCCCGGGCAGTGCGACGTCGCTCCCGTCGCAGCACCAGTCGAGCCAGGTGAAGGCGACGCCGTCGTTGTAAAGGGGCTGCTGCAGGGCGAAGTTCGCCTCGGCTTGCGCCGCGTCGCTCCAGTCGAACACGTCGCAGCTGGTGGGAGCGCCGCAGAAGCTCGACGACTGAAGCGTGTCGCCGGCGATCGACTGCGCCTCGGCGTATTCGGGGTCGTTTGTCGCGACGCTCGAGTGGATGTTGAGATCGACATGGATCTCCTGCGCCTGCGCCCAGGACAGGAACGCCTGGGGATCAGGGAACAGACTCGGGTTCCACTCCCAGCCGTCCCAGGTGTTCGGGCTCTTCCAGTCGGTGTCGACCGAGAGCGTGTCCAGGGCGACGCCGTTGGCCTGGTACTCCGGCAGGATCTGATTCTCGTAGTCAGACGTCGTATACGGGTAGTACCGGGAGAGCCAGTTGCCGAACAGGTACTCGGGCAGCAGGGGAGCGGGGCCGGTGAGCTTCGCGAGGTCCTCGAGCGCGGAAGTGTAGTTCTGGCCGTAGCCGAACAGGTATCCGTCCTCGACGTCGCCCGCCGGGCGCGGCGCGATCCAGCCGTCCGAGGTCCACACGTCCGACTGCGAGTCGTCGAGCAGGTACCAGCCGGACTTGTCGAGCAGGCCGGGCGCCGTCGACGGGATGTCCGCCTGGCAGGTGTCGCCGGACTGCCCGCTCGCGCAGCTCGGCGAGGCGCTGTAGCTGCCGTTCGTCGAGTCGAACGAGCGCAGGTAGCCGCCGAGCGGGTCGGCCGGCGTGAACGAGGCCGCGGTCGCGTCCGGAGCGGTGACGGCGATGTCGTCGATGTTCACGTTGCAGTCGTCGCCCGCCGCGCAGCTGACATTGACAGCGTTGTCATTGGCTTCCAGCGTGACCGGGACCGTCACCGTGGCCCAGTCGTCCCAGCTGGACGTGGCCGGAAGGGTGACTTCGGTGGCGGTGCCGTTGACCAGCAGGCTCATGGTGCGCGGGGCGGGACCGCCGAGCGAGCCGATGTAGTTCGAGTAGCGGATCGTGACGTCCGCCGGGCCGGCGGACGCGCCGAGTACCTGCCAGGAGGCCGAGGATCCGGTGTTCAGCAGTCCGGCGACGAAGCCGGCGGTGCTCTGGTTCCCGGTGTGATCCGTCGCGATCGTCGCTCCGCCGGCGAGGGTCGCGGCGGTGGACTGGCAGGACTGCCCGTAGGTGCACTCGCCCGGCCAGGTGGGCGTGATCTGCGACGAGGCGGCCGACAGCGGGTGGAGAAGCTGCAGCGTGGTGTCCTGCGGAGTGAACGCCCCGGAGCCGAGCCGGTATCGCAGCACCACGTCGCTGGTGCGCAACTGCAGCCAGCCGCCGTTCTCGGTTTCCGTGTAGACCGGAACCGGCTGGTTGCGGTCAAGGACGTTGAAGGTCGGCTGATCCAGGAAGCTGCCGTCGGGCGAGTACTCCAGACGGATGACCTCGGGGGTGAGCACCTCGAATCGGGCGTCGCCGGCGACGACCGTCGCGCCCTTTCTGGCCACTCCGTCGGCCATGTCGATCTTCGTGGACAGATTCACCGGCGAAGTGTCGGAGGCGGCGGCCGCAGCGGGCTTCGTGCCTGCGGCCTGCGCCGGTCCAGGCAGCGCGAGCGGGACGAGCAGCGTGCCTGCCGCGATGCCGAGCACCGCTGCCCGCCGACGCGACCGCGCGCTCGGGAACGAAGGTGGGGATGTGGGTGGGGTCGTACGCATGTTCCGCCTTTCATGGAGGCTGAGAGACGACTCGTGCGTCAGCGTCCGCCCAACTTGGAACGATGTCAATTATTTGGAGGGCTCGAATAAACGAGCCCTGCGGGCGCCTGGCCGCTCGGTCGCGCGGGTCTTGACGGTTCAGCTGGACTAGACCATTCTCAGCATGGACTAGACCATTCTCGGTAACGGCGGAAAACCCTCCTGCATGCGGCGGTCGCCGCCGGCAGCGCCTTAGTCGCGCACTTATATCAGGACTCAACTTCGCACCGCGCAATGAAGCGAGGACCCACCGGATGAGACTGAAAGTTGATTCACCGATCCACTCCCTCCGGCGCCGCGCCGTGGCCGTGCTCGGAGCCGTCGTGCTCCTGGCCGGCTTCGGGTTGAGCGCCGCTACCGTCGCCCAAGCCGCCAGCGGCACCGGCACGATCACGGGCTATCAGGGGTTGTGCTTGGACGATCGCAGCGCCAGTACCGCGGAATACAACCCGATCCAGGTCTACACGTGCAACGGCACCGGCGCACAGCAGTGGACTGTCGAGTCGAACGGCGCGCTCGAAGTGCTCGGCATGTGTCTGGACGTGGACGCGGCCGGGACCGCGAACGGCACGCTCGTCGATCTGTACACCTGCAACGGCACCGGGGCGCAGACCTGGGAGCCGCAGTCGAACGGCGAGCTGCTCAACTCGAACTCCGGCAAGTGCCTGGACGACACCGGCTACGGCGGCTCCGGCACTCAGGTCCAGATCTGGGCCTGCGCGGACACGTCGAATCAGCAGTGGAGCCTGCCCAGCGGAAGCAGCGGCGGCGGCACCGGCGGATTCGTGGTCAGCGAGTCGCAGTTCGACCAGATGTTCCCGAACCGGAATTCCTTCTACACCTACAGCGGCCTGGTCACCGCGCTGAGCGCCTACTCCGCCTTCGCCACGACAGGCGGCACCGCGGTTGAGGAGCAGGAGGCCGCGGCCTTCCTGGCCAACGTCGACCACGAGACCGGCGGACTGGTCTACATCAACGAGATCGACCAGTCGGGCGACTACTGCGCGAGTGAGTCCTACGGCTGCCCGGCTGGCACGTACGCCTACTACGGCCGCGGTCCGCTGCAGATCTCCTGGAACTTCAACTACGAGGCGGCCGGCCAGGCCATCGGCCAGGACCTGCTGGACAACCCCAACCTCGTCTCCACGAACGCGGCCATCTCCTGGGAGACCGCGCTCTGGTACTGGATGACCAGCACCGGAGGCGGCTCCATAACCTCCCACGAGGCCATGGTCACCGGTGCAGGGTTCGGCGACACCATCCGCGCCATCAACAACATCGAGTGCAACGGCGGCGACACCGCCGAGATGCAGGACCGGGTCAACGACTACGAGTCCTTCACCTCGATCCTCGGCGTCTCCCCGGGCGGAAACCTCACCTGCTGACGCGGCAACTGTGAATCGCCCCGAGTTCTGTCCACTGTGGACAAAACCCGGGGCGATTCGGCTGTTATGGCACCAGGCTGAACGCCTGGGACGCGGTGCCGTCGCAGGTGTTCTGCTCGAGCTGGGCTCCGCTGCTGGTGGAGGGGGTAGCGATGCATAGGCCTGAGTTGTCGGCGGCGAAGGTGTAGTAGCCGGAGTACTGCAGTTCCGCGGAGAACAGGGCATTGGTGTTGCCGGTTCCTCCGTAGTTCCATATCTGGAGCGCGGCACCCGGAGCGGTGGCGGTCGCCCCGCCGGAGATGTTCCAGCTTTCGCCTTCTGTCTGGGCGTTGTCGTTGAGCACCTCGTACTCGCCGCTCACCGAGGTCGGCACGAACTGCCACAGTTGGCTGGTGGCCCCGGTGCAGGACGTCTGCTGCACGGCGGTGCCGTTGGCGGTCGAGGCCCCGGCGGCGGTCGCGCACAGGCCGGAGCCCTCGTTGACCACTTCGTACCAGGACGACGTGTTGATGCCCGAGTTGGGCACCAGGCTGAACGACTCGGCCGTGGTGCTGTTGCAGGTGTTCTGCTCGAGCTGGACTCCGCTACTGGTGGAAGGGGCGTCCAGGCACAGGCTCGAGTTGTCGGCGACGAAGGTGTAGTAGCCCGAGGACCCGGGGTCTGCGGCGAACAGGGCGTTGGTGTTGCCGGTGCCTCCGTAGTTCCAGGTCTGGAGCGTGTCTCCCGGGGCGGTGGACCCTACCCCGCCGGTGATGTTCCAGCTTTCGCCTTCGGGTTGGGCGTTGTCGTTGACGACCTCGTATTCGCCGCTCACCGAGGTCGGCACGAACCTCCACAGCTGGCTGGCCGCACTCGTGCAGGCCGACTCCACGACGGCGGTGCCGTTGGCGGTCGAGCCCCCGTTGGCGGTCGCGCACAGGCCGGAGGCCTGGTTGACAACCTCGAACCACGACGAGGCGACGCCGGAGGGGGCGAAGCTCATGTCGTGCAGGTTCCAGCCGCCGTTGTCCTGGTCCACGACCAATGTCTGGGTGCCCGCGGGCAGGGTGACGTTGGCGGTCACCGTCGCCCAGTCTTGCCAGCCCCCGGTGTTGGGGACGTTGATATCGCCCGACAGGTTGGTACCCGCGAGGTTGGCGATGTGCAGGCCGTCGGTTACGCCGTTGGGAGAGGCCACGCGCAAGCTCACGGCGTAGGTCCCGGCGCCGGCCGCGTTCACCGTGTACCGGAACGACTGCCCGCTGCCCGTCCAGCCGAGGTCGTAGCCTGCGCCCGTGCCGGTCGTGTCGGTGGTGTCGCTGGTCGCCTCGAGGTCGACCCCGTCGCTGCGGTAGCTGTCGGCGGTGCCGTTGACCGAACTGACGTTGTAGGCCACGCCTTGTCCGCCGGTGTCGTAGTTGGCGGCTTGCACGGTGCCGGGCACCATGGGAGCGGTGCCGCCGTAGGCGGCCTCGGCCGGGGGAGTCTGGCTGTAGCCGGCTGCGACGATGTTCGCCTGCACCGCGGCCTGGGTGGCCTGGGACGGGAAGCCGGAAACGTCGGCGGCTTCGTAGAACTCTCCATCGCCCAGGGCCGTATTGTCGCCGCCGGTGCCCAGTTCGATGTCGCTCTGGACCTTCATCGGGTTGTAGCCGCTGGGCAGCGCACCCGAATAGGTTTGGGTCAGTCCGCCTGACTGGCCGTTGCCGTATTGCAGGGTCATGTTGGTCGACCCGTTGTTCTCCTCCCACGCCGAGAGGAACGTGCCGGTCTCGCTCGGGTAGGCCGAGGGGTTGTTTCCGGTGTTGCTGAAGTACATGCCGTTCTCGATGTCGGCGCCTACCCACGGGCCGGGGCCGGTGCAGTTGCCCGTCCAGCAGTCCGTGCCGTAGTAGATCGCGTTCATCGTGGCGTCGCCGTCGTCGGAGTCGTTGGTCTCGCCCTGGCCGAAGTCGAAGCAGCACTGGTCGCTGGTGACGTTGGAGGACATGACCGAGTACAGCCCGTCGGCCTCGGAGCCGGTCGGCAGGTTCTTGGCGGTGACGTCGCGGTAGCCGGTGCCGAACTTGTCGAAGGAGATCCCGTACGCCGGCTGGCCGCCGACGTACACCGGCAGCGCCTCGGCGGGCGCGCCGATGTCCGCTCCGCCGGTGCCGGGGCCCGCGTTCCCGCCGCTGCAACCCGAGCAGGAGGTGCCCGGCGAGATCGGCATGTTGTTGCCGTTGGAGGACTGGTCGTAGATCTCGGTGATGGTGCACGACGTGCCGGCGCAGAACGAGTTCTCGGGCGCCACGTTGACAACCCCGCCGGTCGACTCCAAGCCGACGTTGAGGTAGGTCGAGTCGGAAGCGCGCTGGACCTGGTAGAGCGGCCCGTCATAGGCCTCGAACAGCGCCCGGGTGGTGCTGTAGGCCGCCTCGCACGGAGTGCCGCCCGCAGCGTAGATGTCGCAGGACTCGGCCGTGGTCGCGGCCGCAGACGCGGCCTTCGTCGCATGCGAGGGCGCGGCTGCACGCGTGGGCGTGGCGGCGGACGCGTGCGCGGGAGTGCCGCTGAACGCGAGGAGGGCGAGCGCTGCCGTCAGCACGAAGGCCGCGGCCAGCCCTACCCATCGTCGGGTAAGGGGTATCGAGAACATGTGTCAGCTTCCGTGGTCGTGGGACGCGGGGCACGCGGCGCATGGCAGACGACATGCGCCGGGGGAGCGGACGACGGAGGGATACGTCCACAGTCGGCGTTATTTTGCAAGGTTCTGCTGCTTCCTTGGCGAGATTGCACCCAGTTTATGCACAAGTCAAGGATCTGTTACGGCAAATTTCGGGGGAGATGATCCGAGATTGGCCAGATGTCCTCAGCTGATCATCAGCGGTGTAAGTCGCCGCTGCGGACGACGGGCAGCACGAGTCGCGATCGTGCTGTCGGGCCGTGGTGGACGGTTTGGTACGCCGCTTCGGTGCCGTTGCGATCCCAGCGGGGGAAGCAACTGCCGGTGATCTGCAGTCGTACGCGGTGGCCGGGCAGAAACACGTGCGCGGTGGACCACAGGTCGATCACGAGTTCCTCTGGCTTGCGTGCGGCCCCTGTCGGCGCCGCGGAGGTTCGGAGGATGCCGTCGGTGATGTTGCGTGACACTCCATCGAGGTCGACATCGCACAGCCGGGCGATCCAGTCACTGCTGGCGGCGGTGGATTCCGCCGCCACGTGGACCCGGATCCGCCCGATGACCTCGAGTGGTTCCTCCAGCGGCGCGCTGGTGTAGACGAGCACGTCCGGGCGTTGCTCGATCGGGTACTGATCGAATTGCCCGGCGGGGAACTCGTCCGGGAGCAGGAGCGCGCCGCCGTGGCTCGGCACCGGGTCGTCCGGGGCGTAGCAGAATGTGCCGGGTGGCCACGCCGGTCCCGGGGAGTCCGGAACCAGGCTGCCGTCGCCTCGCAGATACCAGGAGCTCTCGACGGAATCGGGTGGCCAGGTCGTCATCCGCCGCCACCGATTCACGCCCATCACGAACAGCAGAACCGGCGGTTCGGGTTCGGGTGTCCCGGACTTGAGGTGCCGATCCAGCCAGTCCAGTTCACGGTCGAGCAGTGAGCCCGCGCCGTCGAGAGTCGCGCTGTCCGCGGCGGCGCCGAAGTCGGTGTCGCCGGATGATCGGCTCGTCTGGTTCCCGTGTGACCAGGGGCCCACGATCAATGCGGCCGGGGCCCCGCTGTCCCGGGCCGCGACGTAGTTGTCGATGCTGCCCTGGAGGAACGCGTCGAACCAGCCCGCGACGACGAGGACCGGAACGGTGGAACCAGGCTGATGGTCGTCCGACGCCGGGGCAGGCAGATCGAAGCGGCGTACGGACGCACCGGGGGGAAGCTCCCAATAGGTGCGCGTGACCAGGTCATCGATTGCCGATTCGAGCGCCGCGAGTTGCCGTCGCCGCTCGGCGGGTCGGTCGGCGTGCCGCCGCTCCAGGACGTCGCGTCCGAGTGTCAGCGTCCACTGCGTCATGAGCCCGAGTTCGTACGCTCCGTCGCGGGTGATCAGGCCGTCGTGCGGATCCGACCAGGTGAACTCCGGCGCGGCGGCGAACAGACTGGGCGGCCGCGCGCCGATGGCGGCCCACTGCGCGTGTCCCAGGTAGCTGGCTCCGTACATGCCGACCCGACCGTCGGCTCCGGGAAGGCCCGCGGCCCACTCGACCGTGTCATAGCCGTCGGCCCCCTCGTGGGCGAGCGGCTCCCAGAGCCCCTCGGACCCGAACCGGCCGCGACAGTCTTGGACGACGACCAGGTAGCCGCGGTCGGTGGCGTGAGCCGGATCCAGGCGCGCGAGCACGTCGGGGTCCTTCTTGCCGTAGGGAGTGCGCGCCAGCAGCACCGGCCACGGCCCGTCGCCGCGCGGCCGGTAGACATCGGCGCGCAGGACGGCGCCGTCGCGCATCCTCGCCTCGACCTCGAATACGGTCGCGAATACGGTCTCGGGCGTCGGCCGATCGGCCACGGCAGGCACCTCCTGCGGAATAACGTTATCGCGAAGCCTGCGGGCAACTGCGGCCCGCTGTCAAGAGACCCTCAGGGTTACGTAGCGGGGCTTGACGCCGGGTCGCGAGGCTCTAAAGTGGCCCGATAGATAACGTTATCTCTGCAAGTCCACCCCACATGGGAGATCACAGAGCCGTGATACCACTTCCAGCCGCGTGCAGGCGTGCAGGCCACGCCGCGCTGGCTTTAGCCCTCCTCACCCTCGGCCTCACCGCCCTGCAGACCGCGTCGCCGCTCGCGTCGCGCGCGCAGGCGGCTACCGTCACGGACCCCACCGCGGCTCAGGCGCTGGCTACCGTGGCCCAGTTCCAGGGGGAGTGGACCTCCCCTCCGACCAATATCAGCGGCGGGGAGACCACTGATGCTCCGCTGATGGGCAACGGCGACGTGGGTGTCGCCGTCGGCGGTTCGATCAATGACCAGACGTTCTATATCGGCAAGAACGACTTCTTCTCCACGGCGAGCAACTCGATCGAGCCGCTGGGCCGCGTGGTGCTGGCTGTGCCGGGCATGTCCGGAGCCTCCTACAACGTCGTTCAGAACATCGCTCGAGCGCAGGTCGACGGCACGTACAGCCTCAACGGCGACACCGTCGCCACGACGAGCTGGGTGTCGGCCACCGAGGGCATGTTCGTCACGTCGATCGCCCTGAGCGGCGGCACAGCCCAGCCGGCCACCGTCACCTTGCAGGACGGCTTCGGCAACACGCCGACGACCTCGATCAGCGGCAGCGTGCTGAGCGCGGACGTGCAGGCCGGAACGACGTCCGCCTCAGGCAATCCGCAGGCGCGGATGTCGGCGACGCTGCTCGGCGGGAGCGCCGGTCTGTCCGGCAATCAGCTGAGCATCACGCTTCAGCCGGGGACCACCTACACGTTGGCGACCGCGATCGTGAGCAGTGCCGACACCAGCAGCTACCAGTCGACAGCGCAATCGATGGCGTCGTCCTCGACGGCCTCGAGCGTGTCCAGCCTCCTCTCGGCGCACGAGAGTTGGTGGCAGAGCTACTGGTCGCAGTCCTTTGTCCAGATCCCCGATCAGGCGGTGGAGAAGAGCTGGTACGGCTCGCTCTACCTGCTCGGCTCCGTCACCCGCTCCGGCAAGTACGCGCCCGGCCTGTGGGGCAACTGGATCACCGGGGCGATGAACTGGAACGGCGATTACCACACGAACTACGACTACGAAGCGGCGTTCTACTCGGCTCTCTCCACCAACCACGTCGCCCAGATGGGCGCCTACGCGCAGCCGGTCCTCCAGTACGAGGCGAACGCGGAGACGCTCGCGAGCCAGAACGGGGACCAGGGCGTGCTGTATCCGGTGGGCCTCGGGCCGAACGGGATGACCACGGACTCCAACCTGCACAACCAGAAGTCCAACGCGGCGTACCTGGCCAGCGACATGGTCATGGAGTACGAGTACACGCACAACACCACGTACGCATCCTCGGTCTATCCCTTCCTCAAGGAGGTCGGACTGTTCTGGCAGAACTACCTGACGCTCGACTCCTCGGGCAACTACGACATCTACGATGATGCGCCGCAGGAGGACGACGCCTACCCGCAGACCAACAGCAGCGTCTCCCTCGGCCTGGTCCACCTGCTCTTCCAGGGCCTGATCGACATGAGCACCGCGCTGAACGAGGACTCCGCAACCCGCGCCACCTGGCAGAACATCGTCGCCCACCTGGCCCCGCTGCCCACCACGACGGTGAACGGCCAGACCGTCCTGAGTGAGACCTCGCAGGGCGCTGGCTTCGTCAACGACGGAAACGACGTCACCATCCAGGCCGTCTACCCGGGCAGCCAGGTAGGCCTGGACAGCAACGCCACGTTGCTGCAGACCGCTCAGAACACGGTCGCCCAGTTGACCAACGCCTGGAACGGCGGCAACGCCCCGACCACTTTCTACGCGGCCGCGGCCCGGGTCGGATACAACCCGTCGACCATCATGTCCAACCTGAACGACGAGGCGACCAACGAGAGCTATAACAACATGGCCGTGCACCACAACGGCGGTGGCGTCGAGAACCTCAACGTGACGACCTCGGGCGTGGACGAGATGCTCCTGCAGTCCTTCCAGAACGACGTCAAGGTCTTCCCCGACTGGCCCAGCGGCAGCAACGCGAAGTTCGGGGACCTGCTCGCCTACGGTGACTTCCTGGTTTCCAGCAGCATCCAGAGCAACGCCGTCCAGTACGTCCAGGCCACCAGCCAGGCGGGAGGCAACTACACCTTCACCAACCCCTGGCCCGGCCAGAGCATGGAGTACTACGACAACGGTACGGACGAAGGCACGCTCTCGGGTACGGAGATCACCGTGAGCACGACCTCCGGCGAGACGATCGACCTCGCCCCGGCCGGCACGTCGCTGAGCACCATACAGACCGAGCTCGCGCAGGCCTCGCAGGCGTCCACCTCCAGCTCGTTCTCGACGGGCTTCGAGTCGGGGCAGCCGCAACCTTCGTGGACGGACACGGTCGACACCACTGACGCTCAGGGCGGCGGCGACGCCGATGTGACCGGGCTGTGCTGTGGGTTGACCGGTCCGGAGGCGGGCGTGCGTACCGGTGAGGATGCGCACACCGGCAGCGCGGCACTGATGTACTCCGGTTACGCCAACGGAGGATCCGCGACGCATGCGTACATGCAGGTGTTCGACCTGAGTGCGGATCCGTTGATCGTCGGCTCGGGTACGACGCTGGGCTATTGGATCTACCCGCAGAGCAATGCGACCTCGTCGTGGGTGTCGGCGGGATCGGACGACAGTTCCTGCGTCGCTGTGGACCTGATCTTCACCAACGGCAGTGATCTACGCGATTCCGGGGCCGTCGACCAGAGCGGCATCGGCATCCATCCGGCGGACCAATGCGGGCACCTGACGCTGGACAGCTGGAATTACATCTCGGTGAATCTGGGCTCGGTCAAATCCGGCCGACGAGATCAGCAAGATTCTCGTCGGCTACGACCAGCCCGGAGCCACCGGCGGCTACCGCGGCTACCTCGACGACCTCTCCATCGGCGGCTGACGCCTCGCTCCGGGGCCTGTCCTGGCAGGCCCGGGCCCCGGAGCCCAACTCAGCGGTCGATATGCTCGCGGAATGGCCGATCACGACGCCGCGCGCATCGCCGACCGGTATGCCGATCCGCGCCCTGGGGATCTGCGCAGTCCGTTGCGTTTCCTGCTCTGGCTGGTAGCCGGGCAGAAGCGGCGGGTGCTGAGGGCGTCCTTGGTGGGCAGCGCGTGGATGGTCGGTTTGGCGGCTCCGCCGTACCTGCTTTCGAAGGCGATCGACGAGGGTCTGCGGTCGGGGAACACCGGTGCGCTGGTCGGGTGGGTGCTGGCGCTGGTGGCCGTCTGCGTGGCGAACGCGGCGGTCGGCGGGTTGCGGCACGCCACGATGACGAAGATACGCACGTATTCCGCGTACCAGATCGGCCTTTCGACCGTTCGTCATTCGACGCGGCTGGGGGCGGCGCTGGGCCGGAAGTCCTCGTCCGGGGAGGTGGTCGCGATCGGTCTTGGCGACGTGCAGGACATCTCGACTGCGCTGACCGTCACGGGTCCCGGGGTCGGGTCGGTGGTGGCGTACGTGGTGGTCACGGCGCTGCTGTTCGCCATCTCGCCGCTGCTCGCCCTCGTCGTGTCGGCGGGCGTGCCGGTGCTCGCCGTGACGATCGGGCCGGTGCTGCACCGCACTCATGGGGCCATGACCCCGTACCGGGAGCAGAACAGGGTTTTGATCAATAGGTTGATCGACATTGTCACCGGCCTGCGCGTGCTGAGCGGCCTCGGCGGCAAGCAGACGTATCTCGGGCGCTACCGGGAGGACTCGCAGGCGCTGGTCGGGCAGGGGTACCGGGTGGGGGCCGCGTCGAGCTGGACGGGAGCGCTGGGCTCCGGGTTGCCCACGCTGTTTCTGGCAGCCGTCACATGGATCGCGGCGAGGATGGCCGCCGAGGGCTCGATTACTGTCGGCCAGTTGATCGCCGTCTACGGCTATGTCGCAATGCTCGTGGTCCCGGTTTCCTTCTTCATCGAGGGCGCCCAGCAACTCACGGCCGCGACCGTCGCCGCACGCCGGGTGATCCGCTTCCTCGCGCTCGAACCCGACCACAGCGGCGGAGCACGCGAACTCGGCCCGGACCCCGGGATCCTGCACGACCCGGACTCCGGGGTCGAGATTCCGCCCGGCGTATTCGTCGCCCTCGCCGGCGCCGAGCCCGCGGACTGCGCCGGGGTCCTCGAACGCCTCGCCCGCTTCACCGCGTCCGATGCCACCTGGGGCGGGGTGCGCGTGGACGAGGTGGTACTGCCGCAGATCCGCTCGCGCATCCTGCTCGCGGAGAACGACGCCGCCCTGTTCGCCGGGACGGTGCGCGAGGCGGTGGCCGGGCGCCGCGAGTCGCGGGAGCCGGATCTCGGCAACGCGGTCAGGGCCGCGGTCGCGAGTGACATCGTCGACGCGCTGCCTGACGGCCTCGACTCCGCGCTCGATTCCCAGGCCCGCAACCTCTCCGGCGGCCAGCGGCAGCGGCTGCGTCTGGCCCGCGCCCTGTACGCGCAGCCGGAGGTGCTGCTGATGCCCGAGCCGACCTCCGCCGTGGACGCGCACACCGAGGCCACCATGGCGGCCCGGCTCCGAGAAGCGAGGCGGGGGCTGACGACCGTGGTCACCACGTCCTCGCCGCTGGTGCTCGACAACGCCGATCTCGTGTTGCACCTGGTCGAAGGGCGGGTGGCTGCCTCGGGGACGCATCAAGAACTCTGGCGATCCGATCCCGCCTACCGCGCCGTGGTCTCGCGCACCACCGCGACGCGGGACGAGGAGGCCGCGCAGTGAGTCGCCGCCTACCGGTCGCCGACGCCGCACATGTCAGGACCGCGCTACGTCAGGATGTGCGGTCCGATCGCCGCGCCTTCGCCGGAATGCTCGTCCTGAACGCGCTCGCGGCCATCGCGGCCCTGGTCGGCCCGGCCTACCTCGGCCGGATCGTCAACGCCGTCACGGGCGCGCATCCGTCGGTGTCCGCAGTGGACCACGATGCCCTCGTCATCGTCGTGTTCGCGCTCGCACAGATCTTGCTGTCGCGCTGGGCGCTGCTGGTCGGTGCGAGGTTCGGCGAACGCACCTCCGCCCGTATCCGGGAACGAATGCTCGGACGCGCCCTCGCCCTGCCGGCATCCGTAGTCGAGCACGCGACGACCGGCGACCTGGTCTCGCGCGGGACGAGCGATGCCGGGATTGTCGCCACAACCCTGCGTGACGCAGCGCCGGTCATCTTCGTCTCCGCGGTGCAAGTGCTGTGCATCGTCGGCGCGGTCCTGATCCTCAACCTGCTGCTGGGGATCTGCGGCGTGGCGTGCCTGGCCGTCGACGTGTTCGTGCTGCGCTGGTATCTGCGCCGGTCGCGACCCGCGTTCCTGGCCCAGAGCGCTGCGGGCGCGGCGATCGCCGACGTGATGGAGAGCACGGCGAGCGGCGCGCGCACCGTGGAGGCGCTGGGGCTGGGAGAGCGGCGGATCGAGGTGGCCCAGGCCGCGTTCGCCGCTTCCGTCAAAGCCCAGATGCGCTCGCTGCGGCTGCGCCTCGTGCTGTTCCCGACGGTCGATGCCTCCTATGTTCTGCCGCTGGCAGGGATTCTGCTGATCGGCGGGGCGCTCTACGAGCACGGCCAGGTCTCGCTCGGAACGGTGGTCGCCTCGACCGTCTACATGCGGCAGCTCGTGGGCCCGCTGGACACCATCCTGTTGTGGGTTCAGACGATGCAGAACGCCGCCGTCTCTTACGCGCGGGTGGAGGGCCTGGCCGCCGCACCACAGGCGCAGGCCTCGACGTGCGAGATCCCCGCCGATGACCGCATCGAGGTCGCCGACGTCCGCTTCGCCTACAACGCCGATCACGGCGATGTGCTGCACGGGGTGGACCTGGTGGTGCAGCCGGGGGAGCGGCTGGCGATCGTCGGCGCGTCCGGCGCGGGCAAGTCGACGCTCGGCCGCCTGCTGGCCGGCATCGACCGCCCGAATCACGGCTCTGTCACCGTCGGCGGCATCCCGATCGCCGCCCTCCCACCCGAACGCCTGCGTCGCCAGGTCGTGCTGGTGACCCAGGAACACCACGTCTTCCACGACACGCTGCGCGGGAATCTGATGCTGACCAAAGCCGACGCGACCGATGACGAACTGCTGGCCGCGCTCACCGCCGTCGACGCGGGATGGATCGACGCCCTGCCCGACGGCCTGGACACGATGGTCGCCGGCAACGGCCACCGCCTGGACGGAGCCCAGGCCCAGCAGCTCGCGCTCGCCCGCGTCGTCCTCGCCGACCCGCACACCGTGATCCTCGACGAGGCCACCGCCCTGCTCGACCCGGCCACCGCGCGCAACACCGAACAGGCGCTCGCGGCGGTACTGCAAGGCCGCACAGTCATCGCGATCGCACACCGCCTGCAGACCGCGCACGACGCCGACCGGGTCGCGGTGATGGACGCCGGGACGGTCACCGAACTCGGCACCCACGAGGAATTGGTCGCATCGGGAGGGACGTACGCAGCACTCTGGCGGTCTTGGCACGGGGACTGACGGCTTCCCTTCCGGCCGCGTGCCGGTACGCATGCTGTCGCGCGGATTGACGAGAGTACTATTCTCCTTGGGAGAGATTGATAATCTCGCAGTGGCGGGGTCCGCGACGGCCCCGCACGGCCCCGAGGAGCCCCGATGAACGTTGACGACATGATCCTGGTCAGCATCGACGACCACGTGGTCGAGCCGGCCGAGATGTTCCAGCTGCACATGCCCGCGACGTACGCCGAGCACGTGCCCCGGCTGATCACCAACGACCAGGGCGTCGACCAGTGGGTTTACCGGGGCAGGCCGGTCGGCGTGACGGGCCTGAACGCCGTCGTCGGCTGGCCGAAGGAGGAGTGGGACAAGAACCCGACGAAGTACGCGGAGATGCGCCCCGGGGTCTACGGCATCCACGACCGCATCGGCGACATGAACGCGAACGGCGTTCTCGCCTCGATGTGCTTCCCGACCTTCGCCGGGTTCAGCGCGGGCCACCTGAGCCAGTTCAAGGACGAGATCACCGTCGTGATGATCTCCGCCTACAACGACTGGCACATCGACGAGTGGTGCGCCGCCTATCCCGGCCGGCTGATCCCGAACGCGATCCTGCCGCTCTGGGACACCGACCTGGCCGTCGCGGAGATCGCCCGGGTCGCGGCGAAGGGCTTCCATGCGGTGACGATGCCGGAGCTGCCGCACATCGACGGCCTGCCGAGCTACCACGACGGCGAGTACTGGGCCCCGGTCTTCGCCGCGCTGTCCGAGACCGGACTGGTGATGAACCTGCACATCGGACAGGGCTTCGGCGTGCTCAGGATGGCGTCGGACGCGCCGATCGACAACCTCATGTGCCTCGCGCCGACCGTGTCCCAGGTCGCCGTTCAGGACCTGCTGTGGGGCCCGGCCTTCCGCAGCCACCCAGCGCTGAAGGTGGCCCTGTCCGAGGGCGGGATCGGCTGGATTCCCTTCTACCTGGACCGCTCCGACCGGCATTACACCAACCAGAAGTGGCTGCGCCGCGACTTCGGCGGCCGACTGCCCAGCGAGGTGTTCCGCGAGCACGTCATGGCCTGCTACGTCACCGACCGGACCTCGCTGAAGCTGCGGCACGAGATCGGCATCGACAACATCGCCTGGGAATGCGACTACCCGCACTCCGACTCGATCTGGCCGAACGCCCCCGAGTTCGTGTTGGACGAGCTGGCCGCCGCCGGGGCCGACGACGCCGACATCAACAAGATCACCTGGGAGAACGCCTGCCGCTTCCTGAACTGGGACCCATTCGCCGTGATCCCCCGGGAGCAGGCGACCGTGGGCGCCCTGCGTGCTCAGGCCGCTGATGTAGACCTCACCGTCCGCCCCCGCAAGGAATGGGCGGAGCTCTACGCGCAGCGGGCAAGCTGACCGCGGACGCTACGGAACCAGGACGGTGCGTACGCCGGGGACCTCAGGCGCGTTCCAGGCGGTCTCGACCTCGGCAAGCGGCACCGCGTGGGCCTTGACCGCGAGGCCGCCGTTGTCGATCTCTTCGATCAGCGAGGGGAGTTCGGCGAGGTAGGCGCGGGTGGAGACGGCGCCCTGTCCGTTGCCCTGGATCCGGAAGTTCGCCGAGCGCAGCGCGACTGACGGCAGCTCGATCGTGGGTCCTGCCATGGAGCCGATCTGAATCCAGTTCAGTTCCCTGCTGCGCTCGGAGCGGGCCTGCAGCAGCGCCATCATCGCTTCGCTCGCGGGCTTGCCCCACAGGTAGTCGATGACGAGGTCGACTTCGCAGGCTGCTTCCGCCAATGCGGCGGCGGTCGCCTCGGCGTCGTCGGTGAGCGCGACGGTGGCGTCCGCGCCGTAGCCGGGGAGCGCGTCGAGGCGCGTCTTGTCGCGGCCGGCGCCGACGACCCGGCCTGCGCCGAGCCGCTTGGCGACCTGCACGGCCATCTGTCCGGCGCTGCCGGTCGCGCCGAGGATCAGCACCGATTGCCCGGCCTCGATCGGGACCCGGCGGCGCAGCGCGACCCACGCCGACATCGCCGGGTTCATCGCCGCGGCGATCTTGAGGACGTCGGTGCCCTCGGGCAGTTCGACGCTGCGCCGGGTGTCTATCACGGTCTCGGTGGCCATCGGGCCGAGCAGGTCGTCGTCGGCGACGAAGTAGACGATCCGGCCGTCCTCGCGCCGGCCGACCCCGTCGATGCCCGGAACCAGCGGCAGCTGCCCGGTGCTGGTGTAGTGGCTGCCCGCGGCGCCCGAGCGCACCCGCGGGTGCAGGCCGGTGGCCAGGACCCGCACGACCGCCTGGTCCTCGTCGGCGGGGGCGGGCAGGTCGAACGGCTCGTAGCGCGGCGGGTTGTCGAACGAGCGGACGACGGCGGCGTGGATGTCCATGGGGTGCTCCTCGGCTCGGGATTGGTTCGTGCCACGTACTAATATAGTTTGCGGCACGTACCTTTTCAAGTATGATCGGAGGGTGACTTCGCGTGACGAGACCCCGGTGCTGGTGGACGCCATCGCCCAACTGTCGTTCCTGGTGCAGAACTCGCTGGCCGAGATCGCCGGGGACTACGACCTGTCGCTGATTCAGACCAGGCTGCTCGGCGTGCTGCGCGACCGCGAGCCGACGATGAACGAACTCGGCCGGCATCTCGGCCTGGACAAGTCCTCGACCACCGGCCTGGTCTCCCGGGCGCAGGGGCGCGGCCTGGTCGCCCGCACCGTCAGCGAGGTCGACCGCCGCGTGGTCCGGGTCTCGATCACCGATGTCGGCCGAGACCTCGTCAAGCAGGTCGGCGAGCGCTTTACCGAACGGATCGGGGAACTGGTCGCAGACCTCCCCGACACTGAGCGGCAGGAATTCTCCCGCTTGGCCGGTCGGGTCGTGCTGGCCGACATGCACCGCCACGGCCTCGATCCGGGCGGCGCCGCGGGCTGACACAAGGTGAGGACCTGTCAGCGGACCTCCCTACAATGACTGGCGTGAATATCGAGGGTTCGATGGGGCCCGTGATCATCGATGGCCGTTTTCAACTGCTGAGCAAGCTCGGCGGCGGCGGTATGGGCCTGGTCTGGCGCGCGTACGACACGGCGCTGCACCGCGAGGTCGCGCTCAAGGAGGTGCGCTCCAGCGAGTCGATCGAGTTCGCGGACGACACCGTGTCGGAGCAGCAGCGGGAGCGGGTGCTGCGCGAGGCCCGCGCGCTGGCCCGGTTGCAGCACCCGAATGTGGTGACCATCTTCCACATCGTGGACACGCCGGAGTTGCGGCACCCCTGGCTGGTCATGGAACTCGTCACCGGCGGCTCCCTGGAGGATCTGCTGCGCGACGGCCCGCTGCCGCCCGCGGAGGTGGCGCGGATCGGCCGCGGAGTGCTCGCCGCGCTGGACGCCGCGAACCGGGCCGGGATCCAGCACCGCGACGTCAAGCCGGGCAACGTGCTGCTCCGGCCGGACGGCACGCCGGTGCTGACGGACTTCGGCATCGCCGCGTTGCAGGGTTCGACGCAGTTGACCGCGACCGGCTCGATCATCGGCTCTCCGGAGTTCATCGCGCCGGAGCGGCTGCGCGGCGTGGAGGGCGATCCCGCCTCGGATCTGTGGTCGCTCGGGATCATGCTCTACATGGCGGTCGAGGGACACAATCCCATGCGCCGGTCCACCACGATGGCCACGTTGGCCGCCGTGCTCGACTCCGCGATCCCTCCGCCCGTGCACGCCGGGCCGCTCACCCCCGCACTCGGCGGACTGCTCCAGCGCGACCCGGCCGTGCGGTTGCGGGCGGCGGATGCCGACCGCTTGCTCGCCGACGCGGCCGCGCCCGTCGCCGACGCCCCGCAGCTACAGCCACAGCCACAACCCTGGGACTCGGTGTCGCAGGCCGACGCGGTACGCGCGCCCGCGTCCGGGCACGGCCGGAACCGCGCCGGAATCCGCTTCGGTGTCGCGGTGGCGCTCACCGCCGTGGCGGGGCTGGCCGGCGCCCTCCTCTGGGCGGCGCGTTCCCACGCGAACGAACCGTCGGCCTCCGGCACCACTACGCCACGGTCGACCGCGAGCACCGCTTCCGCACTCGCGTCCACCTCCGCGACGCCGACGCCGACGGCAGCGAGTTCGTCGAGCGCGAGCGCCGCGGGGTCGGGCAGCCTGCTGACGCCCGCGGGGATCGAGGCGATGGTCAAGGCCATGCCGTCCCTGGTCGGCACCACGAAGGTCTACGAGCTGACTCTGTACTCTGATTACGCCGACATCGAGGCGCCGAGCAAGACCCAATCCGGCGCCTACGACGACTACACGTACGAGAACGGCCAGATCACCGACGACACCCCCGGAGGCGATCTGGACCAGGGCGAGAACTCGGTGGATGTCACCACGATCAACTGGAGCGTGATACCCGGGTTGATCCAGAAGTCCAACCAAGACCTCGATGTGACGGATCCGACCGATCACTACGTGATCGTTGACCCCAACTGGGCCTTTGCCAGCGGCACCTCGCTGCGCGTCTACTGCTCCAACGCATACGGCGGCGGCTACCTACTCGCCGACCTGCACGGCAACATCCTCAACACCTACCCGCTCGGCAGTTAGTTAGCGCCACCGTGGATCAAGCAGAACCATGATCAACCCAGCAGGGCTTCGGCGCCGCTGTGTAGCTTGCTATGCCGAAGCCTTCGCCGACGTGGACATGGGATGACACCAGAGTCCCGGGAACCTGCGCATCAGGAGTCTGTCGCGCAGACGAGGGTTCCGAAGCATCTCGCGGTGTGGGGTCCACGATGGCTGACACGGCGGAGGTCACGCGCTGTGCGGCGGTGACAATGCCGGTCTGGTGCGCCGGTGCTGTGGACAGCACGACCATGCGTAGCCTCCGTGATCGGAAGTGGGGCGGCTCTCGTGTGTGAAAGCCGTGGTCCGCGAGGAGGATAGCAGTAGGTTCGGGTTAAATGATAATTACCGTAGGCCCTGTTGGCGCTAGTTATGGGCGCTTTCGCTATTTGCCTGATACCGTGCGCTGAATGATGTTTGGCATCCAATGTTCATGGCAGTACTTCGCTCAGTCGCGGCGCTGGCTCCCACCTGGGTGTTTGGTCTTAGCGACGCCGGTGACGCTGGTTCGTCGCCGTAAGATGCGTCACCCCCGGTTCTAGCCTTAGGCAGACTGGGCAAGTCGATGGTTGTGACGGATGGCGTGTCTGCGATGGATGGAGATCCCTGTGGAACTGTCGAGCAGCAGGGCCGACGCGGGCAGGGGTGCGGGATCGGGGCCATCCGCTCGGGCTTGTGAGCGTTGCGCGGTGGTGCATTTCGGATGCCCGCGCCCCGTGGTGGCCAGGCGGCGGCGGATGTGCGCGGAGTGACGGAATCCGGTGGGGAATCCGCTGGGCGCGACGAGGCGGCGAAGTGGATGGCCGAACTGCGCTCGGCGCGGGTTTCCGGAGGCTATCCGCGCGAGCGACTCGCGGACTCGCTGGGTGTCGGGATCGCCACGGTGCGTAGCTGGGAGGCTGGGCGAAGGATCCCCACATTGGTGAATTTGGTCAGATCTGGGCGAGAATTAGGGCTTCGTCTGGTCATTGTGGGCTTGGATGGGCAGGTACGCTCCGCGCGTATCGCAGTGAAACCCGATGAGATCTGGGAGCATCGGGAGATCCGCTCGCTTGTCGCCGCATTGCGGGGGGAGCGGCGTGGCGGCGCGGTGTCGCAGGACCTCTTGGCCGAGAGGATCGGCGTGTCGGCCTGGTCGGTAGCGCAGTTCGAACAAGGGCGGCTGCATCCGCGTCCCGCTGTGCTTGCGGTGTGGGCGGCGGCGCTCGATTGCGCCGTGCGCTGGCGCGCGCTGGTTTGACGTCGGAGAAACCCGGAAATCACGTCTGATGTAGATGTATCGTGCCCTGATATGCTCTTCCTCGGCTATGCGCATTTGCATTTGCAGTGTGCATTATCCGGGGAGGGTGTGACTCACGATCAATGTCTCAGGGGCGTGATCCACCCGGCCCGGCATCGCGGTCCCGTGCGGCGGCGGTGGAGTCGGTCCGGTTTTCCGACCGAAGGGGAGAGGTCGTGATCTCGTGATCTTCCGTGTGCTGGGCCCGGTTGACGTATGGGAGCAGGAGCGAAGCCACTCCGTCGGGCCCTTGAAGGAACAGATCATTCTGGCTGTATTGCTGCTCGAATCCGGTCGGGTGGTTTCCGCGCAGACGCTGGCGGAGCGGGTATGGGATGAGCGGATACCGGAGCGGGCCCGCGAGACTCTCCAGGTGTACGTCTCCAGGCTGCGCAGGCGGCTTCGCGCGGCCGGCGACCAGGCGGGCGTCATCACCAGCAGCGCGGCCGGGGGGTACCGGCTGAACGTGCATCCGGACCAGGTCGACGTGCGCCAGTTCAACCAGTTGATCTCCGGCGCCCGAGCCGCTTCCGCTGAGCGCGATCCGCAACGCGCCCGCGACCTTCTGGTCCGGGCCGAGCAACTGTGGCGCGGTGAGCCGCTTGAAGGGCTGACCGGGCAGTGGGCCGAGGCCGCGGGTCGGGCGCTGCGTGAGCGAAGGCGGGGCGCGATGCTGGCACGAATCGGTCTCGACCTGCAGTTCGAAACGGACCGCGGGGAGGCGATCAGTGAACTGACCGAGTTCACCCGTTCCGGGCGAATCGACCAGAGCGCGATCGAGATGCTGATGGGAGCCCTGGCGGCCTCCGGACGGCAAGACGAGGCACTCGAGACTTACCGCTTCGCCCGCGCTCGGCTACGCGAGGAGTTGGGGGCCGACCCGCGTCCCGAGCTTGTCGCGCTGCACCAGCGAATTCTGCGCGGCGAGCCGATCGCGACGCAGCCGACCGCGGAACCGGCCCGGCGCGGCGCTCTGGCCCCGAACACACTCGATCGCGATCCGCCGTACCTGATCGGCCGGGACGAAAACGTGCACGACCTGCTGGCCGCGGTCGCCGCGGACCTGGCCGCGTCCTCCGGTCTCGCCATCCACGCGCTTGACGGTATGCCAGGCATAGGAAAGACCGCGGTCGCGTTGCGCGCGGCGCATCAGCTGGCCTCGCATTGCCCGGACGGCGCTCTGCAGATCAACTTCCGCACCCACGATCCACGGCAGCCTCCGCTTGATCCGCGCACGGCTCTGGTACTGCTGCTCGAGGCGCTCGGAGCCCCCTCCGAGGAGATGGGGCGTGCCAGGTCCCTCGATGAGCTGGCCGGCCTGTGGCGTCGCCGCACCCGCGGCCTGCGACTCCTGGTGCTGTTCGACGATGTGGCCCACGTGGATCAGATCGCCCCGCTGATGCCGGTCACAGCCGGGTCGGTGATCCTCGTGACTTCGCGTCGCAGGCTCCTGCACTTGCCCGGCTCACGGCACCTCACCCTCGAGGCGCTCAACGACGTCGCGACGATCCGCCTGCTCACCCGCGTGACAGGACGCCGATTCCCGAACCAGGTTCGCGATCTGCGGCGGTTCGCGGCTCATTGCGGCGGCTTGCCGCTCGTGGTCTCGGTGGCGGCCGCGTACCTGCGCGCGCATCCGACCTGGTTGCTCTCGGACCTCGTCGATCGCTTGGCCGCCGCCGACCCCGCCAGCGGAGACGACCAGCTCTCCGCCCCGGTACACCGCGCATTCGAGCTGTCCTACCAGGCTCTGCCGCAGCCGCATCGTCGGCTGCTGCGGCTTATGGCCAGTCAGCCGGTGCCGGACATCGGCCTTGACGCGGCCGCCGCGCTCTTCGACGACGATATCCGCGCGACCGACCTGATACTCGAGGCGCTGGTCGAGCATCATCTGCTCGAAGAGGTCAATCGCCACCGCTACCGACTGCACGACCTGCTCCGCGCCTTTGCGATCCGCCAGGCCTCGGAAGAAGACACCGAGGTCGACGTCGACGCGGCGATCGAGCGAATGGTCACCTTCTATCTGGCCGCCGCGGCGCAGGCCGAGCGCACCGTGCGCCCGCACCGGCGGATCGCGAGCCGCATCCCGGCCCACGCGCTCAGCGCGGGGCTCGGACTCGACCAGCCAGCCATGGCGCAGGCGTGGCTGGAAGCCGAATCGGAGAACCTCCTGGCAATCGCCGCCAGGACCGATACCGGCCCGCTCGACAGGTACGCGGGGGTGATGGCGTGCATCGTGGGTCCGTATCTGGACCGGCGCGGGTCGTGGACTCAGGCGGTGGAGGTACTCACCCGCGCCATGCACGCTGTTGCTTCGGCAGGGCACAGCGACCAGTCGGATCCCAAACTCGCGCAGCTGTACATCCAGCTCTGCTCAGCGCACGTACGCAGCCGCCAGCTCGACGACGCGGTGGCCTGCGCCACGGCGGCGCTCGACGCCTGGCGGGTCCAGCACGACCGGCGCGGCCAGGCCGACGCGCTGCTCGAACTCGGCCGTATTCACTGGTACGCGCATAGACCCGATCAGGCGCTCGCGGCGTTCGAGGCGAGCGAAGGGCTCTACCGGGCCCTGCGCCAGCCTTACGGGCGCGTGCTGGCCGACTACCACCGCGCGATCATCCTCTTCGAGCAGGGGCGCCATGCCGATGCCCTGGGCGTGGCGCAATGCGCCCTCGCCATGGTCAGCCGGGTAGGGGATTCGGCTCTCGAATGCGATGTGCTGATCAATCTCGGCGAGATGTACCGATGGACGGGCCAGGACGAGCTTGCGCGCAACTGCTTTCAGCGTGCGGAACAGCCCGCCCAGCTGCACCGCGATCCGCAGATTCTCGCGGCGCTCGCGTTGAACATCGGAATCCTGCGTCACCGCGACGGCGAGGTCGAGGCCGCAACCGAATCGCTGCGGACGGCATTGGAACTGTTTCGGCCCCTGGGGGACCGGGGCAGCCAGATCGACACTCTCGGGGCGCTTGCCGCTGTATACCGCACTCAGCAAGCCCTGGACGACGCGTACGCGTGCGTCCGAGAAGCCGAGCAACTGCTCACCCAGGTCAAGGACCCGCAGCGCGGCTCGCACATCGAAATGGAAATCGGGGAACTGCTTCGGCTGGAGGATCGGGGCGCCGAGGCGTGCACGCATCTGCGTGCCGCGCTCGGCCTCGCTGTCGAGGCTTCGGCCCCGCTTGAAGAGGCCAACGTCCGCCGGGTTCTGGGCGACGCCCTCATGGACCTCGACGACCCGGGCGTCGCCCGAGACCAGTGGCGTCAGGCGCTCGCCATCTACGAGCGCCTCGGCCATCCTGACGCCGCCGGGCTGTTCGCCGACCACGGCGGTGAGCTGTAGTTCGGATTCACGTCGCGGGCCTCTCATGTGTCTGCAGCTGCTCGCGCAGTGCGGCGGCGCGTGGGTCGGTGAACGCGGCGAGCAGACTGCGCGCCTCGGCACGTGCAGCTTCGGCGCGCTCGGCCTCGCCGGACTCCGTGAGCGCGTCGGCCAGGTGGACGAGGGCCACAGCCAACTGCCAGGGATGGACGGGGCGGCGATTGAGCAGCACCGCGGTGAGGTGGAATTCGATCGCCTCGTCCAGCCGGCCCAGCGCCCGAAGGGTAAGGCCGGTTCTGTCGTAGGCGAATGCTTGGCGCGCGGGATCGCCGACGGAGCGCTGCAGGTTCTCATACTGCCGATACAGTTCGAGTGCCTTCTGGTGCTGCCCGTCGGCCTGTGCGAGCTCGGCGCGTTCCAGCAGGACGGCATGGCTGAGCGCGGGGTGATCGAGCTGTTCGACGATCGTGGCGGCCTGCTGAAGGTGGGCGGAGGCTTCGTCGTAGCGGCCCGCTTCTCGGTAGATGCGCGCGAGGAGCAGCAGGGGATCGACTTGCAGGTACGGGGCGGCGTGCCGGAGCGCGAGTTCGCTGAGGGATTGTTCCGCCGCCCAGGCAGCCGGTTCCTGGTCGCCGGCTTCGGCGTGGACGTAGGCGAGGCAGCAGAGCGCTGGTGCGCTCCAGGCCTCGTTGCCTGGCTGCCGGGCGAAGTCGAGTGTCTGCTCGAAGCTGGCACGGGCGTGGTCGAGATCGCGGCGCTGCAGCTGGACCAGGCCGAGATTGTGGGTGGACGCGGCGGTGCCGGCTTCGTCTCCCGCTTCTCTGCGCAGTGACAGGGCCATGCGGTGGTGGTCTGCGGCCTGCTCGAGTCGGCCCGCTGCCGTGTGCGCGATGCCCAGGCTCTCCTGGAGCAGCGCCTGCGCTCGCCGGTCCGCCAGGCGCCGGGCGGCGTCCAGACCGAGCGTGGCTATCTGCGTCCAGTCGTCGAGTGAATTGTGTGCCACGTGCAGGCCGTGCAGTGCCGCCGCCAGCTGCCAGGCAAGCTGGTCGAGCCCTGCCGCGGAGACGGCTTGGACCACGGCGAGCAGGTTGGCCTGTTCGGCGCGGTGCCAGCTCAGCGCCGCGTCGTAGCCGTCGAACACCATCGGCTCGATCGTGCTGTCCGGGATCGGGCCGAGCTGCGGCGGATTGAAGCTTCCGGCGGCGCGCACCGCGGCCAGGGCGCTGTGCAGGTACCAGGCGGCGAGCCGGGCGAGCGCGGCGCGTTGCTCGTCCTGGCTTTCCTCGCGCCGGGCCTGGTCGGCGGCGTAGGCGCGCAGCAGGTCGTGGAACTGGTAGCGCTGTTGGCCGGTCTGCTCGAGTAGGTGCGCCCCGACCAGCAGATCCAGCAGCCCGGCGACTCCGTCGGGTTCCTGGTCGGTGACCGCGGCGGCGGCCGGTACGGCGATGTGCGGGCCGGGGTGCAGTCCCAGGCGCCGGAATACGCGCGCCGCAGCCGGAGGCAGCGCGCGGTAAGACCAGGCGAACACCGCGCGGACCGCGTCGGCCTCTTCTCCGTCCTCGGTCGACAGGGCGTCCCACAGCGCGGATTCGTCGCGCAGGTCGGCGATCAACGCGCGCAGCGGCATCCACGGACGGGCCGCCGCCCGCTCGGCCGCGATACGCAGGGCGAGTGGCAGGTACGCGCACAGCCGCACCAACTCGGCCACCTGGCCGGGATCGTCCCCGCTGCGGTATCCGGCGATGTTCGCGTCGACCAACGCCACGGCCTGCGCCTCGGTCATCAGCCCGAGGGTGACCCGCCGCGCACCGTCGCGGGCGGCCAGTCCCGACAGGCGGCTTCGGCTGGTGACCAGGACCAGGCACCCCGGCTCGCCCGGCAGCAGCGGACGGATCTGGCCGACGGTGGCCGCGTTGTCCAGCACCACCAGCATGCGGCGCCCGGCCAGCAGCGAGCGGTAGAGTTCCGCGCGTTCCTCCAGGTCCGTGGGCACTGCCTGCGCTACGATCCCGAGGGCGCGCAGGAACCGGTCCAGTGCACGCCGCGGGGCGAGCGGCGGGCCGGTGTCATAGCCGTGGAGGTTCACGAACAGCTGCCCGTCGGGGAAGCGGTCGCGCAACCGGTTGGCCAGCCGCAACGCCAGCGCGGTTTTTCCCGCCCCGGCCGTCCCCGCCAACACGATCACCCCGCTGGACTCCCGGCCCTGGGTCGTGAGCGCCTGGAGGCGCTCGAGTTCCCGTTCACGGCCGATGAAGCCTCGCGCCTCGCCGGGCAGCTGATGCGGCACCTTCGCCTGCGGCCCGGTCTGGTGGAAGTGGATGCCGCCGTGCACGTCGCGTGCCTGGACCACGTCATGCGCCGTCCCGGACTGCGAGGAGGTCACCGCTCCCCGCATCGGCGTCGCAGTGTGGTCGTGCTCCTCCGTCAAGCCGCCCCCTCTTACTGCCAGTGCGTTTGACAGTCTTTATCAGCACTCTAATCACTCTCGGGGCTTGCGCTAGGGCGCTCGGAGGCATCACGGCCCGCCCCCGACGTTCCGAGGGCGGGCCGCGCGGTCACCACATCAGTTCCGACGCGTCATGCCGACTACGCGGGGAAGTCGAACTCCTCGTTGAACGCGCCGAGCAGGAACGCCTCCCACTCGCCCCGGTCGAACACCAGCACCGGACCGTCCAGCTCCCGGCTCTGGCGCACCCGCGCCGTGCCGTCGAGAAAGCGCACCTCGACGCAGTTGGGGTTCGGATTGCTGAAACTGCTCTTGAACCAGCCCCCGTTGTTCGGGCTCATCACCCCTTCTCCTTCCGTTTCCGTGGTAGCGCCCCAAGAACCCCCTTGGTCCCCTCCAGCGCCCGTTCTCATAGAGGTGATTCCACGGTCGCTTGCATTCGGCTTACATCGCGGTTGACGTTGTGCTTACAAGGTCGGCTGAGCGCGATACCTGTGAACGCGTACTGTCACTCCGGGATCAGCTCTCCGCCGCCTGCCAGCTCAAATGTCTTCCCGTCGAGCGCGGAGTTCGCCGAGAGCGCGGCGTCGTAGGTGACGTCGTGGCCGTTGCCGATGATGCCCAGGACCGTGTCGCCGTGGATCTGCTCCCCGGATACGGTGGTCAACGAGCTGTCACCGGTCACGATCCAGACGCTGCCGCCGCTCAGGCTCAGCGCCGCCGAGTCGGCCGTGCCGGACCACAGGCTGTGCTGCGCCAGGTTGACGGTCGCGGTGCTCGTGCTGTCGGCCACGACATCGCCGGACAACTGCTCCTGATCGGCGTTGAGTACTGCCGTGGACGCGCTCGTGGCGGAGAGCAGGTCGCCGGTCTCGGTCACCCGCTCGTGGCCCTCGACGTCGAATACCGCGAGCGAGTCGATGGCGTCGAACGCGTCGCCGCCGGTGACCGTGAGCGAGCCGCCGTCGAGCAGCGCCGTGCCGTCGGTGGTCATGGCGAACGGCAGGGTGTTCCACAGGCGGACGCCGCCGATGTCGCCGGTCAGGTCCACGCGGTAGAGGTTGAGCTCGTTCGAGCCGTCCATCACCGCGCCTTCATCGGTCTCGGAGTCGGCCTTGACGTCGTACGCGGTGATGTCGCCGGTCGAGTAGTAGGCGGCCGAGCGGCTGCCCGAGACCGTGACGTTCCCGCCGTACTCGGTGACGTAGCCGCCGCCACGGTCGGTGGCCACGCCCGAGGAGCTCTCGCCGAGAGTCGTGATGTCCACGCCGTAGAGCTTGAGCGTCGCTGCGCCGGTCGCGTCAGCACCGTGCGAACCGGAGGCGACGGTGTAGACCGAGCAGCCGTACATGGTCAGCAGCGAGCCGGTGCCGGTGTCGTAGACCCCGTTGGCTCCCTCGCCGTCGGTGTAGACGTTGACGCCCGAGAGCGAGACGGCTCCACCGGAGTCGGCGAGCACGGCGGCGTTGAGTCCCTCGAAGCTGCTGTCGTCGTCCGAGGTGGTGTCGCCGGTCTTCGTCACGCTGGAGCCGGAGAGCGCGTAGTCGCCGCCCGACACGTCCACCGAGGACAGGTCCGAGGTGGAGGTGACGAAGCTCTGGTCGTGCTGGGAGGCCGTGCCGCTGCTCTGGGCGTACGAGGCGACGGTCGAGGCGTTCGTGTCCGCCCCGCAGCGCGCGCCCTGGCCGGGCCCGGTCTGTCCTGCGGAGGCGGCCGGAGTGCTCGTCACGGCCGCGCCGAGCAGGATCGCGCTGACCGATGCGAGCGCCGCCGACGTGCGCCGCGCTCGCGGTCTGGCGCGACCGGTGGGTACTACTACTGCGTGAACCATGGGGTTCCTTTCCTTACAGCAGTGGAAGGAGGGGAGCTCCGCGACCGCCGTGAAGTGAAGTGGGTTCGGCGTTGCGGGTGAGGGCCAACCTAGGGCGGGCCCGAGACGTCGGCGAGAGTTCGCGGCATCGATGTCTGCGATACCGACTATGACGAGCGCGCTTGCCTCGGCCGGCCGGAGGGTTCGAGGCGAAAAATGGGTAAGAGGCCCGCATGTATAACGCCACACTGGGCCGTACGGGCTACCAGGTCTCCACGAACACGCTGTTCGCCCAGACCATGACCTATGTAGCAGGCACGGCGGGCCTCTTCGCGCTCGGCTCGTACGCGGGTCGGAATCTGACCGGGGCCGCCGGCCTGATCGCCTTCGTCGGGGCGTTCGTCTGCCTGCTCCTGATGCGCGCCACGGCCAACCGGTCCAAGCAGGGGACCCTGGCGTTACTCGGCGCGTTCGGCCTGCTCATGGGCGTGGCCGTCGCCCCGACCATCGTCTACTACGCCGCCGCCGACCCGCAGGCGCTGTGGAAGGCCGGCGGCGCGACCGCCCTGTTCATCACCGCGCTCGGCTCGGCCGGCTACGCCACCCGGCGCGACCTGTCCGGCCTGGCCCGCGCCTGCTTCTGGGCGCTTCTCGCGCTGATCCTGTTCGGGGTCGTCACGATCTTCGTCCGGATCCCCGGCGGCTCCATGATCTACTCGATCGCCGGGCTGGTGATCTTCGCCGGGTTCACGCTCATCGACTTCCAGCGGCTGCGGCGTTCGCAGGACATCAACTCGGCCCCGCTTCTCGCGGCGTCGATCTTCCTCGATATCCTCAACGTCTTCCTGTTCTTCCTGAACCTCTTCGGCCGACGCAACTGACGTAACCGACGCAACCGAGGGCCCGTCAGGGCAGGTCGGGGGCGGCGAGTCCGTAGAGCCCGCTGCCCAGGGCGCCGGTGCCCACGGTGATGTTCGCGGTGGTGATATTCAGCTTCGTGGAGATCGCCGACACCGTATTCGTTCCGGTGTTCGCCACCAGCACCTGACCGTCGTCATGGGTTACCGCTACGCCGATCGGGTTCAGGCCGACGTTGATGGCCACGAACGGCGTATCGGTAGCCGTGTCGATGGCCTCCACGAGCCCGCCAGAAACGGTCACGTACACCGTCGAGCCATCGGGGCTGAATGCCACGGCGTTCGGGGTGCCGTCGATGTCGATGGTCTTGACGATCGTGTCCGTCGTCGTGCTGATCACCGAGATCGTGTTGTCGAGGCCGGAGGTCAGGTAGAGCGCGCTCCCGTCCGGGTTCAGCGCCAGGTCGATCACGGCCTCCGCGTTGAAGGGAACGGTGATCGTGCTGGTGACGGTGTTCGTGGTGAGGTCGAGCACGGAGATCGTGTCGTAGGAGATGTTCATGGTGTAGGCCGTCGTGCCGTTCGGCGAGACCACGATCGCGCCCGGCTCCTGGCCTACCGGGATGGTCGCGGTGACGGTGCCGGTGGCGGTGTCGATCACCGACACCGTGCTGTCGTTCGCGTTGGTCGCGTAGGCCGTGGCACCGTTCGGCGCGAAGGCGATCGCCGACACGGCCCCACCTGCGGTGATCGTCTTGTCGGTGAGCTTCTTGGTGGACGTGTCTATCTCCCCGATCGTGCTGCTGCCTCCGCCGGCGACGTAGACCGTGCTGCCGTCGGGGGAGATCGCGACCGTGTCCGGTCCGCCGATGAGGTTGGCGATGACGCCGCTGACCGAACTGGCTGCGACATCGATGACCGAGACGGTGCCGTCGTCGGAGTTGGTCACATATGCCGTGGTCCCGGACTGGCTGAAAATCACCGAGTTCGGTCGATGGCCGACTGGCATGGTCGCGGTGACGGTCCCCGTCGCGGGGTCGATCACTGAGACGCTGCTCGTAGTGGTGTTGAGTAGGTACGCTTCCGCACCGCTTGGGGAGAAGGTGGCCGGGAGTTCGACGGCGTTGAGGTTCCCGCTGGTCGGGATGGTCGCGCTCACCGTCTCGGTGGCGGTGTCGATCACCGCGAGAGCGCTGACGCAGTTCACGAGGGCCGTGCTGCCGTCGGGCGAGATGGTGATCCACTGCGCGCCGAGACAGGTGTCCACAGTCGCGGTGACCGCGTCGGTCGCGGTGTCGACCACGGCGATGCTGCTGCCGTTCGGGCTGGCGACGTACGCCTTGGTGCCGTCGGGGGAGAGCGTGACTTCGCCCACGAAGAAGCCGAGCGGGATCGTCGCGGTGACTGTGTCGGTCGCGGTGTCGACTACGGACATCCCAGCCTGCTTGAGGGTCCCGGTCACGTAGGCCTTGGTCCCGTCGGGCGAGATCGCGATCCAGGCGGGATGGCCGCCCACGTGCAGCTCCGCGCTGATTTTGGCGGTGGCGGTGTCGATCACCAGTACCTGGCCCGTCACGTAGTTCATGAAGTAGACCTTGCTGCCGTCCGGCGACATCACATCGTTCCCGCTGGCCGTGTCCGCGGGGAACGTCGCGATGACTTTCTTCTGCGGGATGTTCACCACCTCGAGGCCGGCGCCGGTCGAGACGAAGGCGCGTTTACCGTCGTGCGAGATCAGCAGACTGTTGGCGATCTCCGCGTCAGCGCCGATGGGGATGTCGGCGGTGACGGCACCCGTGGCGGCGTCGACCACGGCCAGGTAGTCGTTGCCGGCCACGTAGACCTTGCTGCCGTCGGGCGAAAGCGCCGAGGCGCTCGGACTGTTCGGGATGCCGTGGCGTCTCGTCACCGGGATGGTCGCGGTCACCTTGCCGGTCGAGGTGTCGACGGCTGAGACGGTTCCATCCGTGCCGTTGGCCACGTAGGCGGTGCTGTGCGACACAGGGCTCTGCGTCGCAGCGCCCGTATCAATGGCCGAGGACGCTGCGCCGCCGCCGACGGCGATGTCCATCGGTCCCTGAGTGTTCTGATTCACTCCGACCGTGATCACCGCGGTCACGGTGTTCGTTTTGGTGTCGATCACCGAGACGGTGTTGTCATCGCCGCTGTTGACGTACGCCTGGCCGCCGTCCGGCGTGATGGCCAGGCTCTCCGGGAGGCTTCCGGCCGAGATCGTGGCGGACACCGTGTGGGTGCGCGCGTCGAGGGCGGCCACGGTGTTGTTGTCGAATCCGACCGCGTAGACGCTCTTGCCGTCGGGGGTGGCCGCCAGACCCCAGGTGCGCGTGCCGGAGACCAGGTAGGTGACCGTCACGGCATCGGTGGCGGTGTCGATCACCGTCACCGTTCCGAATCCGTGGACGTCGTTCCCTGACACGTACGCGTCGGCGCCGTTCGGGCTGACTGTCACCGAGAGCGGGGCGGTATTGACCCCGAGCGGGATGGTTTGGGCGACGGTGTTCGTCGCGGCGTCGATGACCGCCAGACCGCCTGTCGCCCCGGCCACGTAGACCTTGCCGCCGTCCGGGGCGACCGCGATCCCCTGCGGGTAGCCGCCGACCGCAATGGTCTTGATCACTGCGTCATCGGCGGTGCTGACCACTGCGACCGAGCCGGTCGCGGTCGCGACGTAGGCGTAGGCGCTGTCCGGCGAAAACGCGATCGCCAGCGCGTTGCCGGGGAGGTCGATCAGAGCGCTGGTGGCCTTCCCGGTGGCGGTGTCGATCACCCGCAGCACATTGCCGAAACTGCCGCCGACGTAGACCTTGGTGTCGTCCGGCGAAACGGCGATGGCCCCTGGCGCGCTCATCACGCTGGGAACGACGTCGGCCACAGTCTGGTTCGCGACATCGATGACTGACATCGTGCTACTTCCGGAGTTGGCGACGTAGGCCTGCGCGCCGCCGTCGGCGAAGGTCACCGGGATCGGTTTGCTGCCGACCGGCACGCTCGCGACGACGGCCTTGGCGGCGGTGTCGATGACCGCGACCGTGTCGTTGTTGTTGTCGTTCACGTACGCGTAGGCGCCCGAAGACGTGAACCTTACCGATCCATCCTGGGCGTGGAGGGCGATGGTCCCCGTGACGGCGTTCGTCGCCGTGGAAATCACCGCGATCTCGACGCCGCAGGTCACGTACGCCTCGGTGCCGTCCGGGGTGATCCGGATCTGAGCCGGGTACGAGCTGACGGCGATGCGCGCGGTGACGGTGTAGGTCGCGGTGTCGACGACCACGACCGTGTTCGTGAGCTGTTCGGTGATGAAGGCTTCCGTGCCGTGCGAGACGAGTTCGAGTGCTGACCCGGCGCCGCCGACGTTGACGTACCCGAGGGCCTTGCCGGTGGCGGTGGACAACACCGCCATGGCACCGGACTGGCTTCCGATGACGTAGGCCTTCGTGCCGTCCGGCGAGAGGGCGATGTGTGAGGGCTTGAAGCCGGGATGCATGGTCAGCGCGATCGTGTTGGTGGCGATGTCGATCACGGTCACGGTCTTGGTGATGTGATTGGTCAGGTAGAGCCTGGTCCCGTCGGGGGACAGCCGCGCCTCGTGCTCGTCCTGGGGGATCGCGATGGTGGCGACAGTCGTCTGCGTGGCCAGATCGACGACGGCAACGGAGGCGTCGTCGGTCACATAGGCCGTGGTGCCGTCCTTGGAGAGCAGCAGCGATTCAGGCAGGCGATTGACCGGGATCGTGGCGGCGACGGTGGAGTTCGCCGCGTCGACCACCGTGATCGTCGCGCTGGCCTCGTTGAGCACGTAGATCCGGCTGCCGTCCGGCGAGGCCACCGACCTGACCGGCGCGTACCCGATGCCGTCGTTCTCGGCGACTGCGATACTCGGGCCGACCTTGCCAGTCGAGGTGTCGATCGTCGACACGGTATCGCCGTGCCCTGTCACGTACGCGACGGACGCGTGCCGAGCGACGGCGGAGGACGTCGACGCTGCCGGGCCCGACGTGCTGACGGCGTGGGCGGTCGTCGAGACCATAGCGCTGCCGAGCACCAGCGCACCCGCGCACAGTGCCGCCCGCGCGGCGATCCGTGTCTGGTACATCAGTGGTCTCCTATCCGACGATTCTCGTCCGTCTGTGCGAACGTGGTGCATCGAAGCGGATCCGGCCAGTCACGGATCGCGGCGAGTTCCTTCCATGGCTCCAATCCGCCAAGCCCGGCGATCAATCGGTTCGAGAGGTGCCGGGTGCCCGGGTATGTCAGAGCACGGCCAGCGCGATTTCGAGGCGGGCGGCCACCTCGTCCGGGGTGGGCCGCGACGCGATCTCGGCCGCGACGCCGTAGGCTCCGGCCCGGAACGAGGGGTCGGCCAGTACGGCGCGGACCGCGTCGGCCACGGCCCGGGGCGTGGCCGTGTCCGGCAGTACGGCGACTCCGGCGTCCGCCGCGACGACCCGTTCGGCCTGGAGGAACTGGTCGGCGCCCTGCGGAACGATCACGAGGGGGATGCCCTCGGCGAGCGCGCCGAACGTGGTGCCGGCCCCGCCGTGGGTGACCACGAGATCGACGTCCCGAAGCAGGGTGTCGAGCGCGGTGAACCCGACGAAGCTCACCCGGTCCCGATCGACGCCGTAGTCTTCGGGCGAGTTCGTCAGACCAACGGTGGCCACCAGATCGAGGTCCGCGGCGGACAGTTCCCGAAGGATCGGGCCGAGCACCTCGGGCGCGGTGAAGATGGTGCCGAAGGTCACCAGCACCCTGCGACGCCCGGAGCGTGCCCCGCGGTCCGGTACGTGCGCCGCGGACGCGTCCCGCGCCCAGGGCTGCCGGTGTGCCTCGGGGCGCAGCGCGAGAGTGCCCGGCACGGGCCGCCAGCCGTCGGGCTGCATCGCGGGCGGACACGTGTCGAGCAGCCAGTCGGCCGGGCGCGGAGTCAGTTCGCGGGCGGCGAAACGCTCGGCCACGGCGTCGGCCAGCATGTCGGTGAACTCGGGCGGGAACGCCGGTCCGAAGGCCAGCCTCGCCAGCGGGATGTCGAGCGCGGACGCGACGAGCTGGCCGACGAAGTCCACCCACTCGCTCACCACGAGGTCCGGCTGCCACTTGCGGACCAGCGGCAGCGCCTCGTCCGCGCCGAGGTCGATCCGGACCCGCGCGAACAGTTCCGCGACCCTCTCCGGGACCGGCTGCGTGGGGTCGGTGCCGGTGCGGCGGCCGGTCTCGGCGAGCACGACGTCCATGCTCGGGCCCGCAGGCAGCAGTTCGATGCCCTCCGGAGCCAGGACCGGAGCCATCGTCTCGGCACTGAGCACCGCCACGTCGTGTCCACGGCTCCGGAGGGCGCGCGCCAGTGGCAGCAGTGGCAGCAGGTGGCCGTACGCTGGGGTGGATGAGAACAACACGCGCATGCTTATGATCCCTTTGTCGCTTATCAGTGATCTGGTGACGTGGGCTCCATCCTTCTTCGCACCATTGCCATATGTCCAACAGGTAGTTCTTCTCGAAGTGATAGATTCCTTGCATGGCAATAGCATCAGCCACGTTGGCCGGGCGGAAGACCCGTTGCTGGATTGAGGGCAGCCCGGTCACGGCGGCCTATGTCGCCCTATTGCTGAGCACGCACTGGATCGTCGACCATGCGCTGTCCCGGTCCGAGGCCGCCGGCGCGCTTCTTTACGTGAGCACGAATCTCGACAATCTCCAGCACCACCCCGTTCAGTCGCTGATCGGCAGCGCCCTGTTCATGGACGTCACGCTGACCAACGTGATGAGCCTGTCCTTCGTCGGCACGCTCATCACCCTGGTCGGCGGTATCTGCGTGGCGCTGAGCCTGCTGGAACGCCGGTGGGGCGCTCTGCGCGCCTACACGATCTTCGCCCTCGGCCACGTCGGTGCGACGCTGATCGCCGCTCTGGTCATCGTGCTGGCCCTGAAGCGGGGTTGGTATCCGGCATCCGTGCGTGACACGTACGATTACGGGATCAGTTACGGGGCGCAGGCAGTGCTCGCCTACGCCACGGTGACCCTCGTGCCGCGCCGCCTGCGCGTCGTGCGGGTCCTGTGCTGTGTGTCGATCGTCGCCTGGCCGTTCGGCGGCATGACGTGGATGAGCATTCTGCCGGACTTCACCACCCTGGGACACCTGTTCGCCGCGACGATCGGGTTTCTGTCCGCGTGGCGGTTTCGAGGTCGACACCGTGAACCATCCGAGGCGACGGTGAGACTCGAGTGATCCGCATCCATCTGGATTCCGCGACGCTCGCGCGTACCCGGATCGCGATCAGCCCGCTGTCCGAGTCGGTCGCCGCCGTGGAGTTGCTCTATCGTCACGGTCCGCACGCTCCGTGGCCCTATACCGCCTGGTCCGAGCACGCGTGGAAGATCTTGCAGACGGCGGAGCGGACCGCTCCGGTGCGCGTCTACGGGCTCCTGGCCGAGCAGCAGAACCTGGGTCCGACGCCGGACGTGTTCGAGCCGATCCCGGAGGTGCCGGCCCCGGATCTCGCCGAGGGGCTGGAGGTGCTGCGCCACACGCCGTCGGAACTGGTCGAGGAGCAGTTCGCCATGCACTTCGCGCGGGGCGTGCCCGATTTCCTCAGGCCGTACCGGGATGATCGGGCCGCGGCGTTCGGCGCACTCGCCGATGCCGTGGAGGAGTTCTGGCGCCTGGCGATCGCGCCGCTCTGGCCGAGGATGCGTACTGCTCTTGACGAGGAGGTGCTGCTGCGGGCCCGCTCGCTCGCCTCCCTCGGCCCCGAGTCCGTGCTCGCCGGGCTCGGCGGACGCACGGTGTGGGAATCGCCGGTGCTCTCGCTGCCCAAATCCAAGGAGTCGCGCGTCACTGCCGCCGATCAGCGGCTGCTGCTCGTGCCGTTGGTCTTCGCGCAGGACCGGGTCGGCAACTCCACCGACCATCCGGAGATCCTGCGGGTGAGCTATCAGGCGCGTGGCGCCGCGCTGCTCGCCGGCGGCACGCCCCCGCCGCCGCGCGACGAGCCGGACCGGCTGGTTCCGCTGGTCGGCTCCCGCCGCGCGGCGGTGCTGCGGGCGCTCGCGTCGCCCGCCACCACGAGCACGGTCTCGGAACAGCTGACCGCGCTTGTGGCGGCCGGGGTCGTGCAGCGGCGGCGCTCGGGACGAAGCGTGTTCTACGGCCTCGAGCCCGCCGGGGAAGTGTTGCTCGCCCTGTTCCAGGCGGGCGCCGAGGATCCCGGGAGCGCGTGAGGATTCGCCGAGGCCGAATCGTTTGAGCGCCCGGATCGCCGCGCCGTAGCGTTGCGCCGTTCCCGCAGAAGAAGGGCGCTGACATGGCTGAATCCATACCCGTACATACTGCGGGCATCCCCACGCCGCGCGAGGTCCTGCGTACGGTGGTGCGTCGGCAGGCGCGTCCCGTCGCGATCGGGGCGCTGGCCTCCTCGATCCACCAGGCGTGCGAGGCGCTGGTGCCGCTCGCCATCGGCCTGGTGATCCAGGACGCGGTGGCGGGCGGACGGCTGTCCGGCGCGCTCGTGGCCGTGGCCTTCGTGTTCGGGCTCTTCGTGGTCCTGGCGACCGGTGGGGGCTTGGCATTCTGGCTGACCTCCACCAGCGCGCTGCGTGAGGCGCACCGACTGCGCGTGAGCGCGATGGCCCGGATCCTCGCCGACAGGAGGGCCGGTTCCGGGCGCACCGCGGGGGAGTGGGCCTCCATCGTCACCTCCGACGCCACGGCCGCCGCGCAGGCCGCGCGCGCCGGGTCGGACATCCTCTCCGGCGTCGTCGGGCTCGCGGTGACCGCGGCGGTTCTGCTGCACATCGACGTGTGGCTGGGTCTCGGCACGCTGCTGACCGCGCCCCCGCTGATCCTCGGCATCGACGCGATCAGCCCCCGGCTCGAGGCGAGGCTGCGCGAGCGGGCCCAGGCAGCCGGCCTGGCCGCGGCCCTCGCCGCGGAACTCGTCCACGCGCTCGGGCCGCTGCGCGCGTTCGGCGGGACCGCGCAGGCGCTGCGCCGTTACCGCATGGCGAGCAGCCGGTGCCTGGACGCCGATATCGCGGCGGCATCCGCGGACGCGGTGGTGTCCGGTGTGGGCCTGGTCGCCACCGGAATCGTGACGGTCACGATCGCCGCGGCCGCCGGGTGGATGGCGTTCGACGGGCGCATCGACGTCGGCCAGTTCGTCACCGTCGTCGCGATGGCCTCGTTCGTCGGCGATCCGGTCAGCCGGGTCGCGTCCGGCGTCCAGCGCCTGGCCGCGGCCCGGGCGAGCGCCACGCGCATCGCCGCACTTTTGGGGCCCACCCCGAAGAGCGAGGCCGACGACCGCCCCGTCACAGGGTCGTTGACGCTACACGAGATCACGCACGGACCGGTGCACGCGCTCAACCTGCGCCTCGACCCCGGAAGCGTGGTCGGGATGGTCGCCCATGACCCCGCAGCGGCCACCGCCGTGCTCGACATCCTGACCGGCGAGACCCGTTCGGCCGAGGGCACCGCGTGCCTGGGAGACCGGCAACTGCACACCATCTCGCGCCACACCCTGCGTCGCCACATCCTCATGGCCCCGCACGAAGTGCACCTGCTTGGACGCACCTTGTCGGACGCGCTCGACACCGGACGCGGCACGGCTCCGGCATCCACGTCTGCGGCGCTGGCCGCCGCGGGCGCGCAGGGACTTCCGGACGCGATGAGCGAAGGCGGGGCCAACCTCTCCGGCGGCCAACGACAGCGCGTCGCACTGGCCCGCGCGCTGGCGGCGGCGCCACCGGTGCTGGTGCTGCGCGATCCGCTCACCGCAGTCGACGCAGTGACCGAGGACGAGGTCGCCGAGCGCCTGACAGCCACTCGCCGCGCACAGGGCGGGTAGACACTCGTGATCACCACGTCGCCGCCGCTGCTATCAAGATGCGATCACGTGATCTACCTAGACGAACAGGGATCCGCGCACACCGGCACCCACAGTGAACTGATAAACGAGCCCGGATACGAAGCGGCGGTGCTGCGATGAACACGCTCCCGGTGGCCACCGGCCGCCAGACCTTCACCACCCTGATGCGCATGGCCCGCCGCCACCGCCGCGACTGTGCCGCGACCGGAGCATGGACCTTCGCCGCCGCCGTCACCACCGTGCTCGGCCCGCTGCTGCTCGGAATGCTGGTGAACGCGGTCGGCAGCGCGCACCGAGACCAAGCGGTCCCGCTGCTCGCGCTACTCGCCGCGACCTCGGTAGGCGGCGCCGTACTCGCGGCCCTGGCCCAGCGCGCCACCGTCACCCTCGCCGCGCGGATCACCGCCGAACTGCGGGAGCGGGTCGTCTCACGGATCCTGGCTCTGGACACCAGCATCGTGCACAGCGCCGGCAGCGGGGACGTGACCTCGCGCGTGACCGAGGACATGGAAATCTTCTCCGACGCGGTACCACTCATAGCCGAGGTATTCGCCGCCGCCGCGACCGTCGCCGTCTCTCTCGCGGCCTTCGGCTCCCTCGACTGGCGACTCGCGCTCGCCTTCGCCATCGTCGTCCCGGTCTACCTACTCAGCCTGCGCACCTACCTGCCACGGGCCGGCACCCGCTACGCCGCCGAGCGACGTGCAGCGGCCGAGCGCTCCCAGACACTTCTCGAATCGCTGCACAGCGCGGCCACCATCGAGGCCTACGACATGGCTCCGCTGCAAACCGCCCGGGTCGCCGAGGACTCCGAGCGTGCCGTCAACGCGGGTATCAGTGCACTCAATCTCTCGCTCTGGCTGATCAAATCGATGAACGCGGCCGAGGCACTCGGCCTGTCGGCGATCCTGCTCACCGGCTCGTACCTCGTGCACGACCGCGCGATCAGCGTCGGCGCGGTAGCCGCCGCAGCGCTGCTGTTCCACCGCCTGTTCGAGCCCCTCGGCACCCTCGTCGGCTCCTTCGACGACGTCCAGCGCGCCGGCGCCGCGCTCGCCCGCATCGTCGGAGTCGCCCGCATGCCGCTGCCCGAGCACGAACCGACCCGCAAGCCAAGTGGAGGCGTGGCCGTCGAGGTACGCGGCGTGCACCACAGCTACAACGACGCCGTGGAGGTCGTGCGCGGCGTCGACCTCACCGTGCCCGCCGGCGCCTCCCTGGCCGTGGTCGGCACCAGCGGCGCGGGCAAGTCCACCCTCGCCGCGATCATCGCCGGACTGCTGCCCGCCTCAGTCGGCAGCACCCTGCTACACGGCGCGCACGGAACCATCGACGTCGCAGGCCTCGACGACGAGAACCGGGCGTCGTGGATCGGCATGGTCGCGCAGGACACGCACGTGTTCACCGGCACGCTGCGCGACGACATGACCCTGGCCGCGCCCGACGCCGACGACCGGCAGATCAGCGCCGCCTTCGACGCAGTCGGCGCAGGCTGGGCCGCGACGTTGCCCGACGGCCTCGACACGCTCGTCGGCTCCGGCGGCCTGCACCTAGATCCCGCCCAAGCGCAGCAACTCGCCCTCGCCCGCATCACCCTGGCCGATCCGCCGATCGTGGTACTCGACGCGGCAAGCGCCGA
>Ga0185299_10001484_pt1 | contig 44633 bp, 20 predicted proteins | sample PaiPotPPA55metaG_FD_128002 | JGI IMG/M metagenome (GOLD analysis project Ga0185299, IMG submission 128002) | Iron sulfur acid spring bacterial and archeal communities from Banff, Canada, to study Microbial Dark Matter (Phase II) - Paint Pots PPA... ... | reverse complement strand
GGTCTCGCGCTGGTGGGGCCCGACGATCGGCCCGGGGTCGGGCCGGTCGATGGTTCCCTGGTCACGATCCTGCGCCGTGAAGCCATGAACGGACGTCATGCTTACCTGGCAACCATGCAGGACCCGGGCCCCGGGTACGACCCGGACCCCGGATACGGTGTGCGGGCCGGTGCGGGGCACACCGAACTGATCCCCGATCACGACATCAATGACGCCAGCATCCCGGGCCGCACCCGCGTCGGCAGCAGTGCCCGCGCCGGGATACCGGACCTGACTGCCCCCGCCCACACCAACCCCGCACCCACACCAGACCAGGCCACACAACCACCCACACGAAGCCAGCTCAGCGTCAGCAGACCTGGATACCCGATGGGTATCGAAGCGAGTCCGGCTGCAATTCTGGAAGGGTTCGAGGGGTACGAGCGGGCGGTGTTCTCGTCAGCGCGGCCGGCGGTGCCGCCTGCGGGGCGGCAGTCGGATTCTGTACTGTCGCGCGCCGCAGAGGCGTTCGAGGGTATCTTCGACCGGCCGCTCAGCCTGGAACGGTTGTACACCGTGCTGCAGCCGGTGTGGCCGGACCTGTCGTTCGATGATCTGCAGATGTTGCGGGTACACACCTACCGGAACAACGGGATGTTGCCCCCGACGGTGGCGCGGGAGAACATTGATGCTTTTGCGCGCGGTATCTGGGAGCGTCGTGAGGAGTTTCCGAATGAGGATTACGTCTACGACGCGTATGTGAACCGGGGAGCGGGGGAGCCGGCCGACGATCCTCGGGCCTATTTGGGCTCGCTGGTGGAGTTTCTCGCGCAGCGTGCGCCTGCCCTGGCGCGTAGGGCGTCCGTCAAGAGGCGGGGCGATCTCACGCTGGGCAATGTCGACCGCTGGGCGCTGGAGGACATCTCATTCGTCCACTACATGCGCGAGAACCGGGTCCCTGACGGTACGCCCCATCAGGGCGGTGGGTTCAAGGTGTACGTGAACACCTCCGGTAACGCGCGGCCCGAGGTGACTGCTCGTCTCGTGCGTGAGGTTCTCGACAACCCGCGCCGGTTTCCGGGGATTGATCAGGTAAAGGTGACCGGCCCGCTGGAACAGCGGGTGGACAACATCGTGATCTATGGTCGCGATCAGGATGCGGTGTTTCGGGTGATGGCATGGTTGAGAGAATTCCAGAGCGATCACGCAGATATGTTCCGATGGGATACGCCCGTCGGGGCCGAACAGGAATTGGCCGGTGTCGGGTTCTCCGCTGAAGTTTTGCAGAGCAGTGCGGGCGGCCTCCGTTCCTCCGCTATATCGACAGCGCTCAACGTGCACCGTCACGGTACGTTCGAGGACTTCTACGACGAGATGCAGAACCAGCTGCACCTCAGAGGCGTCGATCCCGACGAGATGCGTCTGAACACCGAAAATTTGTCCGAGGAACCGGCCGGGCGGCCTTTCGGCCGCGGTTTGGTCGGACAGCCGGATATCGGCTACGTCGAGCCCGAAACCGGCCCCGCGCAGGCAATCGAGCCCGAACATGGCCACATCCGCGACGCCGAACACCTGCTCGAGCAACTCGGGTACGAAGACACCGGCTCGATCGGCACCGACCCGATGGCGTTGATAGGCCCGAACCCGCGCCCGTCCAGCCCCGAGAGTGGCTTCCGGCGACTGCTGCTGACGCCTGGCCGATTCGACACGTCCGACGTTGCCGGGTTTTTCAGTAGGTTCGGGGGTACCGAATACCCTGATGATACGAAGGTTTATCTGCAGACGCGGACCGGGGAGGTACGCGCTACATTCAGCAGCGGCCGCGTCGAGTTGTTCGTCGATAGCCCCGAAGCGACGGGATCGACCGGATCGCGTAAGGCTGCTCGCGGTTCGCACGGCGATGTGCATGCGGGTGGGCGAGATTCTGAGACGGTCACGGTCGCGGAATTCTGGAACCGTTTCGGTGACCCGAGTTCGGCGCTGCGGATCGAGCACGTGCGAGTGGTGGCGGGTTCTGTCGGCGATACGGTGCAGCCGTCGCTCGACCAGGCCGCAATGGATATCGATGAGCCTGGAACCGTGCGCCGCGTACCGGTGCTCGAGCCTATGGATGGCGATACCTACTTCGGCGAGGATCTGCTGAAGAAACTGAACTTCCAGCTCCCCGGCGTCCCGGCGCGCGAACGGACTCGCTTCGACCATCCCGGATACGCCCGCCCGAACCGGCGGGCTCTGAGCCCCCAGGAGAGGCGGAACCTGCCGACACCGGGCGTCCCGGTCACCCTGCCTCGTCAGACAATGGACAATGGCGGGGATGCTTTGATTCTTGTCGAGGACTCAGGTGACGTGCATCGACTGCCCGCCGCTGGCACTGCAGTGGCGACTCGTACCGACCCAGCGGTCGGGAAGCCGTACTACACGATCTATCACCCGAACGGGACGACCGAGGATATCCCGCTGATGCTCGCGAGGTACCTCAAGTTCCGGGCCGGTCCCAATGGCGGGCACGGCATGTTGCGCTGGAACATGCCGGGCGGCAGGGTTATGTTCCAGAGCCGCACGACACGAGGCCGCGCGACTTTGACCTACCTACCGCAGGACGCTGTGTTGGTTGCGCGTCCTGGGGATTCTTCGCGGCGGTGGATCAAGCGACCCGAGGACTCGCAGTGGGTTCCCGAGGACTCGCAGTGGGTTTCGATTAACGCTCCCGCCAGTGTCGTGCCGGAGTTGCCTGAAATTCTCGCCTTGCATGATGTGCCGTTGTTCGGGCTGGATGAGAATGGCAAGCCGCGACCGAAACCGTTTGAGGCACGTCAGGGCTATGGTAACAATTGTTTTCTGCTCGCTTCGATGAAGCATCTGGCCGAGCATGAGCTGGACTCGATCGTCGAGGCCATGCATGATCATGGCGACGGTACCGTCAGTGTCCGTTTCATTGTTGATGGTGTGCCCGAATGGACTCGTGTCGAGAAGAGCATCTACGTCACGCGCGGCACTCGCAGCGGTCACTTCATCGGGTGGAAGCCTGGAGACCCCCTCTGGGCTGCAATGCTCGATAAGGCCTATACGGTCCGTTTCGGTGGCGGCAACGGCTACCAGAAGTTTGTCGATGGAGGCCAGCCCGATGAAGCGGCTGAGCGTCTCCGTACGGGGTTCTATCAGAGTGGCGAGCATGCGATACAGCAACCGGTCCGCAGCTTGTCTGTGATGCATCCGTTGAATCCGTTGATGTTCGACCCTGACACGGTCGATGCTCTGATGCGTGCGGCTCTACCGGATGGGTATACGGCCGATCCTGCCTTCGCGCACCAGGTCGCCGGGATCTTCAACCACTGGTATCAGAAAGCGGACCAGTTGTGGGACTCGACGTGGCGTCACCTCACCGCCGCCCATGCCAAAGATCTCGCCACCCGAGATGCCAAGTGGGAGGAGTTCAAGCAGAACGAGGACCTCGTTTCGGTTGAGGGCTTCCGTAAGTATGTGAATGATCGGTTTCCGGGGCAATGGACAGCGGAAAAGAAGGCTCTCGCGGACTACTACCGGGACGTATACCTGGCAGAGGCGCCCGATCGTCTGCTGGACGAGCGCTACCGAGTCGCGGCCGAGACCCTCGCGGTGCAGATCGATCACGCTCTGCGACGCGGTACCACAGTGCTCGTTTCATTCGACAGCTTCGGGGGGGATGAGAATGCGACGGCGGTGCCGGGTTTGGTTAGTAACCACGCCTTCGCCCTCCAGGAGGTTGAATACGATCGCGAGACCGGTAAACCCACGGGACTGCTGCTAGAGAATCCATGGGACCACAACAGCAGATCTCCCAGATTGCCGGTTGAGGGTATCGAATTCCGTCTGATTCCCCCCCGTGGTGACTTCGTCGTCGATGAGATCGATGACGAGGGCGGCAGAAGAGTCGTCGCCAGGGACGGAACCGTCTACACCACCTCCTCGGACGGCAGTCAGTATCGCGAGGATCCGAAGAAGGACCCCAGCCACTTACACCGTCCCCTCTACGGCCTCACCACCACGGGGGAGCGGTACTTCCGGAGCCCGGATGGCACGCAGTACTGGATGAAATTCGACGACACCCGGATCCGCATGACGCCCGACGGTATTGTGCACGAGACGATCCTGGACCCGGACGACAACTCATGGAAGTCATTTGTCAAGCGGCCGGGGGATGCCGGTCGATTCATCCTTCCGGCCCCCGTCTTCTGGGCGGACCCGACCATCCCGCGCCGCGGCGGCCTCATCTTTGTCGGCCTCGCACACGTGCCGAAAATCGAGAATTTGTCGATCGTCGGTCCCGGCGCACGCGCCCTGCACGGTCCTGAACCCGCTGCCCCGTCCGACACGCCCGCCGTCGGCGCTCCCCGCACCGCTACCACGGGATCGGCATCGTCCTTACAGTCAGAGTCCGACTCCGAGAACGACTCGCAGGACGAACACGACCCCACGATTCATCCCTCGGCGACCAAGCGGGTCGATGTCATCGAGCCGAAAGCCGCCGCCGAGCCTGTGGCCCGGCCGTATGCACAGGCCTTGATCGCGGCGTTGGGCGGGTCCGGCGCGGTCGACTTCGCCCGGGTCCTCACTATCGTGCGCCATGCCGGCATCGCGCGGGACGGGCGTCCGGCCGAGGACACGTTCGCGGGTCAGCACGGACATACTGTGCAGAATGCGGTCCGCCAGGCGTCCCAGCAGGATCGGCTGACCCGGACGCAGGCACGGCGGATAGGAATACTGCTGGGTCTGGAGCAGGAACCAACGATGCTCGACGCACCCGTTCTGCCCCGTATCGCGGTGCGACCGGGCCAGGCGCCCGAGGAACTTCCGGGAGTGCGTGACTACGTGCAGAAGCTGCGATCCACGGACAACCCGTACACAGTCTTGACAGCGGTGGCGCGGCTGGACCGAGATCTGCACAAGCTGTGGGCGGTGCAGGCCGGGTATTCGAAACAGACCGAGGGGCGTGACCTGGCCGAGGACCTGCGCACCGCGCTCCCGGAGGAAAAGGACTATATCGACCACGTATTCGCCGAGCCGCCGGCGGAACCCATGGCCTGGAAACCGGGCGCCGAGCCGTTACCGGTGGACTGGGACGCGGCGCAGCAGTGGTTCGAGCACATCAAAACCATGACCTTCGAACACTGGACCGGCGACCACCCGATGCCCCACGCCTACCTCGACACAGGGTCCGTCCAGTCGGCGCACCATGTAGCGCTGGAGCTGATCCGGCTGGGCACCGATCCCCGCAAGATTCTCGTCAACGGCACCGACCTGCGGATGACGCAGACCCTGCCGGACGGCTCGTCCAAAGAACTGAACTGGCTCCACCATGTCGCCAACCTCGTGTACACCCGCAGCCAGGACGGCCACGTCGACTGGATGGTGTGGGATCCGTCGACTGCCCGCGGACCGATTACCGTGCGGGAGTGGCTGGCGTCGATAAACATCGACGCAGACAAGGCGGAACGCCTCGAGGGGCCGGTCGGGCACGTCGCCGACACTCTCGACAAACGCCGCATCGAGGATCGCGACGCCGACCGTCTGCAGGAGCAGTGGACCAAGAACGGTTATCTGCGCGGTCAGACCGTGGTCGTCACCGATGCGCACGCGATGGCCCTGGCGCCGGGCCGCCTGCTACCGCCTCGCCCGAATGAGAAGACATACCGCTTCGAGACACTGCAGGAACTCGACCGAGCACTGGCAAGCGACGATAGTGACGCTCGCTTGATAGAACATCTGAGCATCACGGCGACTACCAAGGCCGTCGCCAGCCTCCGCACGGAGAATCCGTCACGATGGACGCCGGACGGTGACCCGCTCGATCCGATGATCGTGATCACCGACCCCGATCCGGCTTACCTCCATCGCCCCGCACCGACGTATACGATCGACACCGAACGGTGGCGGCCGCTGCGGGAGGATGAGGTGGATCCGGGCCTGGAGGATGCCTTCGTACTGCAGGCGGGGTCGACGCCCGGGGGGCGGCCCACGATGAGTCGGGGTCAGCGCGGTGGAATCCGGCAAATCGTGCGATACGACCTCACCGCCGAGCCCGACGAGTGGAAATTCGAGCTACGAGTCCACCTCAAACCCGGTGCCGGAGCGACGAAGTCGACACTGACCGAGCTCATCGAGAAGGCGACGATCGCCAACCGGGGCATCAATCACGACATCGACGAGTCCGGCATGAAGCTACCCGGTACCGGCGCGACGATGTCTTCCCGGGTGGAGTTCGTCGACGACCCGGCCGCCGCGCACCTGGTGGTGGAGGCCATGCCGGGGCTGCCGCGCGAGGATCTGCCGATGAATCAGCGCCGGTGGTTCGCCGGGGCGACGCCGGACAATTTCAAGCACGAGATCATGCACACGTACGGGCCGCAGGACGCGTACCGGCTCGCGCGCGGCCTGCTTCGTCCCACCGGTCCGCGCGCCGAGGCCCAACCAGGTGACCTCATGGGCGAGCTGAACGACACCGACGGCCCGTACCGGGTCATCGAGGACCACCTGGCGCAGATCGTCGAGGTGGCGGCGCCGTTCCTGCCGGCTGACCCCGGCGTCCCGCGCGCGGCGAGCCGGGCGGCGAAGAGCGAGCTGCCACCGGGCGACGACCGTGCACGGGACGAGTTCGACCTGCCGCCGGAGGCCGGTATCCCCCGCTGGAGTGACGGGGAGTATCTGGCGGCGGCGCGGGCCTGGATGCAGGGCCGCGAAAACGACACCGGCATCACGAGCGTCAAAGAGGTGACGATCGACGGGCAGAAGAAAAAAATTGGTCTCGGCAGATGGATCCGCGGCATCCGTAACGGGAAAAAAATCAACGAAGAGCCCCTTGCTGCCTTGGAGGCGCTCGGCATTACCACCACCGCCGCCGCCCGTACCGGTACCGGTGTCAGGTTCTCTGACACGGAGTATCTGGCGGCGGCGCGGGCCTGGATGCGGGGCCGCGAAAACGACACCGGCATCACGAACGTCAAAGAGGTGATGATCGACGGGCAGAAGAAAGAAATTGGTCTCGGTAACTGGATCCGCAGCATCCGTAACGGGAAAAACATCGAAAATGAGACCCTTGCTGCCTTGGAGGCGCTCGGCATTACCACCACCACCGCCGATACCGGTACCGGTACCGGTGTCAGGTTCTCTGACACGAAGTATCTGGCGGCGGCGCGGGCCTGGATGCGGGGCCGCGAAAACGACACCGGCATCACGGAGGTCAAAGAGGTGATGATCGACGGACAGAAGAAAAAAATTGGTCTCGGCAGATGGATCCGCGGCATCCGTAACGGGAAAAAAATCAACGAAGAGACCCTTGCTGCCTTGGAGGCGCTCGGCATTACCACCACCGCCGACCGTACCGCCGCCCGTACCGGTACCGGTGTCAGGTTCTCTGACACGGAGTATCTGGCGGCGGCGCGGGCCTGGATGCGGGGCCGCGAAAACGACACCGGCATCACGGAGGTCAAAGAGGTGATGATCGACGGACAGAAGAAAAAAATTGGTCTCGGTAACTGGATCCGCGGCATCCGTAACGGGAAAAAAATCAACGAAGAGACCCTTGCTGCTTTGAAGGAGCTCGGCATTACCACCGTTGCTAGGAGTCGGAGTCGTGGTGCGAACCGGGGGATCACTACCGCGGGGTCTGGTGATGGCACGAGTCCTGTACCTTCGGGTTCTGCGGGTGTATCGGTGGGGCGTAAACGTAATGCGTTGCAAGCGGGTCTGCCGCAGGAGACCGAGATTCGCCGATCGTTGCCGGTGGTTCCTGTTCCGGTGGGCAGGCTCGCGGCCCAGGACGAGGTTCGTGCTGAGGTGGCTCCCACGGTGGAGGTGGGGGAGCAGGTCGTGGGCCTGACTCGGCGGGTAGTGCCCGTCTTCTCGGTTTCGCGATGGGAAACCCGCACCGATCAAAGTCGCATCGTGCAGGCGCGGGTCGACGATGATGTCGAGGCGCCGCTCGGGGACGACGAAGTTCGCGTGGTGAAGCTGGTCGAGCACAAGAGACTGATTCCCAGCCCGGAGATGGACGATGCTTTGCCTTGGCGTGATCCGATGGATCCCTTGGGGCGGGTTCATCCGCGTTACGCCGACGAGTCAGGTGGAGTACATCAGGCGGTGAGGGCGGAAGCGGCCGAGATGGTCGGCACCAAGAATTACTTCAAGTCCATCGCTGCGGACCCGTCCGATCCGCGTCTGAACCTGTCGGCCAAAGGGTTGGAGCGGTTGTGGCCGCGCCTGGAGCAGGATGTGTTGCACCAGATCCGCCGGCTGATCAGGCAGGACACCGCGCCTGCTCGGTCGAAGCCGCAGATCGTGGCCCAGCGGCACGTTCGACCTCATGAATCGATGCTGATCGGGCAGTATGGCTTGTTCCTCACAGACCCCACCGATCCTTCCCGGACCCAGCACTCGTCAGTGGACCTGACCTCGGTGCCCAGGCACGAGCTGCCGCTGTTGTCCAACGGCAAGGCGCTAGGCCCCTATCTGGGAGCGCTGCTCGAGACAGACGATCAGGTCGAGCAGTGGGCGCAGACATACCCGCAGTACCCGTCCTACCAGATGGAGGTGGTGCCCGACAGCAAGTCGAGTACGGGGAAACTCATGAGCAGCGAAGGCGCGGCCAACGCTATCCCTTTCTCCAACACCGCCATGAAGCCCGATACCCTGGAACTGGACCAGAGTGTCATCAACATGGTGTTCGTGCCGTTCCGCGTCAAGATGACCGACAACCAGGGCAAGCTGCACTGGCAGCGCATCATATTCGCGGTCGTGCTGGACAACGCTGTCGGTCCTGATAATCCCGAAGGGATGATCATCGCGGACTACACCGAAACTTACCTGCCGCAGTTCGCGAAGATGGGCAAGGTCAAGCCGGATCCAGAATCGTCCGACACAGACCTCCACGACCTTCCCGACTTCTCCGCCGTGACCGCGCACACCGGGCATGTTCATGCTGGCAGCCGGTCGAGTGCAGTGACCGCCTCGGGCACACGTGATAGCGGGGGACCAAAGCGTTCCTCGGCCGAGGAGTTGGGGCGGGTGCGGATGCCGGTTCCGGTGGGATTGGCGGTTTCGGCGGTGGCGCGGTCGGTGGGTGGCGAGGCAGCGCTGGTGGATGAGGCCCCGCCGGGTCGGTCGGGGCCGCAAGTGTGGTTCGAAATCCTGGACCAGGAAGGTGCGGGGGTGGTGACTTACCGGGTGTCCAGCTGGGGCCGAATCGAGATACCGGGATGGGCGAACCCGGTACCGGGAGTGGGGTGGGCGAAGTGGGGACATGATCTTGTCCATGCGTCGTCGGGGGTAGTGCTGCGAGGACACTCGGGCTGGGTGGGGCGGCTAGCGGCTGCGGAGCTGCCCGGCGTTCGGACTCGTCTGGCGGCGCAGGGTGTGCAGCGGTTCGAGTTGTCGGCGACGTCGGCAGGCGTTTTCGCGACGCCGGTGGGGGCCGGGAGGGTGTGGCAGATCCCGTTCTACGGGCAGGTTCGGCAAGCCGTGCCCAAGGGCGGACTGGAGCTGGGCGGACCGGGGCGGGTGCTGCCTGCAGTACCCGAGTTGACCGAGGAGAAGCTCTCGGCGTTGGTTGCCGAGGTTCAGGGGGAGTTGCGCAGGCTGCGCAAGCCGGGGATGGCGCGGATCGTCGTGGCGCGTGAAGACGTGCGCGCGGCTCACGGCCGGTTGGATCCGTCGTTGTGGCGGCGCCAGTTGTCCGTGCAGGGGGCGAAGATCGCACAGAAGTGGCTGACCGGGCACCAGGACGGTGTCCTCTTGCGTGGGGGAGGCCAGAGCGTAGAGGCCGAGTGGGCGCACCCGATCCGGATCGAACCCTTCGGCTCTGACGTGGAAGATGACGACTCGGACGACTCGAGGGACATCCAGGTGCAGGTGTTCCACGACACGGAGGTCCTGGCACGCCGCAGCGGCGCGGAGGTGATACTGGAGACGCAGGCCTTCTACCAAGACGACCAGGACCGGTTCCACACAACCGAGCAGGGCGCACTGTCAGCGTCCGCGGGCCGCATACGACGGGGAATCTTCGGACTCCCCGAACTGGTCCTGTCGGTCATGCCGCACCTGTCCGGCGAGGCGCGCGACATTTCGCTGGAAGACGGCAGGGCCGCTTACCGGATGGTGAGCGAGGCGTTGGCCGGGGTACCCGGAGCGTTGGGTGATCTGCCGGACACTGCGCTGGCGGACGTGCTCCGTCCGCAGGACGGCTGGGAAGTGACCGAGTTGGGTCATGCAGCCACGATCGGTCCCTCGGCATTGGGGGCCGGCGGGGCTGCGGTCCACTTCAATGTGGGTGTCCCCGCGGAGACGGGCTACCTGTTCCGGCAGTATCTGCAGGCGCAAACATCCACTGCCTGGGGCTTGCACACACTGGCCCACCGCAATGACGCGCTGCGGTTCGCCGATGAGGTCACAGCCTGGTATCTGAGCTGGCGTGCGGTCGGCCATATCTCAGACCGCATAGACCGTGCCAGGAACCTCGTCGGGGTCGCGGACCTGTCGACACAGGCCGTGCGCTCCCACGTGTCGGCGGCCTATATCCATGCTGCGGCAATCTTCACAGAGCCGGCCACCATGGATCCGGTGAAGTATCACGCAGCCGACCTGACCCGACTCGAGCCCAAGAACCTGCGTCGAGCTCTGCCTGCCGAGGCTCAGGAGTTCCTCGGGCTGTTCGCGGGGAAGGTCTATCGCCTGATGATGGCCATGGTCACCCAGCGGGTGCCGGACCGTGACGCTCGTGCGAGGTCGCTGCCCCTCACTAACCAGGAGGCGCAGCTCCAAGACAGTGACAACAACACGCGCATGTATTGGGAGGCGGCACTCACGGATCAGCATGACCACCGGTACGTGATGAAGGCATGCTTCAAGCGGATGACTGTGCTGGACGATTTCGACGTGGTTGACCGCATACCGCTGGTGGTGGTGGAAGTGCGGTGCTACGGGGCCGGGAAGTACCTGACCTACCCGGAGATGGCCCAGGCACAGGACCGGATCGCGGACGCGGCCAGGCACGCTCACGCGGTGGCCCAGAGATTGCGCGAGCCTACGCCCGATATGCTGTCCGATTTTGAGGCGGCCTTGCAGGAACTGCGTGCTCATCCGGACGGTGACCCACTGGATCCGATGATCGTGATCACCGACCCCGATCCGGCTTACCTCCATCGCCCCGCACCGACGTATACGATCGACACCGAACGGTGGCGGCCGCTGCGGGAGGATGAGGTGGATCCGGGCCTGGAGGATGCCTTCGTACTGCAGGCGGGGTCGACGCCCGGGGGGCGGCCCACGATGAGTCGGGGTCAGCGCGGTGGAATCCGGCAAATCGTGCGATACGACCTCACCGCCGAGCCCGACGAGTGGAAATTCGAGCTACGAGTCCACCTCAAACCCGGTGCCGGAGCGACGAAGTCGACACTGACCGAGCTCATCGAGAAGGCGACGATCGCCAACCGGGGCATCAATCACGACATCGACGAGTCCGGCATGAAGCTACCCGGTACCGGCGCGACGATGTCTTCCCGGGTGGAGTTCGTCGACGACCCGGCCGCCGCGCACCTGGTGGTGGAGGCCATGCCGGGGCTGCCGCGCGAGGATCTGCCGATGAATCAGCGCCGGTGGTTCGCCGGGGCGACGCCGGACAATTTCAAGCACGAGATCATGCACACGTACGGGCCGCAGGACGCGTACCGGCTCGCGCGCGGCCTGCTTCGTCCCACCGGTCCGCGCGCCGAGGCCCAACCAGGTGACCTCATGGGCGAGCTGAACGACACCGACGGCCCGTACCGGGTCATCGAGGACCACCTGGCGCAGATCGTCGAGGTGGCGGCGCCGTTCCTGCCGGCTGACCCCGGCGTCCCGCGCGCGGCGAGCCGGGCGGCGAAGAGCGAGCTGCCACCGGGCGACGACCGTGCACGGGACGAGTTCGACCTGCCGCCGGAGGCCAACACCGGTACACCCCGCTCGAGCGAGGCGGACTCCGCCCAGAGAAGTGACCAGTTCGAATTCGACGAGTTCGAGTCGAAGTTCTTCGGCGCGGACTATCCACCCGGTACGGAGATATCTTTCGCGACTGCTGGTCGATCAATACGAGCCAAGTTCGGCGTCGAACACGTGGATATGTCGTATGATCCCGACGGCCCTCTCTTGGAGACGAGTCGTCGTACGGTCGACGATTTCTGGAAATATCTCCGTTACGAGCATGTGGATAAAGAGATAGGGCTCGTTACGGTAGTCCAACCATCCTTTATCGGATCCGCCGCGGACCGCGTCTTCGATATTCTCCAACTGAAAGACGGGCTGGACGGCGGAGTTTTCACCACCGAAACGACCATGCATTTCCGCGACGATACCGGGACCAAGACCGCGGTCATACGCTACGACGGCAGCCTGCAGATTCGCAGTCCTCGATCGACTCCGGGTGAACGACAGCGTGTCGTGACTGGCGAAGAGTTCATCGGTCTACTGGGCGAGCATGCGGTAAAATCTGTCAGGGTCACCTTGCCCACGCCGAAGTCCTGGTACCGAGTCCGCCCCGGAGAAGGCAACCTGTTTTCCGTCTTGGCCCATATCCTCAATCAGGATAATCCCTACGCGCTACGGCATTTTCTCGTAGGCCATCTCAATCAGAACGGTTCGCATTATACGGAACTCATCACGAACGACCATATCGATAGTTTTTGGAACAATCCGAAGAATCATGAGAAGCCCAGGTTCAGGGCATGGATACTCGGTCAAAGAGCCGCAGTGCTGCAGCAGGAGATGGCAGCGTTGGGAGGCAAGGGCACCGGAAACACCGACAATCGGTTCAATGGTCCGGGCCGTATGGAATTTTCCCTGTACATGGTGGCCCGGCTGGCGGGGATGAACATCACCGTCTTGGGTTCAGGCAGGCCGCGAAGCAGTTCTATCAATCAGGTGGGGGGGCCGATTATCTTCCTGCGGCGAGCGGATGACGGCGGCTACGAGCTCGGAGTCACGGACGACGGAAGAATGTTCTCAACGGCACCGCCGCGTAAGCCTGTCTTCTCGGATGGGCCGGGAATCATTCCGAAGGAACAGATTCCGCCGCCCCTCACCAAGATGTTGGCCGGCGGGCCCGAGCCACTGCTCCTGGGCGCCGCCCTGCAGAAGCCATATTTGGCCGAGTTACGGCCGACCGTCCCGAGGACCACCGTCGCCCGCCCGGATTCCGTTCCGGACCTCACTCAGAGGCGGATCGGGAGTTTTGCACCCATCCATTACATGGACGATCTCGAGCGGGAAAGCCATCGCCTGTTCGTTGGACCGGACGGCAGACTGTATAACGCCCGTGATGGGCGGCCCTTCGACACTGCGAAGCATGACCCGAACACGATTTTCGTCATGGATGAGTTCAGTAATATGTACGCCGCTGAGAAGATACGCGGTTTGATCCAGCACTCATCCTTCTTGGGAGGGCGCACCGCCGCCGCCGCCGGCTTCATCGGTTCCCATGACGGATATATTACCTGGATCATCGACCATAGCGGTCATTACGTGCCCGACCTGCAGCTCAACGACTACGCCCTCGCGATGCTCAAGACCCAGGGGCTGCGTCTAGCCGACAATTTCGAGCGACGCTACGTAGGAAACGATGACCACGAGGTGACGCGCTCGTCAGAAGCCGATGAAGAAGCACAACGGACGGCGCTCGCGCGCGCACAGCGCATTCTCACTCAGGGACCCACCCTCACGCGACCTTTCAGGCTATATCAGACTGATCAATTGCTCACGAATCTCACATGGAATGATTTCCCGCCCGGAACAACCATAATCTTCCATAACAATGCGCATTCCGTAACAGCGACGGTCACCGAGTACCGGGATTTTCAAGTCATCGATCATCACCTCGACGGATTCAATAACATAGACAGGTACGTCGCGGATCTCGACACCTTGGAGGCCCTTGTTAAGGGCCGTGGCATAACCACGGTCAGGGTCGAACGACCTGAACTACCACCACGAGCGCCGGAAACCACCTCTCTCACTCACGGGCTCGACAGCGCCGACGTGCCGCACGCCGCGGTGAAACTTCCGCATCCGCTCAGTGCCCACGGCGACGCGGTGCCGTCGGTGAATATCCCCGGACGGTCCACGCTCGGGCTGACTTCCTCGCGCATCCCGCTGCTCGGTTACCCAGCGAACGCGACACCGCACCCCGGTCGGACCCGGCCGCAGCCCCTGCACGACACGCCGGTCCGGTCCATGGACGCCGGGGAGCTCGAGTCACACCGGCTGTTCCTGGGCCCGGACGGGAGGCTGTTCCGCGCTGTAGACGGCAGGCTGTTCGACACCACGCAGGCCGAATCCGGGCGGGTGCCGTTCGTTATGGACGAGTCCGGCAATCTCTACGCCGGGCAGGTGGCCGATCACCGGTCGTTCCTGGGCGAGCATGCTGCCAGCGCCATGGGCGTCCTCGCGGTGCGCGAGGGACGGCTCACCACCTGGAGCGACCACAGCGGCGATCACACGCCGCCGCCGGAGAACACTGATTACGCGCTGGATCTGCTGCGGCGGCAGGGACTTTCACTTGCCGACGACTTCGCCCGGCTCGATTGTGACGGCCGCGTGCGTGACCGCATCGGCGAACTGGACCGTCAGCGCACCGAGCTCGCGCACCGGCAGATCACGCTCGACGCGGCGACCGAGATCCTCACCCGCAAGGCCGCTGAACCACCCGCCGAGCCCGGCACGCTCGCACACCGAACCCTGCAAGACGCGCGCCGGACTGTGAACCAGCAGCAGAACGAGCTGGACCGCCGACGACGCGAACTTGCCACGGGCGCCATCGACGAGGTCCTGCAGGACAAGATCTTCGCGCATCCGGCCCCCGTCGGGCCCCTCGACCGCATCACACCGCCGTATCCGGGCGAACTCGACGAGGGCAGCGAGGATCTGGAGGCATGGTGGGCGGGATACGGCCGGGGCTGGTGGGACAGTCTGCACTTCGAGGACCTGCAGCCGGAGCATCAGCTACGCATGCTCGACGCGTACCCCAATCTGCGGATCGGTGGAGGCATACCCCCGTCGGTGCGAGACACCCTGAACCGCAGGTACCTTCAGCTCGGGATCGCCCGCCTCGACACTCCTGCCGGCACCACGGAGCTGTCACCGGGTCTCGCGCACCGGCGGAAATCCATGCGGGAAACCCTCGCCAATCTGTATGCCGCGGAGTGGGATGTCGCGTTCGCGGCCGGGCTCCACGGCCTCGACGTCCCCCCGGTGCGCCTGCTGTCCTTCGAGCACGACATCCGCGAACAGGAGATGAGTGCGACCATCGCCATCGGGCATGCCGACATCTCGGCGGAGGCACAGCGACACGTCCCCGAGAGCTCCGCGAGTGATTCGATCAACCATACGATCTCCCAGGCCGCACAACATCACATGCAAACTGTCCGCACGACACCCGGCCACCTCACGGTAGTGCCGATCGATCGCTACACCGTGCGCCGGTTTCGCACCGCATCCGCCGGCGACACTTTCGGCCGCCAGAATCTGCCCGCGTTCGGCGACCTGCCGGCGAAGGTGCAGGACGCGGTCCTCACACACGACAGGGATCCGTCGCTCAATCTGGTATTGGAGAACATTACCTCGGACCACGAGCTGCCCGCCTGGATCGACCGGCTTCGCACTAACGCCGGGCTCGCGGATCTGCTGTCCAAACCGCACAAGATGTACCCGAATCCCAACAAGCTCGAGGCTCGCCGCGTCGAACTCGCTGCCAAAGGTGACCGCACCGAGGTCGAAGAGCGGGCATTGCATGCACTGAACGAAATACGGCCGGTCGAGGAGGGAGCCGGAGAGCGCTGGGACCGGATTGTGACCGACACCGATCTCCACCGTGACCTGACCCACTATTTCCGCGACGAATACGACCAGGAATTCACTGCGGACACCGTCGAGGAAGTCCTCGGCCTGCTCGATCGAGCGACCGAGGGCCCGCTGCGGCTGTCCGAACCGATTCTGGCCGTCGGCCCTCTCGAGTCCCTCGATTCCCTGGCCACCGACGGCGAGGGCAGCTTGCTCGATGTGGTTCAGCGGGAACGCGGATACCCGGAAATGTCGGTAGGCCCCATCACGGGCCTACTGCGCCACAGCGATTTCATCGTGGCGTGGGTGGTGCCCGACGGCACACCCGGCCTCTACCTCGGCACGGCCGGCAGCGATCCAGAGCAGAACATACTTCGGCTCGCGCGCGGAACGCGCTACCGGATCACCGACATCACCGCGGGTAGGGATCCGGGCGACTCCACTATTCTGCGGGCCGAGGTATTGCCGCCGCCGACCTCCGGCCAACCGGTCGACGACAGCACGGAGGATGGATCTGGATCCGGATCCGTCCCGGACGAGCCCCACCATCCCGCGCCGGAGCTGATCAGGCCCCCGAGCAAGGTTGGCTACCGGTTCCCGGGCGAACACACCGTGGTTTCGGGCGAACACACCGATCGGGCAGTCCCGGACGGTACCGCCCCCCGCGATGACCTCGCACGAACGCGTCCTGCCGGTAGGGGCGCGGTGTCCGGTGGTACGCGCGCCGCGGCCGCCGGTCGTGCCGGGTTCGTCTGCAGTGTGAAGGTCCTGGGGAAGAAGCGCGTTCTTACCGGTAACCCGAAATTCGTGCCGCCCTCGGGGACGGAGCTGGAAGAGATCGTGTTGCAGGGTATGCACGGTACCGAGTTCCGGTGGCGCGCGAACAACGCCTCTTTGCAAACCCTCTACCAGCGTGAGGTCGGCGTGGCCGGGATGGGTGATCCCAGGGAGGTCCTCGAGCCGGTTCTCACCCACATGAAGAACAACAAACGCTCCGGCGCTTGTGTGTCGGTGATCAAGCAATACGCTGCCCCGACCAACATCACCGGTACCGCTGCTGCCGGCATCGAGTCCGGGAAGCTCGCTCATCGGGTCGGTGCTCATGTCGTGGAGTTGTACGTCGGTACGAACGGCCGGATACGGGTATACGACCCCGATCTCGACAGCCGAGAGCGGGACCACGTCGAGGAACAAGACCCTCTGATCGACGACTATCTCGGCTCTCTCCTCGAACCCGACCTCCTGAGCGTGACCGTGGCCGCGGTAGACCACCACGGTGCCCCTGATCCCGTGCCGGGCCTGCCCTCCACCGGTATCGACGTCCTCGATCACACCCACCTGGGCGCACCCCCCACCAGCGACCACACCACGGACGAGAGCAACTCGACACCCGATGAGATAACAGACCCGTGCCCGGTGTGTCTGGAGCCGTTCCTACCCGGGCGGAACGTCGCGTTGACAACGTGTGGTCACGTGTACCATGCCGATTGCCTGGGTACATGGCTCAGGGGGGCGCAGACCTGCCCGATGTGCAGGACCGGCCTGGACTCCCGCCGCGATGTGTTCGGTGCGGAGAGTGTGGAGCAGGTCGTGCGGTGGCAGCGTGCGGCTGTCGGTCGTGGAGTACCGGTGCAGGACATCGCCCGCCAGAACATCGCCCGCCAGAACATCGCCCGCCAGAACATCGCCCGCGAGGACATCGCCCGCCAGAACGCCGATGGCCGGGCTTTGCGCCCGGAGGTGCGTGACGCGCTCGAGCAGTACACGATCGAATTAAGCTTCGTCGTAGCCGGCGACCGACTCGGCAGAAGCAGCGCAGAGGTTCGCGATGCGGTCGATATGGCGGTGGAGGCGTTGGGTGCGGAGCATGTGCGGCAGGTCGTGCAGTGGCAGCGTGAGGCTGTCCGTCGTGGAGTACTGGTGGAGGACATCGCCCGCGAGGAGATCGCCCGCCAGAACGCCGATGGCCGGGTTTTGCGCCCGGAGGTGCTTGACGCGCTTGAGCAGTTGGCGGTCGATTTAAGCTTCGTCGCAGCCGGCGACCGACTCGGCATTAGCGGCTTAGAAGTTAGCGATGCGGTCGATATGGCGGTGGAGGCGTTGGGTGCGGAGCATGTGGGGCAGGTCGTGCAGTGGCAGCGTGAGGCTGTCCGTCGTGGAGTACTGGTGGAGGACATCGCCCGCGACGAGATCGCCCGCCAGAACGCCGATGGCGGGGCTTTGGACCCGGCCGATGGCCGGATCGGGTGAGCGCACCGCGCTGACCAGGCACGACGATCGCGGGTGGGGTGGATTTCACGCACTAATCGGCCGGTAGAGTCAAGGGTTGTGGCGTTCATCCGGCGAGTCCGCACAGCATCCGGCGCGACCGCGGTCCAGGTCGCCGAATACACCAGCGGCCGCCGGAAACGCATCATCGCCCACGTCGGATCCGCCGATACCGAAGCCGAACTCGGCATCCTGCTCGCCCGAGCCCGCGAACTCGTCGAAGACCGTGACCAGGGCCAACTCGACCTCGTCCTGGAACCCGCCAAACCCCGCGCGGCTCTTCTCGGCCCACCCGCCGACATGTTGTTCGAGACCGCGCCGGCCACCTCAGTGCCGGTCGGGCACGTCAGCCCGGGCCGGGTCACCGGCACCAACTCAACGTCCAAGAGGCCAGGGCCCGCGCGGTCATCGCGTGCGAGAAGGCCGACCGGGCACCACGTTTCGTGAAGAACGGCAAGGCCGGCAAGACCCTCGACGAGGCCGCGTTCGCGCGGGCCCGCCGCCTCGCGGGCCTGAAGGGTATGTCACGAACCTGCCCGCCGACATGATGGACGCTGGTGAGGTGATCGGCTCCTGCCACGACCTTTGGCATGTCGAGCAGTCGTTTCACATGTCGAAGACCGACCTCGCCGCGCGGCCGATGTTCGCGCGGACCAGGGATGCGATCGAAGCGCATTTGACGATCGTGTTCACGGCGTTGGCGGTCGCGCGCTGGTATGGCCAGGGCCGGGAGATCTGTTCGACGATGTGGAAGTACTCATCGTCGACATCGAACTCGCCGGCCTCGGTCCACAGTCGCGTGCTGGTGTCGATCCATTCGCCACCGGAATCCAGATTTCCTCGTGAGGTCTCGAGGGCGTCGACCGGCTTATCCGGGTTACACAGTCCGGCCAGGTGTTCAGCGGCGTGATGTCACGCTGGCAGCGGCAGGGGAGCGGACCGACGCACCTGCTGTAGCCGCCCGTCTCGACGGGCGCTGCGGTCCTGGTGACTCAGAGGTCGCGCTCACCCTCTTCTGCGGCTAATATCCAATTGGATAGCAACATGGAGTAGTGCACGCCAACTCGACGCGTCCACTGCGCATCGTCTTCGTGCGACACAGGAGGTACAGGTTATGCGGACTTCCAAATGGATATAACGAAAGCGTCAACCCGGCAGCAGTGCGATGACATCGCTGCGTGGGTCTCCAGGGCGGTCCAAGACCCTCAGCAGTCGGCCCAGATGATGACGCAGTTGGCTCGAGAGACGACCGCCGCGCATGCTACGTATATCACGCTGATCGAGCCGCCTGCTCATCCGACGGCAGGCCCATTGTGCGGAGTGCCGTTCGCGGTCAAGGACAACATTGTCGTGGCGGGGTATCCAACGACCGGCGGTAGCGAGGCGCTGAGCCAGCTGCTGGTCGAGCCCACGGCGTCGGCCGTTCGTGCTCTCGAGGCGCGTGGCGCGGTAGTGGTCGGTAAAGCGAACATGCACGAGTTCGCACTCGGGGTGACATCGGAGAACGGTGCGTTCGGGGCGGTACGCAACCCTCGGCATTGCGAGCGGTCCGCAGGTGGTTCCAGCGGAGGTACCGCTGCCGCTGTCGCTTCGGGTTCGGTGCCCTTCGCGCTCGGGACGGACACGGGCGGCTCGATGACGATTCCGGCAGCATTCTGTGGAGTGGTCGGCATGCGTCCTACACAGTGTCGGTATCCGAATGACGGGCTTGTCGCCATCTCGCCGACGCGTGACACGATCGGGGTCATGGCGAACCATGTCGCCGACGTCGCAATGATCGACTCGCTCATTGCCTCCGACGGAGAACGCGGTGTGCCCGTAACCCGGCTCGGCGTTCCGTGGTACGGATGGTGGGATAGTGCTAGCAGGGAGGTTCGCCGCACGGCCGAAGCGGCCCTCGCCAGACTGGAAGCGTGCGGGTTCGTGCTGGTCGATGTCGACATCGGTCTTCTCCAGGAGCGTGCGCTCGCTTGTCGGCACGACATAGTCGGATACGAGGCGCCACGCTCGTTGCAGTTGTTCCTCACCACAGCCGGGGCGGCGGCACAGTCTGTCGAAGATCTACTTCCGCGGATTCGCTCAGCCGATGTTCGCGCGGTTTTCGAACAGTTTATCTCGACCCCGGTAAGTCATGCTCGATACAAGGCCGCGCAGCACCTACGTATGATTCTTGATGGGGCGTTTCGCGCGGCGCTTGTGCAAGTAGGAGTCGGCACACTCGTGTATCCTTCGACGCCGGTCACTGCTGTTGAGCTTGGTGCAGGCCATGTCCTTCTCGACGGGGGATCGGCTCCGCTGTTCGAGACCATTACACGGAACACAGAGCTGGCTAGTATGCTCGGACACCCAATGGTCAGTATCCCGGTGCCGGTGGCCGATGACGTACTGCCGGTCGGAATCACGGTTGAAGGCTTGCCGCGCAGGGACCGGGATCTACTCGCGACTGCGGGCCGCGTCGAAGCTGCCCTCCGCGAAGCGGTCGGCACATCCGATTCAACTGGGCATCAGGAGACGGCAGAATGACCGACTCCTTACAGACGTTGAGTACTGTGGAAGCCTATCGGTTGGGCGACGTGTCGCTGGCCGGGGGAGAAATATTGGAGGATGCCGTTCTCGTCTACGAAGTTCACGGCAGACTCCGCACCGACAAGTCGAACCTCGTAGTCTTTCCGACGTTCTTCATGGGAACACATGTCGAGAATCGCTGGCTGATCGGCTCCGATATGTCACTCGACCCGGGGAAGTACTGTATCGTCGTTCCGAATCTCATGGGCAACGGCGTCTCGACGTCACCGAGCAACGCCAGTGAGGCGCAACGAGAGTGGCGCTTTCCGAGCGTCAGCTACGGTGACCAGGTTCGTGCACAACGACGCGTGATCAGTGATGTGTTCGGTGTGGACGTTGTTCACGCGGTGGTCGGTTGGTCGATGGGAGCTGCGCAAGCGCTCCACTGGGCCGCTGCATTTCCAGGCTCAGTGGAGCGCGTCTTTGCATTCTGTGGATCTTCCCGTACGAGCGAGCACAATGCAGTGTTTCTCGACAGCGTTGAGGCAGCGATCCGGGCGGACCCGGCACTGACCACAGGGATTCCAGTCGGCGGATTGCGCGCTGCGGCCCGCGTGTATGCAGGCTGGGGCTTCAGTGCAGCCTTCTACGAGAGCCACGCCTATGAGGCGCTCGGGCACGAGACTCGGGAAGACTTCGTCAAAGGCTTCTGGGAGTCGATGCTGCTGGCTCAGAATCCTTGGAATCTGATTGCGATGATGTCGACGTGGCGGCATGGTGATGTCGGCCGTACCGTAGGTATGTCGACCCAGGATGCTCTCAGTCGTATCACTGCCCGGACTTCGATTCTCTCTGCTGAGATGGACATGTACTTCACGCCGCGCGGCGGCGCATGGGATTCCGAGCACATTCCTGGCTCTACATTCGAGATCATTCCAGGTATTTGGGGTCACTCGGCCGGTGCTGGCCTGAATGTCGAGGATAACCACTTTATCGATCGGGCACTCGGCCGTTTGCTCACGTAAGGTGAGGCGGCCGATCGGCTAGTGCGCCGATAGGCAATACGGTGCGTGTCATCACCTCCGAGAGCGCCGCATGATCACCACCGCACAACGGATCGAAGCATCCGGCGGCCGGAGCATTTTAGATTATTCGGTGCCGCCTGGCGGGCCTTTCGTAGGTCGCTGATAAGCCTCCGTCTGCAAGCGATCATGCGAGGTCAGAATCCCGTGGGCGGTCAGGATCGAATAAGTACGTCGCGAAGGAGATGGTGATCCGATTCATGAACACTGTGAGTACAACTGCCGATGCGCATCAACGCGATCCAGCGGACGGCATACCCGCAACCGGCCCCCGGTCTGAGCCGATCGCGATTATCGGTATCGGCTGTCGGTTCCCCGGCGATGTCCAGGACACTCGCAGCTTCTGGGATCTGCTCGTGTCAGGTACCGATGCCATCGGTGATATCCCGCCGGATCGCTGGGACGTGGAGGCATACTACGATCGCGATCCCGCTGCCCCGGGCCGGATGATCGCCCGGCAGGGCGGATTTCTGTCCTCCTCGGTCCACGGTTTCGATGCCGGGTTCTTCGGTATGCCTCCGCGGGAGGCAGCCGCGTTGGATCCGCAGCAGCGGCTGCTGCTCGAGGTCACCTGGGAGGCATTCGAAGACGCGGGAATCGCGCCGAGCACGACCGCGGGTGCCGAGGTGGGTTGCTATATCGGCGGATTTACCTTCGATGCCGCTCTGCTCCAGGTGTCCGAGGCTCGCCGGAATCTTGTCAGTTCGTACACTCCTACCAGTATCAGCCTGACCATGCTCTCGGCACGTCTGGCCTACAATTTCGACTGGCGTGGACCATGTTTGACCATCGACACGGCGTGCTCGTCGTCACTGGTGGCACTACACCATGCCTGTGTCGCGCTGACGCGTGGCGAGTGCGAGCTGGCGGTGGCCGGAGGCGTGAATGCCATGGTAGGGCCGATGATGTCGATTCTCATGTCGAAGGGGCATTTTCTGTCTCCGGATGGGCATTCCAAGTCTTTCGATGACCGTGCCGATGGTTATGCCCGTGGTGAAGGCGCGGGGATCGTGGTCCTCAAGCCGCTCACGGCCGCTGTGCGGGACGGTGATCGGATTCACGCGGTGATCCGTGGGACGGCGGTCAATCAGGACGGCCGGACCCTGGGAATCACTGTACCCAGTGGTGATGCGCAACGAGCGGTGATCCGGCAGGCGTGCCGGGCGGGCGGTATCGAACCCGAGTCGGTCGGCTACTTCGAAGCCCACGGCACGGGAACTCCGGTCGGAGACCCCATCGAGGCCGGGGCAATCGGATCGGTCCTGGCGGAGTCGGATAACACGCACTGGATGGGTTCTGTGAAATCCAACTTCGGTCATACCGAGGGGGCGGCCGGGATAGCCGGGGTGATCAAGGCTGCGCTATGTCTCGAGCACGGCCTGATTCCACCGAATCTGCATTTCCAGTCCCCGAATCCCCGGATTCCGTTCGATGAGCTGCGGTTGCGTGTTCCTACCGAACTGGTCGAGTTCCCTGCCCACGCCGGGCTCAGACGTGCCGGGGTGAACTCGTTCGGCTTCGGCGGTACCAACGCCCATGCGATTCTCGAGCAAGCACCCGAGGTCGAGGATCGGGTGGCAGATGACGGTGATTCGGTAGCAGATGACGGCGCGGAGGGCCGGCCCTACCTGCTTGCGCTGTCGGCGCGCAGCCCGCAGGCGCTATCGGCGCTCGGTGATGCCTATGCGAGAATGCTGACCGATCCCCACGCGCCGTCGCTGAGGCGGATCAGTCGCGCCGCTGCCCTGGATCGTGAGCATCACCCGCTGCGGGTATCCGTCGTCGCCGAGGATGCCGCACAGGCGGCGGACACACTACGGGAACTGGAATTCACCCCGATCCGCACGGCCGGCGATGGCATCGCCTTCGTCTACTCCGGGATGGGGCCGCAGTGGTGGGGAATGGGACGCGAACTGTTGCTGCATGAACCGGCCTTCGCTGCGGTGGTCGAGGAATGCGACAGTTTCCTGCAGCGTTTCGACGTGTCAATCGGTGCGGAGCTGACGCGTCCGGAAGCCGAATCACGATTGACCACAACGTTATACGCGCAGATCGCCAACTTCGTTGTGCAGACAGGGCTCACTGAGATCTGGCGCAGCTGGGGAATCGAACCCGCTGCGATCGTGGGACACAGTGTCGGCGAGGTCGCCGCGGCGTATGCCGCAGGGGTGTACACGCTCACCGACGCGCTGACGATCAGTCATCACCGTGCGGCCTTACAATCACGGCTCGCCGGCCGTGGCGCCATGGCAGCGGTCGGACTGGCGGCAGCCGATGTCGAGCCGTACCTGATGGAACACGTGGATATCGCAGCGGTCAACAGTCCGAGCGCGACAACCATATCGGGGGATCCGCATGCGGTGGAAGTCGTCTGTGAGCGATTGCGGTCCTCCGGGGTGCCGGCACACCTGCTTCGGGTCGAGGTCGGTTACCACAGCTATCAGATGGGCGAGATCCGTGAGCCGTTGCTGGCGGCGTTACGCGATATCCGTCCGCGCGACGCCGAGATCCCTCTGTACTCGACCGTGACAGGCCAGCGGGTGGCAGGTTCGGAGTTGGACGGCACCTACTGGTGGCGCAACGCCCGCGAACGCGTGCAATTCGGAACCGCCTTCGGTCACGTCCTTTCGCACGGGCTGCGGGCGGTGCTGGAGGTCGGACCGCACCCGGTCCTGGCATCGGCCATGGACGAGATCATGACTGAACGCGATACCGCAACCATTCGGCTCGCCTCCCTGCGCCGCGACCGGCCTCAGCGTCAGCACCTGTTGGAAAGCCTGGGAGCGTTGTATTGCGCGGGTGTGGCCCCGGACTGGCGTGCAGTGCATTCGGCTGCACGCGAACATCTGTGGCTACCCCGGTATCCGTGGCAGCGTGAATATCATTGGATCGAACCCGAGGAAACGCAGCGGGCGCGCGCTGATCCGGACCGCCTTCGATTGGAAGGCCGATCGGTGGCGGCGCCGGCACCGGTCACCGACATCGAACTGTCCTCGACCCACTTGCCGTATCTTCTCGATCACCGGATCGGGGATACGGTGGTCCTCCCAGGAACCGGATACCTCGAAGCGGCATTGGCGCTGTTCCCGCACGACGAACCGTGCTTCCTCGAGGACGTGATCTTCCATCGTCCGCTCACGCTCCGCGCCCCGACGATCACCACCCTTCGCCTCAGCTACGACCCCGACCAGCGGCGGGTGCGGATGCACAGCGTCGACACGACCGATACATCGGTATGGACGTTGCATACCGAATTACGCCGAGCCGACCCGATCCACCCCCGGATGCCTGCACCGATGACGCGCACACTCGCCGAGCTGACCCGGTCGCTACCGGCATTCGACCACGACGAACTCTATGTCACCCTGGCAGACAGCGGTCTGAACTACGGTCCAGCCTTTCGCGCGATCGATCAGTTGTGGCTGGATGCACAGACTTCGGAGGTCTTTGCGCGACTTCGACTCGACACAGTAGACCCGAGCAGGCATCGGCTCCATCCGGCAGTGTTCGACGCCGCACTGCATGCTTTTGTCGCGGGCGCACTGCTGACGGCCGGCCCCGGCCCGGCCGCGACCTATGTTCCGGCCGGTATCGAGGAAGTTCGCTTCTACCGCTCACCGGGCCGCAACCTGTGGGTGTATGGGAAGGGCCGGGCGTCATCGGGTGTGGACTGCGACATCACACTGGTCACCGATGGCGGTGAGATCGTTGCCGAACTGATCGGGGTGCATGCGCAAGCCTTGGCGGCGGACAAGGACGAAGCCGAACCCGATGAGGCCGATGACTTGTACTACGAACACCTCTGGCAGCCGGCATCTCTCGATCTCACCGGCGACGCAAGCGGAACCTGGATCATCGTGAATTCGACGCTCGGCTGGCAGGGGCTGATCCAGGCCCTGAGCGATCGAGGCGGTGAGGTTCGCCGAGTCGATCCGCGGCAGCCCGATTGGCTGGACACAATCGCCCATGAGCTAGAATTGCGATGCCGCGGAATACTTTTCATCGGGCAGCCCGATGTCGCACGTACCGAATCCGCCGGCACCGAGCCCTCGATTGCACCCGCGTGTGACGGTGTCGTCGATCCGCTGGGTCTGTTCCAGGCAATACTGGCCACCGGAAATACGGTGCCGCTCTACGTGATCACCCAACGTGCACAGAGTGTGTCCGATGATGACGCAACCACCGATCCGTTCGGCGCCGCGGTGTGGGGCCTGGGCCGGGTAGTCAATGCCGAATGGCCCGAATTCCGGTTCAGGCTCATCGACGTCGACTCCGATGCACCCACCGCGAGCCTGTCGTCGGTCGAGCTGTTAATCACCGAGATCACCTCCGCCGAGACCGACGAGGTGGCGCTGCGGGGTGATCAGCGCTACATACGCCGCTTCTCCCCGGCGGACGGCCGGTCCGCGCTACGTCGTGCCACCACTCGCACCGACCTGACGCCCGTCTTGCTGGTAACCCACGGCTCCGGCATAGAGAAAGTGGGCTTCGCCGGGACGACCCGCCGGGCGCCGGAGCCGCAGGAAGTAGAGATCGAAGTCGCCTATGCCGGTCTGAATTTCAAGGATGTACTCAAAGTGACAGGCCTGCTGTCCGGCGACGCACTCGAGGGCAGTTATTCACGAGAAATGCTCGGCATGGAGTGTTCGGGCACCATCGTGCGGGTAGGCGAGGAAGTCCGCGACCTTCACGTCGGTGACGAGGTATTCGCCCACGGCCGCGACCTGTTCAGATCCCACGCCACACTCGATGCGATCCGTGTGATGCGCAAGCCGGTGAAACTGTCGCTGGCACAGACCGCATCGTTGTTCCCGGTGGCTACCGCATACCAAACACTGGTGCGGCTCGCCGGAATACGACAGGGAGACCGGGTCCTGGTGCATTCGGCGGCCGGAGGTGTCGGGCTGGCAGCGGTTCGCATCGCGGTGAGGTTGGGCTGCGAGGTCTATGCGACCGCGGGTAACGAGGGCAAACGTCAGCTCCTGCTCGACGAGGGTGTGGCACACGTCGCCGACTCCAGATCGACGACATTCGCCGATGATATCCGCCGCTGGACCGGCGGCGAGGGTGTCGATGTCGTCCTGAACTCCTTGGCCGGGGAGATGTTCGGTAAGAGCCTGGAATTGTTGCGGCCCTTCGGCCGGTTCATCGAACTCGGAAAGACCGAGATCGCGGCCGGCCGGGCAGTGCGCATGGCGCCTTTCCTGCGTGGGCTGTCGTTTCACGCATTCGACTACGACGCGATGATGTCGCTGCGGCCCGAATTCATTCGGGAAATCATGGGCGAACTCGCTGATCTCTATGACAGCGGCGAGCTCGAGCCGCTGCCGGTCACCGAGGTGCCCGCCGCGCAGGTGGGCGACGCGTTCCGCATGATGGCTCGCGGAGAGCACATCGGCAAAGTCGTTGTCCGCGTAGGCCACGAGCCGGTGCCGGTGCCGGCCTCATCGATCCATGCCTCGCCGATCCATGCCGATGGGACCTATGTTCTCACAGGAGGGCTGGGCGGACTGGGCCTCGAGGTCGCCCAGTGGCTGGCACACCGCGGGGCGCGGCACCTCGTGCTCATCGGTCGTCGCGGCGTTGCCACGCCCGAGGCCGGGCAGGTCATCGCGAAACTGTCCGACCTCGGCGTCAAGGTTCGCATCGAACGGGCCGATGTGAGCCTGCGAGAACAGGTTTCGACTGTCCTGTCGCGCGTCCGCGCGCATATGCCGCCCATCCGAGGCGTCATACATATGGCAGCAAGTTTCGACGACGCCGACGTCGCCGAGATCGACGCCGAGCGGCTGATCGCGGCAAGCAGGGCCAAAGCGGACGGCGCCTGGAATCTGCATACCGAAACAGTGACCGACGATCTCGACATGTTCGTGCTGTTTTCCTCGGTCTCCGCCCAGACCGGGCCCATCCATTCCGTCGCGTACGTAACTGCCAACGAATTCCTCAACGGTTTGGCGCGCTATCGCCGAACCCGCGCACTGCCCGCGATCAGCGTGGGGTGGGGCATGGTCGAGGAGGTTGGCGTGGCGGTCAGCGGGGACGGCACCATCGCCGCGGTTCTCCGCGGTATCGGAAACGTCGGAATAACCCCCGCGCGCCTGCTGGGCGAGCTCGGAAACCTGCTGCACGCACAGCCAACCGAGGCATCGGTCGCCGGTATGGACTGGCATCGCTGGGCCACGGCAAATCCCAAGCTGGCCAAGTACTCTCGATTCCAGGAGCTGATCTCATCCTCCGCCCACAGCACCGACCCGAGCGGCTCGGTATCGCAGCGTCTGTACGAAGCATCCGGCCAAGCCAGGCTCGACCTCCTGGCCGAAAATCTGATACCGCTCCTGCATAAAGCCACGGGTCTGTCCGAAACGCAGCTCGAGAACCAGGACGCGGTCGATATCGATTCGCTGCTCGCGGTCGAGCTGAGAATTTCGATGCAAAATTCCCTCGGCGTCTCGGTCCCGGCAGTGAAAATGCAACGGAACCTTACTCTTTCGACCTTGTCGGCCCTACTTGTCGATGAACTGGAACGTACCCCGGCGGCCTCCGGCCCGATCCAGGACATCGCCACCCACGAGTTCACCTCCTCGGATGGACTTATCGTGTACGGGCAACTCAGCCTTCCCTCGGGTCCGGCACCTCACCCTGCTGTCGTGGTCTGCACGTCCGGGACGGGCGGAGCACTCGATGACAACGGGCGCCCCACTCGGACGAGTGAGCACGGTCCACTGGTCCGCGCCGGATTCGCGGTATTCACTGTCGATCACCGTGGTACGCCGGGCCATGGAACGGACTTCAGAGCACGGGCAGAACTGGGCGGCCGGGAGGTCGACGACGTCGTGGCGGCGGCACACTACCTGGCAGATCTTCCCGAGATCGACGGATCGCGAATCGGCATCCTGGGCACCAGCCGAGGAGCTTATTGCGCGCTCTCGGCGATGCTGCGCGCCCCGTCGCTCTGGCATCGCGGAGTACTACTCATGGGCTTCTACAACCCCACGATCCTGATCGACGCTGAACGTGCCCACCCAGGAACAATCCCAGCCCCGCATGCCGGGAAGGACCCGGGCGAAGTCCAAGAATACTTCGCACAGCCGCAACGTCGACCACTGGACGCCCTGGATTCGCTCGCGGCACCGGTACTACTCGTGCACGGCGAGGCGGACTCGGTGATCCCCATCAACGAAGCGGTCCAACTCGCAGACCGAGCACACGAATTGGGCCTGCCCGCGAATCTGATCACCGTGCCCGGGCTGGGCCACGACGACGAACATGCCGGCGAGCATTGGGCCGAACTATGGCCCGAGATCGCCCGATTCCTCGACTGATCGGCGGATGGCGTTGAACTTCTAGGGTGGTGGAAATACCAGAACGGCGGTCATCCCGAGCAGCGACCAGCCGACCGACTTGTGCCAACATTGGCACTGGGCGGGCACACCGAGGCCGAGTCCAGGCGCCGCTGCAGCGCCAGTATGTTGCAATGCCAGCTCGGCCAGGCTGTCGGCATTCCGGGCCGTTCCCCAGGCCGGCGGCATACCCACACTGAGTGTGGGGTTGTTGCTTCGATTGCGATCCGATCCAGTCCCATGCTGAAGGACCGCACATCCATGACGTGGCGCTGCCGGGAGATGTTGTCGCTACTGCTGCGCGTACGCCGACTACGTCAATGTCTACCCGAGCGTCGCCCGCGCCAAGTTGCGCTCCCTGGCTGAGGGGGCGGCGCTGGCGAGTTCGTGGCTGTAGCGTCGCCCAGCTGGGATCGTAGATACCCAGCTTGACACGACTTCGCCAGGCCACTGCCGGACGTTGCGGTCGCCTCACCGCCGAAGGAGTCTCGCGGATTCGCCGATCGGTCGTGCGTTCTCGAGTACGGAATCGCCGGCGAATTCGCCCTGGTCCACGCTGTCCAGGGGGATACAGCGTGCAACCTCTTCGACAAGTTGGCGCTGAACTTCAATCCGGTGGCGGCGATGGCGAGGCAAGTGACCGTCCAGGTCGAACAGTCGGTGCCCGCCGGAACGACCGACCCCGCCCAGGTTGATCTGCCCGGAGTCTTCGTGCCGCGAACCGTCGACCGGCCCCCAGAACAAGCGAATCGAGAGGCGGACCGTCACCGCCGCCTTGGAAGCTGTTGGGGGTGATTCAGGCGGTGCCCATGGGGTTCAGGATCGCGAGCTGCCACGAGCCGCTTGCCGCATCACGAACAACCACGTTCGTCGTCGTTCCGCTGGCAGCCGGAACTCCTACCGCAGGCGCGAACGTCAACGTCCAGTCGATCAACAACAACGCCGCATCCCCACTGACCAAGACATGGCGCGGGGTGTTGTGCAGGGTCGCCCCCGCCGCGATCATGCCGGCCAGGTTCTCACGGATCGCTTCCTGGTCGGTGAGCACATCACCCTGGGGAGTACGACTGACCGCGTTCGGGGCAAGCAGGCCCATCAGGGCCTCGATATCGCCCTTGTTGAGGCATGTATCGAAGGTGCTGGACATATCAATCGGGTTCTTGATGAACATCGCCATCGTTCTCTCCCTCTCGGTTCGGAGCAGACTGAAAGCCTGACTGCTTGCACCAACACTAGAATCTACGGTCCGCTCACTGAAGCTCGAAAGGTGACAGCTCACTATGAAAACCGGACACCACGACGACGAGATCTGGCAGGTCCGGTACACCCCGCCGCACTCGCTGGCCCACCTCGACCTGGAACTGCTGACCTTCGCCGAGCTCCGAGCGATGGACTCCACCGGCCGCCGCCGACGTCCACAACGCCCCTCCTTCCACGTCCTGGCACTGGTCGAAAGCGGGCAAGGAAGCCACCGCCGGGACTTTATCGACGAATCCATCGACGAATGCTCGATCATCTACCTTCGACCAGGAGTCATCCACCAATGGAGCGATCGCCGTCGCTGCCCCTCTTTCGGTGATGGGTTCATTCCGGGCCTCGTCCACTACCTCAGCTGGATCTGATCCGCCCCGCTCGACGTAGCGCCGCAGGGCGGTACGGGATTCCGTCAGGGCGCAACGACAATGCGCGCACAGGTCGAGCTCCTCCGCAACGCAATCATTCCGCAAGGACAGACTACTGGCACGTCCTACCCGCATCACACCAGCTGATTATACCGCCGATTCATCCGGGCAGAAGGCTCCTGAAATCGCCAACCCAGAGGAATTGCGATGGACTCTGCAGTATTTCGAGTCAGGGCTGTACAGGCGCAGCCATCGAGGGTAGCATCACCGTCTGATATCCAAGCGGATATTAATCATTGGCAGCCGCACGATACGCGACACACTCGCTGTCGCGCGAGGCCTGCAGACAAGGACGAGGAATCAGCCATGAACACCCTAATCACCGACCCCGCCGCGATCTCAGCTGCTTTCCATGACGCCATTAACACCGGCGACTTGGAAACCGCCATGGCACTATTCGCCCCCGACGCCACCATGCGCACGCTCACCGGAGAGATCGTAGCTGGTCAGGACCTGCGCGAATACAATGCCGGCACTATCGCCGGCCAAGGTCATCTCACCTACGAACCCCTTCACATCGTCACCGGCGCCGATACCGCACTGATCATCTCAAATTGGACGCTGAAGGTGAACGGACCCGACGGTAACCGAATCATGGAATCCGGCCGCACAGCCAATGTGGCTCGCCGTGCAGATGACGGCACATGGCACATCGCTATTCTCAATCCACTCGGCACCGCATAACCAGAGACGGTCACTTCAACTGCTCTGCCCCTATGTTTCAACATATCGTCCGGGGCAGAGCAGAGCAAACCGCGCAAATAGCCCGCGAGCTCAATTCAGGGCACTTTACCTTCGGCAACCACAGCATCCCCGTTGAGTACAATCAACCCGGATGCGTAATCGACAGCAGTCAGCGCAGCATCACTGCGCACAGATATCCGGTTACAGGCTGACCATGCCGCACATAACCAGCTGCTACAGCATGGGTCGCTATCGCGGACTGCTATCCTAATCCGATCAGTTCCTTGAGACCAGCCAGCGACGTCGACTCGCCACCAACGATCAAATCACCGTCAGCAATATCACTGACGCGAACCCAGACCCGATTGAGGTTTTCGGCTGTAGCCGGAACACCTTCCCGTGCCAGCAGCGCCAAAGTAATAGCCTCACCCAATTCATGCTTACCGGACTTGTCTACCGAACCAGCCAAAACCGTGACCCTGACGTAGTAAAGCGCAGCCCCCGGATCCCCGGCCCCTGTCCAAAAAGCATGACGCTGTCGCTCATCGAAAAAGGTCCAACACACATTCGGCGCTACCGCGCTACCGGCGAAACCTTCAGCTTCACAGGCGAGAGCAGCCAACTCCTCCGCAAGAGGGAGTCGGACCTCGGGCGACACGGCCCCAAGAGTAGTAATAACGCTGACGATTGCCATGATGGTTCCTAGTAGGTCTGGACTATTATCGATCGACGAGCACCGGCACATCGATCTGGATGAGGTCGGCGGAGACATCCTCGAGGATCGCCGATGCCGTCCACTCGTGCTCGGCCGCGCTCGAACCCGCGAGGCTATCCTCGATGACCTGCTCGCGGACCGCTAACGTGTCAGCAGCCATGTCACCGATCGCAGAGTCGGCAGCAGGTGCACTCGACTGCCCCCAACTGCGGCGGTCGAGGGCGACGCATCGTGCCGAACCGGCCAGACGATCGGTCACCGGACCCCAGGTACGGCTCGAACCGCCCCAATAATGCAAGAACACCAGCGCAGGCAGTCCTCTCGAGGTCTGAGGAGTCGCGCGAGCGTCGTTGATCTGCCCCGCACGCCGTTGTGCAGGATGCGACTCCAAGCTTTGGGGCCTGTTGTGTCTCGAGCCGGTATCTTCACCAAGCTGCGTGACGTGGATCGCCGCCGAACCGGTACCAATCGGGGTGTGGTCGTAGTGCGACATGAAGTCCTCTACTCGCCAGCATGATGGAACAGTGACAGTCACGAGCCTAAGGTCGGAGCCTTGTCCGGATCGGACTAGTGCAGGTAAAAACGAGACATCACACCCACATGTACTTCTCGTTGCGGCCCCGATTGTGCAGAGACGATGGTCCACCTCCGCGAATACGACCGATTGATATCAGGGACCCGATTGTCCCCGGTGAGGAGCCGGAGAGAACCGTGAGGGATATGGCAGGCAAACCCCTAATTCCATGTATTACATGGTCGTGATTCGGTTCTGCTGCGTCGGACGCGGTTGTGTTGCACGATGTCCGACTTGTGGTCGATGAGTTGTCCAAACGCTTTGTCCCGAACGAGTTGTAGGCTCTGGCCGCGCCACTGTTATCCGAGTTCACCCCACGCACGCGGTGTGGTGGACCACGCCGGCCGATGAGCGTGCCACCTTCACCGCGGTGAGGTCGGGGGAGATCCACATACTGTCCGACCGCGCGAGATTTCCTCTGTTCGTAGGCCATTCGGCAGCCGACATCAGATCCGAGGTGAGCCGGCACTGCGGCATGCGTAATGTTCGGAGAACACTCAGCGATCTCTCAGTAAGTACCACCGGCTCGACCGTGATCCGGGTATCGACAAGGGAGAAAAGAGAACATGACAGATTATTTATCCGGTAGGCGGTGCCGGGGTCTGAGCAAGGACTACATCCGGCAGATCGAGGAAGGCGTTATCGTCCCGACTCCCGAGGAACTCGACCTGCTCGGTGAGGTGTACGACATGACCGAGATCGAGTGGCGGTTTCTGCACCTCCTGGCCTCCAATGAGGTGAACGGGCCCGCACCGATACCCGAGGTCGTCCTGCCCGATGCGTGCGGTCGACGCGTCGATGCGCATTCGCCGTTCCCGGCGGCAGTTCTGGACCACCGCTGGAACATCTTGTACGCGAATATCGAGTACCGGCGGGTGCTGCGGGGAATCAGGGCCCCGCAGGACAATTTCCTGGACTGGATGTTCCTGGACGACAACGCCCGCTCGATCGTGATCGATTTCGCGACCGAAGCCCGCTGGCTCGTGGGCCGCTTCCGATTCGCCATCGCCACCCATCCCAACGATCCACAACTGACACAACTGCTCGAACGCTGCCATTCCGACAGCCTGTTCGCCGCAGCGTGGAACGACCCCGTCGTCCTTGCCGACGGCCCCGGCGCGATGGCGATGCACTGGTACCACCGTGACTCCGGTCGAACCCTGCGCATTACCGAAGAACACCCGCCGGACAACCGATGGCTGACTCTGCATCTGGCCCACCCGGTGACTGATTTCGAGATCTAACACGACGGTATTTCACCGCCTCCCCGGCCGGTCCCTGCGAGACATCCGGGATACCGACGCCGCCGCTATGAGCCGGAAGTTGTCCGCGGTCCAGAACCGCGCGAAATACCTCATCGATCCCGACCCGCTGGATTCCCGCGCACTGTGGTGGCGGCTGCGTGAGGAACTGGCGCTCAACCCGGATTTCCCCATGACCGTTGACACTCGGCGTCTGGGCGGCCTGGCGTGTGGTGGTGATTGGTTCGTTCATGCGGGGTGGGCGGTGATGACGGCGTTGGCTCCGGCGGTGTCGAGGGGAGTGATCTGGATGCTGGTGAAGCCTTCTTCGGACAGCCAGGTGGTGTATTCGGCGCCGGAGTAATTCTTCCCGCCCACGCTTTCGACGAGCATGTTCATCCCCATGAGCGCTGCCGATGGTGGTCCGGTGCGTTCGTCGTTGAGCAGTAGTTCGCAGATCAGCAGTGTCCCGTCCGCAGGCAGTGCCGCGCGGCATTTACGCAGCAGAGATCGCCCGGTGGGTTCGTCCCAGTCGTGCAGGATCATGCTGAGCAGCGCCACGTCGTGCCCGCCGGGCAGGGTGTCATCACGCAGGAAGTCGCCACCGACGGTGCCGATGACATGGTCCAGCCCGGCGGCCCGGATCTTTTTCTCCGCGATGCGGCAGCCGTGGGGCAGGTCGTAGACGCTGGCCGACAGGTGTGGGTAGCGCTGACACAGTTCGATAGGAAACGCCGCGGAGCCTCCTCCGACGTCGAGCAGACGGGTGTGGGTGGTGAAGTCGTGGACCTGTGCGAGTGTTTGTGCGGTGGACACCGAGATGGAGTGCATGGCTTCCCAGAACAGTTCCAGCATGACCGGGTCTTCGGCGGAGAAGACCGAGTCCTGAGTGTCGGGATCCCAGGTCACCGGCCGGTCGGTGCGCAGCGCGTCGGTCACCCGGTGCCAGGCCGGGTATTCCCGCTGGTCGCAGAACCGGACGTAACCACCGAAGTAGCGTGGACGGCCGGTGACCAGGAACTCGTCGGCCAGCGGGCTGTTGAGGTAGCGGTCGGCGTGTTTGTCGAGCAGGCCCAGCGACGCGCACGCAGCCAGCAGCAGATCGGCGGGCCGGTGGCGCAGCTCGAGGGCCTTGGCGACCTCGTCCACCGTGGCGCCCCGGCGTTGATCGAGCAGGTCGTAGAGTCCGATGTCGATCGATGCGGCGAAGGTCTTGAACCCCCAGAAACCCGCGGTCAGTTGCATCAGCGGACCCGGTGACAAGGGGGCCTGGGTGTCGTGTTCGGATGTCATGGGCGTGTTCTCCGGTGTTCGGTTGATCGGTGGCGTTATGCGGCACTCGTGCGTTGTGCGGCTACGGCGATGAGGGACAACCCGGGCCGAATCCCCGTAGAGGCCGCATAGCTATTATTATCCGGGCCGTATCATGCAGGAAATGTCCGAATACACTGCCCGTCAAATAGTGCTGAATGATGTCGATGGTACCGTTGTCGAACCCTTCTGCTGTCACATGGTGAGATTGATATCGGCCTTCGCCAGTCGCTGTTCGAAGCGTTGTTCGAATCCTTCGATGTAGCGGGATGGTGAGGTCGAAGAGGAGGACTGTTCGATTACTCCGTCGTCGGCGATATAGAAAATCGCTCGTCCGATGGCGATCTCATCGGGTTTGGTCGGAACGAATACCATCCAACCGACCGCGAGGCGCTCGGCGACAAGTTTGTTGAGAGGGTAATCGGTGGTATCGACGCCAAGGCCGAGGATGTACTCACGTACCATCACGATCGCCTGGTTCTGTGGCAGTGCCTCGGGAAGGGCGACGGTCAGGCCAGCCAGAGACAATTGGTGGAAAGCGTCGTCGATATAGTCCTCGAGTTCGAGCAGGTCGAGCAGAGTGTTCCAGGTGACTATGCCGGCTTCGGCGTCGGCGACGAGAATGTCGGCGGACTCCTCGGAGAACTCGGTCAGCTCAGAGCTGATTACGTCGGATATAATATTGGCTACTATGTCTGCGGACCATACTCCCGGAACCGCGGCAGTGAGATGGTCGGCAGTCGGGGATTGACCGCGATGCCAACTACCGTGCTCCCACCAGTAGCAGAAAGAAAGCATTCCGCGGTCTGCTCGCGGATCGAGTACCTGATCAGATACCCATTCCGGAGCGCCAGCATACAGATCCGGTAATGGGCCGCGGTTGTTGTAGGCGGTGTCGAGTTCGGGGGCGTTCCACACACCCCCCGACAATACTGCGCGCCCTCCAGGTAATACGGATAGTGTGGAGCCGCTGCGGGTCGATCCCTCGAACGTCCCGAACGCGCCCATCATTCGTGGCCCCAGATTCGAGCCAACAGAGACGAAAGCCGCCGCGATTGTGGCCCACCGCGCCCACAGCACGGGCAGTGGCGGAAAGTCGCCTCGTGAGAGTACCGCGGTGCGGCCCGCGCTACTGGCGGCGCGGGCTTGCGCAACTGCCTTCCGAGGAGAACGTGACTGACGTTTACCGTGGAAAATATAAGCGCCCAGCCACACTGGGATCCAGTCTCGCGGAAACGCGCGAAGGTCGGCGCGGTAGGCGTCGGGAGTTAGCATCTGATCGTCGGGGAATGGCTGGTTGTCACCGTAGTCGTAGTCGGCTTCTAGCTGATCGGCGACGTCGAGTTCGAGTTCCATGCGCCACCAAGGGCCGTCATTGAATTGCGCGGACATCTGGCGGTGCAGCCGGGCGAGTTCGACTATGGCCTCGGACGGTGCCGTCCGGGCGATCTGGTTTTCGTCGTCATCGTAATACCGCACAGAGGCTATACCGTCGGTGGTGGTGAGCGCGAAAACGGCCTCGAATCGATGCCAGCCTTCGGGCCCGGCGGCGGCTAGTTCACGGGCGATGCGCTGAGCGAGCTCGGTCGCTTCGTCGTCGGTCGCTTCGTCGTCGGTTGCTTCGTCATCGATCGACGACGAAGCGATCCCGAGTGTGCCGGTATCGGTGTTCTCTTCGGTAGGATATGGATCGGCCGATGACGTGGCCGTCTCTTGCGCGCCGGTCCCACTGGATGGCTGCGCTGCGGGCGAAGACCGCCCACCCAGTCTGAAGCCGATATCGAGACCTTTGTCGATGCTGGACGGGACTTGTTGTTGCTGGTCGTCCATATGCTGAAGCTCTCCTCATGGGTGCGACGACCGTGCATCATCGCGAGATGGCCGAATCGCCGGCGTCCAAACGTTTCTTGCCCAACGACCAGCCGTGAGATCCGAGCAACCCGGCGTTGTTGATCAGCACATCCAGCCGCCTCATCTACTATCCATGCGGATAGTAAGGTATGGTAGCTCACGAGAATCTCGATGGCCAGCGGGATTCAAGATCAGCGATCGGCAGGCGTGGGTTGGGTACTCGTGAACCTCAACAAAGTCCTCGGCTGCGCTGAAGCGGATCAGTCGCGCCGCCGCCCTGAACCGTGAGCATCACTCGCTGCGGGCGTCCGTTGTCGCCGATGATGCGGAACAAGGAGCGGAGAAATTGCGGGGGGTTGGATTTGCTCCGGTCCGAACAGTTGGACGCGGAATCGCATTCGTTTACTCCGGGATGGGGCCGCAATGGTGGGGGATGGGACGCGAACTATTCTTGGAGGATCAGCGATTTGCAGCCGTGGTCGAGACATGTGACAGGTTTCTGGCGTTGCTAGGGAATCGAACCTGCTGCGACCGGGGTCTGGGGCGCAATCCCCGATCGTGGACGTTCGCTCCTGTGGGTCGATCGTCGGTGGTATCTGTTGTGGGTGAGGCGATTCGAGAAAGTCGATCTCGGCTATGAGCTGACAGCATGCATCGGATCGGGAGACCACCGGGCGCCTGTGGTCTTTGTCAACGCTCTCGATACGTCGCAAGATCAATGGGACCAAGTGCTGCCCAGGCTGTTTTCGCATACCACCGTCACCTACGATCGTCCAGGTATTGGCCGCAGCGGTCCACTGCCGTCACACCTGGCCGATCAGCCACGCACTCTCGGGGCTCTGGCCGACGAGCTGCGAGCCATGCTCGACAAGCTCGCGATCGAATCGCCGCATGTGGTGGTCGGGCATTCGATGGGCGCCCTGATCGCGATGATGTACGCCGCACGTCACCGCGCGCACACTGCGGGACTGGTGCTGGTGGACGGCACCACCTTGAAATACTTGGCTGATAGGGCCTGGCCGAGATATGAAGGGGGCGAAGATAATCGCGGATCGTCGAGGCTCGATTATCCGGGATCGATCGCCGAGCTGGATGCCGCGGTATGTCTACCGATTCCCGCCGCGGTATTGGCGAGCGCACCGGGACGATGGACGCGGCTAACCTCCGCTGAGGCGGCCGAGTACGAACCGCTCACCCTCGCGCAGATCGATGAGCAATGGCAGAACGGGCAACGCCTACTGGCCGAAAAACTGAACGCGCTGCTGGTGGTGGCCGACTGGGCCGGCCATCACGTCTGTCAACGGCACGTGAATCCTGGATCAGGCACAAATTTCGTGATCATCTGTCCACTGACAGCCGCTGACAGCCACTTCCGGTCGGTGGGCGGCTATATACTGAATGGGCAGCATGATCGCCGCTGCGGGGTTGCCGAGCATGACTGCCACCCGGTCAGGCTCGCGAGTCGTATCAGGTAACCCACCATTCGGCTGGTCACGGGTTCGAGTCCCGTTCGGTCCATTACGTGGGCCGGTAGCTCAGTTGGTAGAGCAGCCGATTCTCTTGGGGTTGGGGACAACTCGGATGCGTTGTCCCCAACCCCGCAATTCGAACATGCCGCCCGAGAAGCAGATTCGGTGTGGCTCTGCGGCAAGGTCCGTCGGTTCGGTCAGTCGCTCAACAGGATTCGTTTCCGAAGAAGGTCCGGTTTCGCGCGCCCGAACATCTGGCGTTTGATCATCTTAAGTACCAGAAGCGCCAGTGCTTTGGTCGCGCCAAACTCGATCTGCTGCGCAAGCGTCTGCTGCTCAGCCACGCCACCGTCGACCAGCAGATCCTGGCGAAATGATCACGGTTTGTGCGCCAGAACCCTTTCTCCTGGCAGCCGACAACTCACTTCAGCCTGATCCTGCAAAGCTACGGTCGATGCAGAGAAGGATGCCGCCACGCAAGGCGCGCGCGCCATGCGGCCCCTCACCAGTGACCAGCGCGTCCAGGACGGAATCAGATCGATCCGGGAAACCATCGACTCCACCGAGCAAGCCGAGGCGAGGTCCAGGCTGCTGACGACGAATTTTCGAGCGTATGAACCGCCGCGGCTGGCGTTGATGGTTAGAGAGCGCGGCGAGTTCGACGTGATGTAGTTGGCCGTCGTTTGAGCTGGTCGCGGCGTCGTGATTTTGCACGCGCACGAGAATCGCCGTTGGGAGGATTGGGACGTTCGTCAGATGGTGAAAGAGGCTTGATGGCAGGTTGTTTCGTTCGAGGCGGCGGAACTTTTTGCGTGAGGTCCGCGAGTTCCTGGCGTTCGTGTGCGATTCGCTCGCGTAGGTCAGCGGCATAGCGGGCGAGTGCTTCGTCTCGCCCGGGGTAGTTGGGGATGGGGCGGAACTGGTCGGTGTAGGGAAGGTCTTTCAATGCGTGGAACCCGGCGTCTGGGTTGCGGTAGAGCACGTCGGATTGGATGTTCGTTTTTGTTATGGCGTGCGCGAGTTCGCTGGCATTGGCGGTGGGAAGCGTTTCCTGGCAGTTCAGCCGGGTTCGGATGCCGGAGGCGTCTGATATGTGGGCGTGGATCCATGTGTCGGCGCGGGCGCGAAGTTCGGCGGCGGGGTCGTGGGTTAGGAGCAGGCTGGCGCCGAGGTCATTGTGGTTGTCGGTCGCGATCTCGGCGACCAGCGAGACGGTGTCGAGGCCGTGCGCGTCGGCGAGGGCGATGGTGGCCAGCAGCTGGCCGTAGTGGAACGATTGCTGGGCTTGGTGGTGGATGAGGACGGGGAGTGCTCGGTAGAGCAGGTGGTCGGCGTGGTGTTCGGCGAGCTGCCGGATGTAGTGGTGGTAATCCGCCCGCCAGCGTTCGATGCGTTGTTTGCGTTCACGGATGCCGAATTGCGCAATGTTGGGGTCGTCTGCGGTGATCGTGGGAGCGTCCGAGGTGGTCTCGTGCAGGACTTCGGCACGGTTGAGATGAGCGATGAATGTGATGCTGTCTTGCTCTTGGAGGGTGGTGAGGGTTTCGCCGCGGATCACGGCGGTCGCGTGCTGGGGTGGTAGCGCGGTAGAGGTGTCCTGGGTGGTGTTGGCCTCGGTGGGTTGCAGGACTGTATCGGCTGTGGGGGACAGGATCCGGCGCCGGAGTTCGGTCGCGTATGCCGCGAGTGGGGTGTCCATGCCCGGGTGAGGTGTGGGGACCGGCCGGCATAGTCCGCGGTAGGGCGGATCGCGCAGGGCGCGGAACCGTTTGGGGGATACCGAGAGTGTTTCGGTGTCGTTGAGGTTCGTCATCATCGTGTTGGCGTCTGTGATGTTGAGGTGAGAGAGCACGTCGGTCTGTGCGATCGCGATCGCCGGCGGTGCGACAGGAAGATGGTCATTGATCCATTGGTCGGCGCGTCCGCGTAGGACTGCGGCGGTGTCGCGAGTGTCGGCGAGTGATTCGCCGAGGTCCTGGTAGTTGTTGGTGGCGATTGCCGCTACGAGTTCGCTGGTGTCTAGTCCATGGGCTTGAGCAAGAGCGATGGTGTCCAGCAGGGTCTGAAACTGGTCGGATCCCTGGGTGTCGTGGAACAGCCTGATGGGAAGTGCCCGGTCGAGCAAATAGGTGCCGCGGGCGTTTGCCAGCTGCTGGGAGACCTCGGTATAGGTGGTTCGGATACGGCGGTCTGTTGCGGCTTGTTCGGCGCGCATGACGTCGATCGCGGAGAGGTTGTCATCCTCGCGGGCAAGCACTTTCGCGAACATGTTTATCGGCTCGGTGGGGTCGTCGGGTTGCTGGTCGCCGGTGATGTCCAGGAGTCGATCGGTGGCCAGGAAGATCCGGTTGAGTAGCCGGGCGCGAGTCAGTCCGACATACGCGAGTGCGCGGCCGAAGGTGGCGTCCATGAGCACGTAGGCGTGGTCGACCGTGGATCCTTGGGCGCGGTGAATGCTGGTGGCGTAGCCGAGTTCGACGTGGTCGGTGATGTAGTCGGTGGGTAGGTGGACGGTGCCGCGGTGGCCGAGGCCGATGGCGGTGAGGGAGCCGTCGGGGTGGATGCGGTGGATCCGCCATAGGTCGCCGTTGTCGATTCCGGTGCCGTTGCGGGTGCCGCCGGTGACGCGCAGGGCGCGGTTGTTGAGGCGGGTGAGGATGGTGTCGCCGAGGTATCCGGTGTGCTTGTCCGAGAGCGGGACTGAGGGGCCGGTGATGGTGATGCGGCCGGTGGCAGCGTGGGCTGCTTGGGCGCCGGTGTTGAGGGCGGCGACATTGTCGAGGGTCGCGGCGATCATGATCGAGGAGATGCCTGCGGCGGTGTCGGTGAGGTATGCGGTCAGGATTGCGTGGCGGAGCTCGTCGCTCATGCCGGAGGTGACGCGGCCGTGGCCGTTGTAGAACTCCCATGCTTTGTCGAGTTTCCCGCTGCGCAGGGCGAGGGTGGCGTCGGCTTCGTCGGGGTCGGCGAACCGGACGAGTCGGTGTAGGTGGGGTGCGCGGGTGTCGCGGGCAAGGGTGCGGATGATGCCGCCGGCTTCGACGGCGGAGAGTTGTTCGGGGTCACCGACACAGCGCACGATCGCACCGTGTTGGCGGGCCAGAGCGAGCACGGCATCGAGGTCGGCGGTGGCGGCCATAGCGGCCTCGTCGATCAGGATCATCGCGCCGGGCGAGAGTCCGGTGCGATGCCCGTAGTCGGCTTGGGTTCGGAGTGTAGCGATCGTTTTCGCGGGGATGCCGAGGGCGGTGCCGAGTTGGCGGGCCGCCGAGGCGGACGGCGCCAGGGCCACGACGTCGCGTCCCGCGGCGTGCCAGGCGGCGGCGACGGCTTTCATCGCGGTGGTTTTGCCCGAGCCGGCGGGCCCGACCGCGACCGAGACCAGCATGCCGTTGGTGCATAGGTAGCGCGCGATCGCGCGCTGCCCGTCGTCCAGGTGTAGCCCGTCGGTGTGTTCGATCCGGACGATGGCTTCCTCGACGAAGTGGGCAGGGATGGATTCTGCGGTGGGCGTGGTCGCGGCGTCGAGCAAACGGTTTTCGGCGTCCAGGACCGCTTGGCTGGTGTAGCGGGTGGCGCCGGTGACGGTGAACACCGATTCGCCTGTGCGGCGCGCCATTGCGGGCGGGATGGGGTCGGGTTCGATGGTCAGTTGCAGGGAGAGCTGGTCACGGACCAGGGTGGTGATCTCCTCGACGGCGGCACGATGCGCGTCGTCGGCGGTGAATTCACAGAGCCCGACCCGGTCTTCGACTGCGGAGCGGATGTTGGCTTCGGTCCACGTTGCGCGGCGTCGCGACACCGTCTCGAGGACTTCTGCCGAGATCGGTTGCGGTTCATACACGGTGCGTTGGTGCGCGCACGCGGCGGCGTCGATCCGGTCCAGCAGCGCGGCGGGGGGATCGCGCGAGAGCAGCCTGCGGACCGCGGTGTGGGCGCGTGCACGCTCGCGCTCGGTGTCGAACAGGCACGTGGTGAGGTGCTGGTCGATCGCGGTGTTCAGGTCCTCGCGGGTGGCCGCGGCCAGGCCGGCGATGCCACCGAGGTCGACACCGACCGCGACCGCGATCCCGTCCGGGGAGAACAGTGTTGGTGTGCGGCCGGTGTGCTCGGCGAGCAGATCGTCGATGAACTCGATGGCGCCGCGACCGTCGCCGAGGAAGATGCGGGCGCGGTCGTTCCACTCGGTGAGCATGTCCCGCAACGCTTTCGGGAGCGGTTTGCCGGGGCGGGTCTGCAGGGTGGCCTGCTGGGCGAGTTTGTATTGGGTGATGGTGGACGGGTTACGGCCGTGGGTCGCCCGGTAGGCGGCGACGAGTTGTTCGGTGCGGGCGATGATGTCGGGAGTGCGGGAGAATTCGGTGATCATCGCGTCCCCGATCCCGACCACCTCGAGGACCGGCTGTTTACCGCGGCCGCGGGCGCGGGGCTCGAACCGGAATCCGATCTGGCGGCGGATCTTGCCGACGATGGTGGCGTTGTAGCGGCACGACAGCGACACCCCCGAGGCGAACAGTGGCCGCGCATCCAGCGCCGACCACTTCCCGTCGACGCCGAGAATCTTGCCGGAAATGACCGGGTGGGTGTGCAGATTCATGTCCCCGACTCGGTTGTCGAAGTGTTCGAACGCGGCGATGAGGAAGCCGTCGGTGTCGATCTGTTTGACGCCGTTGCGGCCGCGGCGGGTCACCGCGCACTGGGATTCGGCCCACGCCAATGTCTCTCGGACCGCTTCGCGGTGACATCGCAGGATCGCTTCGCGGATCTTCTCGTTGCCCAGCCCCCACAGGATGGAGATCGACTTGGGTGGGGTGAACACACAATCCATGCCCGCGACCGCTTTACGGCTCGTGGCTTGTTGTGCCGCGAGCGCGGAGTCGATCTCGGTGTTGCTGGGAGCGCGGCCCAAGGTGCCGGTGAGGTGGGTGCGGGCCGCGTTCCATCGCAGCGTCGTGCGTTCGTCCCAGCTGGGGCGCCGCTGTTCGGCGAGTGTGAACGCCTCGACCGCGGTGTCGAACAGGTCGGTGATCGGAGACGGTTGTGTGGTGTATTCGGCGAAACTGGCCCCGAGTTTCGCTGCAACGATCGCCTGCGTCACTGTTTTTCCAGCGGTGATCTCCCGGGCGATGATCGCGTCCGCGTCCGGGTGTAAACCCTCACCGAACAGTGCCGCCATTTGTGCTTCGGTGACCTCGCCGGTGAGCCCTAATTTCTCTGCTCCTGACCCCATCCAGATACCGGGTGGAGTGCCGGTGTCGGTGTAGTACTCCGTCAGGTCCCGGGTGCGGTCACGCACACGGTCACCCGAAGCTACCTGCCTGGTCAGATACAGGTAGCCGTCCCCGGCGTGGAGCGGATGAATGGTCATCATGTAATCGAAATTACGATGGGATGTTAGATCCCATAAAGAGGAATTCCCGTCGCGTGCAGACGATGCAAGAGGTGTATCGGTTATGGGGAATAGGACCCATATGGGATGTGGGGAAAAGAGGTTCAGGTGATTGTGAGGAATGGATCGAAGTGGGATGGTGAAGGAAATTGAAGATGGAAGAGAAATGGATGAAACGAGTAGTTCCTGTAGGCGCAGACGCGCGAGATGGTGGCGGGGACGGGACGGGAGGCTGTGATGAGTGATCGGACGGTGTCCGCGCGGCGGTGGGCGCGGCAGGTGAGTGCACAGATGCTCGCCGAGCAGGTCCGTGCGGCGAAGGCGAACGAGGCGGACCTGCTGGAGTTTCGTAAGCAGGACAACCGGTTACAGCGTGCGGCCGCGCGGCGCGAGGCGGCGATCGCGGCGGCGGACCGGATCTACCAACAAGCGGTGCAGGACACGACTACGCGCCGGGCCGCGGCGCTGCGGCGGTTGTGTGAGCGAGGGATGAGCGAGGGGCAACTCCAGGAAGTGACCGGGCTGGGTGTCACCGAGCTACGGCACGTGTTGCGCCCGCCCGGTGGGCCCGGCGGTGCTGGTGGCCGGGCCCGGGGACGCTCAGGCCGTCGGGCCGCCGGGAGTGATGAGGGTGGAGCGGGGGATGAGGTACCGCAGGCCGGGCAGGCTGAATACCCGCAGCGCAATCCGGGAGGCCCAGAACCCA